>Ga0307507_10003343_pt1 | contig 31378 bp, 8 predicted proteins | sample 7_EM_MG_FD_207223 | JGI IMG/M metagenome (GOLD analysis project Ga0307507, IMG submission 207223) | Populus trichocarpa ectomycorrhiza microbial communities from riparian zone in the Pacific Northwest, United States - 7_EM | ecosystem: Host-associated > Plants > Roots > Unclassified | place... | reverse complement strand
AGTCGGTCGAGTTGCCAAATGACCTCAACTGCGCGCCAATTGCGTCAACCACCAACCATTGAGGCCATTGAAAGGGTACCATATTTTGCCGATGTAGTAGGCTAGGGTCCACGGAGGTTAAGGCAACTATTATATGGTAGTATGCTTCTAGGAGCCAGTAAAGAGAAGGGTGCGGCTAATATGCGTTTTGTAGGTATACTCATATTAAGAGTGCATATAGCTCTGCTGCAGTATACTTAATAGTTTTAGGGTTTTGATTACCTCCCCCCTAAGTTAAGGCGATCTACGCCGGCACTAGAGGGTCTCTATAGGTACTTGCTGCCGGTAATAACAGGTCCTCTATTATGTTTATAATTGGTATCTCTATGTCTAAAGGGTCTGTATGGGTACTTACTGCCAGTGACAACAGGTCCTCTATTGTGTTTACAACCGGCGTAAAGAAGGAGTCTTCTGGCTATAGCAAATAGACTATTTTACTAGCCTTAATGTCTACTAGAAGCGTATTAAGGGTAACTATTTAGAGGCGTCTAGAGTCTAAAGTACCTTAGACAAATTATCTAAAATAAAAGCTAATTAATAGATCTGCTTCCGCGAGCCAATCCCATCTAAAAACTATATTGTAACCATTAAATAAGCCACCTTAAAAGGTCTGGGGGCTAATGGTGCAAGGGGTACCCTAGGAGTTACTAGTAGTAACTATTAGATTATAAGCGTCCTAGATTACCATCTGGTTGCTATTAAGGAAACGTATAATAGGTTTATATAAACGTAACGCGTAGCTTATAGGTAGGTTAAACCTATAAATAACGTCTTAGTTAATAAGGTTAATTTAGCACCTATTATTATATAAGCAATGTAGGCGGACTTTACCCTAAGGCGTATCTATTACAATATATACCACAATGCGTTTCTTCTCTCCCTCTATATTAGGCCCTAATTGCAGTTAAGAGAGATGCGCTACTAGGGCTTTGGGTTTTCTAAAAGCTGGCCTAACTTGTTTTTACTGGCTTACTTCCAGTATTCTTTGCGGTAGTTACCTACGGGTCTCTTTTAACTCACGTGCATACCACTAGCGTCTAAGGGGTCCTCTAAGCTATCTAGCTTTTAAGTAGTCTCCCTAGGAGTTTACTTAGAAAAGCGTCGCCCTTTTTAGGTTCTGTTCCCTAAACCTAACTCTATAGAGCCTATGCTACAACCGCGCTTTAAGCGCAAGGATTTACTACTGCTAACTACACGATCTTCCGCAAGCTTTGTAGTGTTAAGCAGTTGCTCTATATAGCGGATTTTAGCGAAGAGGTCCTCTACAGTTCTTACCCGTTTAACAAAGTTTTAGCGGAAGAGCTCTGCTTATAAGTAGGCTAGAAGGCGCAAAAACTAAAAGTCTACCTATTGCTTAGGGTTAATAAAAGGGGTATATAAGAAACGGTCCTTTAAGTTACGCATATGGGCTAGGAAGACATTAAACCTCTAGTTCTCCTTTATAATAGCTGTATAGTACGCGGTAGCATTATTAAAGCGTCTTACTATAGGGTTCCTAATCTGGTCTTAGACCATAGTCTTAAACTTATTCTATAGTAAGGGACCTTTATCTTTAGTGCCTAACTAGCAATAAACTAGTTAGGTGATTGTCTTCTCTTTTACTAGACCTTTAATAGCCTAGCGCGTGCGTCGCTTACAGTTATAGTTAGCGTTATTAACCTTAAATTAGTTCTTAACTGCGGCAATCCAATAGTTAAAATGCTGTTAAGTTATACCGCTAATATTAGGTGGTGACTTCTTAACTAAGGCGTTGAGATTTATTTAGCGTATATGTTCGCTACGTAACTCGTGCTCTTTACTAGAGAGGCGATAGGAGGGCTTTATTAAATTAATAATGCTCTATAAGTTAGCTATTTTCTTAGCCAGCTTATCTAGCTCCTTTGTGTTAGCAGTATTTGGTAGGACACTAGTAATCTTACTAAGCTCCTGTTAAGCCTAGGTATATAGGTTAAACTAGTCTCTAGCGTTTATAGGTGGCTAATTATTTTAAGGTTTGGAAGGTAGCTTAGATTCTGCTGGTATATTTCTAGCGGTTTCGTCTACACTAGATCCTAAGGCGTTTGGCGGTTGTATTGTTAGCGTATTACTATTAGGTGCAGGCGTTGGTTTTCTTTTTAGAGGCATTGTGGAAAAATTAAACCGGCTATCCTCCTAAGGGGATTGGTAAGGATTTAAATGTAAGGTAAGGATGTAGATAGGGAGCTTAATAATAGAATAATAGGGTATATTATATAGATAGACAAATCCTTAAGGGAAAAAGGAGGAGTCTGTATGCGAGGTAGGAAGGGTTTTCCCTAGGTATATACAGTGCACGTGCCTTACGGGCAAGTCACCCCTAGGTTGCCCTAGGGTCGCCCGTCCCTTGCGGCTATATAACTATCTACTTAGGTTTTACCTAACACTTTTCCTATATAAAATCGCAAATTTTTAACCTTTGTAAAATAGCAACCCCTAGGGCTATTACTATAAAAATTTAAATATAGTATATTTAAACTCTTAAATATACATATATTAATTTAATTTATTATAATTTATTATTCATAAATAGTTATATAGCTTTAAAAATTATAGATTTTAAAAAGGTTAAAAATTTCTTTAAAATTTCTATAATAAAATATATACTTTAGCTATTACTATAAAAAATTTACTATAGTATATTTAAGTAATATACCTTATAAGTAAACTACCTACCTAAGTAAACTATTTACCTTATTTTTACTAAAACTATAAAGTAGTATTTTAATAATGACTTAATAATAAGCTCTAAAAATTTATACTTAGATTTTCCTATACTATTATATTACTCTATAAAAATCTAGGAGTAAAGTATGTAGTAATTATTAAAATCGAGTAATTAGCTTAAATTTATAGGCTAAAATATAGTATCTTTAAAACTATAATATACATTACTTCTAGATTTCTATAGAGTAATATAATAGTATATAAAGGCTTATTATTTAGCTATTATTAAGATACTGCTCTATAACTTTAATAAAAATAAGGTAGGTAGTTTGCTTAGGTATGTGGTTTGCTTATAAAATATATTACTTAATTATAGCATTATATTATACTTTATTACTTAAATATACTATAGTAAAATTTTTGTAGTAATAGCTAAAGTATATATTTTGTTATAGAAAATTTATAGAAAATTTTAACCTTTTTTAAAATCTCTCTTTTTTAAAGCTATATAACTATTTATTAATAATAAATAATAATAATATATATATATATATATGTATATTTAAGGCTTTAAATATACCGTATTTAAAATTTTATAATAATAGCCCTAGAGGCTGCTATTTTATAAAGGTTGAAAATTTGCAATATTTTACGATTTTGTATGGGAAAAGGGTGTACAAGAGGTGGCACGGACTCTTATTCGATATCGATTTATTTTAATTCGCTTATCGTAATTTTTGGCTATACTGATTCGTCCCGTAATACCTACGCACATTCTCCTACAACCCCTATTTATACCTTATACCTAATATATAAAGACTTTTCTTCTTTATCTAAATGTCTTTGTATTAACCACGCATAGTTATAAGTACGTAGCCTTCTTAATTACTACCCCGTTTAGTATATTATATTCTAATTTATGCCTACTTTTATAACATTAATGAGGTATAAGCTATATAGAGGGCTATAACCTATTAAGATGCTAGGAAGACCATAGGAAATAATATTATAGGACTTTATTATAAAGTTACTAAAGTTAAAAGATGTAAGGTAATAGGCTCCATATTACTATAAGGGGACTTAGTAAATAGGTAGCTATAAGGCATAATTATAGGAATAGGATAGATTGTAAAGAAGACAAATCTTTAAGGAGGTAAGGCCTCTAAGATTGGAGAGACTATATACTATAGGTATATACCTCTGGTATATAACTAATAGACATCTAAGGGGTACCTAAGGGTTGTCCTAAGGGCAACCTAAAGTAACCGCAATAATATTCCTTACATTGCCCTCCCCTTCTTGCGGTCAGCCCCTAATTGCTATTACCTTATAGTAGAGGGAGATTATAAGGGCTTTGTGAGGGGAACTTGTAGATAGGGGGCTATAAGGACATGATTGTGAAACAAGATAGATTGGTAAGAGAGACGAATCCTTAAGGAGGTAAGGCCTTGAGGATCGTAGAGACTATATACTACGGGCACATGCCTCTAGCACGTAACTGACGGCCATCTAAGGGGTGTCTGGGGGTTGTCCTAAGGGCAACCCAAGGTGACCTGCAATAATATCCCTTACATTACCCCCCCCTTTCTTGCGGTCGGCCCCTAATCGCCATTACCTTACAGTAAAGGGAGATTATAAGGGCTCGTCCCGGAAGGGGTTCAGAGAGATATCAGCATACCGCTGTATATTATCTATCTATCTAACCCCTACTTTAAACTCCTAAAAACCTTAATAAGGAAAAACATAACTAGAGAAAAGATATAAGGATTGCTAGGAGACCTATCAGAAGCCTACCAGAAGCATACTGGTGACTACCTAGGCTAACCCAAGGATTTTTATACAACTCTACTTCCAAGCCTTTATGCCGGTCTGCAATCAATTACAAGTATTATAGGCAATTTAGTATTCCTAATATAGTTCCATAGAACCTTTTAGTATAGGATTTAACATATAGGGCCTTAGCTCACCGTCGTCTTTAACTATTAAGATATAATCTATAATCCTTTCTCCTAATCCCCTACGTCACTAACATATTACTCCCGCATTTGCCCTTGGGCTGCTATATACAGTTAGGTAATTAATCAGTCAATTAAAGAGACTTATCTCTTAAGATTTGGTGCATATGGTTTCAAATCTAGTAGTCCTATACTATATAATTGGCGTAGCTTTACTGCCTAGCAAACAGGAGACACTTCACAATAGCGCCTATAGCTATTATACGACTATTAAGGACGTTTGTAACATTGTTCTTTTGATATTATAGTATTATTTAGGTATAATTTAACCTATATATATCTTTAATTGACGTCTTAATTGCCTTCCCCGGCCGCGTGATCAGTTTTTATAAGGAAGTAATAGTTAAATAACTTATATACGTATTTCCTTCCTTCTGAATAACGCTATTATAACAGAGTTATATTAGCAAGGTTGCGGCTATTTACTAGAAGGGTATTGGACGGTGAAGTATAAGGACACCTTGCTCATTAAGCTATTCCTTTTCCTCAACACCTTACTTCCCATCATCAACCTTCGTCCAATTTTGGACGTATCTTCAATATATTATTAAGATTTTCTTCTTTTCCATTATCATTTTAGTATGCCTCTTTATTCTCCTACTGACTGCTCTTCTAAGCCAATTCCTCAGCGTATTCTAGCCCTACCGCTGCATATAGAACCTCAACCTCCGCTAACCCATAACTGGTGCTAGTCCTACCTAAATGATTTTGCCTACATGTCCTTAAAAGACCAAAAGTCTAATAAGAGGATTCTGGAGGCTTATAATAAGATATACTGCGTTAGATCCAATACCTTTAGTTTTTATAATTAATACATGCGTACCAAGAGCGGCAGTTACATTAAGGTAAGTTTTTCTATTCTTAATAGATTTCCATTACTAACTTTAAGCTTTAATAGCCTGGGCCTAAGTGGCGACGTTTCTTTAATATCCTTAACTACTACATCACCTGGGCTCTCTCTTATTCCAGCGCAAACGCTAAATAACTTGGTTAAATTCAAGACTATACCACAGCTATCTACACTACCTATAATTCCTAGCAAGCCAGCCAGCAACGCCTTATATAAGAGCAAGGTTGGTACACTAAGGATAGGGTAAAAAATGGGGGTAATAAGAAGAAGGTTGCTATCTACTATAAAAAGGAGTTCGCGTATACGCGTTAAGTTTTAAAAGAGCATAATATAATGCAGTATTAGGTAGGTTACCCTTTGGGTACCTAACAGATAGGTAACTAACAGTTACCGTAGCAAGGTCTTGGTGGTTCCGGACTGTACCAGCCAGCTAATATCTCTGTTTATTCTAGGCTTAAGCGTGTCTTTATTAACTATAAGCTGACACCACAAGAGCTTTATTGGTATTGGTTTGGACCTAATATTAGTGTTAAGCGTTTAAGGATCTCTGCCCTAGCTACACCTCATCATCCTACCCCTATTTTTATGCCTACTCATACCTCTACCAAGGGGTCTGGATCCCATTCTCATTAGCCATCACTTAGTAGCCCAATAGATACTAATCCTGCTCCTAAGGATAAGGCATAGTGGCTTTTTAAATTAGGCATTTGGGATTTATTTTTATACATAGTAGCAATTGAGAACCTTAATTAGGTACTTAAAAAAGCCTTAGAGGGCTTTTAAGAAGGGCTTAGGAGCCCTAGGAACAATATTCCTAATATAGATTAATAAATGGGAATGCAATTCTAGTAAAATGCCCTATTAACTCTATGCTATATACGTAAAAAGGCTAAGGACCTATCCTGCCTTAGGCTGTAGCCCTAATCCTTATGGTTTCTAGAGCCTGTCCATTCTATATATAATTTAACCTATTTACTCTTTAGGGCCTTTTACAGTCTACTACAAGCTTTCTTTATAGGTTGCGATAACACCATAGTATTAGAGCACTTTCTGCAATTTGCAGATTATGGACCTTGGTCCCAATATTCTTTTAGAATATCTTCGCAATATTTAAGGTAATCCTCTAGTTCCCATATAGAGTCCTCAGCAGGCCAGCCTAGCCATTTAACTTTATATTAAAGCTTGTTCTTAACAGACTTATAGCGTAGTATAGCTTCAACCTTATACTACTTGCCCACCACCTTAGGGTGTTCAATTAGGCCTAAACAGAAGTTCTTTTCTAGTAGTAGTCTATGCCATGGCTCCAGTAGGTTTATATAAAACACTAGATACATATAGGCCATAAATAGGGGTAGCTAGAGATAGTAGGCTAGCTTACTAATTTGTTCCTTAACTTAGAAGGGACCTAGGTATCTTATATCAAGCTTCTTTAATAGTCAACGGGTCTTGATATTTATTAAACATAATAAAACCTTATCGCCTACTCCAAAATACTTATCCTGGTATTTGCAGTTGTACCAAAGTCTCTACTACTCTTAGGCATCTTATAGGCTCTGCTTTACATACTTCCATTACTCCTCCCATTCCTAGAGGTATCCTTATACTCTCCGGTAGATGTCCTTTAACTTCCCAGTAGGATCCTATAATTAATTATACGGCCTTAGCCAGTAATCGCTAGGTATACTATTAAACCCAAATAGTTAGACGCCATAGGCAATCTGGATTAGTGTATACTTATATAATGCATGTTACTTTAAATTATAAGCATACTCTACATACGGAAGTAGCTCGCACTAGTTATCTTACTAGTAGTTTAAATACATTCGCAGGTAAGACTCTAGTTCCTAGTTCTAACGTTCTATTTGCCCATCTGTTTATAGATGGAAAGCTGTACTATAATGGTGGTCTATCTTTAAATAAAAGCATAAATCCAACCAGTACTGGCTTATAAAGACACTGCCCCTATCAGTAATAATAGAGTATGGCTAGTCTACTTTAAGAAAGCATTTCTCCTTAATTAGGCTGGTAAGCGCTTATATGTTAATTGTCTTATTAATAGGAAGGTATTAGACGTACTTTAAAATCCTATTAATAAGTACAAGAACCGAATTATATATTCGTCCTTAGCCATCTTTAGATGGCGGGAGATCCGTAATAAAGTCTATAGCATAATATTGCCATGGCTTACTGGCGGGGGGAACTGATTTAAGTAGACCCTATAGCTTGTACCTATAGATCTTGTATACTTAACACTTCTTATAATAGCTGATGTACTCCTTTGCTTCCTGCTTAAGCTTTAGCTAATAGTATTTGCGCTAAAGTAATTCTACTGTCTTAGCTTAACCATAGTGGCTGCCTAGAGGATTGTTGTAATTCCTTATAAGGATCTTCTGTTGTAGATTTGCTTTATATAGCACCTAAACCTTACTATTTCTACGCAGTAGGCCCATTAGGTCTAGTTCCTAATTTTAGCGCCTTACAGCTTCCTTTCCATCACGTTTCCGGTCTACTTCCGCATTAAAGATGGTATAGGAAGCGTCCCTCCATTGCACCTTACGGATAAAATCCGTTAACCTTTTAGATAGTTCCTAGGTAAAAGCTGTTTCGTCTTATACTGCTCCAAGTATAAGACTTAATGGTACTATAGATCTTGCAACTCTTCAATACGCGTACGTCAGGAAGGCCGCTATAAGGTTAAAGTCCTTTAGTTATTATAGGGCTCTAAGTTCTAATTGCTCTATGGCTTTGCTTTTGGCTTAAGGGGATAGCTTAGCAATTAGAGGTGGCGTATTGCTAGGTTCTGAAGTTGTATCAGGGACATCCTATCCAGGTATATTTAGACCCTTATTAGCCACGAACCGGGTACTAGCCAGAACGTCAGTAAAAGCCAACAGGGTTTATACCGCCTAAGACTTAGTATATAGAGCTATAGGTGCTTAAACATCCTACACCCAGAGCTTGTTCTGTAATATAGGGAGTAAAATATCTATTATCTGTTTTTCTTCTCCCATTTTAAAGCCTTTGGCATAGTCTAGCTATCATAATAGTCTATTAGCAGGGTTGTTCTCCCCTAGCTTATATTCAATCTTAAAATTAAATCACATAAGCTCCTCTGCCTATCTGGCTTATTAAGGTATAAGCTCCTTCGTAGTAGCATAGATTGTGATGATCTAAGAGTACACAAGTGGTATAGCTTGCGTGCTTAAGGTAATGTCGCCACTGTTTAAAGTAGTTAACTATAGCCAGCAGTTCCTTATCATGGGTATAATACCTAACTTTAGGCCCCTGGAATTTTCTGCTATAGAATACTACTGGTCTCTAGTAGAGCTAGGTAGCGTCCGGATCCCTATTAGGTTGCAGTAGGATACTAGCAAGAGCAAAATTTAATGCATTAGTGATTATCATTAATAGCTAATCTAGGTTGAAATACCGCAGTAATAGAGCTTCTATAAACTTTACTTGTAGTTCCCGGAAGGCATCCTAAACCTTTCCGGGCCATAACCATGGTTTATACTATTTAGTTAGTCCCTTCTTAGTTTTCTTTCTTCCCGCCTTTAAGCTTTTTACTCCTTAGGCCAGGTCTTAGAAAGCTTCTGTAATATAATTAGATAGGTGTTGGGCAACATCTAAGTAGTTATAGATAAAGCGCCTATAAAAATTAGCAAAGCCTAGGAACACTTAAACATCCTAGTAGCTCTCTAGCTCCGGCCACTCTTAAATCATTTATACCCATACTAGGTCCATAACTACGCCCATAGGCGTTACAATATAACCTAGGAACTTGACCTGCTTGGTATTAAAGGTACACTTTAACGCCTTGGCGTAGAGGCCCTAATTATCCAAACATTCCAGCACTTGGTGAACGTGTTACTCGTACTAATCCTCATCTTCTAAGTAGATCAGGATGTCATCTAAATAGATAATATATATACGGTTAACTAGTCCCCCTAAAGCTCTGTAAATATACAATTAGAATGTTATAGGCGCATTAGCTAGCCCAAAAGGCATCACCATATACTTAAAGTGGCCGTATCGGGTCTTAAAAGCAGTCTTCCACTTATCCCCTTCTTTAATACGGAGCCTATAATAGGCGTCTTATAGATCCAGCTTTATGAAGATCTTCGCCCTAGATAGTTAATCCAGCATTTCACTAACTAGTAGTAGTGGGTAACGGTTCTTAATTATAACTTTATTAAGACCATAATAGTCTATATATAGCCTTATAGTTCCATCTGGTTTTGGGATAAAGAGAATTGGTACGCCTACTAGCAACTTACTGGGCTAAATCCATCCCTTTTCCTATATACTATTAAGGTATTCCTACAGGATCTCAAGCTCTTTATAAGAGAGGTTATAAATAGAAAGGTTTAGGGGTTATTTACCCTCTTCTAGATTAATTACATAATCGTATTTTAAGTTCTACGCTACGATTTTGGCTCGCCTACCTAAGAATACCCTTAGTAAGTCCCTTAGGCCTAATAGAATATTCGACAGATTAGGGTCACGTTTATCCTCTATATTATTATCAGGTAGGTCCCAGAGCTCCCTTAGAACACTTATAGGTAGCATCACACGCTATAGTAGTTATTTGTATATAGTTGCTACCATACATTAAACCATTTCATGCGGTAGCTAGTGGAGGGTAGGGAACTCTTTGACGCAGCATTTGAGGTGCCGTAGCATATTCTCCACATATTGCTTAAGCCAGAGTAACCCATGGCGGTGGAAGTATCTCGTAAGATCTTCAAGATCGCCGCCTCCCTGCAGTGTCTCCACAACCTGTTCGGCAGCTCCCCATAGGGTCTCCATTATAGAGGGGTTATCACCTATGCTAGGCTTTATACCCATCTTGCTATGGAATAGGGGTTCAATCCAATACTCCTTTAGGTGTAGAGCGTATACTATTTTACCTAGAGCCACATCTTCTAGAATATCTTTTAAGCTTGCCAGTGATATACACCCTTCCAATTCTTTATCGTTCTACTATTTAAAGGCTCCTGTCTTAAAGCGTATCTTAGGGTCTACTTCCGCAAGCTAAGGGTATCCAAGAATAAGGTTATAGCCTTTAAAGTTAGCCGCCCAGAAGGGTTGCGGGCCAACCACCTTGGTACAGTTATACATATTAGCTACTAACACTATAAGCTCATGGGCACTATATAGTTTAATCCAATGCTTATTTAGGAACCCTATAATAGGTTTCCACTACCTTAGCAATAGGATAAGCTTATGCTCTTTTACCAAATTATATTATATAAAATTGATTTTAGCGCCACTGTTATACAGTGCTTAGAACTAATGTACCTCGCCTATAGGGAGTACTATTTCTAGCTTAACAGCAATATAAAGAGTCTCTCCTTCTATATCTTGCCCTAGTTGCAGCCGGAAGAGGTCCATAACTAGGGCTTTTCTTTTTTTAAATTATTAGTGCGGTTATTACCCTGCTTATTTTTCTAATTAGGTTTACCTCTAGAGAAGTTTTCTCTTAACCTTTTAGAGTATTCCTATAAGGGTGCCAGATGGGTATTAGGTTGGCCCTAGGAGTCTTTCCCATTACTTAAGGTCCCTAACTTTAACCCTTCTAAATTTCTCTTTAAGAACGGCTTCTTTAAAGTTTAGGTCTGCCCTATATTACTGCCAGAGTGCCCACGCTTCTAGTAACCCCCTAGCTTCCTACTAGAAGAGGTCTGGTTCCTTACTACATCCTTGGCGTTTAGAACTGCTCGTTTAAAATCCGTATATACGGTAATCCGCGGTAGGGCTCCTACGCGCTTTATTTCATCACAAATTGCTAGCTTAATTCTAGCCCAGATAAATCCGATCTTCTTCTTCTTATAAACGCTACCGTCCTCGTTTTTAAAGGGCTCTGGATCTATTAGTTGAGCACGAGTTTCCATAAAGTTTATAAACTGGCGGAAATCGTGGCGGTTAAGCTGTATCCCATTCCAGAATAGTTCTGCATAATTGTATTGTACAACATGTAGATCTTAAGTCCACTTCTTTAAGAAGGTTTACAGCTACGGCTATAAGGTAATTTGCTCTTTATTAAGCTGATTAAATGCAATCTAGTTTAGCGATTGGTCTTTAATCTTGCTAATAATCCAGCGTGTACACTCTTTAGTATTATCTTGTATTATTAGCATCTCAAAGAAGTTGTCTACCTCACGAACCCAATCATCCAGCTATTAGGCGTTGGGTCTATAACAGAGTTCTAGGCTGTTAAAGGCCTTAGCCAATCAGTCTATATCCTTTTTCCATTTATAGCGTAGATAACTCTCCAAGTCTTCTATACTTCCTTAGGTAGATACTAGGTAGCCCCTAGGAAGCCCTTAGCCTTGGCTAGGTTATAAAAGAGTTTATCTAGCCTAGATTAATCCCTACCAGATCTGGATTTGCCCTTAGAGGGTTCTAATATATTCACTAGTAGCCTCCTCCCATATGGCTTCTAAGAGCCTTGCGACAGCTTTCTAATATCCATCTTAAAGGATATTGGTATGGGGCTCTTAACTTTCCAAACTTGGGCCTAGGGAAGCTCCGGCTATAGAAGTAGTATTAGTACTAGTAACTGGTATAGGCTTCCTAACGAGGCTTAGGTTTTAAGTCAGTGTTTAGGTTAGGTTACCAAAAGGGGTAGGCCCACTTAGCTTGTAAGCAGTCTATACGCCACCACTATACTAATTATAGGCCAATGGTCTTCCGGGAGGGTTCCGGTTAGATCCCTAATTAGACGCGTTAGTGTATTCCTCTAGCATTTCTGGCTTAGGGGAAGATCTTAGAGTCGCTTCTAGCGCTTAATCTTTTAATTGGCCTAGGTAGGGCTAAAGGGGTTCCGGTTGCTTTCTAGCAGCGTTGCAACCATTATAGAGGGTGTCTACGTTTTCCTCCGCGTTATTGGTAACTGTAGGTATATAAGAGTCTTTAAGCTCCTAGCGCATCTGGGTGTTAGGGCTTATTTAGCCATCTTGCCTAGAGGTTTATATTGTCGCAATCTCTTGCTATCAGAGGGACCTTCCTACCTTAGCGCGACGGCTTTCCATAAGGTATTTATGGAGTTTCCATTTAGGTCGTCGCGAGATTTTTAAGGGAGGATAGTAGGTGTAAATAAAAATATAAACAATCTGGTTCTTAAAGCCAGCTGCCCTTCTAAAAAGAGTAGGAAGGATTTAAATGTAAGGGGAACTTATAGACAGGGGGCTATAAGGACACGATTGTGGAACAAGATAGATTGGTAAGAGAGACGAATCCTTAAGGAGGTAAGGCCTCAAGGATCGTAGAGACTATATACTATAGGCACGTGCCTCTAGTATGTGACTGACGGCTATCTAAGGGGTGTCCGGGGGTTGTCTTAAGGGCAACCTGAGGTGACCTGCAATAATATCCCTTATAGGCTTATTCTAGAAGGGGTTTAGAAAGATATTAGTATGCTATTATATATAATCTAACTATCTAGCCCCTACTTTAAACTCCTAAAAAACCTTAATAAGGAAAAAATATAACTAGAGAAAAGATATAAGGATTACCTAAAGACCTATTAGAAGCCTACTGGAAATATACTGGTAACTACCTAGGTTAACCTAAGGGTTTTTATATAACTTTATATCTAAACCTTTATACCAGTCTGTAATTAATTATAAGTATTATAGGTAATTTGGTGCTTTTAATATAGTTTTATAGAACCATTTAGTATAGGATTTAACGTATAAAGCCTTAGCTTATCGCCATTTGTTAACTGCTAAGATATTAATCTATAATCTTTTCTTATAATCCTCTATATTACTAACGCATTACTTCTATATTTACTCTTAGGCTTATTAGGTGCAGTTAAAGTATTAATTAGTTAATTAAGGAGACTTATCTTCTAAGATTTAGTATATATACTTTTAAATCTAGTGGTCCTATACTATAAAATTAACGTAGCTTTACTACCTAGCAAATAGGAGGAACACTTTGCAATAGCGCCTTTAGCTATTATACGATTATTAAAAACGTCTATAACGTTATTATTTAATACCATAGTATTATTTAAGTATAATTTAACCTATATACGTCTTTAATTAACGTCCTAATTGCCTTTCCCAGCCGTATAATTAGTTTTTTTATAGGGAAGTAATAGCTAAATAGTATATACGTGTATTTTCTTTCTTCTAAATTGCGCTATTATAACAAAGTTATATTGGTAAGGTTGCGGCTATATACCGGAAGGGTATTAAAAGGTAAAAAATAAGATGGAGACCGCGTATTAGGAAATGGAGGTTCCTTTATAAGTAGGGCGCGCTCGCTTTCTTAACCCAGTTTGGCCAAGACCTAACCTTAACCTCGACCATAAAAGGCCTTCTCCCTCGCTGCTTTTGCCCTTATGCTCTATCTCCTCTTTTCTTTCCTGCTACTATGCTACCTTAAACTCTAGCTATTAGCTGTGAGGCATTTTCCATCCCCTTAGCGTCTATGTAGGTGCTCTGCCTGCCTTCCCTAATTTCTATATATTTTATACTAACGATTACCCAGCGCTGTAACTCTTTAGCCCTTTCTATAGGATATATTTATACTCTCTCCTGGTGTTAACGCATGCTTTAGTCCTACCGTATTCCTCCTTTCTTCTCTCCTCTCTTCTTTCCTCTCTCCTCTCCTCCTGCCTACGTCCCTTACCAATTAGTGTACCGGAATGATATTTCCGTTTATCCTCTTCTTTACCTCCGCTTCTAGTAGTGTCTTGGGCGTGACTATAATGTGTAACTTAATCCCTGTTAGAATAGCTATAAATAGCTATAAGGCTATGCGGAGAACCGCCTAGTAATGGATTATATGGGTTATAGCTACTGCGAGCTATGGGACGCGTTAGGCAGTATTATATTACAGCATTACAATAAAGGCGAAGCCGGACGCCAAAGTGGGTCCTTAGCAAAACTATAGGCTAATGCCAGTTACTTAGCTTAGTTAAAGCTGCGCCGCCAGAAGCTAGAAGCCCTTGCCCTCTTTAGCGCCTTCTTAACCTAGACCTAAACTTTATTCTTTTTTAATAATTAGAGGATTGCATTACAATTAGAGAAGCTACTAGGCTTTAGTCTAATCTAGCCCCCTGTTTAGCTGAGGAGGTATAGGTTATACGGAAATATCCTTTATATAGACCTAAGACTTATAAGGCGGAATCTAGGGGTAAACGGCCTATCTAGTAGCACAGCCTGGCTTCTAGTAGAGCTAGTGTTATAATCTTACTCTTAGCTAATGAATACTAGAGAAAAATTCGCGTATTTAATCTCCTAACGGAGACGGACTTTATATAGTGGCTGTATTAGCTAAAAGGGCGCAGGGAGATAGATATGGGCATGATCGCCTAATCTACTCGCGCTATCTGCCCCCTTATATTATTTGTGATATCTAGCTATAGGCAAGGGTGAAAGTAAGGCTTTTATGCATATTTAGGAGGTCAAGTAGCGGCTGTAAGCTCCGTAGAGTGTAACTAAGGAAGTTCCTTAGATCTAGGAGAGAGATTTAAGAATACCCTTATTACTTAAAGTGTCTTTTAATACTTATAGTAGAATTATAGTATGCCCCCTACCTGTCTAACCCTAGGAACTATAGTCTTGTAGAGGATCTAGCACGGAAAATCTAGTTTGCTGGCATAATTAGGTTGGAAAATAGACACGTTAGCACTAGCCCTAACTCTAAGGAATAAGGGTAGAGGAGGCACTTCGCTACTAACCTCCTTAATAAGGAGGCTTAGTGCGATGCCCCTATTAGAGGCTGAATGTGCTAGCTTAGTTAGTTGGGTTTTAATCGTAGTTTCCTAATAGGCGTTGATCTTATAATAGAGTTTAAGCCTATATAAATCTTTATATATTATAAACGGTAATTGCCAACGGAGCGTAGATTACACGTTTTAATTCGCTATTAAGCTAGTGGGGTTATTTTAGTGTAGATGCTGCGGATATAAGCTAGTGGCGATAAGGGGACTGGCGTGGACTTAAAAGCCTAGGTGACCCGTTCTTTAGGGCTATTAAAAAGACAAGGCAATGACAATTCTAATAACAATAGCGGCAGCAATAGTGGCATCTTCTTAACCCCTTTATTTTATTTAGGAATTTCACTTAATAATATTAATTTCTATACTATACCCCCTAAAAAACCGAAGGCTTCTTAATATTATGCAATTACGGCTTTTAAGGTAAATATAAGCAATATACCTAAAAAGAGGAGGATAAAAAAGGGGAGAGTACCTCGCTTCCCTCTAAGAGATAATCCTATAAAATATTTGGACTGGTTGCGCTTAGGTAGGTTATTCTATATTGCCTTTTTTAAATATTCTACCTAATATGGCACCTGTAGATCCTAAGGCATTTAATAAGTATAAAGATATTTATAAGAATGAAAGTAATAGCTAAGACGCTGGAGGAAGCAATTAAGGTAATTTAATAATTATTCCCTTCCTCTTTTCCTAACAACTATAAATATATCTAACAGCCAGCAGCGAATCTAATATTTATTAAAGATAATACAGCCAACCTAGACTTGGAACCTAAAGTTAAAGGTAATAGAGCTAGTAACACCGGTAATAAAGCTAATAAAGTTGGCGATTAACTAGCACCTTATAAGTTAAGTATATACTTCCCCCCCCCTATATAACGGCCTTGCTTAATAATTATTAGGTGATGGAAATAACCGCAGCGATAAGGATAATAAGGATAAGGAACTACCTTCTTTAGAGGAGCTGGAAGATCTCTTTGGCATATCTTTGTATAACCATCTCAAACCTACGGCAGAAGATGTTAATGGAATAGATAGCCTAGCTAAGGGAATTAATGATATTGCGACTATCCCCTAGGCTATATAGAAGTTGGAGACCTATATGGTGACTAACTAAGACTCCTTAATAGCCAATAATATAGACGATATTGGTAAGTTATGGATATTAAAAATATTATTACTATAACCTAATAACCATGATATAGACAATCTACTTATTATAGAAGAGGGTAATTATAAGAAAGGGAATACGGGAGGCGAATTATTCTTAATGCTAAAGAAGTAGAAGCTTAATTAGCTTAAATAGGATAATGTTACTAATTATAATTCTAATAACCCTACTAAAGAGAGTAGTGGGGGTGGCGAGGATGGCAAGGATGGTAATAGTCTACGTCCCTAGAAGCAATAAAGGCCACCCGCCTATTGCGAAGACTTGTCTTCTAGCTCCCCTATCCCTCCTATCCTTGACCTCGACTTTTAATACCTATAAGTTGACCAGTAAGTATCTACTCCGCGGCCCGCTAGCCCTTTGCTTTAGGAGCCTACCCTTCTCCACAGCATTAAACCGCCGTATAACAAGGCTAGCAACCATACTTATAATAAGGACGAGGATAGTAATAGTGGTAGCGTCGCTAATAACCAGAGCGACGTTTTAAACCCAGAGCCTGCTATAAAGCGTTATACTTGGACTAAAAAAGATAAAATTAATAAAATAAGCTTGGATAATAAATGGGAGATTGATAATATTCTAGGGGAAAGAATGACTAAGTTAGGGCGCAAATATAAGGTGGCTTGGAAGCCTACCTGGGTCTATAAAAGCGGGCTTTTAAATTCTAAAGATGTCCTTAAGTCTTACTAAAGACGCGTTTGGCAAGCCAAAGCTAGATTATTATAAGTATACTCTTTTCTAAAGTTGCGAAAGTAAAGGGTAGAGTTGCCGTGTAGAATGGAAGGGGCTAGTAGCTTAGGCGTATTCTTGTGTTTCGGTTGGTAGTGGTTCTTTTACTAGTTAAGGTTCTTAGACGCTATTCTTAGACAAGATTAGTCTTTATAGTAGATACACTAAACCTATGCTACTGTTTAAAATTAAAGGCCTGGCCTGTTATATAAAAGAAAAGGGGCCGGCCTACTGGGCGGAAGAGACGGTAATAATAGTAGTGCCCTTCTTTTAGCTTAGAGGTCTATTTCTTGTTATATATTCCATTTCTAACTTAATCTATTTATGGCGCATTTCCTGTTATAAAAGGTTATATAAAAAGGTCCGCAAGAGTATTACTTTTTTGAGGGCGGTGAGTAAGAGCTACTTATTACCACTTACAACGCTATAAATAATAGAGAATGCAAGGCTGAAACTATATTTACGACTTAGCCAGCCGATTCAAATTACGTAATATAGTTAAAACTAAGCGGCAGTCCAAATAATATAAAGTTGGGCGTTAATAATTAATTAACTTATGTATATAATATAAAGGCGCATAAACTAGCTGCAGTTAATTTGCCTTATAAATAAGAACAAGCCACGAGAATCCAATCCTTATAAGATATTTTAGTTAGTGGAGGGGCTATATATATCTGGTAACTCCAATGCATAGCTAAATGCGTATTATAGTGGACGCCTTACCCGTTATTTAGCTGGTGGCTTAATTATATACATAATGTTCTGCGCTAGAAAGCTTTAATAGTAGGGTAGAGCAAATCCGGCCGTAGCTTACCCCAAGAGGTAGCCGCTTGGCAATTCTTTTATATAAGCCTTCCTATTAGGCACCAATAACTAAGTAGCTATAAACCTATTAACTGCAGTAACACCTCTATTTTCCCTTATAAATTTCCTTTAACCCTACTTTGTTAATTATTTATAGCGTAGTTCCGCAAAGCTGCTTTCTGTTTAAGCCTATAATCAACCTCTTTTTATATTTCTTATGTTCTGCCTCTTGTAGTTATCCAGCAATTCTATTCTTACTATTAAGGTAAATATTGGCTTAGCTATTCCGCGTAGTATATGCCTAATTACTTACATCTTTTATAATAGTTGTGCTTTAATGCGCATATGCTTTATAGCCTTTTATTCTAAAACAAATTCCTAAATTAGCCGCCATTTCTCCTTAGACGGCTATTTATAATTAAAAACGCTTTACAAAAGACAATATTTGCTTAATATTTTATGTCTATAGAACACCTCTTCTTTATAACCACCAGTCCTGCTAACTTACGTGGTTGCACTTCTAGCTATATAGATTATGTCCGCTAAGGCTGGGGATAAGGCGCTTAGTGGAGAATGGGAGGAGATTAGAGCTTATAAATTCGAGATAACGGAGGACATGACTATGATATTTAAAGGCATATTATGCAATATTTAAGATGGCGAAGGGAAGTAGGTTAAAGAATTAGGTATAGAAGATAGATAAGTAGCGAGAGAGGTTCTTGCTAGGTATAAATGTTACGTAATAAAGGCAAAGATTAAGTTTAAAAAGAGGTAGTGATAAATGGTAATCTGGAGCGATATATGCTATTTATTTATAGATAAGAGTTAATTTCTAGCTTCTTCTATAGTTTCCTTATGGAAGAATACCTGGGTCCCCTAGACCAAATAAATTAGAGATATTAAATCTATTTTAGTAGCCGATCCTAACTATAAAGAGAGCGTTCTTATTTTTCTTTTTTGGTAGGTATATAGATAAGCAATTTATAACCACTAGTCCTCCTCTCTCCTTTTCCTTTCTCTATAAATTGCTTGTCTATATCTTAGTATAAAATAGTTTAGGGAGATTTTTAATTATATGGTGCCTTATAAATAAGAAAGAAAAGTACTAGCCCTCCCCTAGCAATATTGGATTTCCTATTTAATATTAACCATAGATGCGATATCTTATTAAAGGTCATTTTATAGACCTAAAGTCTACTATAATTTTAACCGGGGACGCTTTAATAATGGTTTATCTATAACTTAATAATACCCTGGCATAATGGCGCTTGGAGAACTCTTAGGAGAGGCGTCTATCTTAGATAAGTATTAATGCATTAAATTTGGGGAACAAGGTGTCTAACCGTTGGTTTTAGGATTATTAGATAAGATTATACTTTCCTTTTATAATAAATCTGGCTCTAAAATATATAAGTAACTAATTAATAAGTACCTAAGACTTATATACTAAGCGTTTAATTAGCGTCCTAAGGGATTAGAGCTTTAGAATGCCTCTCTAATAACTAAGAGTTTTAGGCTAATATTAGAGGTTCCTCTAATAATATTTATTAATAATTTATTTAAAATACAAGGCTCTTTTATACTAGTAGAGGGATCTACCTCTAAAGATAGATGTTTTGGAGGCGAAGGAATTAACGTACTGATTAAATTGGCCTTGTAAAGTGTACTGGCAGCAACTACAAGACTACAGGGGTGGGGGCGATTCTCCTACTATTCTCGAAGCTCTTAGAGGAGGTTTTTTACTAATACTGTTGCCAGCCTCAAGATAGGCGCTGCTAAAGTGTATAGGAGGAATACTTTAGGACCTAAGCTGATAAAAATGTCTGTTAATAGAGTGCGTGCACATAGCCTTATACTTTGTTACGCCTTTAAACGTTTCTCTAAGGATGTCGCGTTTTCTCGCAGCACCTTAAGGCACGATTTGAACACGTCGTTCTGATAGGAGGGTAATGGATGCGTATTAGCGTCAAACGTCTTTCTTTTTTCCTTGAGAAGCTCGTAAAACCAGTCATTTAACACTATTGGAAGTTTAACTAAAAATAAAAAGAAGGATAAAGAGAGCCGGGGTGAGAAAGAGCGAGATAAGAAGAGGTAGGAAGAAAGAGAAGAGAAGAGAAGAGACAAGAAGAGACGAGACGAGATAAGATAAGACGAGACGAGACTAGTTAACCCAATTATGTGCCACTAAACGATGTATAGCTGGATCGCTTGCTATAATCCGGCCAGCATTGCTGGCACTAATTCTATACTTATATCTTTAATTTAACCTAAGACATTGCCTATCTTCTGTATGTTAATTAGAGCACTTCTATACTTTAGGTAATGTCTTTTTTTAAGCCCACTTTAGTGCCGGAGTTAAAATCCCATATATAAGCTAGGGGACTATTTCTATAGGTATGGTAAGCACGTATACTATAGCTTTATTTACTATAACGGAGATAATATTAATGTGTCTTAACTAAGGTCTGCTAGGATTAATTAGGGAGGGTAGCCTATTACTAAAAGAGGGGCGTAGACACCTGTGGCACAGCTTATATTATATAAAAAAGGGTAGATCTAGCCTAAAAAAATACTATCTAGCTCCTCTTTCCACTTAGCTCCTTCTTTAGATTAGTGTCACGTTACTAAAGCTTTATAGAGTATAATGCCAGTCGCATCTAAGCCTGTTACGCCATCGCCTTTACTGCTTTGCAATAGTATAAACACTCCCCCTAGTAGCCTAAGCTAAACGCATCCGCATTATGGACAGTTAGCGTAGGATCTTATAGTTAAAATGCTTACAGCTGTGTTAAAGATAGTCTAAGCGGTTTAACCTCCTCTACCTCTTCTACCTCCTCTACCTCCCCCTATAAGTTTAGGGGTTAAAGAGATACCTAAAGTAAGAGGTTCCAAGATTGAAGTTAAGGTGTTAAATAAGATGTATACTTATGAATCCCTAAACCATACTTAGAAATACGCTAATATAGCGTCTGCTATAGCTAGGATAAATAAAGCTGTTAGTATAAGACTATAGAGACTTCGCCGGATATGTTAAGTGAGCGTGATATATATGACCAGTATATTTATATCCTTTAGAAGAAATTTGGTCTGTTTCTTAGGTGCCTTTAAATATGTTAACTTAGATACTAACTTTAAGCTAGAAAAGGACAAGAAAGACTATAGTATATACCTAAGCATAAATTTAGGAGAAGTAAGAGACGCCTTATAGGTAGTGCTAAACGGCGTACAAGCTATCTCCCTTCGGGAAGACAAGCCTATAGTAAGTGAACCTTTTTATAGATATAGCTTATTCTAATTTAACTTCTAGATTCTTATAAATATTATATTTAATTTTCTACCCTAATTGAAAACACACTAGGAGAGTTTTTTTCCTAACTTATTTGGCGCTAGGCACCTTTAGGGGTTACTAAGATTCCTTAAAGACTATTTCGCACCTATAACTAATAGTCTCCTACTGCTTCTGGAGTATGGCGAAATTAACTTCAATCTCCTTTAGGCCTTATTTAAACTAAATACACATGTCCTTATAATTTGCGAAGGCTTGGATTAACCAAGATGCCTTATATATAATTTAGGCAACTTTAAAACCTTACTTTTTAGCGAAAAGAGCTTCGAACTTGACTGTTACTATTTCGGCTATAACGGGAAGGCGTTTAGCAAGATAAAAACCACCCTCTCTATTCCGGAATTCTGTTTAACTATAAAAATTACATCTCTTAGGGTATTTCCGCTGGAGCGTTATAAGAGATAAGCCAAGATAAAGCAGGATCTTATTAGCAATAGCCGGAAGTTTATGTCTTTAAGAGGCATTAACCACCATAAATATAAAGGGATTGCCTTTTTCTGGACTAAAGATAGCCCGTTAAGATTTTCTATAAGTGGTCGCATTATGGTGGACGTGATAGCATTTTATCGTTAGAATCCCAACTATGGTAAGCTGCTAATTGCTATAGATATATACGGGATCGGCGTATATAATTAAGGGACTAATTAACAAGGTAACGTAAAGAATTAGGGTTTAGTTCCTAAGGAGATAGGAGATAATAAGTACCTAATCTGTCTACTAATAGCCCTGGCCTTTAGTTTAGTGGATAAAAAATAGGGTTAGGCTTTCTACACACTCTTTTTCTGGGGCTAGCGAATTATATGTACTAATATAAACACCAATAGGTGAATTTGCCGTCGCTAATATTAAGGACATTAAATGGAATGCCTTAGCATTTAAGTTACTCGCAATTAAGGAGGATAAAAAAATGGTGCTTTAAGAACTTATAAAGAGCTACTAGTCTAGGTCTGGGGAATTAAAGTTTAATAATATAATTAAAGGGAAGGGGAAAGGCCTAGTCTTTTTGTTATAGTAAGTTTTCTAGTAAGGTATTAGCTATTTTAAAGGCTGACCGTTTTAGTGGCCTACCTAGGGTGGGAAAGATATTGACAGCTAAAGCACTTGCCGAATCTTAGAGGAGACCCCTCTATATGGTTTGTTCCCCTCTATAAGTATATTTATATACTAGTCTAACTATAAGAAGGCTTATGCGGGAGACCTTAAAACAGATCTAGCCTATTTGGAACAAAACCTGGCTCTAATAGTTGAAAACGTTTACTGCTGGAGCGCTGTCCTTCTTTTAGATAAGGCTAATGTCTTTTTTATAGAAAGAACTTTAAATAATGTCTAATGTAATAGCCTAGTGTCCGTCTTCCTATAATAGATGGAGTATTTCTAAGGCATTATATTTCTTATAATAAATAGGATTACCGTATTTAATATAGCTATACAGAGCAGAATATATCTTATACTTAGATATAACGAGCTAAAGAGACTGGCAAGAGAGTAGGTGTGGAAGACATTCCTAGAGCGAGCCGATGCTGCTCCTAATATCTTTAGAAAAGATATAGAGTGGCTTTTAGACTATAAATTAAATAGAAGACAGGTAAGGCAATGTTCGAGTAAGAGTTTTAAGGCTAGTGCTAATATACTATATTAGATTAAGAACGCTATATAGACTGGTTATAGCTTAGCTAAAAGCAAGGAGGAGAAACTTATATAAAGCATTTAAGAAAGGCTCTTATGTTGAACTAAGATTTTAAGAGTAACTTTAAAGGCGCCGGATTAATTGAGGGTTTAAACTCGTATACGTAGATTTGCTTATGTATATATAGCATTGGCAAATACATTTTGTAGATCTTGTAGCTGGTGGTATTATTGCTTAGTTATTACATTCTTGAAATTACTTGCTTACTCTTATAACAACAAGGCCTGTATAGTAGGCTATGGCGCGGGCGAATTACTTATAGATCTAGGAACAGGAGAATGGAAGCTATAGGGTATTGGTTCCTATAGGGGAGTGGAAGATATAAGCGTTAGTTTCTATAAGGAATTAAAAGCTGTAAGGTAATAAAGAAAGCGGGTATTAATCCCCGTAGAGAGCCGCAAGCTGTAGAAGATTAGTTTCCGTAGGGGAGTAGAAGAAATCGCTATTAGTTCCTATAGGGGAGTAAAAGCCATACAAGAGTAGGAGCTATAGGGTGTAGTTCTTATAGGGTAGTAGAAAATACGGTTACTGTATACTAAATAATAATTTTAGTTTAGGATATAAGAACGGGAGCTATAGGAGATTGGTTCCCGTAGGGGAGTAGCAGATATGGCTAATAGCTTCTATAAGGGAGTAAAAGCTATATAGGAATATAAGCCGTAGGGGATTAGTTCCTATAGGGCGGCGGAATATATAGGTATTAGTACCTGTAGGGGATTTATTAGAGTAAGGGATTTATTAGAGTAGGGGATTTATTAGAGTAGGGGATTTATTAGAGTAGGGGATTTGTTGGCGTAGGGGATTTGTTAGTATAGAGGATTTGTTAGAGTAGGGGACTGGATTCTGTAGGGGATTTGTTAAAGTAGGGGACTAGTTCCTATAGGGCGGCGAAATATATAGGCATTGGCTTCTATAGGGGATTTATTTAAGTAGGGGACTTATTTAAGTAGGGGATTAGTTAAAGGAAGGGATTTATTCTCCTATGGCCTCTATTTAGGCGGTATAAGGCCGCTTCTAATAGGCTAGGGAGTGGATTACGTGTTTTGTGGAAACATAAAGCCTATTTGGGATAGTAGGGTATAGGGACCTAATAATCTAGCGGAAGATTGGGTTATCCGCTTTCCTAGGTTTATTTAGCCCTGGCGACTTGCCCTACGCTGTTTTATATACATTTTAACTAAGGCTGCTGCCTAGCCTTAGCTGCCCAAATCTTTATTTATGCGATGGAAGAGTAGAGGATAATAAAATGTTATTCTATCTTCTCCGCTAGCACCTTTAGCTGTTAAGAATTTTGCTAGCCTATTTCTTCCTAAACTTAGATTCCTAAATAGTTTCTACCTCTTCTATAACCTTCTCGCTAATGTCCTTCTATTTATTGGTCCCCTCTTCTCCCTTCTCCATTTGCAACCCCTTAGTAGTTATAATATTTAGTTAATGTCCCGCCCACGCACCCCTATAAAGCGGTAGTTTACGCAGCACGTTTTTATCTGGGTTATTACTCTAACAAATCCTTAATAGGACAACTTTACTAAACCCTAACCCCTTAATTAGCGGGCCTTTTGTGAGATCTGGTTTAAAAGCTATAGTATTAGCTCTAACAAACTCCCTTATTATAAGATCCCTTAATACCCACTTCTTGCTAGGTGGGAAAAACTGTTTTAGCTTTAGAGAGGCTAATATAAGTACTTGCAAGCGTTTTGGTTCTGGGAAAGCTTTTAAATTTTTTTCTGCTATCTTAGATAGATATGTTATATCCTCTTGACCAGATATCCTAAAATAGAAGTAAATATTTAGCTAGAATGACGTAGGCCCTAGTGCTTTAGCGATGTCGTTATAGCGTACTTATGCAAGTTCGTAGAGATTTACGGGTCTGTCGGACGCGCATAATACCTATATACCGCTATCCTCGTAATTATCGTCTGAGTCTAAACCAGCCTGGAGTTCTTCTATTTCGTTAGTAGTAAGGAGACCTAATAGGGTTATCTAGAGGCTTAGCGGAGGTGTAAGAGCTAATATAAATTAAGGCTTTGTCTGCTAGTAGATAAAGGCTAGATAGGATTTTTTATTTAAGTTCTTGCCGACCAATACGCTAGAAATAAATATCTACTAATAAGAGGTAGAAAATATCCGTATAGTCGCTAAGAAAGGAGAATATCCTATAGTGGATTTCAATGGGAAGAGATGTAAATGGCGCGTAGGTTGACCTAAGGTAGATATATTAGAATAAATAGATTTAACTGTTAATGGGGCCTACTTAGTATTAAGAAAAGCTTAACTGCTAGAATTTTTAATCTAATTGGTAACTGGGACTGCTAGTTGCATTACGATAATGCCTATAGACCTATTAAATAGGTACTCTCTAAGTTTGTTAAAGGAATGGAAGATAGTATAGTTGTGGGGCATTATAATATGCTAGTTCTGCCCTATTTCCCCTTGCTAGCTGGCTAATAAAGAGCCTTTAGTACGCTTAAGGGGACATTAATAGAAGTTTAAGTAGGAATAGGATTAAGGGTTGTGCGATAATAGGTTAATTAATAGGGCGAGTTACTAGAGAAACCACGCGGTATAATCTAATTCGATTGGATATTAGAATATAAGACTTACTATAAAGCTATCTACTCCGCTAATACCTTTAGATCCTTCTTTACTTTCTAAAGCACCTCCTTTATCTAGGAAGGAAAGTTTTTATCTATTCCCTTTTGCCTCCTACTGCCTAAAAATATTACTCTCCGCAATCTATTAACCTAAGGGATTAGTGGCTGGTAGTATAGTAAAAAGTTGTCTTCTGCAGTCTTAAGAAAATCCCCTTTATTAGTTACTCTTCCCTTTTTTAGGTTAGCTAACTTTATAGTATTTTTATAGTTCTAGTACTTAAACTTAGTTAGACCAACACCTTTACTTGGCCTGTTATAGTGCACGCAAATCCAGAATAGCACCTAAAAGAACGATTTGAAATTATGCTAAGCTGAGTGTTTCTTGCCTAGGAGCACTCCTATAGCCATAAACGCTCTTATACTGGTCTTGCCTTGTGCTTTTAAAGCTCCTTCTTGTTGCTCTTTAATTGCGAAATCTAGATTGATTAAGAATAACGGCTAGGAAGGATTATCCTCTTCCTTATTTATTAAGACGTTGCCTATTAAAACGTTATATTAGAGGATGCCGGCTTTTATATGTAAAGACTTATACCCTATAATACCACCCTTTAATATAGTAAGTAATAAAACCCGGGACCTTGCCTTGTAAAGAGGCTTGCTATAATCATGAGTAATAATGCGCTAATGTACTTAATTCTACTTAATAGGGTGCTTCGGAGAGCCTAAATACGTGCGCTTGCTAGGCGGTAGCTTGGCATAGCTAGAAGATCTCTTTCTATTGGAACTTCGGCCTTTTCTTATACTGATTTGCACTCCACCTGGTCTTGGAGGCATTATTAAGCTTTCTAGCTTGTAATTTATAGCACTTGTAATATCTAGCCCCTTGCGAATATTGTAGATGTTATTATCTTGTCCACTGATGCGAATAGTCTTATAGTGATAGTACCTAGCTATATTAATTACTTCTTTCTCTATTACTTTACGCAGTAGTTTACCTTCTTCCTCGCGCTCTAGGTACTGCCACGAGTCTTTAATAATAAGGGGTGTCTTGGTATCGCCCTCGCGGTATACTTTTTAGCAAGTTATCGCCTAACTGGCAACGCAGGGTGCCCGCTTTATGAGTTTATTAAGGATAAGATACTTGGTCTGGTTATTACGCATGACCTTAATATATTACTTGCCGTCCAATGTTAGAATGGTAGGGTTAAACCCGAGCTGCTCCTTATTTATTTAGAGAAATCCCAATATTGCTAAGGTAAATTGTAGTTCGTCTTTATTAATATTAAATGGTAATAATGCAATACCTCCTACCCGGTTATACTCCTATAGCCGTATAATAGATCTATAGAGGGTAAAGCCTAGGATAAAGCGACGAGTGTCCTAAGCGGCAAAGACTTCTCTTATATATTTTCCTAAATTAAACTATGCCTGCGAGGCTATATTGGTATTTGGATTACTCTTTAGCTTTCTTAGTATAAGTATATATAACCAATAGCATTAAGAGCTTTTGCTAGCTATTAGATTATCTATAAAACCGATATCTAGCTTTTACTTTGCTGTAGACCCTTATAAGGGCTGCTTAGTATATGTAATAAGTGTTTGTTATATCTTTAGGGCGGACCTATACTTCTCTATAAAGCCTAAAAATGATTTAATTAGGTTATTAAACTATACTAGGACGTTATCTTGTTTTACGCTTTTAGGCTAGTTACGCTAGCTGCCCTTAGCGTATAGTGGATTGTCCCCTTCCTTATATTCCTTAAAAACGGCAGCGCTTGCCTCTTTAAGACCTTCTACTTCCCTAAAGAATGCTTTATATAAGCTAGGAATCCCTATATAAAGAGGGCCTAGCTCCTCCTTTAGAACATAATTTACATATTCCCTGCGTTTGGACAAGTTAGTAAAGCTACTTATATTGCGTAGATACGGGGTTTAAACGTAGAGTGGTAGCGGTCGGGGAGGAGGTGTAGACTTTGTTATAGTAGTATATACTTTCTCCCAGACAATCTTGTTAGGCTTAATACAAAGGATCGTATTTAGAAGAGGTAGGAACTATTTAATGTTAAAGCCGTTAGAATTAACCGCTAAATTAAGTCTTAATAGATTACTAAAAAGGCTTTTATTGCCGCCGTTAAATGGCAATAAATAAGAAGCGGAAAGGCTCTGTAGAGCGAGTATTAGATTAAGTAAAATATCCTTTAGTTCTGCGAGCGTTAGATAGAGCTTACACTAGGTAAATTAATGGTTACCTTTATTACTTATCTAATGCGACATATTTAAAGAGTTAGAGACACCTAGATCCTTATAAGTTGAGTTAAATAAATTATAAAAACCATTTAGTCCCTCTCTAATGGGTTTTATTTTGATTATTTTTGATCTAAAGAGATTTGCTATTGCGGGAGAACGCGCCGAGAGCTATATTAGGAGGGCCGATGTAATAGGCGGGTAGGTAGGCGGGGAGGGGAGGTTAAAGAGGCTAGTATATAAGGACGGTATAATAGTAAATAAATATAGGGAGGTTGAGAACATATTAGGCGCGTCTTGTAATAAGGAAATAACTAGGGAGAAAAGTGTAAAGAAGAAAGCAAGGTGCGAGCAAACACGAGGATTAAAGATTAGGCGCGGAAAAGTTAAGCTAACTTGATATGGCTTAGACTGAGGCTTTATAGGGCTTAGTTAAATGCTAAGTAAATATGGGTAGGCAGCGTTTTCTGGTCTATAACTAATTATACTTATTAGTTTTAGTTTGTTCTGCGACGCGTAAGGCTCTAATATAGCGGGGCTCTTATATAGCGAGGCTAAAGAGCACTAGGTGGAGAGAGCGAGTTAATTATAGGGTTAATCCTATAAGCGCCCACGAATAATTACGTAGCTGGTCCTAAAATAAGCTAAACCTAATATAGACGCTAGCGGGTTAAGGGATAGATTAGCCTTTATAGCCTCTAGACCTAGAAACCCTTATAGGCCCCCTTTTCTTCTATTATTCTATAAACTAACTTCTATTTTAAGGATAAATTCTATTCTTTATTAGTAAAGAAGACGCTAGTAGAGAGTGACTAGACTTAAATATATAATATGGGAGCGTGGTTCTGCTCGCTTTAGACACTAAGCTTAGTTAAATCTGCTAGCTTATTGCTAATTAAGCATATAAATATGGCAAACACTCGCTATAAAGGGCAGGGCTAGTTTTAGCCTAAATCTAATATATAAATTTCCTTTAATAAGCAAACGATATAATAACTAAAGAGCGTACTATTTAAGCTAATCAATTTCCTCCTTAATTCTGTAGACTTCTCTATCCTTAGGCTACCTGTGCCCTTTTTCTTTTAAATGCTGTAATCTTGTTTTTAGCCTTTGTAACCTATTTATCTCCGTAATCTAAAGTTTTATCACCGCCTCTCTTAAGAGTGTGGATTTTGTTTTGAAACCGCCTAATAGTATCTCTTATTTTTTTCTAGCTACTTCTTAGGCTGTTAATCCAATCGTCAACCCTCCCTAAATGACTTATAATGTAGTAGTTGCTATTTTTGAGGCTGCTAACTTTCCCTTTAAGTTGGCTAAGCTTATAGCTGAGTTAATTAACTAAACTACTTAGTCTCTCCATTGCCCCTAATAGAGTAAGCTAGGGGTTAATAAGCTTTATTGGAAGGAATTACTAAGCGGACCATATTAAGACGACTTCTTTATCTTATTAGTACAGGATGAATATTTCCTTATAGTTCCTTCTGTATCGGCCTCGTTATTCTCTAAATTACTCTTACGTTTTAGTGCTAGCTAGATATCCTGCTTATGTTAGTAAGCTAGCAAATAGACAAAACTATAGGGAAGCAACTATTGTATACCAGCCCTACTATATTAACGGCCTTATTAGAGCCCTTGGGATTAGAAGTAAGTAGTGTATCCTAGCTCTATTAGCGGTATCCTATAAAGGATTTAATATTTAGAGCGCACCTTAATCTAATATAATGTGGTATCTACTATTGTGGCATCTAAGTCGTCCAAGTCGCTTATTGTTAAAGAGATAAGGCAGCTAATAGTTTAAGTGTCTTTATAAGAAAGTAAGGAGGGATTTCCTTAAAGGATATTATGCTTGATATAGGTCTGGTTGAAGGATATAGAGGCCTTTTATATTCTGCTTCTCTCTGCTGCTTGACTAATAGGAGAGCTGACGGTAGGCTCCGCTTCAACTATACCTTAAAAGTTGAGCCGATTTACTAACTTAGGGATACTAGCACAGCATTATAAATGCATTACAATACAGCCACAATAGGAGCATAATCCTTCCCTGTCTATACTTTACTTTACTGTGCCTCTATAGGAGGGTTACATTGAATAATAAGGGCTAGTATTAACCCCTTTCTTCTAATTATTCTAAGATGGTAATATGGAGGCAGCTGGTTAAGTGTTGCTTTGTATAGTAATGCCTATCTAGTTGCGTGGCTTTACTTAAGCCCTATTATGCACCTTAACGTAACTTCCTGTCGCCTTAATAGCTGACGAGCCTAGCCTAAGATTAAGACAAGGTAAATAGGTAACTTAGCTTTTAGACAGCCCTAACAGTGTAGTGTTTGGAGGCGTTTGTATAAAGTTGTAAACTAGAACTAGAAGCTAACAATGACGCCTTATCTAGTAGAAATAGCATTATATGATCTACTCTTAACGCCTACCCTTTACGGAGCAGGACACTGCTTGAGCAGTAGACTTATCTTAGCCAGTCAATCTTGTATATTTACTCCCTATCTATAGCAAAGGAGCTATTGATGCGTTGTAGGGTAGTTTAATTGGCATTCTAGCTAAGCCCTTTATAAGCGCTCCGCCTTATATGGGCGGTATAATAACTTCTATTAATCTGCCTTATATTAAGGGAGGACTTATTGTCGGAATGTTAGTCATGTGACGTGGTCACGAGACCACGAAGCGAGGCTAGCTAACCTGACCTTGGAGCAACCCCTTACTTCTAGACATCAATAACTACCAACTTCAACACCGCATACGTATCGCAATACAGTGATATTCGTGCACGTTGATAAAGCAAGTATACTGACACTGATTAGTAGACGTACAGATCAGGAAATACGCAATAAGCTAGAGCTTGAGAACTGTACTGGAAACAGTACATGGATTGCCTGGCCTTGTCTATTTTAGTTAAAGGAGAAAGCTATATTACCCTTAAAGCTTAAGACCACGTATCAGCTTAACTACTAACGCGTTAGATTGCCTAGAGAATTATATCTTTACTTAGAGAAGATTATAACCTCAAGCTTAAGAGAATTTGTACTGGCCTTATAGCCAATATAACAGATTGCTGAGAGAATTGTAGTCTTGCTAAGAATACTTTACAGGCCTAACAGCTGTAAAGGACGTACATACCTAAACACCCTTGCCTTGACACCCTTACCTTAACAACCTTAACCTCGACCTCGACCTCAACCTTAACCTTAAACTACAATATATACAAGGACTAGTACACTGCTTTGAACAACAAGATGGATCCTAAATGGAAGGAGAGAATCGCCAGATATGGTTATGGGATTAATGTAGCAACTGCCTTGGAGGAAGACCTGGAAGAATATATAGAAACGAAAATCTATAAGTATATATATAAGAACTTTATAGATTATATACTACGGTCGCTATTCCAAGAAGAATTTAAAGGCTTTACCATTAAGGACTTTAGAAAGATACGCTCTGTTACTAGAGTAAAGCTCCATACTTACCTACTCCAA
>Ga0307507_10003342_pt1 | contig 31381 bp, 16 predicted proteins | sample 7_EM_MG_FD_207223 | JGI IMG/M metagenome (GOLD analysis project Ga0307507, IMG submission 207223) | Populus trichocarpa ectomycorrhiza microbial communities from riparian zone in the Pacific Northwest, United States - 7_EM | ecosystem: Host-associated > Plants > Roots > Unclassified | place... | reverse complement strand
TGTAAGGCTGCGTAAAGCTAGTTATTTTAATTTTTTACCCAATATTGGCAATATCATATTGCCGATATATTTCCGATAACCGATATTTTATTGGTTCGTATTGGTTCGTATCGGTGCCAGGTCTGGTGCCACGTGTCCCACGCCTTAGAGAATACAGATTATCTGACACATCGTCTATCATAGAAATCTTACGCTCTAGGAGCTGCCGGTTCATGTTCTGCAGATTTGGGTGTCTTAATATATTCACTGCAAGCTCGCGAGTCGAAGGCGATGATGGCGGAGCGAATACGCACTGCGCGATGCTGGACACCGCAACTTTGTTTTCTCCTTCGTACCGAATGACGCGCGCTTTACTTCCAGCGCGAATCTCTCCTCCCTGAATCACGCGCAGATACACACCACAGAAACCTGTCTCAGCAACCTCTGCCAGCCAGCTGCTTTTCTGTTTACACCGCCACGCTAGTCTGCTACATGGCACGCGGCCGCCGCATACTTGAAGCACTACACATTTTTCCGGTTCGCCATTGTCAAACTCCCAGATATCTCCTATGTAGACGTCTCCCTCATCAAGCGGAGTACTACTTCTTAGCGTCAAGTTCTCGCCCCAATGGCACCAATCCCACTCCTCGCGGTTAACACCAAGCTTCTGCGCCCAAAAATCGTAGTGGTGGGCGAACAAGGCGTATATTTGGGCATCGTGGGCAGCGGACTGGTGGCTAGATATTCCTTGCTCTTTACTTATTCTGAGTGGATCTTTGGAGGGAGTTCGCACTATGGAGGTTAGCGTCTTGTGGCCGTGCATGTCTTGCCATGTGGGCGTGCCACGGCTAACAGCGACAACGGCAAGGGTGAGTTGTAGTTGTGGCTGCTGCGCGGACATTGTGTATGATGCATGATGCAGTGAGGTCAGTATCTATCTCTTTAGAGAGAATTACTATTGGTGATTGATGAATCGGTGAGGTTGGCGAGGTCGGCGAAGCTGGTGAGGTCGGTAAGGTCGGCAAAGTTGATAGGGTCGGTGAGGTCGGCCAAGTCGGTGAGGTCGGTAAGGTGGCCGGAGAGGTCGGCGAGGCTAGTCGGTTAAGAGACACTCGAAGCCTATTACAGAGATTTTGTGTACTTTTGCATCTGAACCAGAAACTAGCTTTTGATATCAATTAAAAGTTGCCTAAATCGGGAACGCATTTTCCACAGGAAGTCCTTGCTCTTAAGATTAATAATAGATTTATTTTCAAGCGGGCCAATCAGGCAGCCTAACTTTCGTAGATATTGGAAACAGTTGGATTCTACCTCTAGCTGACGTAAATAAAGCTAAGCTAGAGTCCTCGAACCTTCGAGGTGAGGGTAATCCCATGAAAGTATCGTGTGCTTTCGCTGCATTCGTGGAGGCAGTGCCCTGAGTGATTCACAACATCAGGGCACCAGAGATGTTGCCCAGAGTATTTCCTCCTCTTGCTCATGCAATCTCGGCGGCAAATCTCCCAAATGCGTTGGTTGTTAAGGAGCATCCTGAACCTAGTATCGAGCTGAAGTTTACGTACCGCATGTACTATTAGTAAATATCAACGTAGAACTAGTAGTCGACGAAATGCCTATGCTGACGGTTTCATACTATTTCGTTAGCCTTGCTTTTCCCGAATAATAAATCATGCGAATATGATCCTTTCATCCAGCTGAGGACTGACAGCCTCTCCGAGAAATATCATAGTGCCGTAGTAGTCGGAGTTATCATCGAAATCGGCGTACAATCTCGGCAAGACGCGAACACGGTCCGAGCGGAGGTCTATTTGCTGTAGACAAAATATATCAGCGATACCAATTGGGGTGGCTGTTTATGACGATCTGGCCTTTGAGGCCGAGTGAACAAAAGCACTAGTTATCACATGTGACGGATGGATAAAGGCTACGCGAAGGGATGTGCACTCTGTTCGGCCTAAGATGTTATGCAGCGATGTTAAAACGGGGGATCCAAATGTCTGGGTCGGCGTTACAATCAGCACCGTGGCACTATCCACTCCAAGCAGCACCCATTGTCTACAGTCATATCTGCTCGACGCCCGTTAGCAGCAGTCTAGTAAATATTCAACACTCAACAGACACCGCCGATACATCTACTAATCCATCACTATCGATATGCGCTTGCTTATTCTAGGAGCTTCGGGGCGGGTTGGCAAGCTGGTAGTCCAGGAGGCTCTTTCGCGAGGTGAGTAGTGAAAGACAATGACACCCATCTCATGCTTATACTCCCATGTCGGTAGGCCACAAAGTCACTGCTCTCGTGAGAGATGAAGTTTCCCTCTCTTCTTTTGTCACCGACGATGGCAGTCTCAAAGTCGTAAAAGGCCAGCCGCAAGACCATGCCGACATGGAGAAGGCCTTCACCGCGGTGCCCGACGATATGCCGACCGTTGTAATTGTCACATTGAACAGCGCTCGGACCAGCGACAATCCCTTCGCCAAGCCTGTGTCGCCTCCAACGCTGATGTGCGACTCGCACCTGGCTGCCATGGAATCAATGAAGAAGCACGGCGTTCGCAAAATCGTAACTCTTCAAGCGCTGGGCGTTGGTGACTCATTCCCGAACCTGTTCTGGTTCGTCAGGCTCCTTGTCCGCTACTCTAATATGTCCATTGGCTACAAGGACCATGAAAAGGCCGATGATGCTATTAGGAAGAGCGGTCTCAACTATGTACTCGCCCGCCCTATTCGGTTTGTTGACGGAGACTCTGCCCCGATCAAGTTCTTCGGTGACAAGGGCGACGGCATTGGCTCCTTCAACAAAATCACCCGTCGTAGCGTTGCATGCTTTCTACTCGATGCCGCAGAGAAGAGCGATTGGGATGGAAAGACACCGGTCGTCTCAAGCTAGCCAGCCCACAGTGCATTGATTATGCTTTTGAAAGACTTGGGCATTGGATATATAGATTACCGAGACCGGATTTTACTCGGACGGTGCAACTTCGTTCCCGGTGGAGGAAGTCCGCAGTTTAGGGATCAATTGTGCTTCAATATAAGGTATCGGTAGTATGACCATGAATTCAGTCTACCAGCTATGGTAATTCCGCTCTATTTACTCCGTTGGATACTGCCTTTGCTTCTGCTTCTGCTTTCTTTTGCTGATCAAAATGCTCCACCATGGCAATTCCACCCCTTTCGTGAAAGAACAATCCTAGATACCCCATCGTCGCTTCTGCGGCTTGCTCCGCTCTCTTCCACATCACAACTTCGTAGTTTTGAAGTGCTTCTCCAATGGCATTTTGGTCTTTAACCGCAGTAAGGGCATGCGAGAGCTCCAGAGCGTCGTCCATAGCTACGTTCACCCCAACTCCAGCAAAAGGTGCCATCAGGTGAGCAGCATCACCGATGAGAGTTATACTTCGGAGGCCACATTAGCGAAAATCTACCGAAATGAAGAGATTGACGCCTACCGGGGATTGTGAGGCCACTTAAAGCCGACTGGTAGCATATAAAGCGGCCGGCCGAACGTCTCCATGTCGCTTTCGAGGACCAATTGCTTAGCTTGTGGTTCCCAGTCGGCATACAGTCTCTCGACAATCTGGGATCTAGCCTCGGGCTTGGTGAAGTTAATACCGCTTTCTGCGTACCAGCTTTCCGGCAGCCGAGCGAAAGCGTAGACTTGGATCCCGCCGTCGCCGTTCGTCTGGCACATGATCCCCTTGTTTTCACCAAGAGTCAAGCACATTCCTTTTCCGACCCGTTTGGCCAATGCAGGCCGCCTGGTCTCTGCGGCAGTTATGTGGCATTCAAGCCCGCCTATACCTGAGTAGAAAGGCTTTTGCTCAGTGAGGCTTGGTCGGACCTTGGACCATGCTCCGTCGGCACCCACCACGACGTCGAAACCATGTTCTATTCGGTCCGCAAACCTTAGATTCAACTTCCCGCTCTCTAACTCATCGATTGACAACAGCGCGGAGTTCCACTTTACAGTTCCAGCGATTAGAGATTCCAGTAGCAGCTTGCGCAGGAGTCTTCTGTCGATCTCTGGCCTGTTGTTAAATTCTTCAGGCCGTCCACCCTCTCCTGCGCTTTCGTCTAGAAGGGCTTTGCCGCTTGGAGAAAATATGTGCAGGGTCTCTGACTCCCGTCGAGCATGCTTGGGGAATTCGTCGTATAAGCCAGCTTCTCGCAAGGCACCTTGGCCAGATTCCTCATGCAGGTCAAGCGATCCGCCCCGCGTTCGAGCAAATTCGTCAAGATCTTTTTCGAAAACAATGCACTCAATCGATTTCTGTTGTAGAAGCCTTGCGAGCGTTAAGCTAGCTGGGTCAGCTGTGATGCTGGGTTAACTCGGAGTCGCTTGCAGTGGACTGGAAATCATCACCTCCAATAATTGCTACTCTGGGAAACAACATTTCTTAACGATAAACCAACCACAAGAATTGATTTCGACTGCTGACCGTCAGAATAAGTATAAATTAAGTAACGACCTCACCGAAGGTCGGTCGCCGATCGGCCCAAGCGGCGGACCAACCTTCCCGACTTAGTGTATCCGAAGACTTCATCGGACCGCTTGAAGCTAGCAGGGGCCATGCTAATAGTGGCAATGCTGTTCGCTACTAAGTCCGATGTACAATTAAACATATCGAACATTACAACACCAGAGAAAACAACCTCCGCTGTTTGATCCACTGATGGGACCACTCATTTTCCAGTCATGGACACTCCAAAGTTTTGCCATATTCACCCAGTTATCCTTCAAGGCCTACATGTCGTTTTGGGAGCTGAAGAGAATGAGATCGACGGGTCCATCAACTTCATCACTCTAGGAGGTGACTCCTTAACTGCCATCAAGCTAGCGTCATACTGCCGAGGGCGTAATGTTCCATTATCTGTTCGCGAGATCCTACATAGCGGTCGTATCGATCAGCTTGTAGAGCATGCTGCGACATGTACCTTTCCAAATGGACTTCCTTCTCCAGCCACAACCGCTGATACCCAATCCAGGTGCAGCCCTGCTCCATTATCTATCACAGAATGCAACCCACCGCACCAGCTTCCCACGACACCCCCGGAAACCAGTGCCCTATCAACAAGTCATACAAATGCTCTATATCTAGAGGAATTGACAGAAATGCAAAACTGTTTCCTTCATGGCAGCCGGAAAAATCCTGATCTCAATATAATCCGCTTTTCTCAGACATACCGTTATAATGATCTTTCGGCGGTGCAGCGTGCATGGAGGACCGTCATCGAACTAGAGCCCATTTTCCAACCTCAATCGCTGGAACGCATTCAATCCCCCAATGGGCCTTGCCAGTGGACAGAGATTGTTGTGGATGAAGAAATTTCGTATCAGAAAGAGTTAGCAAAAGTCGAATCTTGCCCATCACCAGTGTCATATTTCAAAGCAGTGACATGGATCCGACCGCAGGGCTTAGCACCAATCAGTACTGTCATTTGGCATGTTCACCACGCTTTCATCGATGGGTACTCGGCCCAACTTATCCACGCAAAGGTCCACAAGGTTGTAAACGGTTACCCAGTGTCTCCCGGTACATCGTTCTGGACCGTAGCAGCGGAGCTAAAGATGCTTCAGCAAGAGAACCGAACTTCTGCGAGGAAATTCTGGGATCACCAGTATTCAACATTTGCGGCAGCAGGAGGTGATTTTCGAATATTATCCCACCCTGAGATCGAGGCCGCACCCTATAGCCAGTCGAGTTTAACCATTAAGCTTCCCCATGACCGCTTGGCTAGTTGCTCAAAACGGTCTGGAGTTACGCCAGTCACTTACTACTGCGCGGCCTGGGGCCTCACGATGAGCAAGTTCATGGACTGCGAACAAACGTGTTTCGGAATGGTTTTCTCCGGACGTGACCTACCGCTTTCCGGGATCCAGGACGCCATTGGTCCATTCATCAACACTATGCCATTCTTTGTGTCGACAGCGCAGGCTACAACTAGAACAGCCTCATCGTTCTTGCAGGAAACCTTTGATCGGCTGGTAGAATTCAGCAGGTTTGAATTTTCCCAGCCTGAAGACGGTTTCACCAGGCAGTTCTCGTCTTTATTAGCTTCTCAATTTGACATAGATGACGAGATCTCTGACGCGCCAGGAAGTATTAGGCCCATTAGTCGGAGTGTTTTCAACATGCAGTCTGATATTCCATTATGTGTTCTTATTGGGCAACGTGGCGAAGTCCAAATATGTTTCCACACGAACAAATACACCGAGACGGATATCCAACTCCTTGGGGAGCATTTCCAAAATGCCATCGACTCCTTACTAGAGCCCGAGAATTCGATACTCAGCTGTTTGGATCGGCTAATCACAGACAACACCCGGGAAACTTTGCTGCACATAAGCAATTGCTATGCGGAATCGACCTTTGAATCATCAAAGAGTGATGACATTGTCACATTGTTCGAAAGAACGTCGGGCAAATATCCGAGAGAGATTGCAGTCGCCAGAGGCAAGCACGAGCTGGCTTATGAAACCTTTGATGCTGCCGCTGGTCGTGTTGCGCTGGCTCTTGATTGGATAAACCCGAGAGAACCTGTGTGTGTTCTAGCAGATCGATCTATCAATTGGTTGATTGCTATCTTTGGAATTTTGAAGGCAGGAGGAGTATATGCGCCGCTAGATCCATCTGTCCCTTCTAGCGTGCGCGACCTAAACTTCCGCCGCAGTGGTGCCCGAGCATTTATTACGTCGAGTAAAGTCCCCCTAGAAACGCAACCGCTAGAGGCCGACGTATGCCTGATCGTCGAGGAGATCCTCAGCCAAAATATCTCATCTCTAGGCTACCCACGAAGACAATTTCCAAGACCAGACGAACTGGCATACATTTGCTTCACCTCAGGGTCAACGGGTATCTCGAAAGCGGTGCAGTGTACCCACAAAGGCTTAGTCGCTTTCCAAAAAGATGAAGAGGTCCGTCTCTTCACATCGAACGGAACAACGGTCGCGCAAATCATGTCACCGGTCTTCGACGGTAGCATTCATGAAATCCTCTCTACGTTGTGTTATGGTGCGATGCTTCGCCTTCCGGATCAAGATGCAGCGGATCCGTTCTCTCACCTTAAAGAACGTTCTTCGGCCATTTTGACACCCTCGCTTGCTAAAGTATTAAGTCCTTATGACTATCCTAAACTAAAGAATGTAGGGATTATCTTATACATCTAATTACTCATGAATGCTAATATCGACATCAGGTTTATTTGGTAGGAGAAGCAGTTCCTCAGTTTGTGTGCGACAGCTGGGCGAAGGGTAGACGATTGTATAATATGTACGGTCCCACAGAGGCGACCTGTGGCGCAACGATCAAAAGGCTCCAACCCGAGCAGCCCATCAGCATCGGGCATCCAAATCCCTCCAGTCGGGTCTATGTTTTGGATCGTAATCGCCAGCTAATGCCTCCAGGGGCGGTTGGCGAAATCTTTATCGCCGGCATCCAGGTTTCTCAGGGATACCTAGGCAGCCCGATGAAACCAGCGCAAAATTTTTGTCTGATAGTGTGCTTCCAGAGAGAGAAGAACGAATGTATAAGACCGGGGATCGCGGATACTGGAATCTCTACTCAGGGGAAATACATTGTTTAGGTCGCACAGATCGACAGATAAAGCTGCGTGGGTTCCGGCTGGATCTTGATGACCTCGAAATCAGAGTTGCTCGTGCAGTTCCTGAAAGTGAGGCTGTGGCAATCTTCCGAAAGGGTGATTATCTCATAGCTGTTTTACAACCCTCTTCGCTTGATGTTCCCTCCGTTCGGTCAAAGATTTCACGGGCACTCCCTAGCTATGCAGCACCAAGGCGGATCATTGTTTTAGACGGGTTTCCTCTCACGCCTGCAGGGAAGCTGGATTACAAAGCTCTCGATGCTATGGAAGATACTCCAACCCTCAAATCGATGGTACCGGTTCTAAGTAGGACAGAGAAAGTCTTGACGCAAGCATGGCGCCAAATACTACACTTGGATTCGGAGATCGATATATCGGCTGAATCTGATTTCATTACGCTTGGAGGCCATTCTGTACTACAACTTCGACTTGCTAATCATCTTTCTACTATATTCAAGCGGTCAGTTTCGGTGAAGACAGTCATTGTAAACTCTGCTCTTCAAAACTTAGCCAAAGCAATCGACAACAGCACCGAAGCTGAAGACATGGACTTTAGAAGTAGTATTTATGAGCGACCCCTTGGAGGGAATGGTGTTTCTCCAATCGAGCAAGACTGGTTCTGGAAATACAAGGCGGGCCTTGGAACTTCAGCATTCAATGTCTCCTGCGTATATGCTCTTGATCCAGCCGTCGTGGACCGGAAACGGCTTGGGCGTGCATGGAATAAAATTATGGCAAGACACAAGGTGCTACGGTCACGATATACTCTGTGCGGGGGGATGGTAAGGCGAACCTACGGAGCAGTTCCACCACGAGCGCGACGGGTGAAGAGGGCCAAAATCAGAAACATAATCAATGCCGAATTTGATCTGGAATCTGAAGACCCTATCCGCATCATAATTTCCAGTAGATATATGGTGGTTTGCGTTAGCCACATCATCTGCGACCTCACGACATTACGGGCTCTCTTCAAAGAACTTGTCACCACATACACCGAAACCTTACCCATAGCATCCGTAACCCGCTCTTACGAGGATACATGCTGGGACGGACCAATTGACGCCTCTATCACCGCCTTCTGGAAATCCTACCTCTCAGGCATTTACGGCCTTGCAAAACCTTTCCCGCAACACCTGCGCCAATCTTACGCTGGCGCTTCCTACGTCTCCAAGTTCCTACTCTCCTCCATCACCGCCATCCAATACGTCGCCGACAAGTACAACCTAACCTACCACCAAATCGCCCTAGCTCTCATATCTCTTGCTCTCTAACCCAAGCACCCATATAGCTTGGACGTGGTCCTCGGTAGCCCCTTCCTAGGACGGTCCTCGCAAGACCAAGACACAATCGGACTCTTCCTCCAACCGCTCCCGATCCGCATCCCACACGCTCAACCCAGCACCCCACTCCAAACCTTCCTACACTCAGTCCGCGCATCCAGCCAGTCCAGCCTCGCCAACGCCTTGCCCTGGAACCAACTCCTCGAGACCCTCGATATCCCGCTTTGCGCCTCTACCTTACCATCCCCACACCCGCTTTTCGATGTCATGGTGACGTTTCATGATGAGCAAGACGGCGGGCTTACGAAATTGCCGCTGGATGGGTTTGAGCCGTTGGTTACATGGACCGAAGGGGCGAAGTTTGGGATCATGTTTGAGTTTTGTTTGACGGCGGAGTTTTTGATGCTTAGGGTTGAGTATGGGGAGGGTTTGTTTTCGGGGGAGGAGGTTAGAGAGTTAGTGAGGAGGGTAGGGAGGGCGCTGGGAGGGTTGACGACAGGTGGGGTGGTTGGTGAGGTGGTGGAGAGGGTTGAGGGGGATGGGGAGATGATGGATGAGGGGAGTGAGGTGAAGTTTGGATGTAAACGGGCCCGCGTGTAGCTCTAGGTGTATGGCCATGGGTTTTGGAGGATTTTGCTCGGTTCGTTTTTATATACCATCCCATGCCAGAGTTTAGATTTTAGGGAATCTAAAGTATCTCGTCTTTGCATGATAGCCCATTGAATAGTTGCCATCCCGCATATTATAGTGAGCCAATTCCTCCCACAACTCCAGTAGAACTTATAATAAAGCAAGTATATCCGGATAGCATAAACCCGAGTCCTTAAAAGTAAACCATCACCTTTATTTACCCTCCCCCACGCCCCTCCTCACACACGTAATCCTCATCGACGGGTGATGAATCCAAGTCTCCTTATCCCACTCCCACTCCTTCCCCTGCTCCCCCTCCAACCTTAATTCCCACCCCTTAACCAACTCAACCACCAAAACCTTAATGATCAAATCCGCCACATGCCTCCCCAAACACACGCGCGGCCCAAACCCGAACCGCCAGTAACAGTACCGCAAGTCTCGCCCCCGCTGCCGCTGCTCCCCTTCCTCCCCTATCCACCTCTCGGGCCGAAACGTAGTGTTGTCGGGTCCCCATACTGCGTGACGCACGTTCAACGCGTAGGCGTCGACCACGAAGTTCGTGCCGGCGGGGACGAGATATTTCCCTCCTAGTACCCGCGGTGTTGGACATGACTGCGGGACTGAGAAGGCGGCGAGCGGGCGCAGGCGCGAGGCTTCGAGGAGGGTGGCATGCAGGTACGTGCTCGGAGATAGGAGATAGGAATCCGTCACTGTCGCCGTCGCTGCTCTCGTCGCCGTCGTTTTCTCCACATCGGCGGCGGCAGTACCGTGCGCAGCGATCTCTTGCCGCAGCTGCTCCTGCGCCCGCGGATGAGCAGCAAGGAAGATAAGCGGCCAAGAAAGCCCGCCCATCGTGACATCCAAATTCGCAAAGAGCATCTCATCAAGCGTCTGGAGCAACTGCTCGCCCGTGATGCCACCACCACCACCACCAACAGCAGCATACATAGCGACAATAGGCGCCTGTCCGGCAGCTTTCTCAGCCCGCAGAAGCGCCACAGCATGCGCGTCGTCGTTCCAGCGCGCCCAAGCCGTTTTAAAGGCGTGCAGCTCGCGGTTCGCGCGAAGCGGGAGGAGCTGACTTGCCCGGAACCGCGTTATCCCGCCCTGGATGACGGTGCGGAAGACTGCTTCGCGTCCCGGGATTAGAGCGAGGAGGCGGGCTTCGAGGTCCGAGCTTAACGGTCCATAGATGATTTCGGCGACGGCGAGGAAGGGGAAGAGCTTCAGGTCTGCGATAGGGTCGAGCTGGCCGTAGGTGGAGAAGGCAGCGCTGGTGGTTTGGAGGGAGGTTAGGTGGTGCTTGGCGCGGGATTGGATGGCGGGGATGTAGGAGATTGTTGCAGGGCGGAGGAAGGGGGCTTCGGTCGCGCGGCGGAGCGTCTTCCAGGCTGCACCGCTGATCAGACCGAGGCAGGATCCGAGGAGTAGGTGCATGAGGTGGCCGCTGTTGTTGGAGGTGGCTTTGTGGTGGGTGTGGGAGTCGCGGAAGACGGTCTCAATGTCGGATGGTTCAGTGAGGACTCTGGGAGAGGGTGAGTGGGTTAATAATGGGAGAAGTGAGGGAGTACGGACATTTCGCCAGAGAAGCCGGACCATATTCTGTAGAGGGGACCATATTGCGAGCCCCATTTGGGACTGTTCTGGCGTCCGTTGAGGAACTTCTCGACGTTACCTTGCCCATTTGGGAAGATGAATGGCAGAGTAGGGAGGGGCTGCTTAGTATCGAGGTTTATTATTGGATATCTCAATCGTAGAATGGTCTGTAGAAGACATGATTAATACATGGATAATGACTTCCACTCGTGATCTTATTCATTACTTGGCATAGTGTTGAACTTACGTCGAAGAAGCGCGACAAGATATTGCACTGCCACGCCAACTGCACCGCCACAGCAAGCAGCACAATCAGCGACAGAGAGTATGGAGCCATGCTTACAGAGTGCAGGTGCTATCTTGCGCGCTGTCCGCGGTTTATCGTATCGTTAGAATGCTCTCGGCGACTAAGATACGGTGCCCCTATTACGCTTCGGTGACCGATTATTTCGGAGGGGGCGGGCCGGCCCATACAAATACAAGAACGTCCAAGGTACCGAGCAGGTCGCTTAGGCCTCCCCCAAAAATAGGCACGATTCACTAACATAGTATTATATTCTTAATTTTTATACCCTAAATATATAGTATTTAGAATTTTATAAAATTTAATCTAATAGTTACTTAAATGCAAAACTTTAAAAATATAACTTTTTAGTAAGTTTTAGGGTAGCTTAGGTGGCTAGCTAGCTTAACTAGGTGGCTAATATATTAACTATTATATACCGGGGGGGCTGATTTGGCGTGGTTACAACCCAGGTTAATACAAGGTTATAGCTACCCCTGCTAATAACACGCCTAAACCCCATACAAGGTCGCGCAGCAACCGCCCCTAAGTACTTTTATACGTAATTTTCGGTAAAAAGGTATATAATTTAAGTTAAATCGGTACTTCTGGACGGTTGCGTAATATTACTCTAAATTTACAACACCTAAACGGGCTCTATTCCTACATTAAGGCGTCTTAGTTACTATAGTATAGTCCTATATTAAGGCGTCTTAGTTAATATAGTATAGTCCTATATTAAGGCGTCACGGTTATAGTTACGGTTGCTATAGTACAGTTATAACGTGTTCTACCACTTTCCAGCGAATACTACTCCCTAATAAACCCTACCAAAATCAAGACACGTTTTTGCACGATTATTCCACCATAATGAAATAAATCTAATTAAAATCTAGCTTATAGATTCTCTATTTACTAGTATATTAAAGCCTATTATAACCTTAGATATGGTAATTTAAGCACGTTAGTGGTGCGCGCTAGCGTACCTAAGTAGCCTCTCTCTAAACCTCCTCTTACTTAGTACTTTCTAAGCTCTAAACTAGAAGCTGGCCCTACTAAGCCTATAGAGCTCCTCCCTATATAATATACCTTTAGCGCTGCTATTGCTTCTACTTTCTATATTAATTGGCTGCGTAGAGCTCCATATTCTCCTTTATAAGCATTACTACCAAATATATAGTAAGCTGGCAGCCTTTAATAAGCTAGTTTATTGCCTAGCTAGTAGGGCTCTATAACTGGCGCTAAAGGAGGTTATATATAAGCCTTGCCTACTACTCTAGCTAAGTAGTAGTATATAGTATTTCTAACGTCTATTAAGGTACTAGGCCGTTGGCTGTGTCTAGCGGAGAGGGTGTCTTTAGGACTAGAAGCAACAATAAAATACGCTAAGGATTGTACGGCAATAGGCCTATAGTAAGAAATCTACTTCTAATATTCTGGCTTAAGAAGATAGGTAGCTATATCTTTAAATATATTAATAGAAAGTCCTCTTTATTAATATAATAGATGCCTTAGCGGGTAAAGTCCTGCACTTTTTATCTATATACGTACTTAAGAGGAAAGTAGTAGCTTACGTTAAGTGGCTAAAGAAGGTATAAGGTATACGTAGGCATATAGAGTGTAATAATCTTATTCGCTATATAGAATTAATTAAATTTAGGTATTATATGGCTGCCATGGCTATCTAGGATAAGTAAGTAATAGACTCCCTTTATATAAGACTGCGTATACCTATTAAAATGCTAAATCCATTTATATCCTAGCTTATCTATAGTTTAGCCGTTATTGCTTACAGCAAGTACCTAGTTAGTAAGTAGGCCTTAATATTAGCCTACCTAATAGAGCTTTCCTAATAGGATTGTCATGGGGCGGGGGCAATGGCTACAGAACATATGTATTCGAGGAGTCTATAAGACGTTGCGCGATCGATCGTAAGGGTTGAGGGCGTAAGGAGGTGATATACCTACGCGTAGCTGACGTAAGCTATACGCAAGGTGTATGCAAAAGCACGGGGCCCTCCTATAGAGGCCCCTGCGGTTGGGTTCCGTGACACTACCCCCCCTCCTATTAAGGCGGAGCTCCGGCGACGCTGTGGTTACTATATACATATAGGGGGAACGCTTAGGGTATAGAGAAGAAGAAGAGATATTGTTATAGGTGTAATGGGTTCGTATAGATGCTTCTAACTTAAAGCTTATAGGTTGCTACTATGCGAAGGTACTGAGCTATAGAGGGGAAGGAGACTGTTGGAGACTTGGTAAGATATAAGAGGGTTGCCAAGGCGCTAGTAGTAAGCAAGCCAATGGCGATTTTCCATCCTAGGGATAGAAAATCCTAATTAGCTAGTTTCTCCTTAGCGTCTAGAATCTGACCAATTAGACAACTTTAACCGGCGGTTAAAGTTCCTAAACATCTCATTGAGGTAGTTACGTAACGGTAATATACAACAATTTAGCTATAACGGCTCCCATAGGGGATTAGGTACGAAATCTCTGCTTAGGCCTAGTTTCTATAGGTTTACATAGTAGAAATCACTAATTAGATCTTTTACGTTTTTAAAATCTTCCCATAGTTGCCATTCCGGCTAATCTATATTAAATCCTATATAGGTAGCTTTATAGTAGAGCCGCCATCCTCTACCTTTGCCAAAGTATTTAAAGTTAATAATTTGTTTAACAGTCTACTCCTTATAGTTCTCATCTTCGTTCTTATCTTAGATTAGTACCAGTAGGAGTTTAGGCTATATTTGTTCTAGTAGAGGATTAGGCTAGTAAAGGTATAGTAACCATAGGTAAAATATAGGCCACATCCTACGGGTGGCTAAGGTAGGTAGGAGCTCCAGTTTATATGTAGCTCCCCTATTAATAACTTATTTAATTTAATAGGGGCCAAGGTTCTTATAATTAAGTGACTTTATAGGCCTCTGCGTAGAGATATTATATATATCTAACCATACCCAGTCGCCAACACACATCTTAGGTAGTAGTGTTCTGTGGCAGTTAGCAAAGTAAGCCTACTTTGCTTAGGCCCAGGCCATCTCTTCTTTATAGTAGTTAAGTAGATCTTTATACGGTCTGCATACTAATTAGCAAGTAGTATCTTAAGGCGTTTTCCATATAGCAGTTTCTTATTAATAGGCTCTGGTGGCTCTATACTGGATTATAGGTAATAACCTTTATTCGCAAAGAATGGGGTAAGTCCTATAGTGGTTAAGACGTAGTTATTTGCTGTAAATTTACCTAGCGGAAGGTGGTCTGCCCAGTTGTCCTAACTATAGGCGACTACCTATTATAAGTACGCCTTTATACTAGCGTTAGCGTTTTCCAGTTGTCTAGCAGTTTTATAGTAAAAGGATATAGACATCTTAATAGAGATACCAAAGCGTTAGTAGATCCGCCTCTATATATTAGAGTTAAATTATATACCTTAGTTAGATGTAATAGAGTTAAGTAACCCGTATAGTCGGTAAACTTTATAGAAGAAGGCGTTAGCGATATTGCTAACAGCTATACCTTCGGTTAGGACATAGTAGCGTTCTTTTATAAGTCAGCATATTATTATAAGGACGTTCTTATAGGTTCGGCCATATCATTTACAAGGTAGTAGGTTAATAATAAAATCTATAGCTATATCTGCCTATTGGTGTATAGGTACTAATAGAGGGTATAGTAGTCCTTAGTACTTTATATAAAATGCTTTAGCACGCTTATAACTATAGCAGGCGCCTATAAAGCGTTTAACTAAGTCTATTATTTTAGGCTAGAAGTAGTATCGGCTAAGGAGCTTATAGATTCCTCCTTTGCCTAGGTGGCCGCTTAACTAGAGGTTATAGGCCATTTAAATTAGTTACCGTTATAGGTCTTCTAAGTCAGGGATAAATAGACGGCCTCTATAATAAAGCCTATTCTCTTTTACTTCTAAGGCTGCTATATTAATTTAGCCTAAGCTTTAGAGGTTAGTAGGTAGCATATAGGTGCCGGCAGTCTTTGCGGCAATCAATTAATACAGTAGTAGGTTAATAGAGGTGTTATATACTGCGGTAATAAGCTCGTTAATTTTAGGGGGTAACTTTAGTTCTATGGTGTAAAGCTAAGTGTAAGGGTGCGAAGAGACTTCGGGGAAGATTTAAAGGAATAGTATAAATTCTATCTCAATCTAAGGGTATATAGCTCTTGCTAGGAACAAGACGTTGCGTAAAGAAGAGAAAGGAATAACAAGAGAATCCTATAATTAAGTAGTCAGGGGTCTTGGTGGTTAATGCGTGCGCACGTGCGCACGCGGTCTTCGACGGACTTCGGTAAAATTCGATTGATCTGGCAGAACTTGGCAGAAGTCGATTAAGCTAGCAGAATTTGGCAGAATTTGGTCAAAGCGTCAGAATTCGTATATCGAGTGTTTCACCGAGATATTCCTACTGTAACTAGGCTAGTCCCGTTACACTAAGGTACAGTTAGCTCTATTGTAGGTAGTATACCTAGGGCCAAATTTCATACTTTTAGGATTGTCTGTTATTGGAACTAATTATAGGGGTTATTTTTAGACTAAAAAAGGTCTTGCAAGCGATGTGTTAGACTATTAGGCTTAGTACCTTATACTCCTAGCCTGTATATAATTTTAAAGTTAAAACCAGAGAGGAACTCGTTCCAGCGTGCTTAGCGTTAGTTTAGCTATTTTGTAGTTATAAAGTATTTAAGGTTGCAATAGTCCGTAAGGACTTCAGTTGGCTAGTTAGGTTCTACTAAGAAGAGTTCCGGTTAGAATTCCTTAAATACTTATATAATGGCAAGGAGTTCTTTATTATAGATCTTATAGTTACATTCTTATAGTATAAGCTTAGACAAGTAGAATACAACTAGGTGGAGGAGGCCGTTATCGCCTATCTAGGAGAGGACGCCTGCGTTAATATGGTCTAAAGAGTTAGTTTTAAGATAGAGTTATCATTCTAGTATAAAATAAGCTAGAATAGGTGCTTTAGTAAAAGCATCTTTAAGGTCTTAGAACGCCTTCTTATATTTAGGCGTCTAGGTAAAACGTAGATATGTTTTTCTTCCTTTTATAAAAAGGCCTTTCATTTACATTATTACTGTAAGTAGTGCTATAATACCTAAGAAGTTGTATATAAACTTTTAATAGAAGTTAGCGAAACTAAGGAAGGCTTATATATCCTTAATGCAATTAGGGGTTTGCTATTTGGTGATTATATATACCTTCTTAGGGTCTATATAGACACCCTTAGTAGTAACAATAAGTCTAAGGTATTTTACTTCTATAACTAAGAACTCGCACTTCTTTAAATTAATATAAAGTCCTACGTCCCTAAGGCGCTATAGGACCTTTTAAACGTGCTTAGTATGCTTAGAAGGGTTATTACTATAGATAAGTATATTATCCAGGTACGCAGAGCAGAAGTTGTTAAGGTAGTCCTATAAGGCGTTATTAATATAGCTTTAGAAGCTGCCTGGGTCGTTATATACGCCAAAGGGCATAACAGTATATTTAAATTGGCCTAAGCGTAATACAAATGCGGTTTTCTATTTGTCACCTTCCTGTATTTAGAGGCGGTTAAAGGCGGCAATAATATTAAGCTTAGTATAGATGTTGGTTTAGCTAAGTTACTTAAGGGTCTTACGTATAAGCGGTATAGGGTATTAGTTCTTAATTATAATAGTATTAAGTCCTCTATAGTTAACGCAGAATTAAATACCTCCTCCTAGCTTCTTAGTAAGGAGGATAGAGGCGGCTACTAGGGATATGCTAAGACAGATAAACCCTTTATTAAGGTGCTCGTTAATATACTTTTTAATAACTAGAAGTTTATCTTTTAATATTAGGTAAAGTCTCTTATAGGGTAGTGTTTTTCCTTATTTAATATTAATGGCATAGTTGTCAGGTTAATGTAGGGGGAGTATATCTACGCTTTTTTATAAGCACACATTAATAAAGTTATAGTACTTCTTAGGGAAGAGCTTGCAGAGTTCCTTATTAGTAAGTCCTTTTTTAAGTTTTATAAACTTCTTAAAGTCTAAAGGTAAAAGTCCGTAGAGTTCTACAGGGGAACCGTTTTCTAAAAGGTTGACTATATCTATCCTATTACTATAGAGGACATAGTCCTATTCTTTATTAAGCTTATATAATTATAATTAGGAGATTATAGCAACGGTTTAGCCTTTCTTATATACTATGCGGTAGAAGGCCGCGGCACTTATATAGTGGCAGTTAGTTATAGATAGGGTAATAAGGGGTTCCTTAGGTTAATATCCTAGGGAGTAGGTAGAGGCGGCTAGGCTATACCCTAGGCAAGTCTCTCTGCAGTATTTAGAGTTAAAGGTTACCTCTCTCTTTTTCCAGTTAATAGCGGGGTTGTGTTATTTAAGCCAGTTTATTCTAAGGATAATAGGGTAGTTAGTAAGTGGTGTAATATCCCTTGCACTGATAACTGCGTCCAATAAATTATGGCCCGTGCGCACCAATTAAAAGGCCTGCTTAAAGGGAAATATTGGGGAAGTATTAAACGTGCGCGGGCGTGATGTAGAGTACCTAGAATTTCTCGCACGGGCCACTTATTATTGGCAGTCATCAGTGCAAGGGATAGGCCTAGAGCTCTTCCTAGTGCCCGTTTATATCTAGATAAAGTTATACTATATAGGTAATCTTCTGTGCGGTACAACTACAGTTAGCAAGTTATAGGGCGCGGGCTTTAGTAAGGGGTAAGGTAAGTAGGTTATAAGTACGCACAAATTAGGTATCTATAAATTTATTAGTAGCTCCGCAATTAATTATGGAACGGCTTTTATATTATTTTTTAGTAGTAATTCCTATTATAGGTAAAACTATTTATTTCTGTCTATTTATCTTTACTAAGTTATCTATTAAGCAGGCTAATATATAGATCCCCTTATTATTAGGGCGTCCCAACCTACAACTTAGAGCTAGGACTTGGCGTTTTCCGTTTCCATATCTAACCCTACCGCTATTACTACATCTTTGTTTTATACAGTAGTAGCATATAGCAATATATTTAGTGTTTAAAGTACTAGGTTAGGTATTAGGCAGCAGCCACTAAACCTAGCTATTAGGCAGTTTAGGCTATAGCTATAACAGCCTTCTTAACGGCATCTATAGCAACGCTTTAGCTTTTAGAGTAGCTCGCGTTCTCCATCTAGTAGCTTCTATAAGAAGGTTAGTATAGAGAGGTTAATATTAGGACTAGTAGTATTACTTAGGGTAGTAGACGCTAGTGGCTTGGTAGGTCTAGAGGGCTTCTATAGGGAGGTCTTTGGGTAGGGGTTTGCAGTAGCAATCTAGTTTAGCCGTCATTTAATCTTCTGTAGGGCTGCTACTATATTATAAACATTATTATAATTATGGCTGGCGGCTATGTAACTAAGGTAATAAGTAACTTTTTTAAGAAGATCTTCTTAGTCTTTAGTATTATCTTAGGCAAGGACTCCAGTGTATTCCTAGAATTTAACATAAAACTCATTAAATAATTTAGTAGAACTCATCTTTAGGGTATATAGTTTGGCTTAACTAGTGGCCACTAGGTTATAGTCGCGGTACATTTAGTTAAGGTCCTTAAGGACTTCCTAGTAAGACTACTACTTTTAGGGACTACTAGTCTCCTATTAAGTAAAGAGCCTATTAAACAGAATGCCCTTTATTCGCCTAATAATATAGCTAATTTTAGCATCTTTTATAGGGAAAAGGCAGGCGCTCTAGGTTAGTTTCTCGCGGATTTATATCTTCTAGTAGCTGTATTCCTTATAGTTACCCTAGAAGATTAGGGGATTAGGGTAGTGTGTATTAGACCCTATAGTAGTAGTTTAGGTTCAGTTATTATAGTTTTTATCATCGCCGCTATAGTAGGGGTTCCCATTAGGTAAAGCTGCTCAGCGCTAACCCTCTATTAAGTGTTAAGTGGGTAAGATTGCTAGGGGCGTAGAGGCTTAGGTAGCATTGTATACAATAGGGGGGTATTTAGTATTGTTACAAATATGCTTATTAAGCTAAGATTATAGGTATTTAATTATACCCTCTTTTTCAGTAACTGTAGCAATAAGTATAATCTTGGCCTTCTTTAATTATTAGATGTCGCGTTTAGACACACGGAGGTTATCTTTAATCTCTTAGCGTATATTGTCAGCAAGCGCCTTACAAGCTTATAGGTTTTAGATAATATCATAATCTTAGGCAGCACGCATCTCAGCTCGTGTAAGCTTTAGATAGTAGTTCTATAAAAGGTAGTAGTATTTATTAGGTTCTCGTGCTACCATTTTTACAAAAATCTTAGCGTCTCGTATCTTGATCTTAATAGGTAGTAGCCCTTTAGCTTATTTATCCGTAGTTATATAGTTAATAAAAGATAAGACGTTGTCGATGTCTACCTTATTAAGGTCATTATAGTCTTTTAAGCCACTAGGCTTCCTTTTAGGGGTTAAGGCTATAGCTAGTAAATCAAATCCTCCTGGGATTAATTGGCGTCATGGGTTTAATATAGGTATTAGATTGTTCTTTAAGTTTAACATAGTGGCTAGTAAGGAATTTTGTCTTACTATTGTTAGTTCTTTAAAAGTACAAGGTAAGAGACACGCTGCTTCTAGCAGTGCCTATAATATCATAGAGACATAGAATTGGTCGTAGGCTGAGGGTCAGTAATAAAAAAGGCGCAACGTAATGTTACGGGGTGGGGGCAATAGCTATAGAACGTATGTATTCAAGGAGTCTACAAGACGTTGCGCGATCAATTATAAGGGTCGAGGGCGTAAGGAGGTGATATACCTACGCGTAGCTGACGTAAGCTATACGCGAGGTGTACGCGAGAGCACGGGGCCCTCCTATGGAGGCCCCTGCGGTTAGGTTCCGTGATAAGGATAATAAAGGATAGGATTACCCACCTAGTTACGTTAACTATTTTAATTACTATTACCCACTTATAATTGCCTGACTAAATAGCAACTGCCTAGCCTATTATATTAGAGCTTATAACAACCTTTAAGGTTATAGCTACACCCATTATAAATCCAGTCTTATTAAAGTTATAGGTATCCTTATTAAGTATGCTATACGCCTAACGCGTCTCCTCTATAAGTTTAAACCATAGGCCTATTATCTTTAGATCCTCGCATTTTGCGCGCTATAAGTGGAATTTATAATTCTACTTTGTCCAAAGCTCTAGCTAAGCGTTAATAAATTATAATACCTAGTTCTTGCTAACTGGCTAAGGGGGAGGATTCTAGCCACGCGTGGCAAGTAATATATTTGCTATTTATTGTACGTTAATAATCTAAGGGGGAAATCCGCGTTAGTTAAGCTCTAAGATCCACTATATAAGTGCCTACTCTTTAAATAGCTACAGCTTCCGTTTTTTTTTAAATTAAATTGCGTAATTAGTACTAAGCCCTTAACATAACGCTAAAGGCTTATTTTAGGGATGCTATATAACCTAGCTGCCCTATAAAAGCCTAAAATCTAATTATTTTAAATAGCTTGCATTAAAAGAGCTAGTCTACTTTCTTACTAAAGCTTCTAAACGTTGTGTTATAATACCATAGTTGATTTAATTAAAGACGCGTCTTTTTTTTAGTGGGGTTTATTAGGGAGTAGTGTTTGCTAAGGAGTGGTAGAACACGTTATATTAAGGCGTCTTAGTTACCGTAGTAAAATAACTATTTAAATATTTTTATAAAGCCAATTTAAAGAATACTAGCCTCGTAGCTATTTTGGCTAGTTAATAGCCTATCTCTTATCTTTTGCTATACTATCTTCTATGCGCCATTTTATATCCTTAATTATTCTATAGCAATGACTATAGAATATAGCCTTACTATTAACCCGCTTATATACCCCCTAGCAGTAATTAAGAGCTTTAATTAATAGCCTACCTGCTAGCCTTAAAGTCCACTTAGTCTAGAGCTAGAAGACTAAATTACCGCCTTAAAGCATTTTATATTTTCTTAGCAGCGCCTATAGGTTAAAAATAAATAGGAAAAATAATTAAGTATTAGCTTATACCTGCGCTAGTAGGGGCAATATAGATATACAGTGCCAAGACATTAGTCTGTGCACACGCGAACCAACACCACACGATCGCAATATTGTCACGAAATTCAATTATTTACTACATTACAATGCAACGCTCGTTTGGCACGGAAATTAGTGGAAATCGAAGGCCTGGGGCAGAGCTTTCAGAGACATAAAGAGCCGGAATCCTTAGTGCAGTAGAGGCAGGGGAGGAGAAGACTAAAATCGTGGCGAGGTATCGCGTCACTCGTCGCGTTATTTATAATACAATTAATTAATGGAATAACCACCATACGCTTAAATCTCTGCCAAGATCTGGATAGCCTAAAAAGCTTACTCGACGCCAGAAGCGTCTACTTTTTTAAATTATATACAGGAATCCTTAAATTAACTATGCAGCTCTTAAGTATTAGGCCGTAGGGGTTACCGTTAAGCATAGAACTTTGCAACGTCTATTTAAAAAACACTATATTACGAAGTGGCTCGCTAAAAAGAGACCAAAGCTGATACCAGTGGTAGCTTAACTAAGGTATCTTTAGGCTTAAAAGTATAAGGGGTTCCCTTAAAGACATATTAAGTTTTCTAACAAATGTTTATATAAATAAGACTTAGGAAAGAAGCCCGTCTAGGTCTTCTAGACGTCTCTATAAAAGTAGAATTATGATTTTATTACAGAGGTGTCTAACAAAAAGGATCTTATATAGATAATCTACGCCGCTTTTTGGTACGATGGCCGTTTGGAGTTAATTGCTATGGAAAGGGACGTTTTAGCGCAGAAGGAAGGCCATAGCGCCCGAAGCTATATTTAGGCCTTAGAAGAAGGTCTTATACCAGTCTATAAGCCTTTAGATATCTACCAAATAGATAATACTCTAATCTATATATTAAATCTTGTAAAGGAGTGGTTGGAAACGCACGGTATTTGGACCCTAGATTTCCCTCTATACTCGCCTAATCTTAACCTAATTAAGTACCTCTAGCTAGCACTAAAAAGGAATATTTTTGAGCTTTATCTAGAGCTTAAACAGATGGGATAAAGTAAGGAGGATTTAGAGCGTTTAATTGAGGCCTGTAAAGAGGCGTGGTTGGCTATTAATTAAGGCCTTATGTGACGGTTGATCGACAGTATGGACCGAAGGCTGGAGGCAGTAATAAAAGCACATGGCTGGCAGACAAAGTATTAACTGTAATTAAATAATCTCATACTGATTTGGCTGCATTTGATTGCTGTGGCGTTGTGCGATTGTTCAAAGTCGTGTTGATTTTGGTAAGAATTCGTGTGTGCACAGACTAATGTCTTGGCACTGTAGTAGACGGCTAAATAGATGGTGCAGATATTATAGACGGCTTAGATATTATAGACAGCTAAATAGATAGTGCAGATATTATAAACGGCTAAATAGATAATGTGGATATTATAGACAGCTAAGTAGGCGGCGCGGATATAGTAGACATAGACAGTATAGGCTCGCCTAAAGGTTAATATATAGACTCTATAGGCCCTATCTAGATACCTATCTTCCCTTACTAGATCTATATAGGTGCGAATAATACTAATAACCTTTCTATATTGCTAAGGCGTTCTAAAATTATCTATACGTATAATTAAACCCCCTTTATCTTAGAGATCGCAGCCTTATATTTTAGCTTAGCTACAGCCTTATAGGCGGGCTAGTATTTCCGCATTATTTGCTTATTTAGCGTAACTATATTGGCTAGTAAGCTTTGTACCCGCGTGGCAAATCTTTAGTACTCCTTATAGCTAAAAAGGGGGTCTTTTTATAGGGGGTAAAGTAGGAACTACTTATATAGGATTACTAAGTCCTATAATAAGATTACCCTAAGCGTATAAAAAAGGTATAGAAATCCTAAGCTTATAAGGTTAAGCTGTATAACCTTATTATTGGCCCTACCTAGGTAGTAGGCCTCTATATATTTTAGCTAAATATTAGTCTTAGGCCATATCTTTAAATAGAGGGCCTTCTTTAGCACCTCTTATGTATAGGGAAGAAAGTAGCCCTTCCTTCCTTTAGGAAGCCGGCGATTAACTATATAAATATATAGGGTAGGTAGCTAAGGTAGGCTCCTATTATTACGTCTATATTCCAGCATCTAGCCTATTTAATTTAGGTCTCCTTAACGCCGCTAAGCTTAGTATACTAAACGCTCTACTTGCAGGTACTATAGGTCTTCTCCTTTAAGTAAATTCCTACCCCCTAAAATATCTTTTTATTTTATTTAAACTGTATATAATAGCTTAGCGGCCGTTATAGTACTTTAATACTGCTAGGGAAGATATATAGGTTATAGTAGTCCTTTAGCTACCAAAAGGATAAAAAGCTCTTAGCGCTATCTTTACCCTAGTAGTTAAAGAAGTAAAAGGCTATTATAAAGAGGGGGTAGAGGATAGGGTTAGCATTCCGCATATAGCCTATATACTTAACCTCGCTATACTAATTCTACTTTCCTTATATTATTAATATAATTATATACAGCGCTAACTTATCCTGTTTAGGCCCTTTATTCTCTAGTTTAATAAAAATAAGGTTAATAAACCAAACATCTTATTTACTTTTACTATAGGTAATAGTAGCATAGCCTAAGGAACGGGTTAGAAAACGGTAGCTATATAAACTGGATATATAAACCTAAGAAATACTTAGCTGCAGTTTAAAGGTAAAACTTAACTAAACCTAATATTTTAGAGCCTGTCTCCCAGTACTAAGTAATTGCCTTTTTAAGCCCTTTAATATTATAGCCGCCAGTAATTATAAATAGGCATTAATTAATAAAGTTAACGCGTTAAATCTAGTCCTTATTACGGCGGACACTATTTAGTACTATTAAGAGCTTCGCCCCCTATAGTAGCTGCGAGGTTTTACCTTTTAACTACTATATATAAAGCTTAGTAATTGTTAGCGACTCAGTTAATTGAGGCACGAGCACGGCAAGAGGATCGCGCAAGCCTGTATAATTGGATTGTCTATAAATGAGGATCCAAAGCTAGAGAAAGGAAAGGGAAGGGATGGAGGCGCTGCTCGAAGCTATATACAACCCTTAGATTACGTAACCACAATCTGCCGTATTCTGCCGTATTCTGCCCGCTTTCTGCCATATTCTGCCAGCACTATAACATTACCCCCCCTCCAAAAAAGCCTGCCCTTAGGCTTTGTATATCCGTATTACGCCTATAGGGTATTCTTGTCCTTATGTTCTATAGGCAACCTATTATCCTTACTATACTAGCATTCCATCTATTTATCTAAGTACTTTAGCGGTCTAGGTTTGTTAGGGTAACGGCTATAGAACCTTTGTAATTTATAGGGACTGTCTATAAAATTCTATGTAGGGTACTAGGTAGGGTCCGGGTTATATCCTTTCCAACTTATACGGTACTTTAGTGTTCCCCTCATAAGTTTATAGGCTAGTATTTCTTTAATTTCCCATTTATTATCGCTATTAACTTAAATTGGTAGGGGCGGTTTATTTTTTTGTCTAGGTAATAGGTTGTTTATAGCTTTCTATAGCTTATCTAGCGAGAAGATAGGGTGGACCTTAATTAAATCTAGGAGCTTTACTTTGTATAAGTTGCCTCTCTTCTTAAGGACTTTATATAGTCCTACTATCTAATAGTCTAACTTATTGCTAGGCCGTTCTGTCTTCCAGTTCTTTGTTATAACCTAGACCTTATTGTCTATAGTAAAGTTAGGCTTACGCCTATGCTTATTTACCTACTATTCCATTAATTTCTAGGCCTTTTCTAGGTTTGTATAGGCTACTTTCCAGGCTTCTTTTAAGTGTTTAGCGTAATATCATACTTCCTTATAAGATAGTTTTTTATATATGGTCTGTGGGCCTTCTGGTCTTTTCTAGTTAAAGCTTATATAGGGTAAATACCCTATTTCTAGCTGGATAGGTGCAAATTCTGTAGAGTTATGGGGTAAGGTAGCCTAGACGTAGTCTATTAGAGGTAGCAGTTCAGCCTAATTGTCTTAAAAGTAGTTAATAAAGGGTTAGAGCCTCTGGTCTAAATACTGGTTTATAATCTCTATCTGGCCGTCTATTTAGGGGTAGTATACTATAGAAAGCTTTAGCTTAATGCCTAGGATTTGGGTAAACTTATTCTAAAAAGCCAATATAAACTATGGCCCGTGATTGGATATAATAGTATTTAGTGGTCCGTAAATTTGGTAGATATAGTAGACATATAGTTAGGCCGCCTCTTTAGCATTAATATTCTTATAATAAGGAATTAAGAATAGGCGCTTGCTAAAGCGGTTAACTATAACTATAACTATATTGTATCTATTACAGTCTATAGGTAGCTTATAGAAATCTATAAAGATATACTATTAGGGGTGCTCTAGTATTGGGAGTGGTTTTAACAGTCCTAAGGTCTTATCTTGTGGAACTATAGACCTATAGCAGTTATTGCAGTTCTATATATAGCGGTTAATATCTATAACTATTTTAGGCTAGTAGTATTAATCGCCAATAATTTTATGGGTCTTATTTTTTTTAGGATGGGCTGTAGAGACCTAGGCATAAGCTTTAGCAATAAACCGGGTCTATAAGTTCTATTCCTTAGCTACTACTAGCCATTTACGGTACTTAAGCAGTCCGTTTTTAAGGGACTATGGGCTTATAGTGTCCTTTATTTTTTTTACGGTACTCCTATAGAAAAGGGGCTGTATAGTTTGCCTGCAGTAGTTTATTAATAAGGTTAAGTTCTGTAGAGTTAATAGGATATATTTTAGCGTCTAAAGAGCCTATATTTAGCTCTACCTATATTTAAGGATTAAGGTGCTCTGGTTGTAATAGTATCTGGGTCTATAATAAGATCTTTATAGCTCTCTGGTTATCTAGGTCTTATTTACACCTTATAAGAGCGTCCGCCTAGTTTATAGCGCCTGGCCTATATATAATTAGGACGTTAAACTAAGATAGGATATCTACCTATTGCGCCTGCCGGGCTATAAGGGCCTTTATTATTATAAAGTACTCTAAGGCCTAGTAGTTTAAAACTACCTAGATAGGTTTAGGGGTCCCTTCTAGCTATACTTGCCAGTGCTAAAAGCTAGAGATAATAGCTAGCATTTCTTTATTGTGAATTGGGTAGTTTAGCTTAGTATCTACTATAGTCTTTAAGTAGTAAGTAATAGGGTGCTATTCTCCGTCTATCTATTTCTGGGAATAAATGCCAGTAATAATACCATTTAAAGTATTGGTTTCTAGCATTAAGGGCCATTCTAGGTTAAAGTGGGCAAGTAAGGAAGTAGAGACTAGTTATTTCTTAAGCTTATTAAAGGCCTGCCTATATATGGTGTTAAAGTAAAAGGGCCGGTTCTTTTGGGTAAAGAGGCTAAGAGGCTAACTAATCCTACTATAGTTCTTAATAAAGCGTTAGTAGAAGTTATAGAAACCTAAGAATAACTATACCCCCTTTATAGTCCTTAGGGGTTCCTACTAGTTAATTATAGCTGTCTTTTCTGGGTCTGCCTTAATTCCGTCTGTACTAATAATAAACCTTAAGTACTTTATACACTTAACACCAAATTCTAATTTCCCAATATTAGCCTAAAGGCTAGCCTTGCGGAGCTATTATAGGACCTTATAGACGTGCTCTTTATATTCTAACTCATTCTTAAAGTAAATTATAATATTACCTAGGTAGGCTATATAGAAGTTATTAAGGTAGTTAAAGAGTATATAATTTATATATCGCTGGTATATAGCCAGTCCGTTAGTTAGTCTAAAAGGAAGTACTTTATATTTATATAATCTATAATAGGTCTAAAATATAATAAGATCTTTAGACCTAGGGTCTATTCTAATTTGGTAAAAGGCCTAATGGATATTAAGCTTTATAAAGATCTTAGCTCTAATTATTTAAGCTAATGTCTTATCTAATAGGGGCAGCAGATAACGGTCCTTACGGGTTATATTATTTAGCTTATAGTAGTTAATACAGAAACAGAGTCCTCTATTTAACTTTTTAGTAAAGAGAATTAGTATAGTAAAAGGGGCTTAACTAGGCTTAATAAATCCCTTATATAGATTATTAACAAGGTACTGCTTAGTGGCCTATAATTTGGCAATAGATTGCTGGTAAAGGGGGGTATAACTAAGGGAGTTTTCTTTGTCTGGTTTAAGCTTAATCTTATAGTTGTATGGTTAATAAGGCGGTAGTATATCTAATACTACCTTAGAGAATATGTCCTTAAACTTTTAGTATTGATAGGGTAGTTTCTGTTCTATTAGCTCCTTATCTATAAGCTTGCCTTTTTATCTATTAAGCTTGCCTTCCTTTTCCATAATTATTTAATTAATTTTATATAAGCTGGTTGTAAAGGTAATAGTATTAGGTTAGACTAAGTTCTGGTAGAATTCTATAGCGCTAATATAGTAGATATTAATTAGTGGGAGGTTTATAAGATTCTTTATAGGCTTTTATTAAACTATTTTTGCGGTATAAGGTTTATAGTCTTCTTTAGCTTATATTCTATTTTTTATAAGTTGTCCTTCCGGTCTATTAGTTTAGTAGAGCGTCCTATAGTTCTAGCCTTTTTTTTATAGATATATAGGGCCTAAGTTCTCTATAGGGGGTTTAGCTGGGCTACTACTAACTTCCTTAGTCTTTGGTGCGGGTAGTATAATATAGGTGGTTTAGGGGTGGCATAGTATACAGATCTGTTGCGGATTAAGCTGTATATCTTTCTTAAAGGCCTGGTCCCTATATATAGTATTGGCCTAGTAAATAGTATTAATCTAGGGCCGTATAAGGTTTTCTATTATAATACTAATTTATTTTATAAAGGAAGGGGTTAGGGGTAGAGTTTTAGGCTAAATAAGCCATCTACTTTATATATTAAGCTGTAAGCCTAAATAGGCTAGCCATTTTTTTTAAAGATTATATTATAGCTTCCTAGGTCCATAATAAGGAAGGGGATATTATACTGCCTTTGTCTATTAATATAAAGGTAAATCCGCAAGATAGTTGTAATAGGTGGCCCTATCTATCCATTATACCTATAAATAGAAATTAGTTTAGGTAGTTCTTTAAGGGGTATATTTAGAAATTTAGCTAGCTTTACAGCATACTGGGTGTCTATTAGGATAAAGGTATTTACTCTAGAGTTAGCTAAAGTAGAGGTTAAAACTTAATATCTATTACGGATTAAAGTATAAGGGATAGTATAGCTTTTCCCCCTAACTAGCCAACTCAGATTAATATATAACATGTTAATCCCTTTTAACCCTAAAGAGGAGTCTTCCTTTAGGGTTCCTCTTTTTTTAACTTTATACTGTCCTCCTATATTAACAGAACCTTATCTATTTTTGCTTTTATTAGGTAGTTCTTAGTAAAGTAATCCTTCTAGCCGTATAAGAAGTAGGCTCCTTAATTGCTAAGGGCCTATCTATAGGGGTTGCTATATATAGGTTAAGTATACGCCGGACCCGTAGTAGGGCTAGCTATATAGCTAGCTACTAGGTTAACGGTAGGCAGTATAGTTGTAACCAACTATCGCTACCATATTAAAGGTCATCTTATAACTCACTACCATGCCCTTTTGTCATCGCATGTCTCACTACTCATTTCTATTACCTATTTATTACCTATTACTAACTAAGTGGCAATGTCAACCTGGTGGCTAATTAGGTAATAGTTACAAATTATCGTTAGCGTCTCCATTAACCTTTACCACGTATTTTGTATATATAGTACACCTAATTTCCATATATTTACAATTAAGTCGTTTACTCAATTCTCCCACACTATAAAGCTTACAGTTATAACCCTAGATTGCACTACCTGTGTTAGCGACTTAGTCAATTGAGGCACGAGCACGGCAAGAGGGACGCGCAAGCCTATATAATTGGTAGTCTATAAACGAGGATCTAAAGCTAGAGAAAGGAAAGGAGAAGAATAGCAGCGCCGTGTAAAGTTTTATGCGGTCCTCTAGTTACGTAAGCTTACGTGACTCGGCGTCTACTATAACGTCTACCACAATCCACCGTTTTCCACCAGCGCCGTAACATTACCCCCCCCTCCAAAAAAGCCTGCCCTCAGGCTTTATATGTCCATATTATAACCGTAGGGTATTCTTGTCTTTATGCTTAATAGGCAGCCTATCATCTTCGCTATACTAGCACTCCATTTACTCGTTAAGGTTCTTTAGGGGTCCGGGTTTATTAGGGTATTAGTTATAGAAATCTTTAAGCTTCTGGGGGCAGCCTATAAAGTTCTAAGCGGGGTACTAGGTTAGGTCCGGGTCATAGCCCCTCCATTAGACACAGTATTTTAGTGTTCCCCGTACTAGTTTACTGGCTAGTATTTCGTTAACTTCCCATTTATTATCACTATTAACTTAAATTGGCAGGGGAGGCTTATTCTTTTATCCAGGTAATAGGTTATTCGTAGCTTTCCGTAGCTTATCCGGCGAGAATTTAGGGTAGACTTTAACCAAGTCTAGGAGCTCAACCTTGTATAAGTTGCCTACTTTATTAAGAATCTTATACGGTCCTACCATCTTATAGTCTAGCTTACAGCTAGGCCGTTATATCTTCTAGTTCTTTATTATAACCTAGACTATATCGCCTATAGTAAAGTTAGGCTCGCGCCTATGCTTATTTGCTTGCTATTCTATTAATTTCTAGGCTTTTTCTAGGTTTGTGCGGGCTACTTTCCAGGCTTCTTCTAAGCGTTTAGCGTACTACTGGGCTTCCTTATAAGATAGTTTTTCGCGTACGGTCCGTGGTCCTTCCGGTCTTTCCCAGTCAAAGCTTATACGGGGTAAATACCCTATTTCTAGCTAAATAGGTGCAAATCCCGTAGAGTCGTAGGGTAGGGTCGCCTAGGCGTAGTCTATTAGGGGTAGTAGTTTGCCCTAGTTATCTTAAAAATAGTTAACAAAGGGCCGGAGCCTCTAGTCTAAGTATTAATTTACAATTTCCGTCTAACCATCTGTTTAGGGGTGGTACGCCGTAGAAAGCTTTAGTTTAATGCCTAGGATTTAGGTAAGCTCGTTCCAAAAGGCCAATATAAACTACGGCCCGTAATTGGATATGATAGTCTCTAGTAGTCCGTAGATTTAGTATATATAGTAGATATATAGTTGGGCCACTTCTTTAGCATTAATATCTTTATAACAAGGGATTAAGAACGGGCGCTTACTAAAGTAGTTAACTAGAATTATAACCGCATCGTATCCGTTATAGTCTATAGGTAGCTTGTAGAAGTCTATAGAGATCTACTACTAAGGGCGTTTTAGTATTAGGAGTGGCTTTAATAGTCCTAGGGTCTTATCTCATAGAATTATAAACCTATAGCAGTTATTACAATTCTGTACATAGCGGTTAATATCCACAACCATTCTAGGCCAGTAATAGCGGTCGCTAATAATCCTGCGGTTCTTATTTTTTCTAGGGTAGGCCGTAGAGACCTAGGCATATGCTTCGGTAATAAGCCGGGTCCGTAAGTTCTATTCCTCTACTACTACTAGCCGTTCCTAGTGCTTAAGAAATCCGTTTTTAAGGGACTATGGGCTAGTAATATTCTTTGCCTTTTTACGGTACTTAGAGGCTGTACGGTTTATCTACAGCAATTTGTTAATAAGGTTAAATCCTAAAGGGTTAATAGGATATATCTTGGCACCTAAGGAGTTTATACTTAGTTCTGCCTATATCTAGGGGTCGAGGTACTCTAGTCATAGTAGTGCCTAGGTCTGTAATAAGATCTTTACAGCCGCCTGGTTACTTAGGTCCTATTTACGCCTTATAAAAGCATCCGCACAGTTTGTAGCGCCTAGTCTATATATAATTAAGAAGTTAAACTAAGATAGGATATCCACCTAGCGTGCCTGCCGGGCTATAAGGGCCTTAGTTGTTATAAAGTATTCTAGGGCCTTATAATCCGAAACTACCTTAATAGGCTTAGGGGTCCCCTCTAGCTATATACGCCAGTGCTAAAAGCTAGAGATAATAGCCA
>Ga0307507_10003341_pt1 | contig 31385 bp, 30 predicted proteins | sample 7_EM_MG_FD_207223 | JGI IMG/M metagenome (GOLD analysis project Ga0307507, IMG submission 207223) | Populus trichocarpa ectomycorrhiza microbial communities from riparian zone in the Pacific Northwest, United States - 7_EM | ecosystem: Host-associated > Plants > Roots > Unclassified | place... | reverse complement strand
ATCTACTGGATATGTACATAGATTTTCAGTTCATTCTAAGCAGTTGTGGTTGTATAGGTAATAAATGTATGGTGGGAGTGGGGTTGCCGTTGCCACGCCGGACGAAAAGCTTTGTCCCCGTACTTTAGTATAAGAGAAATACTTTGGTACCTGCGTGGTTGAGTGCATGGGCATGTGTTTGGCAGTCTTAGGCAGGCCGGCTGGAGTTGATGCCCTGTCAAAACCCATCCCCGCCCAAAGCCAAAACAATCCTCCTCTCTCTCTTTTTTTCCTTTTCTTACCCCATCTTGTTTCCTTAACTACCTCTCTGAGCAGGAGGGGGTTTTGACATTCCCAAGTGGTGACAAGAATCCATAAACCCATTTCTTGAGGATACATCCTCGCTCTCGATATATATCTACTGTGGGGATCTCCTCGCTCACTACTGCTGGCCCCTGAAGCTTCTGCCGGCCCTCCGGCCACTCTTCATTGGCTAGAGAATAATTTTATTGAAGAATTATATTAAATGTTAAGTACAGTACATCATGCAGCTAATAAGATAAGATAAGATCTGACACCAGTGTATTTTAGCCTTCCCTCGAGAAGGCAGTATGTATAAACTAGTGGACATAAACCCTCATGAACACTAGCGCTGAATTGGCGGTTACTTAGGCATAAAGTCTCCTTAACCGTCTTGATCGCTTTTGTTTGTTTATCTATTTAGCTCCCTCATAGCATAAATCTCGCCCCATAATTAATCAAATCTCTAAGGAAAAGAGCATTACCGGTACATTCTTGATGCTCCTGCTAGTTTCTCTCCCACTAGCTATCCTCCAAAACACATACCGCAGTAGAGACTATGACTTGGTTAGGGGAAAACAATAAATAGTTTATGGAATAGCCTCCTAATTTACTTGATATCAATCCAATTTATCACCGATAGAAGAGACTTTAGGAAAAGCTATATGAGATTTCCTAACATTTATAAGGCTAAAGATGGCCCAAGTGGTTTTAAGAGATACTTAGCAGAAGCACTTGGTCAGGTTTGGGCTAAGGAATTTGGGATTCTTCTAGAAGAGTTATGCGAATCATTAATGGAGGGAATATTAGTTTTTCTTCTTCTTTTTTTTTAATCTATGATATCTCTACTATCCACATCATCTGTCTTTAAGATCCCACCCAAATTGAGTTAGTAGTTGTCATGTGGTATCAAAAATCAATCGTGGATACATGGGGCGAGCTTGAGTCCACTCACCAAACTAACCGTCGCCATACCTTACTACCTATATGGGGGGACCTAAGCCTTCTCTTCATCCACACTAGAACCGAATGATTCCTGTCATACACCCATCACTACCCCACGTACATGATAACTTCTGATCCTCAATCTCAGCAATACGTAAACCTTCCAACACCCCTCCGGTGAGTAGCCTCATACTTACCTCCATCGCCATCCGATCCCCCCCCCATTGGCCCAGCCTCCCGGAACAAGAGCAGCCTGCGAATAGAAAGCAGTCACCAATCCACTATATACATTTCTCCCCCCTTACGGCTATCTATATCTCTTCGGATGTTTGCCTGCCCTCAGCTTTAGATCCCCTCATTCCCTAGTGCATACCTAATAGCTAAATTCTAGTGAGGTAAAAGCACAATTAGCAGACTAACACGACATATTCCTGTAAGTCTCCCTGGAAGATAGTATACCCAAGCCAACAGGTAAAAGCCCTGCATGACCGTCTCCCCGAATTAAGAATTTCTAAGAAGAATTACTCCCACGGTATTAAGGATATAGTTTCTGTTTCCTATTCTCTTTCTCTCATACCACATAACTCCTATTCAGCGATCAACGATAGCTCTTAAGAGACTAGTATTACCTCCCTTACTGTACTGTACATTCTTGATAGTATCCCCCAGACTAAGTATTTTATTCATTTATTTATTTATTTCATTTTCCGGATTAATTGAGAAAAATGGATATTCCAGGATTTTCAGTGCACATTTTCCTTTTGGAGCCATACCCAAGGACTAACTAAAGCGAGAAGACCCCCTACGCCATGTTAACTACTTGTAATTTCATCGTGTATTCGGAATCAGGTATTATTAAAGATTTAGGCCCTAGTACTATAACCAAACGTGGCTAGCAGTAATTACTATTACTTGCATCATTAATTCTCGTATTAGGTCAAGCTTCTTCTCTTTTGTTTTATTTTAACCACACCGGAAGATAGCCTTGATGCTGCTTTTCTCCAGCACGACAGTAAATTTTAAAGTGTGAGGTCATTCTCATATATGGCTCGCACCGGTTACTAGCACTATTCACCTCAATCTTTCAAACAGCACGAACACTACACTTTGTATGGGTTCGTGATGAGAATACAAGTACAGCGCACAACCGCTAAATCCACTACTAAAGCACCGATCCCGCAAAAGTCCTTACGGTAGTACAAGTACAACGCGGTAAAACTAGGCACATGACTTTAGTAATAGTACTATAAGACACTACAGGGATTATGGCGGTGGTGGTACGGAGTACTGCGCGGTAGTGCAGCGCAGGGCTGTAGAGTACTGTAGTGGATGCCGGAGATAGAGTAGGGATGTCGAGAACGAAACTATACATAGGCGCAAAAATAAACTAAACCAAGCTCCAATTACATATACTACGAAGTATCGTGCAAGTGCAGAGCATATTCTATGAATATAGATAGCGTGAGCTATGTAGGAATGAAATATATTGCTCTTCCTTTTTCTCTCTTTCCTCCCCCGTTCTCCAAGCTCGATGCAATACAATAGAGGATACCTGCCTACTGCCCTTAGCACGCTATATGTAATGGAGGCCAGATCCGAGGCCAATTTATAGTACGGTACAAACTTGCGATATCGGTATAATACGTATTGCACAATTCTATCGCACTCTGGACAACACGATCATTCGATAGACAAAGAGACTAGGCACCGGATAGAGTTGTTTTTACTACCCGGTCTTTGCAAAAATAAGTACATACGGTCTCGCTCACATCACTGCTCGTGCCCATACATGCACACTCACTCGCTCACTCTCACTGCTGCCACCCTTTCACCTAGCAAGTAAAAGCACCTCCCCCGCCCAACTCCAAAAAATAAAAATAAAAAGCATTTCCAATCAAACCAATCAACAAACTACAATGCCAACCAAATATACGAAGCAGAAACCAAAAGAACAAATAGGAAAAGGTGAAAAGGCGAAAAGATGAAGTAGAAAGTGAAAGGGAAAAAAACAGCGATTAGGACCACTTCTTGCCTTTCATCTCCTCGAACGCCATCCTCATTCCCAGACTCATCCTTTCAGGCCTTACCTCCTGGGGCAGAATCACACTTCCTCGCCTCCGATTGATGGAGGTTCCGGGTGCGGCCTGGAAACTGCTAACGTCCGGGTCCAGACCTGTCCCACCATCCACACCGCCGACGACGCTTTCGAGTTCGCCATCGAGGGCTGATGCAGCGACTTCGGCTGCGTATGCGGTTCTGTAAGGAGACGCTGTCGGGAGGACGGATGCGGAAGGGAAGGGTGAGGTTAGGCGGTATGAGGATACCGAATCGTTCTTGGCGGTGGTTGAGGAGGGTGGCTCATTGGCTGGCACATCCGCTAGGATGTCGGCGGATGAGATTTGTTCCATGGATTCTGTGCCCGGGTTTAGCGCTAGGTCTGCAGCCAATGGTGATGGGACTGGTGAGGGGCGGCCGGAGACTGGGACTTCGTCAGGGACTTCCGGAATAGTTGCTGGGCTGGCGTATTTACGCAATGGGGTGGGGGATTTGGAGGATGTGGAGCCAGATAGGGCTGCAAGGGGGCTGTTCCTGGCAATGGCCATGGGGAGGCTAGCAGCGCTGGGACTTCGGCCAAAGGGTTTGAGAGGGGGTTCGTCTTCTTCAGGGATGTTTGGGTGGGATTTTCCTTTGGGTACATCGTCCTGATCTGGCACGTCGTATTTGGCGATGCTCCGCCTGCGGAAACGGCCACCGGGGGTAGGCACAGATGGGCCTTTGCCCGAGATCTCTTCCCACCCAATGTTTGGCAGTGACGAGGCTATAGGCGCAGTATGCGGCTCTTCCCCAACCAGGGCCCGAGAGGTTATAGGTTCCAATGAGAGCGATGGGTTGAAAGAGGCACTTATGCCTCCCCGTACCGCGGTGAACCCACTCCGCATTCCAAGGGCTTTTCCGAATGTGAGTGACAGGTCCGCTTGAGGAGCTGGGGCGGAAGCTGGGATCGGTGTGAATGAGGGTAGTGGGGGGAAGGATTGGCCGGAGAAAGGTGAACGCTGAGGTGGGGGTTTAGTAGTATTAAGGAGAGCAGCGTAGTCCCGATGGGGTGGTGATTCCTCTCTTTCCGCCACAGTCTCATCCATATCAAATAAATCTTCCTCATCGTCATCCATAGTTTCCGTATCAAACACCCCTTCCAGATCTCCATTTACCTCCTTAGACCGATTCCCACTCATTTCGTCCCCAAATTGGACCTCTTCGAATGAGTCATCAAGTGAAACCTTGGATTCCGTAGATGTCTCGGAGAGGGTCGTAGGAACCACTAACTCGACCCCTTGTGTCATCTCTAGGTTGAGCAATTTCGCGGCATTCCCAATCTGCTCGACTTTTCCAGAGCCGCCAAGTTCCTCCCCCGCCCCCACCACTTCTTGGCCACCAGTAGATCCAACGAACTCATCATCGTCTTTTAGGCCGTATTTGCTATTCATGTTATCCGCCAAACTCCAGTGTACTTTGGCTGGTGGGGGACTACTGCGTGAAGGAACAGAACTCTCGTCCTCAAATTGGAAAGTAACCCTTTTCGGAGATTTCTGTTTAATTCCAGTAGATTTGCCTGTGGTGCCAAACGAACTACCCGAGGATGATTTCAGAGAGGAAGCGAGAGGGGCCGCCGGAGATCCTGGGCTGTTACCCGAACGACCGGGAATAGTAGCAATCCTCGGTAAAGCTGGTTTTGGTGACTGCGGGGGGCTCGACATTATTTTGTTAGAGGGCGGTGATGGTGGGCTCTGGTAGTTTTTATCGAGGAGAGGAAGGTATCGAGGGGTGAAAGCAGTCTGGAGGTCTTTATCGAAAGGCGGAGAGTTGTTCTCGTGGTCTTTGAGCAGCTGCGCAGACGGTGCATTAGGCAGCTCCAATCTCAGCGCGTCATCGAGCGTTGATTCCCCAACATCAGGCGGGACCTGACTCCCGCGTTCCACTCCTGCCCAAGTGGAACATATATTACCATTCTCAGGTCCGGATGTAGCCGTATTCGTAACGGTTGCATATGGTGGGGATGCGTCTGTAGTAGCATTGTTGTTGTTGCTAATCTGTCCGCCCTCGTTGTCACTTTCTGTTCCTTGTTTTCGCTTCCTTAGCTCATACTCATCCCTCAACTTCCGCTCGAACGCCTTGTATTCGCTTTCCTTCAAAGCCCTGAACGCCTCGATTTCAGCATCTAACTCTTTCCGTCGTTGCCGCAAGCGCTGTAGCAGGTCTGGCTCATTGAGTTCCATGTCAGTATCGGACGGAGGCGATAGAGACGAAGATGACATGATGCTTGTCAACACACGGTACCCGCCGGATGTTGTCGATTTGGTGACGAGCCTTGTGGAATCTGAGTTTGTGGGCGGGGTTACCGGAGTTGAGAGGGTGTTGGTAGGAAATTGATCCGAGGATGAAGGAGGCATACTCTATCTCGCAGAAGATAGAATATCGCCGTGATTTGGGCAGGAGGAATCGATTTGCCCAATACACTCAAATTGTATTCGTTATCGGTACCGGGAGCGTTGTTGTGGAGAAAGGCTGGGTCAACCCTCAGATAGCGGATTTCAGCCCGGCAGCCTCACTTGTAAGAGAAGGCCGACCTTAAATGCTGTCAATCCAGGGTGGCGGGTTTCAATTGACCGAGGCGCTCCGTACTCAAACACAGCGGTGAACTTCAAAGACGTTGACCGAGGAAGGGATGTTGTGAGGAGGAAGAGGTTGTTGGTGGTGATGAGGGTGTGGAGAATCTTTGGAGTGCCTTGGGGAAGGTGGAGATATCACAAGTGATTGTACGGCGAGTCCTTCGTCCAGAGCCTAATACTGTACCAGCAACCTTCACCTTCAATTCCCCAGATTCTCTCGTAAGGTTCAAACAAATAAAAAGTATCGTACCCGGCAACCAGATGCGGAAGGAGTAAAGAAAGAAGATGGCTCGAAGCGAATTTCTGCAAACCCGCGACTTGAGAGAGAATTGTTCCGCACTTGCACTGTGGCCTCTTCTTTTCTTGCTCTCTCTTTTTTCTTTCGTAAGTTTTGTTATTGTATTCTAATATAGAAATTCAGCTAACTTATACCAGCGACGTAGTCACAATGACAATGTAATGTTAGCCTTGATAACTCTCCATGCCGTACTGGACGTGTTCTACCGCGCAGAGGTCAATACGCACCCATTCTGGCTTTTGCCTGCCATGTCCGCCGTGTCAAGTGCCCTCAAGTTCATCGCGGTATTTTGATACTCAGCACCAAGTTATTCGCACGTTTCACTCTGGTCACTTCATGGTTTCTTGTCATGGTGTGGGGTGGAAATCACAGATTCTGGTCACTGGATGAGTCTGGGCATCTGGGGCGCTACTGCTCGAGTAGATTCTAGCTATTCGACCCATGTAGACCTGTAGATCTGTGCCAAAAACCCCCAATGAATCACGAAATATACTTTTTTATCATCACACATTTTAGCACCAGGGGAGGTCTAGGGACTTAAGTCAAGAATTGAGAAGTATTCTCTTAGCTTAGGATTTCATGAATTACTGGGTCATCGGGTAGTGTACTAGTCCAGTATCATACCTTATCGCAACTTGTTATGCACCTTGGCAGCTAAGACCTTCGGAGAAAATAAGCCAAACTAGCGGTTTTCTATTCGAGAGGCGCCAAGCTTCCGGCATCAGCCAAAGACCATTCCCCATCCGCCATTTCTTTGGCAAATGCCATCCATCTTGGGTTGCCTCAAGTTTGTATTGGGGGCACTGCGAGAATCCTCATCCCAATTGATATATTGTACCAAAAGCACCGTCACATGTTCGCGGGCTTAGCTTCTACCCTAGACTTACCATTACGTATCATCAACATTTGAACACTAGGCGGGCAATGGCTTTTGGCGCCCAGAACACCTCGAGAGATCAAAAGCGCCAACTCGTGACACTAAAGGGGATTTAGAAACAAGACATGTATGACACGGGCGCCGATTCAGCTCGCCGGTAGAATATGATCCAATTCCGATCTGATAGCAAAAGCTCCTGTCTGCTAACAATGAGCTTTCAAGCTTGCTGCCCTAGAGCAGTCTCGACTCGAACAGAACTCACAAGTACCCGTATTACCGGCTAGTGATTGCTTATCAAATTAGCAAGAAGGTGGCATCGTACAGTAAAAAGTACCGGTACCCACATAATATTACTGTGATATACGACATTCATTATTAGCTACCGTTATATGATACCGCACTCCATCTGAATCAGCAGCGAAGACATAGATGGTTCTAAGGGCATCTGCATTCTGGAAGCTGCCACACCATATAAGCACTTTTTCTAACTCAGATAAATCGACTATATGCTACCTGATAAAATTTGTGAGCCTTAGGCATCAGGCCAATTATCTGGCGCACTTATACTATTCAATGCGGGGCATAATTCAGGTACAGTACCGGCACGACAGAGCACAGATTCCCCCTCTTCAAGCGGACTCTCTCAAACCTCTTCTTACACCACTGTAAGTATGTTTCAATACTGCACACCCATTCTCGCAACCTCTCGTGCCCTCTTTGGCCTCAAGGTCAATGCCTATTAACAGCAACAGAACTGCGGGAGCCCTCTTTGGGTACTGCTTTCGGAAGTGCCTTTAGTAACACTGTAAATTTTGATCATAATCTGTTTTAGTGAATAGTAGGAAAAGAAAGCCAGCGAAGCGTCTCCAAGGGTTTGTAGTATTGTACCGGGAATAGTGTGGGAAACTTGTGGATCCAACTGTATATAACGGCGGATTGATGTGTCGAGCCGTGCCCGTGGCCTATTTCCCGGGCTAAAGTTCCTGCACCGATTGTGTGAAGTGCGAGCATTTCCACAAGATAGTTTCGCATCTTAGGGAAATTTGTACGTTTAACTAGTAAACAAAATCTAGTTATAATTATTTTACCAAAGTTAGTCAAATAACTCTAGGCAGTCTATGTGAAACCAGGCGTGGGCGTGGAGTCCAGTAGCGAATCGTGGAAGTGGACAGTGCTTGTTCGTTCGTTCGTTCGTTCGTTCGCAGCAAGTTCAAGGCAACCAGTCACTCGAAGCCGAGAGTCAACTCACCCCAAGAAAAATTATGCTATCCATTTGCCTACGTAAATCATTAATCTCGTATGCCAATAAAATTCAATCTTCAAAATTTAATGTCATAATATTTTTTATGTTCCCCGTATCATTTGGTCGTAAAAAAAGTGACGTCCGTGGGCCCCACTTTGCGGCCTACGATCATTACTTCCGAACAACACAACGATACAACGACTCAGTCAAAAATCGACGAATTGGGTATAAAAAAAGATGAACTAATTAAGAGAAATCAAAACAAGAAACCCAAAATAACCCTCCAGTAAGTCCGTAAGAAATTAAGCCCAACGATTACTGTGGCTTACAATAAGTAAAATCCACGATATCAGATCAACTTGCGCTCCCTCCTCTCCTGCCATGTTTTCTTCCGACAGTCAATCTGCTCCTCCATGTTTTCAATAGCAGATGCATCTGCATTTCTCTCATGGGTTGAATTTTCGCTTCCTTCAGGTTGTCCTAAATAGTAATAATTAGATCCCAAGACAATAAGACTATGAGTAAATTTGAAGGGATAATAGAATGAGATCATGGGTCTTATTAATCTAGAAAGTGCTGAAGGGAGAAGAGGAGCATACCGCTTGTAGATTGGGTAACTTCTTGAGCCGAACTAGTGGAGAGACTTTGGTCATTTGTGGAAGAAGGAAGGAGAGTTGTGTGATCACCAGTGAAAGTTTGAAATTGGTTGTAAGATGTAGAACAAATTAGGTTTGAAGAATTGGATGAATTAGAGGTAGATGAAGGCTTCGTCTCTGAGGATGCAGACATAATTCTTTGATAAGGATCGAATATTGATGCTATTAGCCTTCTAGCTTATTGGTAGTTCCTAAATTCAACTGCTTTCTAGAGTTTATTAGAGTTTAGCAGAAAAACCATATATTAGAAACTGTGAATCAAATATGCTTATACCTACGATTTTTGAAGTTAAAACTAAAAGGATATATGATACAATCAGAGAAATGAATCAGAAAAGCAAGCAAATAAGGAGGAATTGTTAAGAATATACTTACTCAAGTAGCAAAAGCCATGAGTAGAGTATTGTAGAATATTGATAGTAAGAATAGCTGAGGTACTGATAGGGCGAATTTTGAAAGGATTGATTAAATAAAGTATTGACTTTTAGTTCTTTCTTTCAATCTAAAGCTAGTAGAAAGAAAGGGATGAGAGACTTCTATTTATTTAAAGGGCATCATATCAAATTATAATAAAAAATACCCCCTTCTTACTATGAGTATAAAACAAATAACTTAAAGGTAGTATAGAAAAAGTGGTATCTGAATGGTGCAAGATTATGATATAACCTTAATATAACTTTGAAGCCTATTAGCAGAATCAATCCTAGGTGAAACATTCTACTATAAAAGGTCAGTAAAGCAAATTTCGCTATCTTTTCTAACTTCATTCTTCAATAAATTAATAGAATTAAATAATAGGAAGATTAATTCATAATTTAAACTAGTAAAAACTTAGCTCTATGTATTGAAATTTTTCTTTAATTGACTTATGTTTGTAGCAAAGTGAGTCATGACACCCTCTTTATAAATTTGATACTAGGTTCTTAAAAAACAACACACTTCACATGAAATTGGCTATACTTCTCTTAAATAGCAAATGATATCTCCTCAAAATCCGCTACAATTGCCTCAAAAGGAAGTACTATCTCCGCGAACTCCGATACATTCTTCTTAAAAGGAAACAGTTCTATGCTCTTTAAATTCGATATATCTCCTTAACAAGCAAGGGTACTATCTGCTTAAAATCCAATGTTATCTTTTGAAGAAGCCATAGCGCTATTTCCTTAAACACTGATACATTTTGCTAAAGTAGCAATAATACAGTCTACTTGAAATCAAATACTATTTCCTAAAAAGGCAATTGTATTCTCTCCTTGAAATCTCAAGCGATTTTGTAAAGTAGCAATAGCACTATCTCCTTGAAATCTGATATCATATTCTAAAAGAGTCATAGTACTATCTCCTTCAAATCCGATATTATATTTAAAAGGGGTTATAGCGCTATCTCCTTAAAATCCACTGACATTTCCCTAAGGAGTAATAGTACTATCTCCTTAAAATCCGATATCTTTTCTAAAAGGGGCAGCAGCACCCTCTTCTCGAATATTGATATACTATATTCTGAAGAAGTCATTGTACTATCTCCTTGAAATCCGATAAATTATCCTAAAGTAGGTATAGTACTATCTCCTGGAAATCCGATACTATATCCTGAAGAGACAATAGCGCTATTATCTCGAAATTTGAGATACTCTATTTTGAAGGTACTATTGTGCTATCTTCAAGTTCTTGAAATCTGATATCATATTTTAAAAGAGTCATATGACCACCTTCTTGAAATTCAAATTAGGGGTTATAGCGGTATCTTCTTAAAATACGATACAAGCTTCTGATAGAGTAATAGCACTATCTCCTTGAAACCTGACTCAAATACTATCTCCTAAAGAGATAATAGCGCTACTTTCTTAAATCTAATATTATATTTCTGAAGGAGTCATAGTACTCCCTCCTTGAAATCTGATATCATATATTGCAGGAGTTATAACGCTATCTACTTGAAATCTGATACCATCTCCTAATACAATAATAGTGCTATCTCCTTTGAATCAGACTCAGATAGCATACTCTAAAGAAGCAATAGTGCTATCTTCTTGAAATCTAATATGTGTTTTGAAGAAGTCATACATTAGCACTATCTTCTTGAAATTCTATCTCATATTCTGAAGGAGTCATAACACTATCTTCTTGAAATCTGATACTCTCCCCTCTTAAATAAAGTATATTATATTATATGAAAAAGTCTAAGATGAGATTATATTGTAAGAAAATTGTATGATATTGAAGAAAGAGTGTCTGATTATAATATTTTAAATAAATTGAATTATATTTTAAAAAGAGTGCACCTTTACCTTTTGAGAAAATGGGTCACCCTTTAGAGAAATAGCACTATTGTTATTTAAGAAACAATGATTGTATTATAAGAGAATAGGACAATTATAATATACGAATATTGTATAAAATTTTAAGGAAATAGTACTGCACCTTTTAGAAAAAATGATATCATGTTTCAAACAGATAGTACTATTGTCTTTAAATAGAATGTATTCTATTTTAAAGAGATAACACTATTTTCTTTTAAGAAGATAGTATCTTACTTTAAGAAAATAGTGCGATTATCTTTTAAGAAGATTTTATTATAAATAAGGGATAGAGTGCTACGATCTTGTAAGAAGATTGTATTGGGTTTCAAAGTGAAAACACAATTACTTATTTACAAGAGGATGGAGATTTCAAGGGGATAGGACTATTACCACTTTAGGTTAGGGTATTAGATTTCATTGAGATAATATTATTTCTTATTAAGGAGATAGTATTAGATTTAACAGAGAGAGGGCTATTTCTTTTCAGAAGATAATATTGAATTTAAAGGAGATAGCACTATTACTGCTTCATGTTACTATCTTTTTAACATAATACTTTAAGATACTCCTCTAAAAACACTCTTTATTCTTCTTCTTATAATTTGATACATCTATTACTATTTTCTTAATAGCAAGAGACTTCTACTCTACTTCTTTTCTCTTTCCCTTGTCTCATCTTTTAGACTTTTTAATGCTGGTTTTTTCTATTTAGCACCTTTTATATATTTTTTTAGTGGTTAAGTTTCATATTATTCAATAGAAACATCAAGAATGCCTCCATATAATTTTTAAATCAGCATGCTACAAAAATTATTAGTGAGACATAAAGGATAGATACCCCCTCTACCCCCACTCTGTTTCAATTCCAAAATCCTTGATTTTTCTATTTATACAACCCTAATTTGTAAGGACTGTTAGTTAAAGCAGGTTCACTAATGTTGTGTTAAAACTAGTAGGATGTTGGAGGGTATTAGGTTTTCTGTTTTCCTTGTTGCTGATGCCCTATCACCGGTAGCTCCGGAATCGAGTGTTTCCCACGCTAATTGGCCATCATGAGGAGTTAGGAGATATTCTAGCTCGCAGAGAGCGTATAAACCTGGAAAGCATCAACAGTCGGGTTTCCCTGACGGTGACCTTCCAAAGGTTACCCGGACTTATCTACCCCACGCATCCCCGCAATCTCAAAATTCTGACACCTAACGTTTGACATCCTCCCCGAAATTAATGACATCAATGGAACCCATCACTCTAGCCGGGTTTCTGGAACAGGCCCAGCAAATCCCAATTTCCGAGACCCTATTGAAAGAAATCCGTACTATGTTAATTCGGGAAGTAAGGGCCAATGCCCTAAGAGAGACCGCAAGCGAGAGGTACTGTGCTTTGCCCGCTGCTTGCTTCTGTGCAATTGCTGAGTTTTACCTAGTGAGAATTTAGGCTCACTCTTTAATCTCATCCTTCAGACAGCAGAAATTCCTAGCTTGCGTCAACAACACCGTGCACTTGCATCCGATACCATCTCTACGTGGCTGATTCGATCTGCGAGCTCAACTCCCCTGCTAGAGGCTATAGACGGGGGGAGCCCTGAAGTCTGGAATTCACTAGCTAATATTGTGTTCGCTTACTTTGATGAGGCTACTAGTGCATTATCTAAGGCTCTCAAAGATCTTTTTGGAAATATTCTCTCGTCCCATCCCGATCCGATATTCAAGCGGTACCTAGCGGAGAGTGCGCTTGCAGCCCGGGGTAAGAAAGTTGGGTATTATGTATTTGAGGTACTCATGAGAAAGGGGGTAGGGGCAGAATGGGTTTTTGCCAAACATAGCACAATTGTCGGAGAAATGCTGATGGCATTGAGAGATCGGACGCTGTCCCCGGTCATCGGTAAAGCTGTGGTTGGGCTGCTGGCCGCAAGAAAGACCGAACTAAATGACTTGCGCCGCTGGATAGAATGCTGGGAAGAGCCGCTGAGCACTGCCTTAAGATCTGAGGAAGTACGAGGGAATGTGCAAGTCTATGCCCTACCAGGGCTCTTCCGGCTATCACCGGAATGTTTTGTGCAGTTCGTCCAGGGAGTAGGGCTAAGAAGGTATAACCAAGGAAATGTGAGTAGTGGGAGTGAGGTGAATTTGATGAGTCTTCTTTGCTGTCTCAAAGTTGGGCGGGATCTAGGATTTGTGGGTGAAATAAGTGCGACAAACCTAACGTTATCCTACTTCCAGATACTCGACTAATTGTGACTCCATAGGTGATACACCCAACGTGGATACTAGCCACTCCTTGGGCCCCACTCCTATACAGCTTTCTTCCTCCTTTGTTTCGCCACTCCTCTCACATGCACACGAGCATACCCGTCTCGCTGCACTTACTTTAACAACACACTCTCCAACTCTCACAAAGCCCCTTCCAACTTCTGCCTTCCGTGTATTGAAGTCAGCGCTCCCACCGCTACACGCAGAAACCGACGCAGAGGTGAGGAACCTGGTAATTGGGAGTATGAGGCAACTTATAGAGCGTTTGGGTAGCACTTCCTATGCCCTCGATAAAGACCTGCAAGGGCTTGAGAAAAGCGCCCTTCGTCTACCCAAGGATCAAACTATCCCCTCGAAAATTCTAGGACTCAAAGAAAGCATCACAGAAGTAGAGTCTTTTCTGAGCTGGTATTTGAACTTTCTGAAAACTCAATTAGCCCCTGGAGCGAATTATCAGCGTGTTGTGACGGCACTGAGAATTCTGATCATGATTATCCGTTCGGGTGTCGATCCGTCATTGGTGGGTCCTGACGACAAAGCTGGTAAGAAGAAAGGGTTGCTCCACTGGCCTCCAAGTGTTCAGGTGGATTTGTTTGACAAAGCGATGAAGAGGGTATTAATCGATTGTTTATTCAACCCCTTTGATGATGTAAGAACTATGGCAGCAGAAGTGTTGAAGTTCGCTCCTGACTGTGGTGGGTCACTACGGATAATTTTGGAAAGGGGGCTCAGGGGGATGAACACTTCCGGAAGAGCTAGAGATGCAGATGGTGTTGCTAGATCTATCGACCTATGGTTCCATTTTGCGTTGAAATGTTCTCCCGAAGCGAAACTTGAGGAACTTTGGGGCTTGACAATTTCTGCTCAAAGTGTCCAACTTTGTGCGGTCGACTGGGTGCTGCGTGTGTTGGAATTAGATTATCTCAAAGTCGCCCGAGAGGACTTCCAGAGGGCTGTTCGAGAGAGGCCTATTTATGGCCTTTTATCTGGGCTCAGACTCATATTTGAGGGGCGAGAAATTTATGAGTATGCTTTCAAAGACCCTGCAGGGAAGTTTATCATTTCTCAAATCCTTGAATACTGCGGGGAGATCTGGCGGATGTCAAAGGACATCTTGTGCTTTGTTAGCCCAGAGGGATATGTGCCGCAGGAGATGATAGACGAGGAAGCTGAGGAGGATGGCGATGATGGAATAGACACACAGACTGTTATGAGTTATTGTTGGAGAGCTGTCAAAGAATCTAGGTGCGCATCCATTGGCTGGTTCATGAAAATTCACTCGTCTTCAAAATTGTTAACACAATCTGTAGTGCGCTTTTAGGCGCAATTATTAGTAACGCTGATATCGGGTCGGGCCCTCAAGCACCACTATCAAAACAGAATTTCTCTGACATTGGAAATGTCCTATTAGAACAACTGTTAGATATCCGTCATCGCGGCGCATTCTCCGCGGTGTCTCCAAGTTTTATAGAACTCTGCTCCCGGTGTTTAGCCATCCAAACCCTTTCCGATTTACCTGAACAATGGCTGTCTAAGAGCATTCTTCAAATAATGGGGAAATCTAACTCGATCACTCGGCGCTCGGCCGGTCTCCCCTCCCTGATAGTTGGTATTGTAATTGCGGACCCACACCCAGACCGCCCTTTGTTCAGGTCGACTTTTGAAAAGTTAGAGGAATTCGCGCGTTTGCCCGCTGTCCTCTCAGCAGACGGAACTAAGATTAACCTTCCACAAGTCCACGCACTTAACTGCTTAAGAGGCATGTTTACAGACTCCCGCCTATCATCTTCTTCTCAGGAATTCCTAGGGAGAGGACTAGAATTATCCGTGAGCTGCTTCGCAAGTGAGGTCTGGGCTATCCGAAATTGTGGCATCATGTTATTCACTGCACTAGTGAATAGGCTTTTCGGCAAAAGAATGACAGGAACTATAGAAATCAGAGATTTCCTTGAGCGATACCCAGAGGTGGCTTCAGTTCTTCTGCGAAGCTTGAATGGAGAACCAGGCGTTGAAGGTGTTGAACAACTTTATCCAGCGCTATCACTCATTGCTAGGCTAGAGCCGAGCGAAGGGTTTGGTGTGGGCGCCATTGAACCAGCGGTGATGAGGTGTTTAAGTAGCCGCTTTTGGAAAATTAGAGAGATGGCTGCGAGGAGTTATTCGACCTTTGTTGGCGCTAGGAATGTGATTGAAGTTATTGATCAACTACTCAGAGATGCGGAGGAAAGCCAAAAACAGAACTTTGTCCACGGCCGGCTTTGCGCCGTTAAGGCCTTGCTAGATAGAAGAGGCGCTGACAGTCATGAGGAGGCTTTGGGGGTCCTTGGGAGGTATTGGGGAACCCTGGTACAGTCAAATAACTGTGCTGTAACCAAAGCCTCATTTCTGTCGCTCCTTAACAATAGCAATATTCAACGATTGTTAAAGAAGCGGCCAAATGATCGTATGTCAATGTTTCTACGACCTGCTACAGAGCTGCACTAACATAAACATAACAGAAACCCAAAATCTTCTCAGCAACCTACTAGAATACTGCAAGACCTCACAGGAGGTTCTACAGGAAGTTAGTCGATCATCTACAGTTGGCCGCTCAATGTTAAAAGAGGAGTTAGCCAAATCTATTTACAACTTAGCATCTTACTCAAACGATCTCATACCCACCCTTATCGGCACCATGTCTGGCAAGGATGAAGAGCTCGCTCTATATACTAGCTCTCGCCTGCTCTCCTCTCCTCTAAATTTGGATCAAGGCACTCTTACCTCTCTTAATGCCATCCTATGGACAATAATTGCAACCCATCCATGGGATCAGCTACGCACCATAGCCGTAAACCTCCTATCAGAATATCCCCCACCACGAAGAGCCCCCGAAGAGCTCCTCCAAGAGCGCTGCGAGATCCTCTTGACTCTTTGTACTAACGCATCTACCGAGCCATGCCGTATCGCAGCCCTCCCGGCAGTAGCAACACTAATCACCCATCTGTCTCACCCAACCGCACTTCTTCTTCTCAAGGAGGTCACAAAACAAGTAGAGCTATTAGGCCACGAGGACAATCCCTTCCCAACCCGCCAGGCCGCTGTCTCGGCTGTGAAAGCCTTATCTCCAATTCTGACATTTGAAACCTTCAACGCCGCCTATTTCTGCCTCTACAACTTCCTCCATGATGACGACGAAGACATCCGCAAAGAAGCCGCAATAGTCGTCAAGTCTGTCATGAGAGCGGAACACACCCTTCTCCCTCTCGCAGCCGCAGACGCCCTCGTTGATAAAATGGCTAAATCATTTGGTGAGGATGAAGAATTTGCTAGAGAGGTCGTTTCGAGAGTTGTTGTCAATGGCGATATCAAGGATCAATTGAAGCAGGTCTGTGCGCGGGATAAAATACTCTTTGCTAGAGAAAAGCAGAATTTATTTTTGAGTGTTCACGGCGAAGTAATGCGCTGGGCCATGGTGTTAGGGGGGTTGCCGGAAAATAGTCGGTTTATCGAGGATACCCTGAATGCCGTTGCTGGGGTTCGTGAGTTTGCCAGAGAGATGGGGGAGGAGGGTCCTGTTGGGTGGATGCGTGAGGAAGATGTGTGGGTAATGTTTGGGCAGGTTGCAGAGGGACTGGGCGTTATTAAGAGGTGGAGGGGAGATTGTGGGGATGAGGCTAGCGAATTTTTAGCGGAGATGAAGAACCTCCAGGCTCATGAGCTGTTTGTGGAGAGACTAGCAGAGGTGTTGGCTGTTTAGGTGGTTAGATGTGAAGTACTAGTACCCCAAGCCCATTTAAAGCACGTTTTGATGTATGTCATAAGCATATCGGGTATTATCTTATACAATTGACCCTCCAAAAATTTCCATACATCCGGCTAGGGGTGATTCCGATCTTGGTCCCAGAAGGTTTTTTTTTTTCCAAAGTAACAGGCTATAAGTGTTGACACCTCTGTGCTAGTTATTCCCACAAAATCACTCACCCGCAACGCTTACGACTTTGGAGACATTAAAAAAAAGCAAAAATTCCTGCTACTATACCAGTACCACTTAGAGACAACCCCTTAGGCTCTGCAACCATCAGCGCTAAAAACGAGAAATACGAAAACCACGATATTCCGCAAATAAAGCATCAAAGCAGCTCCCCGGACCAAAAGCACTGTACTGTACACTAAAAAGCACCAATACGGAAAACCGTTAATCGGGGACAAGTCCAGTTGTGCCAGTAGAAATCGCTGTGCACTCTTTCTATAATCTGCAAGGAGATAGTTTAAGACTTTTGCGACTTTAAAGCCGTCTGATTAGCCGAGTTCCTGATTTGCTATTTAGAGGGTTTGATATCTTTTCCTATTACTTTAGCTTTCTCTAACACTTTATTCTTATAGTAATATATAACCACGAACTTCACGATATAGTCATAATGGCAAGATGGCCGAGTTGGTTATGGCGCCAGGTTAAGGTTTATCTTAACACGCATCCTGGTTCGGGAAACTGAGCGTGGGTTCAAGTCCCACTCTTGTCACACCTTTTTTCTTTTTTTTTTTTTTAATCCTTCTTTCCCTAATCGTTGTCATTTTCGTGAACTTGGCCTTAATCTGAATCCCTTTTCCCCACCCCGCTCCATAGGATTGGTTGCTCTGATGCTAGGAGAGAAGGAGATGGCTGAAGCTCGTTAAGTGGGGGGTCGAGGGGGGTCGAGGGGGGTAATATTACTCCGACAGCGTCGTACACTGCGTAAACAGGTTCTTCCCACAATACCGATTCGTGGGGATGATCTTCGAGCAACTACATTACCTCCAAGTATAGTGCGCAGGTATCACACACACCGCTCTCCCATTCCCAAAACTTTGTAAATGCGATAAATTATATTCAAGCATTAGCAACTTGCGATACAACCATTGAGGTGCTAACCCACCTCACGCTTTGAAGAATAGAAACAAGTTAGGTATCATATGAAAGTAGAGTACTAGTATAACAGGGTAAAGGGCAGTTTAAGTAAGTAGGTAGGATCAATGAATGATATTCCCGTCAAGCAAGGAGAGAAGAAAGAAAGAAAAAGAAAGAAGAAAAAAATCACCCTTTCTCACTCGACCGTGATTCATTCCCTCTTGTTTTCGCATGGATGGTATGATATGATAGAGTACTAGTATGATACTGTGCTTGTATAGTACTAGTGCGGTGGTAGGAGGTGTTGCTCTTAAAAGATATCTGGACCCCATCCATCATTTCCGCCGAGCCGTTGGTTAACATAGACCGCATACATACCCCACTTAACGAAATCATCGAACGAAATATATCATAAACCTCTATCATACAATCCACAAAAACTGCCGCATGCCCGGGAAGACAAACACACGAGCAACACACGAGAAGGGGAGTAGAAGTGGAGAGGAAAAGAAACAACAACCATTAAAAACGCACAATCGTACAAAGCACCTTTCAAAAGAGTATATTCTAGTACCTCCACCTCCATCTCCGCCCATCCCCTCTGTTTCTTCTTCTCCTCCTATCTATCTCTCATGCCCCATCGTCCCGCAAAATGTACGTCAAGGCATCACCCCCCAAGTGATGCATTGTACAGTAGAAGGGGGAATAAAAAATAACAATCTCAGATCGGGACGTACAATGCGAGCCGACAAGATCAGAGTGCTGCATGAATCCTTCAGTTCCCTCACCTCCCATTCCTGGCGCCTCCCTCCTCCTTGCCTCCTACCATCCGCCCAAAATCCAAGCTAACCTCTATCCACCAAACAAAAGAAAATCCAATTTGAAAAGAAAGTAATCCCACACCAGAGCATCGCTGAGTCCGAGTGAGAGCACACGCAAAAAAAAAGTGTTAGAACGCAAATTTCAAACGCGGGCTGAAGGAAAAGGGAAAATAAAAATGAGAATAGCAAAAAGAAAGGAAAACCAGGTCGGTCAAGCAACGTATGTTAGATGAAGTGAAGCGAAGCGTTTCGGACGTCTTGCAGTCCTTTGGCTTGTTTAGAGGGAGGGCTCAAAAGGAGAACTAAAAACTAAACGGTAATAAATAAATATAAAAAACAAGGATAATTCGCGAATAGGCAACTTTGTGAGGAAGAGTAGTCAGGCAGGTAGCTATTTGGATGGACAGGTAATTAATGCGGGCAAGGTATCATAGGTGAGGAGGAGCCGTGGGGATAGTTATGCTTCACCCACACCACTCAACTTCCTGCCCAACCGTCGGCGAGCCTCCTCGTCGACACTAACACTACTAATTCTTCGTCCTCCAAAGCTTCGTCTAGGCAAGCCACTAGCAGGCAGCGGAATGCCACTTTCTCCCTTGGCGACAGTGTTTCTGCGAATAGCGGGAGCTGGGAATGTGTCGTCTGTGCTAGACGCCACACTTCCGATGCTCGTTCGATCACGCATGTTGATAGTAGTCATTCCAAACTCGGAATGTGTTTCCATAGGTGTTACCCTTCCGGAGAGACTAGCACGGCTACTCGGCCTCTGCGATTGCGGAAGTTGAGACCCTAGTGATGAGCGCGAGGTAGCGCCTGAGGCGCGGCTTGAGGGACGAGATGTTGTACGCGAACTTGGTCGCTCGCCAAAGGATAGGCGGGTGCTGTGGGGGTACACAGTGTCTCTATCGCTACCGCCAGAGGTAATAGAGGAGGCAGTGGAGGATGCCCGATGTTTCTTTTGCGATCTCATGGTAATTGTTGGTGGGATAAAAGTTCCCTGGTTGCGAGGTGATATCCGAGGAGGTGTATTGACAGGTCCTGGTAATTTGCTGCGAGCATTCTGAACTCGTTGCTCTAGCCTTTGCATCTGTCCTATCAGTCCACGGATGTGGTGAAGTGACTTCGAAGATGGGATATGCAACCCCATACCGGGTCCTTGGGATCCGAATGATGGGGCTCGTGAGCGGGCGGGTCTCTGGTGATGTCTGGGTCGGGGGGTTAGAGCTGGGTCCTCCCTTGCCCGAGAGGATTGGGAAGGGGTTGTCGACACTTCGGACATTGGGGGAGATGGGGGTGTCGGGGAGTGATCTGATTGGGGGGTAGATGTGGACGCTGCGGATGGTGTTGTAGGAGTACTTGGTGGCCGAGAAGCCACTGACGATGTTTCTGATAGCGCTGGCCGGAATTTGGCGGGTGGCGGAACATGATGCAGACTTCCATTGCCATACTTCGCTGCCATAGCCATGGCATTATTTAGTTTATCCACTGTAATGTCCTGCTCTACCTTCAGATCTGATAGCTCGTCTCTCAGTCGCTGGCATTCGATCCTTAATCCCTCCCGTTCCTGCTCTCCAATCTTAATCTCCTCCTCAAGTAGTACCCCCCTCTCAATACCCTGGTTGTATTTCGACTCTAAATCTTCCAAGGACGACTTGACTATGCGCTCTTGTCGTTCAAAGTCATCGTTAGAGACCTCGATGTCCCGTAACCGAAGCGAGATTTGTCGGTTAGTTTCGCGAAGATTGGTAATTTCCTTCTGGAGGGCGTTCTGGGCAGTATTGGCCTCGGTTTTGGACTGTTTGTATTTATTCTAATAAATGTTAGTCGATACACTCATAGAGAACCATTTCCTTTAAGCTAGAAGCTGAGGCTCGGGAATGCGACAGAGGCTCCAAACGTACTTTCCATTCCTCAACCTCGTACCGTAGCCCCTCATTCTTGTTCCTTAGATCCCGGTGTTGCTTCTCGCTTGCTTCGAGCTCCTTTTCAAGTTCCTGCTCGAGCTCCTTGGAAGACGCCTGAAAGTCTGCAAGTTCCGATTCCAGTTGCTGGATCTGAGACTTGTAGTAAGCCAGGGCTTCTTTAGCCTCGCTTTCGGGCGAGTCACAATCCTTTGATGGCATAGTTATTAGTTGGTTATTTTTCGTGTCGATGTCAATAGTTGGAGCCGGTGCTAATATTCGTTACGTCGTTTCGTCAGATACAGGAAGCCACCAGCAGGCGATGGGCCTCTCTCTTGATTGGCCGATCGGTGACTCCTCTGATGAGTGGCTAATCGTTTCGTGTGTCGTCAGGATAGGGGGCGGGGAGCTCGTTCCAGCAGTGACGATGGGGAAAGTGAGAGAGAAAAGGAGAGAAGGGGCGATGACCAAATCTACCGTACCGAACGTTCGTTATCGGCCTCCTGAGATGGTTTTCCCCTTCTTTTTTTTTTCTTTTTTTATCTTATTCTTATTTATCTACTCTTTCTTTATTAGGCTCTCCTCTATCTCTTTTCCTTTGTCACCGTTACCCGATGTCGTCCTCGCTGCTTCGCCCGTTTGCCAAAAGGGACCGGTTTGCTGACTATGGGCGGACACTATTCGTAGGCTGCTGTCGTCGTCTTCGTCGGTGTTTGTCTTCGTCCAGCCGGGGGAGGAAAAGGGAGACGAAATGAAGGTGAGTTGGCGGGGTTGTTGTTTTGTTGTCTCCGGTTGTCAGGGGTGAACAAATTAAACCTTGTTGTGTTGTCCGCAGCGAAGTGAAAAAGAAAGCACCATCAGGATTTGTTTGCGATGGGGCTCGTTCGCCAGGACGAATCATAAACAGAATACATAGATGTTGTTTATTTTTACGATTTCCACGGGAAATCACGGAGAAATTATCATATCGCTCTGCCGTTAATATTCATTCATTCATTCTAGTTTATCGTGCGAATAAGGTCAGCGCTGTATGCTGCCCCGCCAGTACCATAAATTCCTCGTCAGGCCCCGATGATAATAGCTTCTTTAGTGTTAGGCCTTCTGCAAAACACTTGCATTTCGGTTAGACAGTCAGGCAGATCTCTGGTCCATCACGGGTTTCATTGATCCCGTATTATGTTATGAGTCACGTGAGCTGCGGGACGGATCTTTCTGAATGGTTGAAACTGTTGGGAATGAGGGGGATGAGAACATCGACAGAGATCGTAGAATGCAGTCTGGGTCCACCGGGCTGCATAACGGTGTGTGCATTGCAGGTCGCCTGCCTCGCCTTTCCTCGCCTTTGTTTGTGTCACAAGGGTGCTTCGATAAGAACGCTGAAGGGTCCTGTAAGTCGCATGGTTGTGACAACTTGACAGTCAGCTATGACCTTCATCGATACCCGACATGCGAATATCTCATCATAGTGCATGTAGCTTTTATACTAACTCACAAAGGTAACCCCTTCCTCTGGAACTTCTAGAATCCACTATTGTAGTCCACCATACTGATCTTTGTGAACTAAGCATCAATACTGGTATTTAAAGTCTCAACGAGCCACCCAACCATTCATTATCCACCCTAGTTTCACATACGGTATTGAGCTACGAGGTAACGGTTCCCCATATCCGTACGGTACCGGATCTAGATTACCTACAATACAGGTACCGTATACTCCGACTCTTTTTAATATGTACGAGGTACTAAACCAAACATAGGTATTAAGTTAGCAGTTCCAATCTCTACTCGAGTATTATAAGGGGGTGAAAATACAAGTACAAAATATCAAATTTGGTTAGTAGCGCATTCTCTCTGTGAAGTCGAGTCATTTTCTCTTATACGATATACTAGTGCCACTGGTGGGTCTCCGTTAGAAACGGGGGTTCAAATAATTCAACACAAATTTATCGAGGCCAAGTATCAGAATCTGATGATACCAGCGGCTTTCCCCCCGCCGTCTCCTTGACTTCAAGCGCCGCTGTGCTGGTGCCGTAATGGCATTTCTGGAGGTCCTTGATCGAAAGGTCCTTGATCGAAAGGTCCTGATAACCACGTCGTTCTCATCCTGAGAGCTATTGATTTCCTATATCCTCACCCCATGGTACATGTGGGCTCCAACCCCTCAAAACCCCCAGGAGCCGCCATCGGCAAGATCTTATCTGCGCTGCCTTGCCAAGTCGCAGTGTACATTCTTCCGAGCAACTCGAGCGAAGGAACCCCCACCCCCACACCAGGCATCTCCAGTCTAGTATTTGGGGGGCCTTGCTATATAATCGCTTCTGGGGCAAAGAACTGTGCAAGAAAATTCGCCGTTAACTTAGTCTATATTTCTGGAGGCCCAGACTTTATGGGAGTGGGTATACAAGTACTAGGACCATAGATAGGCCCCATAAAAGATCCCGACCCCACCATGTTCGAGGTATCTAGTACAGTACTCTTACCTCGTGTATATACTGGGCTAACAATTCTGAGACGTTTTTGTTCTCGTGCAGCGAGTCGTGCCGGTTGACCCCAGCCCATCAGTGCTACTGCGCGCAGCCAATATGAATGCTTTTCAAAGTTCCGCTACCAATAGCATAGTGACACCAAAAATATGGCCAACTATTTCTATCTCCGAGATGAAGCCCCTATTTTTTTTACAGGCACTCTACCGCAAATGTCGGAAATGTTACCTCAATGTGATGAGTGGTACAGATATGTTCGGCCAGTGGCCAGGCTACCCGGGACATGAGGAACTAGGAAGTGACTAGAGTCATATTGATCTATGTTCATGCTACGGATTGCTATAAGTATGGCAGTCTCAGGCGCGTCTATAGGTGAACAAGCAAGACAGCATCTATCTCTCTCTTTCTCTCATTGTTCAAGTCCTATTACTTTACACTTCAACTCCGGCCTCTTCTGTGTGACCTCCGACAGTAAAACCTCAAGAATAACGAACTCGCCTGGGCTGGTCGTGCAGCAGTTTTCAGTGCTTTGAATGGCCCAAGGGGCCGTCTAAAGACGCTTGCTTACAGTAGGTTATCCGGCCTCATTCGCAAGCTCTCCGTCAATCGGAGGGTCTGGTTTCGCTGCACGACCAGCCAGGGCGAGTTCGTTATTCTTGAAATTTCACGGTACTCACCTTGCACCTTCCTCCCAACCTCGACTTTTCTGATATTCACCGTTGGTATTCTTGTCCGCCAGGAGGATGCTGGTACATGAGACCTCCCGACCCGAAAAAAATAGGCTTTCGGGATTGCGCTAAGAGAGCAAAGAGAGCCGAATAAGACATGATGATTCTAGAAAGAGTACTGACTTCAGAACACAATTAACTAAGTAAAGGAAATTCCTTTTTCGTCCTCGCTTAGTCTCCCGAAATCTTCGCAAGAGACGCCTAAGCTTAGTGATTCCCTAAGATATACCTGCTAATATCAGACCTAAAATAAGGTGAAAAGAAGAAAAAAATGTTAGAACTAGTCCACTCTGATATACTCTTAGGTTAATTCCAAGACTCTATGCTTTCCTCCAATATATAGTTCCTCATCATAATTCAATCCCACGTTATTCCCGACATTATAACCCTCTCAGATAGTGGTATCTGTTGTGAATTGTTTCTCAGAAGGCGGTAGATTTTATTAAAGAAGAAAGGAATGAAAGCGTGAAGCTACATAGAAAGGCAAACACCGGGAAATCATCAAGCTGCAGAAATGCATATGCAGCACCCGGTACGTATTCTACGCACGTATACTGTAACAGTATCATACTCCCACTTAGCATGTAAGCCATCCATACAGTTAACTTTTGTCCAGGCCGGCTCCCAACTGGTAAAGTCCCGTCACTCGTTTCTCCTAATAGTTGACTTCCTTCACTAGTTCTGCTATAATTTTAATAATCACTTATCTTTTTTCTTAATAGGTAGGAGTTACAATTCAGGCCTAAATTAATTAATTCTATCTCCTAGAAAATATGATTGCCAAGAAATCCCGATAATCCTTGGCTTCTGCAGAGGACATCTGCCTGCCCTAACTTCGTTAAATCGCTTTGCGTCCCCTTCCTCTTTGATCTAAAGTCTCTTAATCATAGGTATTCCATCAAATAACAAAACTCAACCCTTTCTCTAGCCCCGGGATTTATGGCCATCCATCCGACTCGACTCTCCGGGCATTCTGGCTGGGCCCTCTATCACAAAAGTGAAACAAAAAATAATATAAAAAGGGAAATCGAGAAATAGGAGCAAGCAAAACACAAAACAAAAGAAAAAAAAGAAAAACACCAATCCTCGTAGCACCCCCTAAGGCATCTCGACAACTCATCATGCCAGACGTACCGAACCACATCACTATCGCTCCAATCGTAAACAGACATACCTCTACGAACTCATTTTCCACTCCGAGGCGGAAGCCTTAAATTCCGAGCCTCTGTCTCTAGGCACCCGGCTGAATTATTTTTGGGCCGAGACTCATTCAGCGGATGGCGGCGAAGGTACATTGGCTCCCCTGTTTCTGATATGCTCCAAGAATTGTTGCTCACCGGAACCTAGTAGTAATTGGGTAAAGTCAGCCGCTTGAAGCTTAAGGGAATAATTGATCCGGAGTAATTACCAATCTCAATTGGTGCCGAAGATCGCTGTATCACAATTACATTGCTCTTAACCTCCTCCAAAGATGTGCCGCCCCCGTGCACTCCACCAGACCCTGTTGAGGTAGGCCGCACCCTCCCCTGGTCACCAATCTTGAATAGACTAACGCCCAACCTATATCTACCAGTACGATTTATCATAAGATCTGGGAAAATAACGTAGCTCCCTTGTTGCCGACTGAGCGGGGCCGAATCTTCAGATCCCTCGCCATCACTCAAGAGATCCAATGACATAGAGAGTCGCCCAGAGAGAAGATAGAGGTCGGGAGGAGCCAATGGGGGGCCATCGCCGCTCTCGCCGTACAAAGTTGCCTGTGCAAAGAGACTGTTGAGCTCATCCTCGCCACTAAGCTCCTCTCCGGTGTTCGCATCGCTGATATGCACACGTATTGCCAAAGGCGGATACAAACGTGCGCCAGATTTTGCAACTCTCGGAGGTTGAACGGCAACCTCGAGGGTATACAATCTCTCAGGGCCAGCAAAAGAGTCGCTCGAGTGATTTGTGCGTGATGTAGAACCCATGCCTAACCCTTCCTCGGCAGATATGGTGGGGGCGGGGGCGCCCTCTTCGTTGTTGTGTGGAAGTGGCTCTGCCGCTCTACGAGCTTCACGAAGATTGCGGGATTGGCGGCGAGTTATTGATCTACTTGCTTCAGCCTCAGAAGCTCGTTCCGCAATCGATGGCCGCGCAGAGTTTAGGCTTAGGCGGGCTGAACGACGTAACTGGGCCAAGGGTTGCCTAGTGGATGGGCCGGACTCTGTTGATTCGTCTACTATCGTGGCTAACTGTTGATTAGACCTGCGACGGCGGCTTACGCGCGTTTGTTGGCTTTGCTGTTGACCTCGGAGCGGCCCTGGTTGACTTCTTGCCCGTCGCAATCTTTGCCCTCTTCGCATCAGAAAATAACCTTCGTTCGGCCTGCAATTGGTGTCGCCTTGGTCAGCGCACCATTCCCCGATGTCTCAAGGTTAGATAACTGATAGAAGAGAAAGGACAGAAGCGATGCTGAGGAGAATGGTTGATAAGAAAACAGAGCCGATCACAGGCAAGCAAGAGTAAGCTTCTAGAAGAGAAGATGGAATAACAAATGCTATTACGGAAAAGCTCTTGGAAAGTGATAAGCCCGAGCTTATTCTTCCGATAGCAAAAGATCCACAGCAGCATATTCAAGGGTCATTCCTGTCCCTATTATATGTAATGGCAGGGATGGAGAAGAGAGACGCCGTCAAGAGCTACCGCACACCAGTGTGAGAAACACAACTATCGAGATTGGCACTGAGGTGGGAAAAAAAAAGGCCATTGACGATACGGTGTGCTCCGTTCCTTACTTGTGTGCCTTTCTTCCTTTCTGTTGGAAACACAACCTATAAATCTGCCAAAACGCACTTTAAACATGGGTATGATGGGAATAAATCCCTTGCAAAGATAGCAACCGTGCAACAGTTTGCTCTCGGGGCTCCTTGTTCCTGGCTTTGTCGTCGTTGGAAGTTGGAAGGAACAAGAAAAAGCTGATTTGCAGATATAAAAGAGATACTCCGTTCGGAGAGCCCGCGCGGGGGTATCTGACGAGGCCACATCGGGCCGTCATGTACAATTTAAGAGAAACCGGGACCCCTGAATTTAAAATGGCGGTACCGACAGTTCGGGTTGCCCATGGAATTTTCGTCAATTGGGCTGCAGAACCGAGATGGAAAGAGAGCGGAAAATGTGATATGTGCCACGCTTTTGGGGTGCCGAGCAGGGTTACAACCTTGAAAGGGATGAACCGCCAAGGATGTCTGTATTCCAGTTGCTCGGACAACTGAACCTCAGATGATGTTCCATGACGCGGTACGCTCGTTATCCGTTATTTGCGACGGTTGATTGATTATGAACGAGGGGCTGTTGGTTGCTCACGGACACGCCCAATTTTCCCTTCCGTCAAGCCAAAATAATCAAACGAAACGAGCTCTCCAATAATCGTTACTTGGGAGAACAGGAATCTCGCTTCCCCTACCTTCATTCCGACGACACAAGAATCACTCATGCACTGGGCAGGAAAGAGTGGAAAAATAAAAAATAAAAAAAGCAAGACCCACGATAGAAGGGAAACCCTTGCTGGCCCAACTAACAAACCATGATCTGCACTGAATAGCAAAGAAGACGAAAACGATTAATGAAACAAAGAGAAGAGATGAGGGAGATCAAAAAGAGAAAATATGAAAATTTGGTAGGACCTTTTCTGGCAACGCCCCAGTTCTCAGACCGCGGACAAAGTTGTGTCAATTTAGGATGATGGTGAGTTGATTAAAAGACCCGCTATAGGCGCTTACTGGCGGAGACCCGAGTTTGGCAGGTATGGCCCTTAAAAAAGGGCTCCTAACAAACGAAAGAGGCGAAAGAAGTACTTCCGGATCTGGGCGAGCACGTACCGGTTAACCTATTGCAGCCAGTCAGCAATATGGCAAGTGCAAAGTATGCACTTCGTCGAATACACTTCGTTCTTTTCCCCTTCTCTCCCCCTCGGAGGTGGGCTGCCCTAGTTGAGGGTTTACAAGCCGGCAAATCAACTCGAATCAAGCGAAAGACGGGGGGAACAGGAAGGATAACGACGAGAGTGGGGAGAAGAGTAACGCTCCAGAAGCCCCGCCAACCTGACACACACGCCTCGACTGTGGGTCCCTAATGCTGTGTGAGGGTGCCCGGTCGAGAGATCTCGGTTTAATATCGACGATGTCCTCAGTTGTGTGCCGGTATTGGTATGAGAAATATGGGAGGTATTCCGAGAGGAGGTCCGGATATGTATGTCTGTCTTGGGGCTGTGAGTTTATCACTTCTCAGATATCGGCTGTTTATCAAGCCTCGGTTTGATATTCAGACGGGAGAGAAGGGGGACAGAAAAAAGATGGGGGTGAGGAGAAGATGGAGTAAGGCGAGAGGAAGTACAAGGTTTTTTTTTAGTTCGAGTCATATGAGATTCAGGATGATTCAACCAACCCCCTTCGCCTTCTGCCCACCTCCTCACAGATATCATACTTTTTATATTGACATACGACGAACAGGGCTACCACAACGACTTAGTGAGAAACTAGGCTTCCCATTAGACAAAGACCTAAGATTAGGTCATATGCTGTAAACCCGAATAAACATCTGCACGCCGCTAATGGGGTCGCTCCAGTGCCATATGGTTGGGCCCATCCCGAGAACCTGGGGATCCAATTACCCCGCTGCATATGCAAGGTCCCACCAACTGCAGCCTACATGATAAAAAAAACGAAAAAAATAAATAGCCACAACTGAATGTTTATGGGCTTTGGGCGGATACGGTAAATACATCGGGGTTGGATCCAAAAATGAAAAAATGATTTCCAGCGATAATTCACTATCATAGTCGGGAACAATACAATGTGGTACAGGGCACGGTCTTCTCGCATTAACAATGGGAAAAATCGGCATGTTCCATCGTCGCTTGTTGTAACGTCTTTTAAAATGCGGACAGCAAAATGTGTCTTCGAACAAACAACCATAGAATGTTTCAGTTGCCTTCGGTAATACCGGTGCATGGGCTTCAAAAGACGGACCGATATGTCACGATAAATTACTTTTTTTGTCTCTTCCAGTACTATGGGAGGGGAGCTGGAAGTTTGTTCTGATTGCATGGTCATGGTACCCCGAATATCCGATTATTCTGCCGGCTCTGGGCGACAGGCAAACCAGAAGTATTGTTGACTTTGTGGCGCACACACCAGGCCCCAGTCGCCTGGGCATCTCACAAATTGGTTTCTTGATCAGCGAATCAATCAAGCCCTGGACTCAACTAGATCTCACCTGGCACTGGCATCAGACAATGACAATGGCCTGAAGACTGCATGTGAAGCAGCACCAAAAAAGAAGCAAAAATGGACCAGACCCATGTCCTGGTTTCTCGATCACTGGCATCGTAATATCACTTTTCACTCTCTGGCTTACAGCCATTCAACAAGTCAAGCTCGAAAGTCGCGAAGCAGCCGGTGACAAGTGCGGGGGGCTATCTGGTAGTGATTTGATGGGTCCAATATGCGCCAATAAAGATATTCCGGAACACGAGCCCTCCACGTTGCGTCGTTTATCTCAGAGAGCTCAGCTCTAAATCAAGGATGGTGAGCACGGCCACCACAATTGCCACCAACAATATCACTGCGATGCTCCCTAACCCTTCACAGTTTTTTTTTTCTTTTCTCTTTTGTGATATCAGCACTCCAAAGGGATGTCACGTACGATACGTTACATCCACTTGGGCCCCGATGCTTCCTCGATTCCTTCAGAATCCAGTCACTCCGGAGAACATTGAGACATTCCCGATCAGTGTCGCTCATTGCAATCAAAGTAGGCTGTACCGCGTTTTTTGCAAATCCTTGTCCCATATATATCCACAAATTGAGGCCAATACATCATGAAGACTTTTAAACGGCCGTATATTAAGTCACGTGTTATGATACATGAATCGGGACTATGAGTGCTTTGTGAAAGCGGTTGCGGGATGCATGGTGTGTTGTGGCTTGCGCTGCGCTGAAGAATACTCCGACTTATAATAGATCACCCAGCATCGTCTCCTACCATACAGGCAATTTATTTCCGTCCCCGAGCACCTATGGTAAGTTGGGCGAGTAAGCCGTGTAAGGATTGCCAAAGCAGAACACCAGTATCTGCAAGCCTAAAGAGGCATACAGCCCAGGAAAAGCATGGTGGTTTGGACGAGAAAAGGAAGAGAAGCGAGGATGCCAACGAAAGCGTTCCTTTCCAGGTTCATACGGGGCTTATCACACATAGTGATCAAGCCCCACTAACCCCCTCGCTTTTGCCCCTGGTCTTTGAACATTCAGGGAAGTTCGTTACACTAGGAGAAAAGAAGGGGGCATAATCTCGACCACCGGGATGTGGCCCACCAACATTCTGCATTCAATTATCTGTTCAAACAAAGAGTTTCTACACACGTAATTACCCTCTAAACTCCAAAGAAAAACAAGGCCATCAAAGGAAGAAAAAAAAGAAAGCAGCCACTTAGGACTAACCCGTTTATGACCTTGGTATTCAGAATTGAATTGGAACCAGAGTAAGATACCGGAGAGTACTTAGGATACCTGCCGGTACTGTGCGATCAGCGTCCCGGTACTGCACACCCGGGGCGAGGGTACGCTCGCATTTTAGCAAGCCCCAACACGAAAGAAATTTGAGCGTATTTTCGTCCCCCGGTATACAAGCCTCAACTCAATGGCAGAGCAGGCCCTCGGGAATCCCGAGCCCCGAAGTGGGCAAGGGCAAGGTGAGGGTCGTAGCGAGAGAACCCCCAGTCCGGATTCAAGTTTGATATCATCTATCCCGGAGTAACGATAACATCAGCCCATGCATATCCTGCTGGATGGGTCTAGACAAAATCTAAACAGTTTAACTTGTCTACAAACTCCCCATAGCGGTACTCTAGCTGCTTGCTTGCAAGACCCCAGCAGAGTAGTTCATGACATCGTTATGATAATATTGGCCATTATGCGGCTAACGGCACGATACTAATAATGCTAAATGAAGGTATCATACTTTCTTTTCTTCTCTTGTTCTATCCACCCTATTTGGGCAGAACAATACCGGTATTTCTCTTTTCTTTTCTTTTCGGGC
>Ga0307507_10003340_pt1 | contig 31398 bp, 24 predicted proteins | sample 7_EM_MG_FD_207223 | JGI IMG/M metagenome (GOLD analysis project Ga0307507, IMG submission 207223) | Populus trichocarpa ectomycorrhiza microbial communities from riparian zone in the Pacific Northwest, United States - 7_EM | ecosystem: Host-associated > Plants > Roots > Unclassified | place... | reverse complement strand
CGAGGTGACCGCACAGCCGCTCGCCAGAAGCGGACTAGACTAGGCCTATACGGCCTATAGGCGGGCCCGGCCCGGCTAGGCTCAGGCGTTACCGAGCCTACAGGCTCCGGCCAGGCCAGGCCCCAGATAATTTTCATAGGCCAGGCCCGGCTTTACCGAAGCCTGGCCCGCCTGGCCCGTTGGGAACACTGGCGAAGACCACAGCGGCACACAAGCTATTCCAGAGACCGAAAATGTGACACGAAAAGCATTCCGAGACACAGATTTAGCCCGCTAGGAAGGGGGGTGAAGTGAACCTACCGATTCTGATGATTTTAGTGGTGGGGGTGTCACCAAGGGCGGGAATGCTGTCAAGAACAAGGCCGGAAAGGGGTGTTACACTTCTGGAAAATTCTCTTGGAATTTGAGAGCAGCGATGGTGAAAATGAGGGGAGTTTACTCTTCGTGGCACTAGGGGGAGAGGAGGAGAGGTTGGGCCTTAATAGCTAGAGCGATGAGGATGAGGACGGAGAGAAGGAGGAACAGGATCTTTCACCCTCACCCGAAGTAGACCGGAAAAGCTTGCAAGATAGGGATGTATTGGGAAAGCGCAATGCGGAGAAAGAGGTCAGTAGGACCCGCACCACGAAGGGAAATGTTGAGAACACAGCCCCAAGGACGTGCTAGGCCCTGCAAAACACCCAAATTCGTCGTCGTCAGTATTGCGAAGGAGGAGTATATCCTCGGCAAAGGAGGAAAAGGAAGCTCGCAGGGGAGAAAGGATTAGGCCTTCGTAGGAGATATAGTCTAATATGAATAGGTTAGGGGCTCATGGAGGGGGTAGGTGGATGGAGGGGGAGGAGGAAGAGGAGACGGGGTCACCCAGTCTTTCGGCTCGACGTTGTCTATGCCTTTCAGGGAGGTGGAGAAAATGGGGCGACGGGAGGGTTTGGATTCGAGGAGGCAGGAGATGGTGGAGAGAAGGCTGTTAAACACAGCAGTAGCGTCGGGGTCTGTGAGTGTTCATGGGCAATTTAGATGGTGAAGATTTTTGGTGTTCTTTGTCGGCCTCTATCTACATGCGGTAGAACGTTCTATCATGTTAGTAGACCGAATTATCGCAAGATTTGGAGGGGGTTGGATCAGACAGGAAATTGATTGCCCAGGCATCGGCGGTGCGGGGTGAGGAAGTTTGTCTCTGTTTTTCAGGGTGACCGAGAAATCGGGATTTGTTGAACGGGTGATGACGGCCAATTTTCCAAAGCCGGGTGAGCATAATAAGAGTAACTAGGTGAAAACAAGAAGGAAATAAATAAGGGAACCCAAGGAGAACAACGCCAAAGGAAATCCTGCACTAAACTCAATATCCTGCATTGATCCGTAGTTCTGCCATCGGAGGTGTTGGAGAGGTTGCCGCAGCCCTTGCCATGGGAGATCGTTACCGCCGATGTGGCCCAACGCAAGGCAGGCGAAGTGACTGATCCGTGAGTCGGCCTGCTGTACGGTGGCTAAAGTCTCCCCAAATCCAAGCAGGCAGCCAATGGTGGTTAGTTGGTTCGACTGACAGCGCCCTGAAATCGCTTTGATAGTTTGATTGATTCCTTTTTTGAGAATGCGATATATGCTTTATAGGTGTCGGATCTCCATCTGGCCAAGGTCTGAATTTCGTTTTCTGGGATCCCGACCTCTGCGGCCCAGGTCGCGGCGCCCCTCCGGAAACTATGCCCATTCCAGCTCCCGGCCCCAGGCCAACTGCTGTTACTAGCTCTTGTAGTCTGTGTACTACATACTCACTTGTGAAAGCATGCTATTTTAACTTTACCGATACAAAAAAGTGGTGCATGTTCTGGTCTGTGGGTGTCGATAGCTCTCAGTCTTTGCATTGCTAGGACGGGGCAGCCCTTATTGTATGTGGCGGCGATAGTGAGCTTTATGCCTTTGCGGAAGGCGTCAGTTGTGGAGGAAGGTAAATTGAGTTCCATGTATGTCGCTTCCCCGGGTATTCGAATGCAGCTTTTGGTGAGAAACCACTTGCCAAAGCCTTGTTCCAAGTTTCGATCTGATTCTTTATAAGTGAACTTGCCGACTCTTAAGAAACCAGCAAAAGCTAGGGTGAATGCGGCGTATATAAAGTACTAGGACAAAGCTATTCGTCTGATCGGCAGCAACCGGGGAACCCCTCAAAAAGCCTCACCTCAACGATCAACCACCACTCAACAACCATGTCTCCAGAAAAGACTGGCAATTTCACAGAGTTTGAGAAAGGGCAAATTGTTCCTTTGAAAGAAAAATCTCTCTCTTGTGCTGAAATGGGAAAGATCTTAAGTCGTCCCAAGAGTACGGTTCTAAGTTTCTACAACCGGTTCCAAAAGAGGGGTGATGTGAGAGACCTCACCATGCCTGGAAGACACAAAATTATCGATACCAGAACCCATCGCCCCCTGGTCAGAGAGTCTAAGATGGCATGCCGCCTCCCATTATCAGAATTGCGCAATATGGTTGCACCACATGCGTCAGTGAAGACCATCAAGCGAGCTTTAGCATTAGTCAACATCAAGATGTGGTGAGCCAGGAAAAGAGCATTTCAGAAAGATGAGCATCCTGTCAAGAGGCTAGCTTGGGCCAAGAAGTATAAGGATTGGCCACAGGGAACTTGGAGGAGGTTATCCTGAGTGATGAATACATGGTTGAAAAGTCCAAAGATCCTAAGCGTATTTGGGTCTTCAGAACACCTGAGGAAAAGTGGCATAAAGACTGCATTCGTGGGATTACAATAGGACCTCGGATAAAGTTGATGGTAGGAGCTTGTATTTGGGGTAAAAATAAGGGTCCTCTTATTCCTATTGTTGACAAGAGTGTAAATAGATTTGTATATAATGCAGTTTTGGAGGATGGCTTAGTTGATGTCTGGCAGGAGGTGGAGGACACAGTTGGGGATCCTATCTTTCAGCAGGATGGTGCTAAGATACATACTGCAAGAGATAATATGGCTTGGTTTGCAGGAAACAAGATACAGGTTATGGAATGGCCACCCAATTCCCCAGACCTCAAGTGTGACAGGTACGGGTTACTGTTTGGTTTCGAGTATCGTTTGATACTCAGTATGCTTTATGATTGAGTTTGATACTCCTGATCTTTTATGTTTGGTTTCGAGTATCGTTTGATAGCTAGTATGTTTTATGATTGAGTTTGATACTCATCATAGTGTATGTTTGGTTTCGAGTATTGTTTGATACTCAGTATGCTTTATGATTGAGTTTGATACTCATGAGGTTTTATATTTGGTTTTGAGTATTGTGTGATACTCAGGATGTTTTATGATTCAGTTTGATACTCAAGATGGTTTATGTTTGGTTTCGAGTATCGTTTGATACTCAGTATGTTTTATTTATTGTGTCAAAGTATCGTTTGATACTTGATGTGTTTTAGGTAACGTTTCGAGGCTACCATTTTGGGAGTCTTTATGGTTATTGTTTACAAGGCTCCGGTTAGCCTGACAAGTGTATTTAAGACCTGCTATTCTCCGGACTTAGAAAGCGTAGACTTCGACAGACAGAGTTTTCAATATACTTGGTTGAACAGTTACTTCTTCAGTTCTCTTCAAGAATCCATAAGAACAAACAGACTTAGCTATTAGAAACCACTTGGTAGTTGTGATATGGCAAGCCATTTGTTACAACAACTTAGTCTAAGCCTCGGGTACTTAGTCTCGTCATATACGATTTCTTGGGTATAGAGATAGTATCGTTACCCTATCCATTCCCGCCACCACCCAGGAGGCGGTTACATCAATCCCATTGAGCACTGTGGGCAGAGGTCGAAGGAAAAGCCACACCAGGGCTTTCCCAACATTCACAAGACTAAGGGGGGGGCAGATACTGTTAGTAGATGTCTAGCAGAAGCTCTTGATGGAGTTTGGACTCAGGATATTGAAGTTGAGTGTTTGGAAAGCCTGTGTGAGTCTATGTCCAGGAGAGTGGCTGCTGTTCTAGATGCAAAGGGATGGTATACTAAGTATTGATTTTGTTACTCTAAAGTTTTAGATGGAGGTTTCCCTATATCTACGGGATATGTACATAGATTTTCAGTTCATTCTAAGCAGTTGTGGTTGTGTAGGTAATAAATGTATAATGGGAGTAGGGTTGCCGTTGCCGTACTGGACGAAAAGCTTGGTCCCTGTACTTTAACTATGTCTTCGTAATAGTTAGAGGGGAGAGGGGCGAGGACTTTGAGTAGATATGTGCGAGTTAGACGAGTTCTTGTTCCCCACTCGGGGTCATTATCGTCGTGCTTTATTCCTTGTATCGTTTTCTCCAGCCGTGTATCGGAGAATGCCTTGCAGTCAATACCCAGATCGAGCTGGTAAGACATAACGCCTGCTGAATAGCCCTTCATGGTTTTAATCTTCACAGTGCCAGCCAGGGAGCAGAGCGATTCGATCACCCAGGATGCCTTTGCTGGAAAGCATTCATGATTGTAGTACCAGTCCTTTGACAGGGCACAGAAAGCTGTGAAGCGTAAATTAGGTGGGTCATAGTATTGTCAGGTTCAAGGGCTGAGTCTGTGCCATAACTAATGGTCTGCTACTGCTGACACTCCGGACTTCTCTATGTCAACAACCCACATCACAGAAGGTTGCAGGTGGGTGATATCCACTGTGGTGCAATGTCTGCAATTCTGGGATAGTCAGCCCCAGAGAGCGCATCTGCTCAGGCGTTCAAGTTGTCTGTGGTTGACATCCATCTTGTCTCAAGAACTAAGTCTTGCTCGGTGGCAAGAAGCAAGCATCTTCTCCGGATACGCATTGGGGCGCCCCGGATTGTTTAGTTGGCTAATTCATAGGCAACTGCTTGGCTGTCGACATATATTACGAGAAGTTTCTGTTTCCATGCTCTACCCCAATATAGGAGGACTTGCTCTACAGCACACCTCTTCAGAGTATTGATGTGCTCTCTTGCCTTGAGGATGTAGTATGGGAGGAGGATGGAAAATGCAAACTGGGGTAGGGGGGCACTCAGGGTTGGCTAGATAAATAAAGCACCAAGACATTGTGAACTGGCCGGGTCTGACCAGGGCTGCACTACCTCTCCCTCTCTGAGGGCAATTGAATGCTCTGGTGGTTTTCCAAGGTCGGGTCCCACCAAGAAAGAACCTTTTCGCCTCGCAAGATACTCGTCATTTGTAATTGCTTATTTGTGGAGGAAAATGTAGCTGATTATTATAAAGACGTCAAAGAAAGATCAATCCAAGTGGAACCACAGTTGGAACAAAGTTTAGGTATCCGGTAATGCCTTGTACGTTGACTAGGGACACCGAGGCTTTTTCAATAGCATTTCTCAGCAAGTGGCGGGCTTTGGAAGCAGCTTCTGGGGTAGCATGATGGTTATTGTTCGAGTATCGAGTGCAAAACCAGCAAAGCTTGCTAATTGACTCTCCTCATTAGGTAGCGTGTTGATTGCAAGACCTACTGGGCAGCAGAGTTCGCCAGAAAACTGCTGCGTATGCTTCAAGGAGTCCGGATCGGGGTATTAGCACCACAAGGTTATCGATATAGTGTATTAAACTAGTCTCCAGGTCCCGGTCTCTTAGCTCAGCTTCCAGAATCCAGTGGAAGACTTCCGCAAACAGATTGAACAGGTACGGTGCAGTTCAAAGGCCAAGGGACAGAAAACATTTGGCCTAAAAAACACTTTTGCCTTTGGAAACCGAGTAGTGGGCTATCGAGTGGCGATACCTGAATGTGACGGAGGGCGGCTTCTAAATCGCGTTTGATAAGTATCCACCCTGGGCTGAACAATGAAATGGCACAAATTGGATCTTGAATCCAACTGTTAGTAATTGCACCATACCTCCCTGGGATCCCATGATTTAATGCGCTTGGGTCCCCTACCGCGGATGAGAAGTCAGGAATTGTGCGTTTACTACCATTTGAGTTGTCACTTTGCAACGGGTGCACCCTAGGGCAAGATGGATCCCAAGATTGCGACCAGACCGAAGACTCAGGGGGAAGTAAAGATAAAGATAATTTCAATAAAAGAATCAAACAATAATACTTAATATCATTAAGCCTGAAAGCTTTACTCAAATCAAGGTCAAAAAGATCAATGATTATCAGGGTAGAGCGTTGTTCGCGTCATACTTTAATTACAATAGTTTTTAAAAAAACAAGGCCCATCACTACTCTGACCTCTCGTGGGAACCCTTGTTAGCTCAGGGTTATCCTGACAGCCTTCTGCGTCCGATTTAACATTTGGAGTGGTCCGATCGCTCGGACATGGTTAAGTATACAAATCAGAAGTCGTTTCTGCAATGGGTCTCCAATACAACTAGATGACTGAAAACCTCTTCTGATCGTTGTCATGTAAGTGGTGAAATTGAAACGACTTGTGCAGTCTTCATGTCGATGATACTTGCTGGCCCATCAGCATCATGGCCTTTTAAGCAACCTTGGTAGTCCCCGATTCTACTGTTACAATATACTATTCCTGGTTGACTATTAAGTTCCCTCGGTGAGATGCATAGTTGGTTGTCCTCCTCAGGCGCTGCCCGGAGAAAATACAATACTAGCTACCCCTACCGTTATTGGACCTAGGCTTCTAGAGTCTAGCACTGTTGCCACAGATAAGCTACTCTACTTAGGGTTGACTCCTGACTTGTACTGGACAAGATTTGTAAGCAATGTAAACTTGTTCCAAAATCGCCCGGGGGAGGTTCCAGTGGCTTTCTTACTACCCATAGGCCTGTAGAGCCTGCCTATACCCATCCCGTGTCTAAAGGAGTACATGTAGGTGACCTCCCTTGGGGCAGTCACCCGCACATCCCCTATGTAACCGGTACGGGTTACTGGTTTGGTTTTGTAGTATCTTTAGATGCTCATTATGTTTTATTCATTGTGTCAAGGTATCGTTTGATACTTGATATGTTTTATGTAACGTTTTAAGGCTACCGTTTTGGAGTCTTGAGGGTTATTTTTTACAAGGCTTCGGTTAGCCTGACAAGGTGTATTTAAGACCTTCTATTCTCCGGACTTAGAGAGGGCAGACTTTGACAGACAGAGTTTTCTATATACTTGGTTGAATAGTTACTTTTTCAGTTCGCCTCGAGAATACAATAAGACCAAACATACTTAGCTATTAGGAACTACTTGGTACTCTCGACATGGTAAGAAATTTATACAACAACTTAGTCTAAGCCTCCGGTACTCAGTGACGTTATATACCGCACTTTGGTCTAGAGATAGTATCGTTACACTATGGATTCCCGCCACCACCCAGGAGGCGGTTAGACCCTATATATCCTCCCAATAGCCTCTAGTTTGACAGACTGTGTCACAAACGGTGACTAAGCAAAGCAGACTCTCACATGACTAATAGTTATTAGTCATTGCGTTGTTATCCTTCATGCTATAAGATTAGTGGAACAATAAGTTTTCAGATGAGAACACAATAGCGCGTCATTGGTTGATTGTTATTGGTTAGTTAGTGACATGACTCATGATTGTGGTCATGTGGTTTATGTATCTCGCATAGAACTGATAGTTATGAGTCATGGTTTTCACGCATGTGACCCCATTAGGGCACATGACTTGTTTTAAGGGTTTTGATTGGTTGCGAGATATGGGGCAGCTGACTAGAACTAGTCAGCAGATGTATTTCACACTATGACTCACCATGAGTGATGAGTCGCGTGAGGCGAGGGTATCAGTCACGCTGGGTTAGGGTTGAGGGAAGAACCCCTATATAAGGTCAGCCGCGGGGCATGGGATTTGGGTCACGAACCATCTCCCTTACACACCCGGCGATTGAAATCTCAACACCATGAGATTTCATCGTCAACATCCACCACCACCGCACTCTCAGTGAGCTGCACCCTCCCCCTCCCGCCTTACCTCTCTTATCATGTTCTTGGGCCCTGGCGTCCTGGTTTCTAGGGGTCGTTTGGCTCAATCACCCCCTCTTTTCGCTTGCGCTTCGCTGCCTCGTTTAGCGTTCGCACGGTCGGCAACTCCCTTTTCCCCCCTGTTACAGATGGCTGGGACTACAGTTCGCAGTAGGAGAAAACAGGTCAACAGACTACGGTCGATTTCTCGATTGTCTTCACTTCTATTAAAGGCTACCTAGTCAGACACAGACATAGTTACGGATACTTTTCACAGTTATTGGGTCTACCATTCATCCCCCCCTTCAGGTCTCGTCCCGTTGCTCGGTTACAGCTACAGTCCATTCACTCGGCTGGCACCCTACTGCTTTCGCCGCCCTAGCGCTTGCCACAGTCACACCCCTCGGTTATGCTCATTTCTCTTATTGCACTGTCTCAGTGGCGGATGTCCACGTCTTGGGTTCTCAAGTAATGTTTGCAACGCCACATTGGTTTTAGTGGCCCCCGCACCCCCTTTGTTCTTATTTCATTGTCGGATACTTAGGGTTTCGCAACTGGTTTATCAATTATTTCATTTTGTCAGGTGTCTACGGCAAGGGTTTTTCCTGTTGATTCATCCCCAGGTATTTATTTGATGTTTCTTATTCCGCCCCTTGAGTCGGAGTTTGATTTCTGATATTGTGGGGCTGGTGTGCGGTTGGTCTCGGACCAGAGAGACTTGGGTTGATGGCTTTTTCCCTGGCGCCGGTGGGTTTACGGAGGTTTGTCTTTACCATAGCTAGCGCTGCACGTAGTCTTTGTACCTTGATGATGAATAAAACAAACCACATGAAACAAAAAAATACGTAGAAAGAGAGAAAGAAAGAAAAAGGCACGGGATTTGGGTCACGAATCATCTCCACTACACACCCGGCGATTGAAAACTCAACACCATGAGATTTTATCGTCAACATTCCCCCCTCTTGTAGCTGGCGTTTCGCTGCCTCGTTTAATGTTCGCACAGTCGGCAACACCCTTTCGACCACGTTACAGACGGCTGGGACTTTAGTTCACTGTAGGAGAAAACTGTTTACCAGGCTACGGTCGATTTCTCCGTTCCCTGCACTTCCTTTAGAGGTTGCCTAGTCAGACACGCACACGGTTACCCAGAGCTTCCACAGGTATTGGGTCTACCCCTCCTCTCCTCCCTCAAGGTCTCGTTCCGTTGCGCGATTACACCTACAATCCACTCACTCACTTAGCACCCTACTGTCCCTTGACCTTAGGCCCCTGTGGCGATTTCTCCACGGTCGCGCCCCTCAGTTACGCTCAGTGGTCCCATAGCACCACCTCGGAGGCGGATATCAACCTCTTGGGTTCTGAGTAATTCTAGCACTGCCGCTAGGGTTTTTTGTGGCCCCGCTACCCCATTGTTCTTCCTTCATTGTCGTTGACTTTGGGTTTCATAAGTGGTTATAACAATTCTTTATTTTGTTGTTGTCTAAGGCAAGGGTTTTCCTGTTGATTCCTTCCATGTGTATATTTGATTTTCTCATTCCGCCCTTTCGATCGGAGTTTGATTTCCTATTTCACGTTGCTGGTGTCCGGTTGGTCTCATACCATAGGGAGTTGGGTCTATGCTTTTTGCCCTGGCGCCGGTTGGTGAGTGTTAGGCGGTTTCTTTATGCCATAGCTAGCGCTGCATGCACTTTTTGTACCTAGAAGAAGAAACCCATCTACAATGAAAAAAAAAAAAACCAAAACAAAGGAAAAAAGCACGGGATTTGGGTTTTTCACGCAACCATCTAACTTCTTTCATACACTATACTTTCAATACAAGATTCTTCATCTATCACACTTTCGGGAACCAAGACACGACCGTCTTATATGACCCTCGCGATTGACGTTGCCAGACAGGAGTCAACGGACTTAGCTGTCACAACAGCCATCAGGCAAAAAAGAAGTGATCGCTAGGAGACTATAGGTTACCTGCTGCAAGTATTACCTGAGGAGGAGAGGATTGTAACATTTGGTTGCGTCAACCCAGCAGCACCTAAAAAACAGACAAACAGAGACCAACAACAAAAACGACATCGACACCCTAGCCTAAAACCTCGATCTTTTAATCACTAGGAGAAGGATTAGAAACGGCCTTGATGGAGGAGAGGGGACCAAGCCCTACAAGACCAGAGCCACTATCACCAAGTGGATCAGAAGAAACAGAAGAACCAGAAAGGACACGACGAACACGATGGCGGTTATAGCACAAGAATGAGGGACGACGCCCTCGGAAACCACACCGATCCTACATCCAGAACAGATGAGACAAATCACTGCATTTCTAAGCGGAGGAACCAGGAAGCCAAAAGCCCAGGAAGCGTAGGTTCACCGTCCAGATAGACACAAACTCCGAGCATCCCTAGCCCAGCTCATAGTATAGTACGGAACTGTGCGATGGCAGAACGGCCACGACGCCGCAAAAATCCTATATGCAACAAGCCTCCTAAGGGACGACACAGGAACATGGATCACACTATACGCAGAGGACTGAATCACCCCAACTTGGGACAGTTGGGCAGTGTTCAAAGCAGAGCTACAAATGCAATTTGGCGTAATCGACGCCAAGGGAGAAGCAAGAATCAAACTAAAACACATCAAACAAGGCAAGATATCAGTCACCGAGTACTGGAACAAGTTCCGTCTTGGGGCTGGCGAAGTCGAAAAGGACGACTGGACAGGAGGAGCACAAATTCCATGAGGGATGAACACAAAACTGGAAATGGCCTGGGGAGCCAGCAGCGAAGAATACGGGGACCTCGAAGTCCTAGCCCATTGGGCAATCCGGAAGGAAACCAAGCTGGCAACGGTTAGACATATCGAAGGATCACCACCTACAAAGAATATCCAACGGGAAACTATCACAACACGAAACCCAGACAGGACATATCAACCCACCAATAATAGCAATCAGAACTACGGCGAGCCAATAGAATTGGATGCTACCAGGAGACAACCAAGATTCAACATATCGAGAGAGGAATTCCAGAAGACCATTCGAGAACCACTATGTCTCAAGTGCGCACAACCACGACCCTTAGTCAGGAATTGCACGAAAAAGGATTCACCCAACCCATTCGATACACAAGGCAGGAGTTGGCATTCAGCAAAGTGACCTGCCCCTTGACAGTCTAAACCCAAGATCCGGGAAATCGATGTGGAACAAGGACCCAACCAGTCGGGAAAGGACAAATGTTCCCCGTAAGATATCTTCTGAGGGACAGACCTGGACGGAAACCCATTATCATGGAAAACTACTATGCCGCACTCAACTACAAGGAAACCCTGGAACACGACCAGGACCATATTATGGTCAAAATACAACTACAGGGCGGAAAGGAGTCAGTCACTATTAACGCCATGATTGACGCTGGAGGAACAGAAGAGTTGATCGACCGAGAAGTCTACAAGAAACAGGCGGGATCAAAAGGATCAAAGCAAAAAAACCCTGGGGAGATGTACGTCGCTGACGGAAAACCAGGCGCTATGGCTCCTGTTACCCATATGAGGAAAGCGCCTATGGACATTAGTAGCCATAGGGAATTGGCAACCTTCCAAGTGACAAACCTCCCAAACCATGAAGTCATCCTCGGGATGCCATGGTTAAGAGAACACAATCCAAGAATCAATTGGAACGACAAAAGGATCACATTCAACAGCGAATGATGGACGACTGGTTTGTCAAATGTTGGCCCGTTGCCTATGCGGTACCTGAAGAAAAAGCCCTGCAAGGGAATCTCATCACGGGAATCTCTAAGGTCCAGGCGAAGAAGGGCCCGACGGCCTATGACCAGAGCATCAGAGTTAAGAAGCTATCAGTAGAGTCCAGAGCGCCTAGGAAGCGATCATCAGAGGCGGCCGGGCATGACCTGTCCGCAAACGAAGGAACCGAGGTTCCTGCCCGATGTTACAATTGTCCCTTCCCCCAGTGATACTTGCAGCAGGTAACCGATAGTCTTATAACGATCACTTCTTCTTAGCCCGATAGCTGTTGCGATAGCTAAGTCCATTGACTCCTATCTATCAACTCTGGTTGCTAGGCTGATATAAGACAGTCGTGTCTTGATGCCCGCAAGCGTGATATAAAAAGATCTTTGTATTGAAAGTATACTGTATGAAAGAACTGACATGGTTGCGTGAAGGACCAAAATCCCATGCCCCGAGGGTGCCCTTATATAGGGGTTCTTCCCAAAACCCTCACCATGCGTGACTCATCCCCTCTCGTCACGCGACTCATGGCTCGTAGTGAGTCATAGTGTGAAATCCATCAGCTGACTCGTAAGAGTCAACTGGGCCATATCTCGCCATCAATCAAAACCCATAACACGAGTCATGTGCCCTAATGGGGTCACATGCGTGACACCCATGACTCATAACTATGAGTCATGTGCGGAATACATAAACCACATGACCACAAACGTGTGTCATGGTAAATATCCACCAATGACAATAACCCAATAACACGCTATTGCGTCGTCATGTGAGAACTTATGAGTCAACTGATCTCAGAGCGTGAAAGATAACCAACCAATGACTAATAACTATCAGTCATGTGAAATTCTGCCTTGCTTAGTCACCGTTTGTGACACCAGAGGACACACAATTGTTGGAACTGTAATAGCCATTGGATTATCTCACAACACCTATAGACGAATTGCACCACCAAGCACTCTAGCAGTCAAACACCGACTCATGACAAACCCACTGGCAGGTGTGATTGATGCTGATTACAGAGGTGAAGTGAAGGTGGTCCTGGCCAACCTAGGAGACCGACCATAGCGAGTGGAGAAGGGAGAGCAAATAGCACAACTGATTATTGACAAGATCGACAACCGGGAGCTACAAGAAGTAGCCCGGTTGGACGATACCACAAAAGGGGACCAGGGGTTTGGAAGCTCCGATACCACCATGGACGAGAGTGTCAAGGGCCAAGACGCCAAACCAGAGATGGAAATCAACAAAATGGCCGCAAGAGCCTTCATACAGTTCTACCGATGAGGACAAATGACAGGTATCCCAAGATGAGATGAGGCCGACAACAAAATTCAGCTGGAAGCTATCAACCTTAGCATAGAGCTGGCAATAAAAAACAAAAAAAACAAGGAAGACCAAGACATTAGGGACACAGTTCCCCAAGAATATCATCACCTGTTGGATCAATTCGAAAAAGCAGAAAAAAGGACAGTACCAACCCACCAAGCAGGTATCCACCTGGGAATCGACCTGGACGAAGGAAAGCCAGTGCCAATTAAGCAAATATACACCCTCAGTTACAATCAGTTGGAAGAGCTCCATCGCTACATCAAACAAAACGCGGATTGAGGATGCATTCGAAGGTTGAAGTCAGGAATGGCTTCATCAATCACGTTTGTCAAGAAAAAAGATGGCAAACTCAGGCGGTGTGCCGATTACAGAGCTCTGAATAAAGTCATAAAAAAGCATCGACACCCTCTACCGGTAATTAGCGAAGCTGTGGTGGGGCTAGCAGGAGCCAAATACTTCACCAAACTGGACATCAAGGATGCCTACCACAACATTCAGATCAGAGAAGGAGACGAACAGAGGACAACCTTCTCGACAAAATTAGGGACAGATGAGTACCTAGTCATGCAATTTGAGCTATGGAACGTACCGGTGGCGTTCCAACAGTGGATCACTGAGGTCGTTATGGAACACATCGATGTGGGTTGCATCTTCTAGCTGGATGAGGTACTCATATATTAGAGCACTCTACAACAACACAGAAAAGACTTCAGCAACATCCTAGAAGCAATACGAGACTCTGGGATGAAGGTCATACCATCCAAATGCCAATTCCACCAAAGCGAACCAGAATACCTAGGATTTATGATTGGCCAAGAAGGGGTCAAAACAGACCCAGTCAAGACACAGGCCATCTGAGACTGGACGGCCCCAAGGAAAATACAGAAGTTCCAATGTTTCCTAGGATTCCACAACTTCTACCCACGATTTATACAAGGTTGAAGCAGAACAGCCAGACATCAGCAAAAATAATACTCGGCGCCAGGGGCGCCCCATGTGTCTGGCGCACCTAGCGCACATAACGTCAATCGCGAATCTGGACCCAACGTTGATCTGATGTTGCGTCTTGATTTTACCTCGCCTGATGTGCCGCGCCTTGACGCTATTCTGACACGGACCCTACGTTCAATGCGCCCTGACTGCGCCTGGTCCTCCGCTCTTGCCTCCTGAACACCTCTGATTCCCGATTGCGGCACCAGGGTGACGCCTGATCATCCGCTGCTCCATCCTGATCACGACTGATCCTGGCGTCTTCTGTCCTGCGGTCCGATCTTTATCTTCCGCGCCTAGGCTTCGCTGGTTCCGAGGCCTCACATCAGGATCCCATGATCCTGAGCTCTCTAGTCCTGGTATCTCCCTCCTTTGGCTTCTACCTCCAGACACTCTCGGCCGGCACACCATTATCCTGATTTCCCCCTCTCTACGTGCTGTGTGTTGTGATCGTACCTTGACTTTTTCTCTTCTATCTGTACGCTCCTACGTAATATCTAGATGCCCTCATGATGCCTCCCAGACGCGTGGGGAACTATCTGAACTCTGTCTGACACACTCCCGATCTTGCGCATGCTCTATCCTCTTCTTTCCGACGTTAGCCGGTGACGTTTACTATAAGATCCCCCAGACCCCCCCGTGGTGTGTCCCTTTCATTGATTCTACTACTCGTACTCCGAACGCCCAGATTACCCTTTACGTTCTCATATCAACACATCGCTGTCAAACAAATATTATTAATTAATTCAGCTACTCCACACATACGCAACATATTCGACACATCATGTCTTAATTACCCTCACCAACGCTCCCATTGCGCCCCTGTCCAACATCCCCCCACCGACTATCACTTGTCTCCTGTTGTGCTGGCTCTATTCCGTCAAGGCTCAGCGAGAGGCGTCGCGATAGAGTAGGACTCACAGTCCTGTCCAACGATAGTTCCCTGGACACCTCCCGTGAACCATCTGCCCTCGGCGGAGAACAATCGAGATATCTGAGATCCCGGGCAGCCGACATCTGGAGGAAATCAAAAGACAAATAAGTGTCCTGTGAATGGTTTTGACTATCCTGCTGCCCGACTGGGGTCCCAATGCGCCGGCTGCTTGGAGTTTCAATTCGGTGGGCTGGCTGTTGCGTAGCCTGGCTGGATGGTTGACTCTGCAGCTCGGCGGCTACCACAACCCAATCGCCGGGAGATTGGCTTTGGTGGGCTGGCCGGGGCGTAGTCTGGCTGGATGCCTGACTCTGCAGCTCAGCGGCTACCGCTGCCCAATCGTCGGTATACCCTTCATCGCGGTCTTGTCGCACGCCGTGCTCCTTCTCCATCTTTGTCCAGATGGTCCCGCGAATCCTTTCCAGAATTATCGCCATTACCCAGTCTGGGCAATGGGCCCACGTCTCAGTTTGCCGGGCAAAAAGGTCTTTGGTGGTTCGGATCATGTTAGCGTGCTGAAGAATACCAGGTGGGTTCGGGTTCTGGCTGACCTCCTACCGCGTCAGGCTTGAACTCGCCTGATTCCTTATATACTCCTGTTTGGCATGGTCGTCGGGTATGAGGGAGGATTGCACACCTTAAGCAAATTCTCGTGCCGTTGATATGCTCAAGTGAATTGGGTTTGATAATCGCACGCATTTTCCTGCCTCTGAAGTACTTACCCCATATGGCCTCGGGAATCTTGTGTGCCTCAAATCGAAATGTTAATTTCCAAGCCGAGTGTAATACCTGTTAGTTATTAGAAGAAAGTGGTTCAACTAAGGCGCACCAACCTCATATCCGTTTGGGGAGCACCTAAATCTATCCTTTTCCAGCACTAGCAGGTAGTCCACCGTGCGCGCAATCGCCGCGGGATCTTCCCGGAGATTGTATAATTTTCTAATCTCATCTTTAACGTGGGAAACAAACTGGGATCTTACCCTAGAGTGGCTATTGCGTCTCTTTCAGCATTAGGACTATACACGGCTTCAGGAGGGCGTCATCCCTGTGTATCTGTGTCCACCTACTATCTTTATCTCTTCCTCTCACGCTTCCATATTTCCTGCATCAGCTATATAATCAAGGGCCTTAAGCCAAGCACCGTGTACCTCATACGTCAAAGTAATTGGGCCTGGAAGTTGGTCAACGAAGAGGGTGTACCAGAGAATGAGAGCTTTGGCCCGTGTTACTACAGCCGCCTCTACTCCTCACACTGTATTTCGCCGTGACTGGGTACCCGGCCAGATGTCCTCAGAATGTGGCGTACTCGACTCGCCGGCTTGACTACAACTTCTAACTCCGGACGTAGTGGCACTCTGAGTGGCCAGTGGGGATGAATATCGGGCTACACTGGATGACGGGAGCACTGGCGGAGTATACGTTCTACCGGGCGTTATACGTCCTCAAGCTGGTGGCTTCCGCCTAACCAGTGCTGGCCCCTGTGATCCGGAGGTGGTCGAAACTCGCACAGTCGATACCCGATTGTTTGTTTCTTCGTCCGCTGTTCGTGACCAGTGACGCAGGCCTGCACCAGTAGCATCTGGAATATCATCGTCTTCCGCGTCTGGCTCAGTTTCCGATTCAGTCTGATCCGATCCGCGAGAGTCTTCGTACTCATCACTGGTCTCATCGCTTAGGCGAACTGTTTCTCTTTGTACATGTGCGTCAGCTTGCGTCTCAATATCGGTATACGTCGTGCTCTGTATCGTCCTTCTCTGGGGGACCTGTGGTGGTCTTTCGAGTGCTCCGGTTGCGTTTGGTGGTGTAAGACGCACATGCGATGGCTGCTCGTTCGGCAGTGTGCTCGGCGAGCTGGCGGATTGGTTTTGTTGCGTTCCCGCGCTCGATCTCGCTCATCGTATGCCATCGGGTACGACTTGGCGCCTACGTCCGCTCAGATTTCCTCCTGGGGGGGTTGGCTGGCTGCGTGAATTGCTTTGCGGTTGTCTAGACATGGTGGAATGCGGAACGGTTGATCAACGTTAGGCGACATAGAAATTAGGACGTAGAACAATGGAATGTATCTTCTGTGTCGCGAAGATGAGGAATCTGTAGTTATGTTCAATGGACGCGTCAGGTCTTATACGCTAGGACTTAGGGAGGGGGGGTTGGGAAAATCACAGACTATCACTCGGTATTGAAACAAAATATGCGCCTCTAAAAAGCGGTTTTCGGCTTGTTCAACATTATGATCATGATCTCAACGTCCTCAAGTATCATGGTCGTCCTGACTCTAGTTGAAAAGGTTCGGCAAGATAGGCGTCGCTAATGTAGCAGGCTAAGGAAAATCGAGCGACAACGAGTATCGGTTAGCGACACTAATTCCTGCAAGACACTCACCTCGCCTAAAGCAGATTAGGATTATCGAGCCTCATCTCCTAACGTTGAATCAACATCACTGAACGTCTGGAATTCTGTATTCATGCTATGCTCTCGACATCCTCAGGTATCACGGTCGTCCCGACTCTGGTTGAAAAGGTTTGACGAAATGGGCGTTGGTAATGTAGGAGTCAAAGCAAAATCGAGCGACAACGAGTATCGGTTAGCGACAGTAATTCCAGCAAGACACTCACCTCGCCTAAAGCAGATTAGGATGATCTAACCTCATCTCCTAATGTCGAATCAACACCACTAAACGTCTCGAATTCTGTATTCACGCCATGCGCTCATGTGTTTGACTAGTTTAGTCCACCGACGCCAGTCCAGTTAAGGACAGAATGCGCGGCGTGCTTGATCCGGGAAAAACAATTCCTATCTTAACACAAGGAGGTGTAAGGACTAGCAATACAGGATACGAGAAGCTGAAGCAAGGGCGCCCAATGATATGTTTACTATCACATACCAGCTAACGAACCACAAACTGAGAATTCTGACTAAAGCGAAATAAGATCTAGGGAAAAAAAGAAAAAAAGAAAAAAAAGTACCTGAGAAACTAAGATATCCAATTTATTTTCGTCCAGCCCCGGGTCCTTTTGAACAGCGGGGTTGGGGCGATGGCGATTTGGTGTTGTTGGGACACTCCTCAAACTGGACGTTGAAAAGCCCTGGGCGCCGGGGGGTGTCACAGGGGCTGCTGGTTGTGGCGGGGCTGGGAGCGTGGTGGGCAGCTGTTCAGTTGTGGGAGTTGCTTGTTCTGTCGCTCTCACTGAGGTTGGGTGAACCTGCGCATCAATCGGAGCAACGGTGGGGGGAGGCTGGACGTTTCTCGCGGATTACGGGGAGTCTGGTAGGAGGGCTGTCCTGGGCAGCACCATGTTCGAAAACGTAGCGCCGCTGCCACTTCAATTGTGCGAGCTGCCAGTGCTTGTTCGGTCGCACTCACTGGAGTTGTGTGAACCTGCTCATCAAGCGGGGCAATGGCGGGCAGACTGGATGTTTGTCGCGGAATCCGAGTAGGCTACAAGGAGGTGTGTCCTGGGCACGATCGACTCCCGAACGCAACACAGCTGCCTGCCCGGTATCTGTAATGTAGTCTGCCATACAGAGCATCTCCCGTAGAACCTTCCGGACGTCTTTCAGTTTCGGTTGCGTAGATGGCGCAGAAGGCCTAGAGGCGGACTCCGGCGAGAGCGGAGCAAACGGATTATCGCTCGGGGCGTCCTGTTTTTCTCGTAGGGTAGCGCTCCGTCGTGTTGAGGGGCCCGGGGCTCCCACGTCCTCGTCCTACGTCGTCAATTAGCCATCGTGTTTTCATCTTCATGTTAACGTTAGGTATCGATACATACGTCGTCCAAACCAATCGCCCCCCCGTCAGGAGGCGCCTGCGGTACCCCCTCGCTCTCGGCCTATAGCCATTCCTCCTCCTCCTCATCCTCATCCTCATCCTCATCCTGATCCTCATCCGCTTGCATGATCCTAAAGGCATCTTCCCAAACGTTGCGATTGAGAAACGGGTCTCCCCCTTTGGCAGGCTCGGGCGTTTAGGCTCTATCCTGTCTATTCTTGCAACGTGACGCGACGACCAAGAGCTCGAGGGGATCTTCGCCATTTTTTGCAAGGAGCCACGCTAGAATGTCAGTATTGCTATGGAGAAAGATGAGCTGTCGCAGGGGGAGAGGTCTTTTGGGCTCTTGATGTAGCCTGATGGCACCCTCACCAGTCGCCCCGATCATCTATCGTGGGCATCCGATTTCCTCCTCCACACGCTGCTCTCTAACCACCCCGACCAGATTTTTTGTGCTCGGTGTTGTCAACACACCCATGCGATTCCCCGGTCGGGGTCGCTAGCACACAAGGGATGGTTGTGGAACGGATATCCCCCGTCTGGGGCTCCCGTACGGCGAACGAATATCCCCCGTCTGGGGCTCCCGTTCGGCGAACGATATGGATTCTTACTGCCCGTGGGCAATAAGTTGACGATTGAGACCCTGTCAAAATAAGTTAGTGCAAGGCTGACGGGACAGAGATGGGAATAATCACTTACTCGGAGATTCCGCAATGTCTCTACAACCGGCGCGCTTGATATTCGACGCAGGTTAGGGGTGTCGAGTTTCCTAGCCGAATCTCTTCCTAGCATCCTCAGGTGACGGGTGAGTTCCACGACGTCATCTGGGTGGTGGTTTTTTTTAATGTCGGTGACGCAATTTTTCACGGACGGAAGGGCGCAAGTGAAGACAGTGATTGCTTCCACTTGGGCGTCTGTCAAGTGACTGGGGTCAAGGTTGCGGGCTATCATATAGGCCTTGAGCGGCTCTCGCCTATTGAAGTAGGCACCAGATGTGACGCCGAGATCGAAGAACCCGCACCACGATGTAGGGTACGCAATGTCGCCATAGCCCTTCCAAATTTGTGCTCAATTGTTAGCGTGACAGATTCTGATACCTGGGTGGGGGTATTCTTTGACCTACCCAGTGCCTGAGTCTTCGACGGCTGGCTCGAAGTGTGCGCGCTCTGCCAGGTGTCTGTCCACAAGAAAGTTCCTTGTGAGCGCATTATCCTGCAATGCGAATCGTGTTCTTTCCGTGATTACTTACGCTCTCGCCTCCGCGGGGCGATGGGCGACTATACGCGGGAGAGTCTTGCTTTGTTTTCCGCTCTCAGCGTCAATCCTCTGGGGCTGGGCAGCCTGGCGTCTAAGGCAAATGGAAACATTATAATTGCTCACGAATATATAGAGGTAGTATACTTACTTTCCCTTCTCTAACTGCTGTTTCCGTGAGCTTGGAGGTGCCATGGGGAGGTGTGCGATGTTTAGATTCAATAAAACTCAATGAAAACTATGAGAAAAATTATTGATACGTCAACTAATAGACGAGGATCTTGGAGGTAGGTTGACGTAGGTAGGCCAGAAACTGGCCCCAGACGTGGGGAGAAGAGCGAAGAGGAAAGTATGGAGAGTGGGAACGCCAAAGTGGAAGGTGGGGTATGAGGGTCCTTATATACACATCGTCAATGCCGGGTGTACATTTCCTGATGGTTAGCCCTGGGGGGGTGTACTGTACCAGCAAAGAACGCGAAGTAGGGTGTGCTAGTACAACCACGTCGCACCCCGAAGTGGATACCGGTATCGTGGGCCAGATCAAGTAGCCACATAGCGGATCTACGAATTGTGATGGAATAAGATATAGAGCATACACAATCCCATAATCGTGAACACTTCCGAGTCTCAGAGATTTCCACCCCGTGTCATGAAATAAGGTTTTAAGCCTCAGAAGGATAGCGATGCCAAGAGACGTAAGCAACGCGACCTCTCTTGGCATCTGGCAAGGCACCATCCACATCAGTGGAATTTTTCATCCATCAAGCGCAAGACCACACATCAGCGAAGCCAGACGAATGTGAACTGATTAGATGGAGATCGTCAGGCAGGCAGGCAGGCAGGCAGGCAGGCTATAAGAAATCTATTCATAACCCCTAAGAACTCTAATGGTAAATAATATCACTAATAGACTATAAGTCTAGGTACACTCAGCGAACGATGGACCCGGCGTCAAATCAAACTCTCGGAGGCTCGAATGGTATCTTTTGGGCTTACGCTCGTGACCATCATCGCCATCGAAGAAAGTACTACGCTTCCGTACCTCATCGCTTTCCAAAAATTCCCTAGCAATGGATGTTAAATGAAATCTCTTGGACTTACGCTCATCAGAATTTTCGTTGTCAAACAGACCCCTGCCCTTTCGTGTCATCTCGCCTTGAGCAGGATGGCGTCCCAGTTCCGCCGAGTGATCTATATTCAACCGGCTCGATGATTTGAGGGCGACTGGTATACGTTTCGCGGGGGATTCCCTTCACTCTCCACCGGCGGATGACGACATCCCAACGCTGCCATCACGTCCATCCCCGGCGCCGGAGACATCCCCTGACGTGGCGGATAATGCTACAAGTAAAGCTTACGAGTCAGCTCCCTCTTGCGGTTCACTTGATTCATTAGCCGGCCCAGGATTAGGTATGGGCTCAGGTTGTCTGGCCTCCGGATCAAATGAACCTCCAAGCAATTTGTCTCGTGCTCTCGTTTCGTTCGCCCAATTGGTCACAGCGCCTGGTACAAGATAGTTGTGCCCCCTCAACGCGGGTGTGGGTTTCCTACCTACACTATTCGGACGATGAGAATAGATTAAGAGATCAAGCGGGTCTTCAAGAACTGGATTCGACAGGAGCCAGGCCCTTACCGCTTCATCGTCATTGATAAAGACATAATTGATCCACCAGAGCGGCGTGTTGGGATAGTCTTGTAGGAGTCGGCGTCCTTCGCCTGTACCGCCAAGTATGTACCGAATCGTCACATGTCGTATGGATCTCGTAATCATTGCTGACAGTCCACGGATGTCATAGAAATCCAACTCAGCACCCTGTACGCCGTTGACAGGCCGCCAATTGAGCCGGCGATAATTGGGGTAGTCTGCGGGGCTATCAGCCGACAGGCGGATCCAAACAATACGCACTGCGCGTGGACGTCCCCGTAGAGCGCTCCAATTTACAACTTCTTAGTCAGTAAGTGAAAAGCCCAAACACGTGGATTATTTTGAAAAGGACTGACCTGTTGGCGCCCGGCGATTTAGCGGGAGATAAGGTATGATTGGTGCCGGCGCAGGGCGGTCTGGTGGGCTGTTAGATTGGCTGTTAGGTGGGCTGTTTGCTGGGCTGTTTTTTCCTGGGCAGTTTGCTGGGCAGTTTGCTGGGCAGTTTGCTGGGCTGTTTGCTGGACTGTTTGCTAGACTGTTTGCTTGGCTACTGCCTGAGCTGCTGCCTGCACTACTGGGTGGGGTATCGAGTAGGATTGGTGCTTGCGGTGACCCAGCCACTGGGGGAGCGTTTTGGGGAGCAGGTATTCCTTGTCCTTGCATTGGGTGAGCAGCTTGAGCGACTTGTCTTTGCGCTTGCGGTTTTTTAATCGGTGGTTGAGGTTGACCAGTCGCGACACCTGGAGCGACTTGTGCTTGCGCCGGAACGACAGAAACGACTTGTACTTGCGCTTGGGGTTGAGGTTAACCCGGAACGACACCTGGAGCGACTTGTCCTGGCGCCGGAACGACAGGAACGACTTGTCCTTCCGTTTGCGCCTGAGGTTGACCCGGAACGACACCTGGAGCGACTGCTCCTGGCGCCTGAACCATAGGAACGACCGGTCCTTGCGCTTGCGGTTGAGGTTTACCCTGAACGATACCTGGACCGACTTTTCCAGGCGCCGGAACGACAGGAACCACTTGTGCTTGCCCCTGCGCTTGAGGTTGACCTGGAACGACAATTGGAGAGCCTTGTGCTAGCACTGGAACGATGGGAACCCCTTGGCCTTGCGCTTGCCGTTGAGGTTGACCCGGAACGACACCTGGAGCAACTTGTCCTGGTGCCGGAACAATAGGAATGACTTGTGCTTGCGCTTGCGGTTGAGTTTGACCCGGAACGACACTAGGAACAACTTGTGCTTGCGCAGGCACGGCACCTGGAATGACTTGGCCTTGCGCTTGCATTTGGTAAATCGCTGGGAGAGCCTTTTGGGGAATGGGAGGTGGATTTGGATCAGCTGTAGCAAGACCCCATGGAATGGGGGCGCCCAGAGGTAGTAGCAGCGGGGGAACAATCACCTGTACAGTGGGGGGTCCTGGCTGGCCCAGTGCAGGTGCAGGCTGGCCCTTAGCCACAACCTGAAGCTGCTTGTTCATGGTGGTTGTCAACTTACTCATACAGTCATTAACAAGTTGAACGATTGCCTCTTCGCCCTTCCACCTACGAGCCACGTTATTCGCAGCTGATTCTGTGGCGAGCTGATCGCACGCATGGCACAATCTCCTCATTCCTGCGATGATTTGCTGGAATTCTCCTATAGCAAAATTAGCGAGTGGCGTAAAGTTTCTTGCTACCAGCCGATCTTTCAAAAGTCGCCGCCATTCTTTATACACCACCGCGCCTGCATTCTTAGCTGGGAAGCCCATGGCTCCCTTCTAGTGCGTAATTGACTGACCCCCAGGATTAGGGCATGTTGCGCTGATCACCACTAGGAGGGAATTAGGCAGAAGTTGGTACGTCTGCCGCACTAGAGCCTGCTGTGCTCCTGGATTATGCATGTAGACTTATCGTACGTGGATGATATTGTGGGCCATATTGATTGATTCTTGGTGTATATAGATGAGAGTATTGGAACAAGTGGGCTGAATATGGTGGCAGTTGTAGACGTTCTGAATGTGAGATGGTTTTTGGTATAAAGTCCCTTCTATGGCGCTCTATCCACTTTATATATACAACTCCCAGACGTTCTAGGGAGTTTGAAAGAATCAGGGTGTGTGTTCAAGATTGGCTAAAAATAGTTAAAACCTGACGCTCAAAGACAGGACTCTGCTATTTTCCGATTCAACTTGAATAACGGATGATACACGTATTTGCTCAGGAACGGCTCTGGTCTTGGAAGAAACTATAGCTGAAGGGAGGTGAGGTCTGTGCTAAACCCCATGGACAACTACTTCCTCTTGGGAGCGTCTGAGCTCCTTGACCTGGCGTTCGAACCACACGTGTTGGGCTCAAGACTAAACATAGAGGTACAAGTACCCTCTAATCTACATATAACCCACGATATAGACTGAGCTGACTCTCACCATGGGTAGCAAAGGTCCATTCTGCCAACGAAAATAGATCCGGTTAGGCGCATATGAGAAAGACCTGCGAACAGCGCACGCAAATCTAGAAATTATTCTCGCGTCCATAGTAGGATATGCATCATCCGGAGATATTATCAACAACGTGGAGACAAGCATGTGGCACCACCCAGAGGCGAGCGAGCTCCAGGATTCCGACTATGAACCCGATCTGCATCCCACTGGACACGAGCTCGACGCATTTACTGGTCACGAGTCTGATACTGCGATACCGGACGACTCAACATCTTCATTACCCGGCAGAGAGCAGCATTATCCACGCGCCGGAGAAGCAATTGGAGACGTCGACGGATTTGAGCAACAAAACAGCAATCTCTGCGAGGATCCGTGGGCACCGTTCAGTTGTGCGCAGGGTTTCAAACTGGCGTCTTGGTTCATTCAGAGTAAAGTACCTAAATCACGTATCAATGAATACTTCTCAAGTGGGCTGGGTAGTTCTGCGTTAGTCGGCTATCGCTCTATGCATACGCTCGAGAATCACCTCCAGTCGTTGGACTCCCACAGTTCGTATCTGCAATGGTTTGAAGGACAAGTTGAGGATAGGAAGAGCACTCTGCCATTCTTTTATCGTAACGTCCTGGATTGTGTCACATATCCCCTTGGCCAGATCGCATACCAGGATGACTTAGTCTACGCGCCGCGGCGTTAATTCAATCCTAATGGTGAAAGGATCCATGCAGAAATGCACACCGCGGACTGGTGGTGAGATGTTCAAGTACAGCGCCCTAACCTCCTTTACGGTAACGTTAGCTGACTATATATAGATGAGAATTCCACCTGGTGCGACTGTAGTTCCCATTATTGGGTCCTCTGATCAGACTTATCTGAGCAACTTCTCCAGTGACAACAAAGCGTGGCTTCTCTATATTACGCTCGGAAAACGTCCGTCAGCCCGGCGCAACAGCCCTGGATCAATAGCTGTTCTGCTTCTCGCCCTATTGCCTGTCCCCCCCAAACTCTGAAAGTCCACCAAACCAGATCAATACCAGAGACAAGTGAACGCCGACACACTTCAAGACATATTCGAATTCATTTTTGCGCCCTTGCAGCACCCGGCATTTGATGGCGTCCCAATTGATTGTGCTGATGGGAAGGTTCGGAGGTGCCTCCCAATCTTGTCTGCATGGGATGCGGACCATCTGGTAAGCATGACACTGCACGGGTTAAAATCCAACGCCTGTCCTACATGTGAGGTGCCTGCCGGGAAATTAGGAACCAACATCAAGAACTATCGAGCTAGAGATTACGCCAGATACGTAAGGTATGGATATGAAAACCGGTTCCCAGGCTCGAAGTCAGATGGCACCCACGTCAAGTTGGGCGGCCTTGGAATCAATTTGGGCCAAAATGTTTTTGATGGACTTTATTGGGTCTCGGCGCCTGACTTGCACACCCCGGACATGCTCCACACGGTTTATCTCAGATTATTTAAGCACATGATGGACTGGATCCAAGCCATTCTCAAGAAACACCGGTGACTGCAAGCTTTTGATGACGTTTAGAAGGCATAACTGCCCACACTGGGTTTTTGGTACCCAAAAAAGACTACCACGAGGTTGCGCAGTGGCAAGCGAAAGAGATGAGGAATCTGGGGCGCGGTATTTTGGGATTTGTCGTAGTGGCACTGCATCAGCCACAGAGTTCACAAGTGATACCTTTCAAACATGCTCTCGGATGCGTAAGCGCGCTTGTCAACTTCATGTGATGGCACAGTACCGAAGCCACACGTCTGACACCATAGCTTTTATAGAACATTATCTGGACCAATTTCACAGGATGAATGGTATCTTTTTGGAGTTTCGAGTAACTAAGCGTACACTGGCCAAACTTGACGAACAACGGAGTCAGGTACGACATCAAAGAACGCAGATAAGCCAGCCCATGGCTCCCTCTAAATGGCGTCGGATTGGTGACGACGATAGCGAAGAAGAGCACCAGAGCCGTACGGACTTGATCCATCGCCAATCGCATTTCAACTTTATCAAGATACATCTACTAAGTCATTTTAGTGACATATATGCCAGTTTGTCAATATACCGATGTATTCCACGGAGTTTGGAGAGGTCGCGCACAAGGAACAAATCAAGGACGGATGGCGACGATCGAATAAAAATGATCCTGGTCGCCAAATCGTGCACCTCTACAGTGGTCAGCACGCCATCCGAATGAGGTTAGCAAATCTCGAATCTCTCCGACGCCGGGGCGCCGATCTCTCTGCGGATGTCCTAGAACATTTAAAGGGTACACCGAGTACCTTAACCGCGCCGGTCGTCCGTAGGAGGATCCTGGACCGGCGTCGGGACGACATGTCGAACATCTTGGATTTAAGTAAGGTGTCAGGGGTCTCCCTCAACAGTATGTGTCGTGAATTGATCCGATATAGCTGGCATAACCTTCCTACAGAGCGCCACCTTTCTGAAGATCATGCGATACTTCAATCACGTCCGGTTGAACTACTAATGCAACTCGAAATACCGGTTGTGGCGTTCCAAGAAAGCGATGTTTACGACATCCACCATGCGGGATGAATGGGCGCCCTACACTGCAGGATCCAGGGAAGTCCCAATCATTGGGTTTGGGTCAAGGCAGGTTCTGAAGAGATGTATGATGCCCTGAGGGGCCGTCTGCCGGCAAAGCTCGTGGCACTCTTCCAAATCAGGAACTACACCTGTGAGAATCCTGTGCCTTGGGCCGAGGCTGTTCGGATGTTGAGTGCAGTCAACTCAGGATTCCCCTCGGACATACATGGCCTTGTTAAAGTGCAGGTCAGGGAGGATGCTCGAGAGTTTACGATAGTTGACATAGCGACAATTCACGGCCTGGGGCACCTGATCCCCGAGGGGGAACGGTGCTGGCTGCTTGATAGCTGGATAGATTTGAGAATGTTTAACAAAGTATATTAAGGAATCGGAATACGGGGGGGGAGGGGAGGCTCGCTGTGGGTGCGTATCCTAGTACTCGCGCGGCTTTGTCGTAATAAATAATGGCGTCTGGCGAATTGTGGTGAGGGTTTTCTAACTTCCTCGCCACAATTCACCACACAGCGTTTCGCACATCATCAAGTTTTATATGTATGATATATAGAACCAATTGCCTAGAAAATAAAGAGTACTAGCTAGTTTACCCTATACAGGGATGATTTGGAACGGGGGCGCAGGCCGACATTACAGATAGCAGGAGAAATACGTCAGGGCGTGCGGAAGAGGGAATGTGAAGCTGGCCCTATCATGAGAAGGAAGTGAAGAGAAACAGAGCTAAAGTGTGGACAGAGCGTCAGTACGACGCGACCTCGTATCGGGAGATAGAGGGCGTTGCAACGAAATTCAGGGCGCACAGGGCGTAGAGAACGCAGAAGCGACCTCGCTTGCGTCAGGGCGCAATGGCGACGGATCTGACGCAAGGGACCTTTTTTGCTGATGGACCACTATACCCAGGAACAAAAAAGGAATGCATCGGCAATTGGGAGTGGGGAGACAAACAACAAAAAGCATTGGACGCACTAAGGCCAAAACTCCCCACAGCACTAGTACATGTATACTTCAACCCCCTCATACCAACCAAGATTGCAACAGACGCCTCAAAATACGGCAGCTCCGATATACTATGTCAACAATGCTAGCACGGGAAATGGAGACCAGTGGCATACCGATCCAAGATAATGTCGGAGGCCGAATCAAACTACAATATACACAACAAGGAACTAGTGGCAATAGTCCAGGCCTTCCACGAATTGAAAAGATTCACAAGGGGAAGTTCCGAAGCCGGTCCGGCTCCTCACAGACCATAGGAACTTGGTAACCTTCATGACAACGAAGGAACTAAGTTAACGCCAAGCACGATAGATGCAAGAGTTTAGTCAATCAAACTTCAAAATTGAATACCGACCAGAAAAGAAGCGGGCAAAGCCAGACACCCTGACGAGAAGAGAGGGAAACCTAGTCAGAACAGGCGACAAGAGACTCACACAAAATGTATGAATCCTACTAGAAAACGAACGGTACTAGGATATCCCAGACACAGAAGAAATCAAACTCAACGTATTGGAAACAACAAAATTCCAAGACAGGAACGAAGGAGAGATACAGAATGCAAGCAACGTCGACGATGAGATTCAAGACATCAAAAGAAACTTGGAAGAAGGCAGAAAAGGGATGAAAGGTATAGTACTAGGGTTATGTCAATGGAAGGACGACCTCGGAGGGAACCAAGAAATGATAGGGATACAAAAGGACAAAAGGATACGAACGACTCTTATCGCCAAACACTATAACCCGCTACAAGCAGGACATGGCAGGACGGCAAAAACTACCAAACTCATCACGCGATGATACAATTGGCCAAAAATAAGAGAAGACATCAAACGATGGATTAAAAATTGCGACAGGTGTCAAAGGACCAAAGTGGTCCGAAACGCACCCCACGGATTGCAACAGTCAAACACGGCCCCCAATTGACGGTGGAAATCAATAGCTATGGACTTCATTACGGACCTGCCGAAATCAGAAGGATACGACACCATACAGGTGGTCGTCGATAGGGTGTCCAAAATGTGCCCTTCCATTCCATCTTGAAAAGAGCTAGACCCACAGCAGTTCGCCACTCTCTTCACGAAAGAGATAGTCAGGCTACACAGACTACCACACGATATCATCACTGCCAGGGGGACACTATTCACCTCAGACTTATGGAAAGAAACTACAGGGAAATTAGGAATCGAACGAAGACTGACCACGGCTTTTCCCCCACAGACAGGTGAACAGACCGAACGGACCAATGCCATATTAGAACAATACCTCCCAGCATACATCAACTATCAACGAGACAATTGGTGTGGTTACTTACCAGTGGCAGAATTTGCATACAACAAGGGATATCAGGAGAACATCAAAAAGACGGCACTTTCGTAAACTACGGGATTAACCCTGAATAGAAGATGATCTATCATCCGATTCAAGGAACACAAACGCAACGGGAAGAAATAACTCAGTTAGATTAGTCATTAAGAAAAGAGATGGTGGCCGCACAATTACGCCAAAAAGAATACTACGATGTACACAGAAAACCCAATCCGAACCTACAATCAGGAGACATGGTGTGGTTGTTGTCACACAACATCAAGACCACGAGACCATTGCAGAAACTGGACGACAAGAAAATAGGACCATTCAAAATCTTGGCAAGAATTGGAACAGGCGCATATAAGCTGGCGTCACCACTCTCAATGGCCATACACAAGACTTTCCACATCTTTCTCCTGGAACCTTACGAAAACAATTATTCCCCTCTCAAATCAAAGAACCTCCCTGCTGCTATTCAGATGGAATGAGAAGATGAAATCGAACGTGATGAAATCATCGACTCTCGACTCCACTACAACAAGCGGCAAAATCGAGCCAGTTGGCAAGGATACTCACCACAACACGACAAAGTCTGGTTCGCCGCAGACAACTTCAACAATGCAGAATACTCAGTGCAAGGATTCCACCGGGGCGACCCAGGAAGACCCGGAATGGATACACGTCACGATCACCAGATCGTCTTGCGCACCGCGACCAGTTCTCAAACAAGAATGACGCTCACACACCCTAGAAAGTGATGACCAACCCGTCGCCTGCAACCCTCCCACACTAGCCCCGATAACTCGGGCTGACCAAGAAGCGAGGTGGCACACGTCTCCATGACATGGACGGATTGCGTCGAGAATGGTTGTCAAGTGCATCTCAGCGTGGAACAACGGTCAGGCTGGTACCCACACTTTACCAGGAGATCGAGACCAGCAAACACTGCTCACGACCACGACTGGCAAGAAGAGATGGAAGTGAGCCCAGGAGAGCATAGGACCCCCTAACAACCGGGTCAGCGAAGGGGCAGAAGGGCCCATGGAGACATCACGAGCTTAGAGGACTGTTTTAACGACATGTGTAACAAACACCGGTGCAAAAAGGTGGATGCCGGCTATTACGCACGACAAGTGGGAGAAAGAGGGACTCTGTCGAAGAATGACGGAAGGGAAGACAGGAAGGGAAAAGCGGTGAGAACACAGCTGGGAAGGGAGGGGAGCGTAAAGACCATGCCGGGCGTGCAAGTTGTGGAAGGGAAAATCTTGGACCAGCGAGTAACAACTCGATCGCAGCGCCCAAATCATTGTGGCAAAATATACGGACCTCGAACGACCTGACAAGGGGAAGGAAAACTCTAACGAGCCTACAATCGAGACAAACAGAGGAGGCGCCAAATCAGGGTATGATGTGGAAAGAAGGAGTTTATCATTGTGAGACCGATGCAAGAGGGAGAATGGAGCTGATGTCACAACCCATGACTAGGCAAGGCAGACTCTCAGATGACTAATAGTTATTAGTCATTGGTTTGTTATCTCTCACGCTATGAGATCAGTTGACTCATAAGTTTTCACATGAGGACACAATAGCATGTCATTCGTTAATTGTTATTGGTTGGTTAATGACATGACTCACGATTGTGGTCATCTGGTTTATATATCTCGCACATGACTCATAGTTAAGAGTCATGGGTTTGACGCATGTGACCCCGTTAGTGCACATGAATTGTTTAAGGAGTTTTGATTGGTTGCGAGATATGGTGCAGCTGACTCGAACGAGTCTGCTGATGGATTTCACACTATGACTCACTATGAGTCATGAGTTGCATTACGCGAGGGTATGACTCATGCGGGGTCAGGGTTGAGGGAAGAACTCGTATATAAGGGCACCCGCCGGGCGTGGGATTTGGGTTCTTCCCGCAACCATCTAAGTTCTTTCACACACTATTCTTTCAATACAAGATTCTTTATCTATCTCACTTTCGGGAACCAAGACAAGAATGTCTCATATGCGCCTCGCGATCGACGTTGCTAGACAGGAGTCAAAGGACTCAGCTATGGCAACAGCTATCAGGCAAAGCAGAAGTGATTGTTAGGAGACTATCGGTTACCTGCTGCTAATATCACCCGAGGAGGACAGGATTGTAACAGACTGCTCCGCCGTTTTCAGTCTTATCCGCCTATCTCCAATCCCTAGATTTAGTATGGAGATTCTCAACGACATAGGCATTTTGCCTCGGCGCACTACTCATTCATTGTTGCCAGTGGGGGAGTGTTCCAGTCTTCCTCTCTTCAGATGATACTTGCAGCAGGTAACTAATAGTTTTCTAATGGTCACTTCTTCTTAGCCTGATAGCTGTTGAGACAGCTAAGTCCGTTGACTCCTATCTAGTAACGTTGATTGCTAAGCTTATATAAGACCATCGAGTCTTGATTCCCGCAAGCGTAATAGATCAAATATCTTTGAATTGAAAGTATAGTGTATGAAAGAACATAGATGGTTGCGTGAAGAACCCAAATTTCATCTGTTTTTTTTCTTCTCTTTTTCAACTTTTTTTTTTCATGTGTTCATT
>Ga0307507_10003339_pt1 | contig 31400 bp, 26 predicted proteins | sample 7_EM_MG_FD_207223 | JGI IMG/M metagenome (GOLD analysis project Ga0307507, IMG submission 207223) | Populus trichocarpa ectomycorrhiza microbial communities from riparian zone in the Pacific Northwest, United States - 7_EM | ecosystem: Host-associated > Plants > Roots > Unclassified | place... | reverse complement strand
TCCAGCAGTCCCTCCTTATTCTGTAAAGTCGCGATTTATAAGGAGGGGGACTGCTAGACGCGATTCCATTCAAATAATGTAGATTACTAATAAATTTGTATGCAATTGTACTTAATAATTATGCTCTGCTGTCCGAGCGCACCACCCCCTGCTAGCGTAGGCAAAACCCACCAGACGAAGGGATACCCAATTCATCTAATATCAAGCGTCTCATCGCGATCTCGCCTCGTCGCCCGAATCTGACGTGTTTGGTGGTTTTGTATCAAAGCCTCCTTCGTGTGTAACGCCCGAATCAATGAGCCACTTCTTTAGATGGCAAATCAAAGCCGAGTTTCAGTGATAGAGGAGGTGGCGTGGCGTCCGGGCGCCTGATACTCGTGCTTGAGGCTCCTGCCGACTCGAACTTGCCATTACAATCGGTATCTAGCCGCTCAGATGCCTGATAGGAGGGCATTATTAAAATACAAGGTGGTGATACGCGTCTTCCGCGATCGCGTCATCGCGACTACCTCGCGCCCCCGCGAGGTTCAAATAGCCTCATCGCCGCGGGCACTACTCAATCAACTACACCTTATACGGCAAGTGTATTGACCATCCACCTGCTTGGCAAGAGTTAAGCAAGCCACCTCATTTTACTGTGCAAGCCTCGTACAAAGGGTGAGCAGGGGTGGCAAGGGTAAGATCAAGCGCCTTGTCTATTCGAGCAGGTGCTGTGCAGGATTGCCAGAAAAACCGCTCTAATACGGAACAATGTCGTATATTCCAGAATAAACGACTCACTGCGAAATAGATAACCCCTGAGCTAGGCCTAATTAAAGTAATTGTAGAGCCAAGCCGTCCACACGAGTCAAGGTCCCGCGAATCGCTTGAAATCGGCTCACAAAGGACGTCCAAAAGAACGTCCAAAAGACCCCAAATCGTAGCCAATGGAGCGCCCGTAATCAAGGTAATACGGCATATCAAATTTGGAGAATGCTTGGCATGTTGTGTAGTTGAAGATATTCTGGAATGAGGCAATTGATCCGGAATCTAGACAATCAAAGCGATACACGAGGACGATTTGTTCCGGAATGAGACACAAAATAATCCGGAACGAGTCGTGTACTGGTATTAATGCCTACACGAATTGGGGGCTTGGATAGGCACCACTGAGAGCTGCAGCCCTTACATTGTCGATGTGATATAAAAGGTGGCCCGTGCGCGCGGTCAAGAACATCGGAACTTCTTCGCGTCAAAGTTGTAAATATATAGCTTCATCAATCAAATACACTACAATCATGGTGCGCAATTGTGAAAGTAATGATATAGACTTTGTTCCTTATACCCAACACCTAAAACACGCGTCTCAGAAGTCTCAAACCCCTCCTCCCGAGCCCTGGCCTTACCTGGTTTTGAATCTCTTTCTATTGAGAATGAAAATACCTATGGCAAGCCGAATCTTCCCTCCAACGTCGATAATAGCGACCCCCTGTAGCTATTCAAGCTATTCTTTGCAGACTCTCTGTAAGCTTTCAGTGAATACAACAAAGAGATTGCGCGATAGTAAGGAGTTCAAGAGACCTTAAAGGCCAATAACAACGTACGGGTGTAGACTCTGTCGAATACTACTATGTAAAGACAGCCCGTATTGGCAAGAGCACGTAGATTAACTTAATACCAAAGAATAAGTGTCTATATATAATATACACTAATATTTGAATATATTCGTAGCTTCAGTTGAGACTTTTGGTGATGCGGCAGAACGATTGACCGCCTAGGAATGCAGCTTATTGATTTGCACGCACGGGCCACAATTTATAGGACGTAAGTAACAATGTAAGGGATAGATTGCTCCACCGATATAGAGTCTGACTGCCGCAGAGGCTTCCAGCTGAGGTTGACGGCGCTGCGTAGTGATTGAAAAGGCGCGCCTACTGATGAACTGAATGATATTGGAAAAAATGAATGTGAATATGGAATCTAACTACGACGAATATAGGCCTGAATATAGGCCTATATCGGTACGGAAACCGAAGTGATTGCTACAGAGACCGACCAAAAACGGAACAAAGGAAGTCTGCTTATGTAAGCAGGAAACGCGTGTAGACGCATGTGGAGAACTCTTCCAGAGCCATCGTCACCTACTAGGGAAAGGAAGCTTTGGGGCCACTCAGTGATCTATTTGGATTGGCGCCTATTTGGAGCGGCCGGCTGGCGCCTCTCTGCATTGGCTGTGGATCTGGTGATTTTGCAGCCGGCGTGGCGTGGATTTGAGGCCGTGGAGCGCTTGGAGCGCCGGATCTATACCTAAAGTAGTAATAATTAGGCCTAAAGTAGTAGTAAGTAGACCTAAAGTAGAGAAATAGGCATATAGTTTGAACGAGGTAGCTTAGTAATACTGCCACGTGATTGCACGTGAAGATAAGATAAGATAATTTATTAGAAATAAGATTGTCTTTAATGTGCCTTTCCCTTTTTTAGTACACACGTGATATGATATCTATGCCAAGATTTACAATAGAGGGCCGCGGCGCGCCTGGCGCCAAATCAAATATTGAGGAAGTGGAGTGGATTTGACCTCAGATCCACGCCACGCCAATCCAAATAGATCACTGGGGCCACTTCAGAGGGCGGAGTATGAGTAGTTTGAGGACAGGACGTAGCCGAGAGACTTCACCCTCATTGGCCAGTTGCAAAATTGGTTTACCCAGGGCTCCCAAGGTAGGTTACGATCGCCTAGGTCATCAACAGACTTCTCTCGTCTCAACGGTCAGATGCACTTTCCATATGCCTTTACTCAGACCTCATAGCAGCAGTAGCTCATCACTCCTTGTCCAACATTCCAGTATCTTGTTCGTTGCGGTGATCAAGGAAGACTTTCCGGCGGACCGAAGGCTCGCATTGCTAGGATCGGCTTTTTTATTGTTATAAAGTTGTCTTTGTATCGTCAAGCATTTCAAAACTACCCCTGAGCCGACCACTTTGCTGCCACTGGAGCAAACTGCGCTTCTCTAAGAAGTTCCATTGGGCTGCTATAAAGCGAAATGTAGTCTAGGTAAACAGAATTCCACAACTCACTCTAGAAGGTTTCATAAACGCTCGGCGGACTTGTTCACAATATTTACAGCACGGTCTATACCCCACTTTGTCCAATAACTCTACATCCTACTTCACAATCTATTGATATTAATATTGACATTAATATCCTGTTTAGCATCATAGTGATATGAAACTCGCTACCAAGGGCCCGACATGGCAAGCTATACTTCGAAATTGCTTTCTTTCGACCCTCTTCGCCAACAACGGATTTCCGTGGCATCAAGCAATTCTAGTGTTTCACTTCAATTCACTCTCACGCATTCACCGCTACGGCTCGGCAGGCTGCAATACTGTTCACTACGCTTCCGTTCCAACTCCACCATGACTTGTTCATCTCCACGACTTCCTCCGCCCATCATAGAAGCATGACAAAATGGGAGATCAAGTCAACTCCACTACTTTCATCACTGGCGGATCTTTTGGCATGCAGTCTGAGGATGCAGTGAACAGCGAGCCCGCCAACACTCTAGCCGACAAAAAAGAGCCTAGCAATCTTTTTGGGACGAAATCCGTTCAACCGGCAGATGCAACAAAGATTTTTGAACCTCGTAAGTCTGCTGCTCTGTACCTTTAGCCCTTTGCAATATCTAATATGTGAAGAATCAGTTAACCCACCGCAACCTTCGCCATCGGTTGAAAGACAAAAATGCTTCAACAAGTCTCCGTTATTAGATCTTGCGAAAACCCCACCAAGGCTTCGCAGGTCTGAAATATGCTTCTCCCCAGATAGCGTTTTTGGGATTGATGTCGAGGTCATTGATCTGACAAGCGATGAGCCGAGTTCCATGTCATTCACTACATCACCGAGACATATCAGAACCCCAAGAACTCCTCAAACGACTTCTTTTAGTCACATGTTATCCCATCTTCAAAACGAGCCTGACACACCAACACATCACCCTGCTTCTTCGGTCCCCCAGCGCCGGAAGCGTGATGTGTCTCCTCGGCTCCGCAAGTCTCGAAGCGGCAGAGACGCACAAGTGACGCAGGTTGCTCAGATTAGTTCAGCGACGACGGATCCAGGGCTTGCTTTCAAGACACCACCACTGACACCGTCTAGGCATGCATCTACCAAGCCCGCCTCTATGGGACCTTCCAAAAGCGTGAATTTAACCCCTGCTCCAAATTCGAAGAATTTAGTCAGCCCTTTCATGGCTGACCCGTTCACGCCATCTATACGGGAATCTTCGAGGACAGTTCCACCTCTTGGGACCCTGGATTATGATCTACCTAAACTGATCCCATTCAGTTTGAAGACCCAAAACTGGACGCCTTGGGAAAGGAGCGAGTACTTTGACCTGTCGCGCGAGCTTCTTGCCTCCTTTGATCACATTGGTTTCGCAAAACGCCACAATCGCCACCCCGCTGATGTGCTAGCGGTGTTTCAGGCGACGGTTGTCCGCCCACTGCGGCAAGAGGCGGAAGCGAAGAAGCGTGGCGAAAGTGGAATGGCAGAGTTTTTGGCTCTGTTCTTGGATCATGACACTACCCTCAGGACGTGGGCCCAAGGATCTGGATATGAAATTGCGGGGAAGTTGGAAAACGTTTCAAGAGGAGAAGTTGTAGTGGTTGGAGAGAACACTGTTGGAAAGGATTTAAGAGACGGAAAAGGTACAGACATGATCAGCAAATGTGGTAAAGAGAAAGTCGTTATACCTGTTCAAGTCCTCTCCTCCGAAGATTGGAGATATCTGAATTTGTATGCTCTAAATGAAGACCAGAAAGAGTTACTTGGGAGGCCAAAGAAGCAATATTTCAGGAAAGTGGAAAAGAATATGAGGAAGAAAGGCTACAACGCGAAGCCGGACACTCCTAGGAAGAAATATCCCTTCCCAAAAACGGACGATATTGTGGTGATGTTGGACGATAACGCAATGCAAACGGCAGGATCAAAGGACTCAACAACCCCTCCCGGAAGTCCTTACATGTCCAACAACTGTTCTTCAGAGACTGTGAAAGAACTCACGGAAAGAATCAGGAGTGAGCTCAATGAGACCTCTGCGATGTTGATGAATGATGACGTCTTCAAGGAGAACCCGCATCTTTTCGATGAGTCTGGCAAGGTAAAGAGATTTTCGCTCTCCGGCGCGGGCAAAAACTCACTATTTATGAAATAAGGTAATAGTAGTGGGAGAGTAAAAACTGGCATTTACATGAATGAGTTGGGGTGGCCGTTGGGAGAGCTGAGTTGGTCTTCCTGCCGTCAGCAGGTGAGATATTTCAGGTGCTTGTTACTATCACACGCTTGGTGTTGAGTCCTTGGATGTTGCCCTATGCTGTATCCAGCGTAATGTTACAATTGCCGCTGTTTCCACTGCTTGGCTTTCTTTTGTTTTCGAGTTGGGCTCGCAGCGTATTGGTGGGTACTTCTATAAGTGCTTCCTCTCTCTTTTTCATGGTCGGCTCGAGGAGAGGAACTGAGCAGTTAACCTTCCTTTTTGATACCTTAGCCGCAAACTTATCAATTGATGAGCGATACAAGGCTTTGATTGTGGTTTGCCTTCCGGAATTTTTAGCTTTGCGATACCGCCTTGTTTCGGCAGTACATTCAGATATTGTAATTAAGGTTTATATTATAATAGTTCAGCAGGAATCCGAAGTCCACAGTCTCGTAACAATCCTATCTTCCTCAATCTACATTTTAAGTCTGCGTTATGGTAAATAACCATAAGTGGAAAGAGATGTGGGCCACCATGGATGCTCGGTATCAATTTAGTACGTCGATGAGTCTGCTATCCTCCGGCAGTGTTAGTGCTGCTTACAAAAACCACTTGAACAGATGCACACGCCGCAGTTGCAGCAAAGATCTCAACAGGCCGCGCATTTGTAAAGATAGCCAATGCAGCCGAAAAAAGGAAGGAGAAGGCCACAACGGCTCCAAGCCGTGAAGCTAGATTGTGAATCAGATACAGCACGAGAACGGCAATGAAGGGAAACAACGTCGAGATGATGACGCTAAGAACTCGTGACAACCCAAAAAAATGTGCATCTTTCCACTCAACGAGTCCTACCTCTTCGTGGCCGGGAAGGGGAGTCTATACAGTGGTGTCAGTCTGAAATAGGAGGGATATATTGAAGGTGAGGCCAACCCTCCAACGGTGTGTTCCCTTCTTATGAAGCCATGGCACGAGCTTCTCCGCCGTCAACCGAGTGATAACATCGAGGTTTTCTCTCAAGCTTGTAGAAACGGCGACCAAGTCGTCTTCATCACCGTCCCGCCATGGTGCTGCCTCTAGACCACAGAGAAATCCCGCTCCGCCAGAAAGATGTTTAAGCCATTGACGTAAGATTCCGAGGTCGTACTGATTTGCGCAAGGAAGCGCATTCACCTTTGCTTGCTGCAACAATGCAGCATCCGCTCCATCCGTCAGTGCAATATTAAATAGATACGCTGAGCCCGAGTGATAGCTTACTGTACTCCTTCAACTTTTCCCGAATCTCGAGAGCCTTTTGCCATTGTTGCGCCTGAAGGCCGTCCAACGGTTCGCTAAGCTTCAGGAATTCCTTCGCAAAGGCTCGTCGTCGCGGATCACTAGAGGTATGATCTTGCGACGTCAAGATATCGAATTGCAGCTCGAGGTCGATGAGTTCAGCCTGCATGTAGAGGAGGTTCCGCGCGTTCAGCACAGCGAATCGCTTGAACAGAGCCATACCGGGGTGCGGCCCCATCACCTTCGCCAGGCCAGGATAGCCCGTCTGTGTCTCTACTACCATTCTCTAGCTTTCTTAGCGGGCACTTCGGTCACGTATTGGTTTTCTGCTTCTTTCTAATTCGAACTTATTGGACGGTTCAGCCTGGCCAGGCCAAGCCAAGCCAATACGATTAAAAGGGCGTTAAAACCGGTATACGTCCCTCTCAGCCTTGTCTGGTCAGATTATCATTTCTCTTCGAAAATGACTGATAAAGGTTGGATATGGAGTGATACTCATATGGATTATTACTATGTTAGCAATAATGGCGCCTCGCTCGTGTATCACTGGGCAAAGCAACCCTTACAGTCCAGCCAGCCTGTACAACCTTCGCCGTCTACCCAGGTGGTTCAACCTTCACAGTCGACCCAACCTGAAGCAATTATCCGAACACTTAATTCAGGGTAAAGAGCTATATTTTCATTATTTTATATGACCCTTGTATAATGTGAATGCGTCAAAGTGCTGCCTTTTCACCCTTCAAGATATACTCCGATGGTAGTCTAACATTGCAAGGACAGGGCTCAAATCACTGCCACAGCAGAGAATGAGGACGAGGAGGAAGAGGAAGAGGAAGAAGAAGAAGCGGTGGAAGAGGGGGAAGAAAAGTATATACTTGTCCCTACCTCGCGGACGCTCTCACGGTGCGCAAATCGCCAACTCCGTCTAAGCTCCAAATCCAATACCGACGCCTTGAATGTTCTTACAGCTAACTCTACACATTCCTCATCAAGGCCCCGTTATAGTAGTTCTTCCTCCTACGAAAGTCGTAACAAGGAAAGCATGGCCATGAATAACTCTACTGAGCGGCCAAGGGCCCCCAGAAGTCTAAGCGACACTTCTACGAGTACAATGGTTCGCAATATAATAGTCAAGGATCACAGGGGTCAAGATAAATTCATGCACGCAAGGTTGGATTGTGGAGCAGATACAAACTTCATGTCCGAGGAGAAGGCATTAATTCTCGGTCATAAGCTTGAGAGGTACAACGGACCAGACTTCAATATGGGTATCGGACAGCTCCAGCCTACTTATCAAATCTATGTCACATGGACCTTCAATTTACCGGATAAAAGAAGTTCTAAAACCTTCGACGACCGTTTCCTAGTCGTTAAAGATGCCATGTTCGATGTGATTCTTGGTGAAATGGTTCTGTTTGGGAAAAAAATTCTGCTAAAAAATCCTGAATTTTTCTTCCTAACCATAAACCCTGTTGGGAAGGGTATGCCTGCAGATTTATTCCTTGTACATGTATGACGGTCTTGGCTCCAAGATCTGCTCTGACTTTCATTACAGATGAGGCAAAGCAGACAGAAGACGCTGCTCAACAACGCAGGGCAGAGAATCGTATTGAAGCAGAAAGGAGGACGCAAGAGCTAACCCGAGCACTGGAAGCTCCACCACCTTCTAACAATACATCAGGTGGCTGGAGATGGAGCGAAGCACAGCAAAAGTGGTACCGTTATGGGGTTAGTGGCACGTAAACCCCTTCCCGCTGTTCTAGTCAACGGCCATGTAAGACTAATCAATTAAGTTCAGGTAATATCGAGTGGGCCTGATGATATGTATTGTATGACTTCACTGCTTCTACCTCGACTTATTCCTTCACCAGTCTTGTATATTGATTCCATTTTTGCAGCACCTAGCTGTATAATATATTGACACTTGAGAGAGTCATGTTCTCGTGATCTGGACCGTGCGGGGAGTTTCTCTCTTGGGAAGCTCTATATGATCTATTCAATATTCTAGACCCAAACAAATTTCCTTGGAACTACCAGCAGGAGCGTTAACATCTGACAGCCAATCAATTACAACGCGTCATAATAAACTACAGGAACTGGTGCTCAGAATATCTCCAGCGGCCCTCTCACCTAGACTTTCTAATCTTCTCCCATTCTCGATATTCCTCCTCTCTACCAGCGCTCTCATGCAGAATCCCTCACTTCCCACCCTCCCCTCCTCTCCTTGCAATCTCCCTCATTAAAACCCCACTATCCCACCACACCTTTCCCTCCAAAATCCACCTCCCATGCGTTCCTAATCCTTCCTCTGCCTCCTCCACCAAAAAACTCAGCAAGCGCGGCACAACCACCGGCTCCTCCTGTCTCATCCCATCTGCTCCTTTTAACCAAAAGCTCGTCTCCGTCTCCAACACCACTAAATCGCCCTTGCCTGCCCCCTCGACCTCTACATCCCGCGTGAGGCGGATCGAGAGGATGTTGTGTTTCAGGGCTGCGAAGGGACCGAAGAGCCCGCGCATCCAGGTCCAGATCGCGGCGCCACCGGAGTAGACAGTGCCGTCAGTGTTGTAGAAGGTGGCTTTGGGGTTGTAGTAGGTTGTGGAGGGGGCGGAGAGGTCGAGGGAGTCGACGCGGGCGGTATAGGATTCGAGGAAGGAGAGAGAGGGTTGGAGGCGTGTGGTTGGGGTGAAGGGGGTTGGGAAGGTGAGGAGGGTGGAGGTTGTGGTGGACATGTTTGGATTATGGAAGTTATGAAGAGGTTAGATGCTGGATAAGCTGGCAGCTCTTTCGACTTGTTAGTTGAGGTGTTGAGGAAAGTTGACGCTGTAAAGATTGTATGACCGTGGTATTGGAGGCAAAAGAAGCAGTTCCAAGATATATATACTTTTCATTGCAATATACCTAGGACATCCATGCCTAAGCATGGGCTATTAAACTTCCGCGACAGATATCACTGATTATTCTCATCCGAGACTCTCCGGCATCGTGACGTGCCTACATTCGACTGCGAGATATAACCGAACCACTCCCTTCCAACATCACTACATGGAAACTGATGCAGCAAGATTTGTGATGACGACTTGATGTTGCAGACCGAGGCGAAACCCAATTGGGCGCATGAGCTGCAGCAAAACCCCTGCTACCGAGGAGACTCACGACTAATCATCCATGAAAACACCACCGACCACCAACCACGCTACCGGGAGTAGGGGTTTTAGTAATATGGTAGCTGCAGCGGCCCGAGGGGTGGCTGCAGCACTGTAAACCAAGTCTGGAAAAAGCCGGATGCGCTAAAAGATTATCAAGCGTCAGGTTGAGGATGGTATAAAGCAATGGAGGTCTCTTAGCTTTCGAGCCCATCATCAACAATCAACTCAGCATCTTCTCAAGCAATCAAGCATCAACCTCAAGGATTCAAGCACTGTCAGGCAAATCATCACCAGCCACAATAAACCAAGCCTCAACACTGCCTCACTCAATCGCAAACCTTTGATATAATACCGTCTATCTCAATTCGTCTTTAATAACTCAAAATGGTCCACGCCGATCTCTTCTACCAGCCCGCCAAAGGCGAGACATCCGGTCTCCCTCACGACCCCTTCAAGAGCTTCGTTGTTCCGCGTCCCATCGGTTGGATTAGTACCAGGAGCAGAGATGGAAAGGATAACTTGGCGCCGTTTAGCCAGTTCACAAATGTTTCTTTTGATCCACCAACGATCTTGTGAGTGTGATTTAAGCACCTTAAATTGCTCCGACCCTAGTCCCCAAGACGGGGTTGGTCAGTGGAAAATAGTGGGAAGAGACTTGACTGATGAGAATCTGCAGGTTCATCGGCCACCAATCGCTGTATAAGAAGCGCTCAAAAGACACCGTCATGAACTGCATCGAGACCAACGAGTTCGTCTGGAACATGCCTTCCTACGCTCTGCGCGAAGATGTCAACTCTTCCGCTTTCGAGACCTGGGGCGACGAGTTTGAAGAAGGGCACATCACGAAAGCGAAATCTGTGCTCGTACGTCCCCCCCGCGTTGCTGATGCCCCGGTCGCCTTCGAGTGTCGCGTCCATTCGATTGTTCGAGTCGCGAATGAGGCACATGGCGATGACATGTTTGGCCCGCATCTTGTTGGTAACTCGGATATCGTGATCGGAAGGGTACTCGGGATCCATGTGCGCGGCGAGTATATCACTGGCGATGGGGTAAGTTGAGCCTTTCGTCTTCTGAATCTCTGAGACTGACCAGTTTTGAAATAGCTTTTCGATGTCCTGAAAGCGGCGCCGATTGCCCGGAATGGATATCATCAGTACACGCACATCAACCAGGTATGGGACATGCATATGCGCATTCCGGCAGATGATAAAGTATCAGCCGGTGTGCTTGGAGGTGACATGAAGCCGTTTGTTCCAAAGCTTATTCAGGAAGGAAACAAAGACAGTAACGAGAAGGAGGGAGAGAAGGAGATCAAGCCTGCAACGGAATGAGTCAAGAATGATTAGGCTCTTGCCAATCGACTGTTAGATAATTTTCTCCTTGGTTGTTTCCTAGTGTAAAATTAGATTAGAAATATTAATAATGATTTACGGTTGTCTTCCATGCCCAACATCCTTTGTTTCTTCTACATAACATTTTAGGGAGACTAGAAAATAGGCAAGGCCTTTCAGTATTATGTAGAATGACAGGAGGCAGCTTTTGCCAGGTATGACGCAGGGAGAAAAGCGAGTTCAGAAATCATTAGTAAGAGCGTCACAAGACTTGTCGTCTTCAAACCAGCAACTTTCCATTAAATTTACTAGAGAAGTGGCTCCCACCCAAGAGCATCTGAATTTAAGGGAGAGCTTGCCTTGAGGGTAATGCAAGCCTGTCAGCTAAAATATTGGCGTGACGGTTGTAAGGCTTGATTGAGAGATAATGCCTTGACACTATATGTAGTAGAATGTGATGTAACCCCAGCGCAAGCTATATCGAGACATGCTGAATCCAGTCACCATTAGATAAATTCAATTAGAGTTAGCATCTAGAATCTTCTCAGTTCTTTAAATCTAGTCGATCTGATCCTGTGTTTTGACCGGGTTGCTCTTGGACATCCTCTGGTTATATTCCTTCCGTATGGGCACTTTCCACTTGCCTCACAACAGTTGCTCGGGAAGTGTTCAAACAATCTTGGCAGAAGACTGAAGGATATAATCTCGTTGTCACCCATTTTTCTCTTCTTCTTTTCCATCGCAGCGAACAGCTCTTATCCATCGGTCGGCTTCCTTCACCCGCTTCTCGTTGCGTTGAATGGCCATCCACTAACTTCTTCATCAATCCTAGGCATCATTAACCCAAGTTGCGGCTTGCTCTCGCGTGGTATGTCTTCCACTTGACTATTCTTGACATGGTGAACTGACGTTGGCCCCCCAGAACTTCGAAGCATCAGTTCCTTCCCTTTGCTTGTCGTTCAGGTGAGTCTTTCATCCCTCACCCAAATTGATATGCTTTCACTGACTTTGATTATCTTTAGGGAACGCGATTTCATCCTATCACAAGACCCTTAACAACGATGGCCATCTCAAGCATTTCTAAACATGGAGACAAGCGTAACGATGCACAACCCAGGTCAGGCCTCGAACCATTTACGATTATCAACTGGCGCGAAGTCGAAACAAACAGGCAGACCAACGTGAGGTAGGGAAACCGACCATTGACCTGAAGTCAACCTCTCATCCTAGTCAGTCTTCCCACGCAAGCTCCCCGGTGGTGCCTCATTTCACTTCCACTTCCACTCATTCTGCTGGTTTAGCTAGGCCTGGAGCTACGATTGCTTTCGGTAGACCCCCATAGGCTGGCCCGAATCAGGAAACCGACCTGAGGGCGATGGCTCTGACACTGATGATCTAAGCTTCGCCATGCCACGATAGTAAGTGCCTCGGTCTCATCTCATCGAGATACACTATTACAAGGGTCCGCAATAAAGGCGAAAAAGATGAATTCTCAGAAACGGACCTTTACACAATTGAAGGGGATGCGACTAGTTATGACAGTTCCTCCACAGACGATTCGAATGATGAGGACGATCATGAGATGTGGGGTGGTCACAGCATGGTTAAGCGCAAGGATGCCGGGACGGTGATAGTGAGTCTGATCCTGCTCATCAACAGTGAGCTGAGACTAATTGGATTGCAGCCTCTGGTCGAGTCGGCGGCTGTGACTGCAGTGAATGTTGCTGCTCTGACTCCGGCAAGAAGTGTAAGCGATGAAATTTCCACAGCCTTCTAGCAACACCTCTTGTGTTAACCTTGCGTTGGCATAGGTTGAGTCGTAGCCTACTTCAAGGCAGTACACAAAGGTGGCTGCACGTGCGACAATGGCCTTCGGGCTGACCGGCCACAAGTCTAAGAGATATTAACATCCTATTCTCGATCATCTGTACGATAGGGGCTTTGTGTAATGAGTTGATGGTTCTCACTACTGTTCTTTTACGGGGATGATGAGTGGGATTGGGTTTGTGTTTGCTAGAGATGACTTGGTGTTCTTCTTTCTTCTCCTTTGTACACTTTCTTCGATAGAATATTCCCAACGCGCTGTGATCACTCTTCTGTCTCTGCTTCAACAATGATTGCCATGCTCTTAATCTTGAAGTCCCTTACTGAATTGCTACACCATTGATTTCCTCGAACCTCCTGACGACTCCGCGGTTGCGACTTCTGCAAAGTGACCCTGCCATGACAGATACTCTTAGATAGCAGCACCACTGTGGTTGATACTTTTGGACAAATTCTCCCCTAAGCAAGTAGACGGTGACAAATCCGGCCTCAGCGCTGCACCAATCGGCATGCCTAGAAGTATATTAATGCACGGCGAGCTCGCACGCAGATAAGAGAGTGTGAGAGAGGAGTCAGCGTTTTCTGCATTCAAGTAGAGACACCATACTTCGAGTAGAGATTCCCCCTCCCTAAACTTGTCCCCCGGGAACCCCACAAAGGCAAACATCACCGAATACCATATTTGCCAGCCCATGACCAGCCCTTCACTAGCCCATCAATCCATCTGCCTGTCTGCCAGCCGATCCAGTGTAGCCCGCCAAATACCAATACACCCATCTACCGCAACTCCAGCACCCCTAACCCGATCTGATCCGATTCATCCCTAGTCCCACACATACTAATGACACGCGTAGCCCCACGACATACTGATAATACGCGCAGTCCCACGCCACTCCCGCCACTCACTCCCAGACCACCGGCCCAGCAACGGCAAAACGAAGCACCTCACGCCGCATCCCCCCAAATCCCCACCACGGCCATCGCGAACGCCGCCCCCGCAACGCTGGCCCTCACGCCCTCCACCGCCCGCATCCGCTCCACCGCCTGCCGCACCTGCTCGCCGTTGACCTCTTCCTCCTCAGTGGTAGAAGGGTGAGTCGTGGGCTGGGTTGGGCGCGTGAAGGCGTAGTCGACGGCGGGGCCGGAGAGCAGGGCTAGCAGCGAGGTGTAGAGCAGGTAGGGGTGGCGGCTGCGGCGGGGGGAGAGGAAGTAGGCGGCCAGGATGGCGAAGGTGGAGAGGTGGCGGAGGGAGCGGGTGAGGTGTGTTGTCGAATGTGTGAGGGTTGAGAGGGTTGTGTGGGCTGTTGGGGCGGTGGGGAGGGCGAGGAGCGAGGGGAGGGTTAGGGTGCTGTGGGTTGTGGAGACGCCCTGGGGTTTGGTTAGTTGGTTGGCTTTTTGGGGTTGGGGGAGAGGAGGGGCGGGGATGGTGGGGGATTGGATAGGGTGGAAGGGTGGGGTGGGATTGCTGGGATGGATGTAGAGGAAGAGGAGATGAAGGAAAGAAGGGAATTGGGATTGGCAATTGGGGTTATGATGGTGGATTACGCGAAGAACATGGTAGAGAGATGTCAAGGTGGCCAGAGAGTGGAGAGCGGAGCGCGTACCGTGAGCAGACCCAAGCTAATAGTGCCGACAAATTTGCAAATGGCAATTGTAGGCGATGGCATTGTGAATGTGGAGGGAATTATGTGTGGCTCAAGTTGGAATGGTTGGCGTGGAGTCCGATTGGAGATGTTGCAGTGGATCGGTGATGCAGATTGTTCAAGAAAGAAGCTTTAAGTGTTGGTGTTGACTGCTCGGCTGAGCGCCCGATAAGTCACTGAGCCGCACGTAACACATACAACCCCCGTCAACATTCGCGAATGTTAACGGCCAAGCCTGCAGCCAAGTCGTGCACATATTCAAATATCTTTACCCCCACTAATTAAGTCGCTAATACGCGCATACTATTGGCCTATTGGCCTAGCCGTGCGCCTATATATTTACCCTATACAGTAAGGTCACTTATTCGCGTCGCTAAGTGGCCGGCAGACATACTTTCTCTACCTCTTTCCCCTAGTCTACGTCTGCGTATATATAAAAAAAATAGAAAACCCCTAGGGCGCTACTTCTCTAGTAGCATCCTATCTTAAAAATAGCGTTAATTAGTTACATAAAGATTAATATTATAAATAATACTAAACTATACGCTAACGCGTAGAGTATCCTCACCCTTACGCGTGCTAAAAGGCCTGAAAATATATCTCTAAATTATAAGCTAAAGCAGAAGGAATTTAAGGTAGGTAGGTAGGTACTTTATAGAGTAGTATACTAGCTAATACGCGCCTCTTTCTCCTAGGCCTTCTATAAAAAGAAGTAGTACTATAATAGCGATACTATTACGGAAGAAAAGCTTCTCCTTTTTCTTATTAAGGAGGTTATAGGCCGGCCACTAAAATTAAAAAGCCGTAAGGTTAGTAATAACGTACCCTAGGACGAGACGCGGCTCTCCTAGTATTTAGTTTACGGCTATATTATAGCCCTAACGGACCTCTACTAGGCGTAGAAGGCTATAGGGATAAATAGTCACTAATCCCTATAAGAGGATAATATTAGGGAGTACCTAAAGATTCTATAATAGAGGGATGTATAGTAGGAAAAGGACTAGTTTATGGATAAGGGTAGAGATATACTACTTAACGGATATATAAAGGACAAGTTTAAGAATATCTGCCGCTAGCTATAGGTCCACGGAGACTCCTTACTAGAATGCTACCTCTATACGCTTGTGGATATCCTACTAGGCTACTATATACTTACCTACGGCAGTAATAGGCGCTCCGCTAAGATCTTAAACCTATTTACCTTTAAATTTAAGGGTAAAGGTCCTACGCGCTATATACCCCTAATATTTACTATACGCACTAGTAAGTAGAACTAGTATAGCTACCTTAAGACTATTAGGGCTCTATATAATAAGAAGCCGCTTATCTATATACTTAATAGGCTAGCTTTTTACCTCTTATATTACTAGGACCTTAGTAATAAGCTATTCCTAAACTTTAGTAAGCGGTTAGTATAATATAATATCTACCTAATTAAGAGTAGCGCTAGGGACTATAAGGCGGCCTTCTTATATAACTTATAGTGGGAGTAGGTTACTAAGGCGTTTTAATATATTAGCGTCTTCTTATAGAAGAAAACCTATATTAGATAAAGCGCTAGCGCTAAAACAGTAGAGCTAAAAGGGGTTAATAAGAACTAGATTAGATACGCTAGTAGGTAAAACTAGGAGCAGATAGTTAGCTACTACTTAAACTTACTACTACGGAAGTTTATACGGACAATAGCCGGCTATACGCCACAGATAGGCTGCTTTAAAATTTATAGGGCAAGTATTACCCCCCCTAATATACTACTATTAAAAATCTAGCTAGAGCTAAATATCTAGAAGGGTCAATTCGGCCCTTAGGTTGGCTAGATTAACGACTTTACGGCTATAGGCGCTATAAACCTCCTATTCTACCTCTAGGAGGTTATCCTATAGGACTTAGTAGTCCTCTATAAGATGTTCCTAAGTAGCCCTATATAAAACCACCCCATCTTTTAGTATAAGGCCTATCTACCCTTTATATAGAAGGTTAAAACCTATCTATAGTAGAAGGAAGAAGGCCCTAGCTAGCTATTAATACTTTACTAGGCCGTGCTAGCTATTACGGACTACCTAAAGACTATAGACGCTTAAAACAACTAGAGAGCATATAAGAATAACCAAAAATTACGTAAGCTATAGGCATTAATTAACCGTCTAGCTAAGTCCTAGTAGGCATAGTCTTTATAGCTTTAATTGCTTATATCTAGTAGCCTTACCTTTTAGCTTAAGGTCCCTTTAGTATGGCTACTAACGGCATATCTACTAATAGTATGTCTACTAGCGCCTTTATCTATTACGGGATTAAGCTAGTATATATTAGCCTAAGCGAGCGCTATAGCTTCCCCTTTACTAGCGCCGCTATAGCTATAGTAAGGGCCTAAGTCTAAGCTTAAGCTTAAGCTCCAGCCTAAGTAGCCGCCCGTATATTATATATACCGCGCAGTAAAGTCTATATAGGCCCTTTAGCGTAAGTAGACTAAGGGGCTTAAAGGTAATCCTTCTATAGTAGCGCTAGATTCCAAATAGGGTAATAGATAGCGGGCCAGCTAGTAGAGCAAGCTTTAATAGTACTTCCTACGACTTAAAGTTACTAAGGAGATTAAGTAGGTTATATAGGCCTAAAGGGTTAGCAAGAAAGCGGCTATATAGTAGGTTAATTTATAATAGGAGTAGATATAGTACTTGCTAGATTAGCTTTATAAACGGCTTTAAGCGGGTAGAAAAGCTATTAAGTAGTATATATCTTTAAAATACTAAGTCTTCTATTAAAGCCTTTATCTATAGCCCCTTAGGGGCTCATTTTAGTGCAGTATAAGTTTATTTTAGTGCGGTATAAGTTTAGTGGGGTACTTATATAATAGCGGCGCCTAACTTAAAATATAAATATCTTTATTAACTTATAGCTAATTCTTACTATTCTAGTACGAGTAAAGAGCTCTTAACTAGCTCTACGCATAGTACTTAATAGGTGTTAAGAGCGTGGCGTTGCTAGTAATTATAGGTTAACTGTAAATATAGGGTAATATTTATATACGCTAAGCGTATAGGCCTCTTTGCCTATAAAATCTAACTTAGCTACTAATTTAGCTATATAAAACGAACTGTGGATATACTATTAGTGTTAGTATTAACTGCTTGGCTAAGCGCCTAATAAATCGCTAAGCCGTATATAACATATATAACCCTTATTAATATTCGCAAATATTAACGGCTAAGCCTATAGCTAAGTCATGCATATATTTAAATGTCTTTACCCCTGCTAATTAAGTCGCTAATATACGCGTACTATTAGCCTATTGGCCTAGCCATGCGCCTATACATTTACCCTATATAGTAAGGTTACTTATTTGCGTCGCTAAGCGGCTAGTAGGTATACTTTCTCTACCTCTTTCCTCTAGTCTATGTCTATATATATATATATAAAATAGAAACCCCCTAGGGCGCCGCTTCTTTAGTAGCATCTTATCTTAAAAATAGCGTTAATTAGTTGCGTAAAGATTAATATTGTAAATAATACTAAACTATATACTAACGCGTAGAGTATCCTCGCCCTTATATATACTAAGAGGCCTAAAAATATATCTCTAAATTATAAGCCAAAGTAGAAGGAGTTTAAGGTAAGTAGGTAGGTATTTTATAGAGTAGTATACTAGCTAATACGCGCCTCTTTCTTTTAGGCCTTCTATAAAAAGAAGCAGTACTATAATAGTAATACTATTATAGAAGAAAAGCTTCTTCTTTTTCTTATTAAGGAGGTTATAGGCCAGCTACTAAAATTAAAAAGCTGTAAGGTTAGTAATAATGTACCCTAGGATAAGACGCGGCTCTCCTAGCGCTTAGTTTATAGCTATATTATAGCCCTAATAGATCTTTACTAGGCGTAGAAGGCTATAGGGATAAATAGTTACTAGTCCCTATAGAAGGATAATGTTAGGGAGTACCTAAAGATTCTATAATAGAGGGATATACAGTAGGAAAAGAACTAATTTATAGATAAGGGTAGAGATATACTACTTAACGGATATATAGAGGATGAGTTTAAAAACGTCTGCTACTAGCTATAGGCCTATAGAGACTCCTTGCTAAAATACTACCTCCGTACGCTTGTGGATATCCTACTAGGCTACTATATACTTACCTATGGCGGCAATAGGCGCTCCGCTAAGATCTTAGACCTATTTACCTTTAAGTTTAAGGGCGAAGGTCCTACGCGCTATATGCCCCTAATATTTACTATATACGCTAGCAAGTAAAACTAGTATAGCCGCCTTAAGACTATTAGGGCTCTATATAATAAAAAGCCGCTTATCTATATACTTAGCGGGCTAGCTTTTTACCTCTTATATTACTAGGACCTTAGCAATAAGCCATTTCTAAACTTTAGTAAGTAGTTAGTATGGTATAATATCTGCCTAATTAAGAGTAGCGCTAGGGACTATAAGGCGGCCTTTTTATACAACTTATAGTAGGAGTAGGTTACTAAAGCGTTTTAGTATATTGGCGTCTTTTTATAGAAGAAAACCTATATTAGATAAAGCGTTAGCGCTAAAATAGTAGAGCTAAAAGGGGTTAATAAGGACTAGATTAGATGCGCTAGCAGGTAAAACTAGGAGTAGATAGTTAGCTACTACTTAAACTTACTACTACGGGAGTTTATGCGGACGATGGCCGGCTATATGCTGTAGATAGGCTGCTTTAAGATTTATAGGGCAAGCGTTGCCCCCCCTAATATACTACTATTGAAAATCTAGCCAGAGCTAGACGTCTAAAAGGGTTGGTTTGGCCCTTAGGTTGGCCAGATTAATAACCTTGTAGCTATAGGCGCTATAAACCTCCTATTCTACCTCTAGTGTTACGGCGCTGGTGGAAAACGGTGGATTATGGTAGACGTTATGGTAGACGCCGAGTCACGTGAGTCCACGTGACTAGAGGACCGCATAAAACTTCACACAGCGCTGCTATTCTTCTCCCTTCCTTTCTCTAGCTTTGGATCCTCGTTTATAGACTACCAATTGTACAGGCTTACGCGTCCCTTATGCCGTGCTTATACCTTAATTAACTAAGTCGCTAACATTATCTAAAGCTTAACTACTCTTTCTTCCTAAGAAGGAACTCAAATATATCTATAAGGACACAGAATAGGACCCTAAGGACATCACTAGGACCATAAGGACAGGACAGACCCCTAAGAACCAAAAGAACACAAACAGAACGCGAAACCTAAGAATAGGACACGCACGGACTAGAACCCCTAGAAAATAAACAAACACCAAAAATTACCCCAATACCCCTACCACCATGCTAAGAAATACAGCAGCCGGCAAAGCCGCTATAGGACCCGCAAATACCTCTAATAGTAAAACAGTCGCCGTCTTAACCCCCCAGAAAGAGCTCGCAGCAGCTAATGCCAAAATTAAACAGCTTTAAGAGCTGCTTAAAACCAGAGACACCCCTACACTTAGTAAGGAGTTATTAGATACCTAAAGACTTGCTATAGTCCTTAAGACCCTAGCCTAATGTATAGCATTAGTATTATCGCGGTCCGCGAAGGTTGCGGACCCCCTATTACTTACAGACGGAACTAACCCTATATTCAATAATTGGAAGCTTTAACTGCAAGATAAGCTTAAAGTTAATATAGACTACTTCCCTACTACCCAAGCTAAAATAGCCTACGTCTTCGGCCGTACTGGCGGGGACGCACAGATGTATTTACGTCTGTAATATGCCCAGGACTTGGCAGACCCCTTCCTCTCTAAAAAAGAGATGGTTAACTACCTATCTTCCATTTATAAGGACCCCTTTAAGATATAGAACACCCGCCTTAATTACAAAGCTCTTAATATAAAGATAATGGAGACCTTTTTAGCCTTCTAGACCCGCTTTCTATACCTAGCTAGCCAAGCCCAAATTCCTTATAAAGACCTAATGCTAGACCTCTTTAACAAGCTTACCCTAGACCTACAGCGCGCCGTACTACCAGTTTTTACTACTGTATAGATACTAAAGGTACTTACGGACTACTACCTAGCTATTAACTAAGGCCTCTATTAAATTAAGGTACAATCTAAGCGGTATAAAGCTAGAAACTCTCTAAACTAAACTATAAGCACTTTACAAACGGCCTGTAATACCCTAGCATAATCTATAACTCCTACGGCACCAGCCATACAGCCCGCCGTTAATTTAGCAGCTAGCCATACAGCTAGTCCTACTATAGGTCCAGCGTATACTTAGCCCATATATAACGACCCCTATAAACAGGCCCTTAGTAATTAAGGAGCTTGCTTCTTATATAGCCAGAAAAACCACTTTATAAAAAATTGCTAGATAAAGGCAAAAACAGGCAAGGTTCTATTAATTTAGGAGGATAGTACGGAGTTAGAAAAAGAGGAACCCTAAAGAAAGACTCCTCTCTAGGGTTAAAAGGGATTAATATATCATATATTAATCTAGGTTGGCTAGTTAGTGGAAGAAGCTGCACTATCCCTTATACCTTATTCTATAATGGATATTAAGTTTTAACCTCTGCTTTAGCTAACTCTAAAGCAAATACCTTTGCCTTAATAGACACCTAGTATGCTGTAAAGCTGGCTAACCTTTTAAATACACCCCTTAAAGAACTGCCCAAACCAATTCCTATTCGCGGGTACAACGGACAAATAGGGCCACCTATTACAACTATCTTGCGGATTTACCTCCGCATTAACAGACAAAGGTAGTATAACGTCCCCTTTCTTATTACGGACCTCAGGAGCCACAATATAATTATAGGGAGAAAATAGCTAGCCTATTTAGGCTTATAGCTCGACATACAGAATAGACAGCTTATTTAGCCTAAAACCCTACCCCTAACCCCTTCCTTTATAAAAGAAATCAGCATTACAATAAAAAACCTTATACGGCCCTAGATTAATACTATTTACCAGGCCAATACTATACGCAGAGACCAGGCCTTTAAGAAGGATATACGTCTTAATCCTTAACAGATCCATATACTACGCCGCCCCCAGACTATATATGTTACGCTATCCGCACTAGAGACCTAGGAAGTTAGTAGTGACCTAGCTAAGCCCCCCACGGAGAACCTAGGCCCTATATAGCCCTAAAGGAAAACCAGGGATATTAGACGCCATACTAAGCTAATAGACAAGAAGGATAACTTACGGAAAATGGAACATAAGCTAAGGAAGACTATACACCCTATACCGCAAGATACGGCCCGATAAGCGTCTGTAAAGAAACCTATAGACCTCCCACCAGTCAATATCTGCTGCATTAACGCTATAGGATTTTACCAGAACTTAGTTTAGCCTAATATTGTTGCCTTTACAACTAGCCTATACGAAATTAATTAAATGCTTAAAGAAAAGGAAAGCGAGCTTAGCAAATAGGAAAGCGAGCTTATGGATAAGGAACTAGTAGAACAAAAACTGCCTAATTAACACTGGAAATTCAAGGACGTATTCTCTAAGGTAGTATTAGATATACTTCCGCCTCACCAACTATATAACCATAAGATCGAGATTGATTAAGGTAAGGGAAGCATCCTTAGCTTTAGCCCTCTCTACCTACAGTCTATCACTAAATTGTAGGCCATAAAGCAGTACCTTATCGACAACCTTAATAAGGGCTTTATTGAGCCTAGCCAAGCCCCTTTTAACTCGCCTATTCTCTTTGCCAAAAAACTAAATGGAGGACTGCGCTTCTGCATTAACTACTATTGTGACGGTGCTAGAGCGCGTCACCTACCAAATTCTGCCATACTGCTGCTATATTCTGCCAACCTACGATTGGCTCGCTTACCGCTAGCGCCTTGGCGACTGCCCTTTTATATATGTTTACTATGGTCCTGGCGACCCCCTTCTTTTCTTCTCCTTAGCTTAGTATCTTCATTAGATAGCAATCCACAAGCTTCGGTTTAGAGGCATTTGTGTAAGCCGTTACATTATACTAAGCTCTCCATACACTACCTGGGAAGGCCTTAATAATATCCCACCCTATAAGAAACTTTGTTTGCAATAACACATTAACGCGCTATACTTAGACACTAAAACAACTCTATATTGCCTGGGAAGGCCTTAATAATATCCCACCCTATAAACCAGATAGGATTGGACCTGTACCCCCGGAATTAAAACCAAATTATATAATTCCGATGAACCCTAGGAAGCCAACGATGGTACCTAAAGCGAGCTTATCTAAAAGAGCTGCCCCAACCTAAGAAGAACATGAGATTTAATTGGGATCCGAAATTAAGGATAACAATAATAGTATAGACGTATATAAACAGATTCGTGCCCTGACGGCCAATTAGGAAGCCAACCGTCTCTAAGCTTAAAGTATATAGGAGACCCTGTAAGAGATCCTAGACAGCCTCGCGGCCCTATAAAGCTTAGCCCCCCCTTCTAGAAGTCCTAGTCGTCCTATTCACTTAACCAAATGTGACACACAAGGGAGTACAGACACGATAATAAAACAATTAAAGTCCGTTAAGCTCCCTAACCCCCAACCACTGTCCAATAGGATAGACCCTACCTTTAAGAATTAGAGGATTTAAGTACAAGGAAAGCTCCGCGTTAACCATAACTATTTCCTTTCTGAAGAAGCCAAAATGCTCTACCTCTTTGGTCGAACCATAGGGGATGCCCAACGGCACCTTTAAGCCAAGTTTGAGGACGATTCCCCTGTCCGATTTATATCTGTTAATAAGATAATACGGCACCTAGCTGCCATCTATATTAACCTGAACAAAGTACGGGATGCCCGGTACGACTATAATCGCCTAATAATGAAACTAAACCAACCCTTTGCTGAATTCTAGACTCAATTCCTATACCTTATAGGAGAAGGCTAGGTTCCCCTTAAGAACTACTGTTTGGACTTGTATAATAAGCTGACAATCCAGCTATAAGAGAAGATTGCTGTAACTTTAGATAACCTACTAACCCACAAAAAACTCGTAGCTCGTTGCCTATCTTTAGATGCAGAACTGAAGCGGATTGACGCCCGCCCTAATTGGCAGAAGCGACTATATAGCGATCGCAACTCGCCAGCCACACCTATAGGAGCTGGAGCAGGAAGACAAGCTACGTCTGCTCTTATACCAAAAGCGGTTACAACTACATACTGGCAAGCCTCGCCTGACCAGCCACGTACCACGCCCTCGACTAGTACTTGTTGTAATACCCTAATCGACCCCGCCTCGGCCACGTGCTATAACTGCGATAAGGAGGGTTACTTTGCCTCGTCTTGCCCAGAACTAGGGGATATTAAGGAGATAGAGGAAGGAGAAACGTCTGATAAGTTAGGAAAAGAAGAACCCTAGGGAAAGACTCCCCCCTAGGGTATCCTATTGATTTTAAAGAGATTAATCTAAGTTAGTTAATAGGTGGAAAACACTTTATAGTTCCATGTACAGTATCTTAAAATGGATATAGAGTTAACTTAACTGCCCTTATTAACACTAGAGCAAATAGCTTTGCCTTTATAAATACTGCCTATGCGATTAACGTTGCTAAGTTTCTAAATGTAAAAGCCACCCTACTAGAGAAGCCTGTCTAGGTAAAAGGCTATAACGGCTAAGCCGGTAAGCCGGTTACCTATGTCCTGAAGTTATATATCTCCCTTAATGGATGACATTAATATGGTATCCCTTTCTACATCTTAGACCTAGGGTCCTATAATATAATCCTTAGCCGAAAATAGATGTCCTACTTTGATATTTGGCTAAACGTACGACAAAGATAGTTTGTCTGGCTAGAGGATAGACCGAAATTACCCTCCTTTGTTAGAGAAATCCGAACCGACTATAAGACACTAGCCGCGAAGTCTAACCCTATATATTAGTAGGATGTCTAGGCCTATGACCTAGCCTTTGCCTAAAAAGACGCCCGCCGCGAAGCTGGAAAGAACTCTATACTAATAAAGATACTCTCCCAAAGCGCTATATTTGAGGAGGACTCTACGTATAGAAGCGGGATAGATAGTAATATAGACGGCGTCCAAATCGCATAGATCTAACTGGTATAGAAAAGAACGTACTAATAAGATATAAGGGATGACCTCTAAAAGATGCGATAGGAGCTAAAAGGAGTAACGATAACGCCAATACCCCAGAGGGCCCTAAGGTTATATATGCCCCTATTATCCTGCAACCCCCCTGCAGTAAACATCGCCGTAATTAGCGCTATAGCGTTCCACTTTAATATATACCAGAAGGAAAATGAGGTCTTTATAATAAGCCTATATAAGATTAACCGGATTATTAATAAGAGGGAAGAAAAGCTAATTAAGAAAACTAATAAGGAACTGGTTGAATGTCTCCTTCCTACTATCTATGCTAAGTACAAGGACGCGTTCTTAAGGGCGACTTTAGATAAGTTACCCCCTTACTAGACGTATAATTATAAGATTTAATTAGAAGCTAATAACTTGCTAGGCTATAGCCCCCTCTACTAACAATTAACGGATAAGCTAAAAGCAATAAAGTAGTACTTAATTAATAACTTAGATAAAGGGTTTATTAAGCCAAGTTAAGCCCCTTTTGCTTCCCCTATTCTATTTATAAAAAAGCCTAGTAGAGGCCTCCATTTTTATATTAACTATCGGAAGCTAAATGCTATTACTTAAAAGGATTGGTATCCTATTTTGTTAATTAACGAAACCCTCACACGTCTAAGCTGGGTAAAGATCTTTACTAAACTTAATATCCGCCAAGCTTTCTACTGAATTAGGATAGACCCTGCATTTAAAGATTTAATAACGTTCCATACCCGTTACAGGTCCTATAAATACAAAGTTCTTCCTTTTAGACTAATAAACGGACCGGCTACGTACCAAAGGTATATAAATAATGTTCTTTTTAATTACCTTAACAAATTCTGCATGGTATACCTAGATAACATCCTTATATACTCAGACAACGAACTTAAGTACTAAGTTTACATTAAGAAGGTCCTAGAGAGATTACGGAACACGGGTTTGTAAGTTAATATTAAGAAATATAAATTTAGGGTAAAACGTATAAAGTACCTTGGGTTTATAGTGAGTATAGATAGGATTGAAGTTAACCCTAAAAAGGTTAACGTAATCCGCAACTAGAAGCCCCCTTATACTATAAAGGGGATCCAGTTCTTCCTAGGTTTTTATAATTTCTACTACCAATTTATCCGTGACTATGGAGTTATGGCAACGCCTCTTATATAACTTACCCAGAAAGACACGCCTTTTATCTTTAATAATAACTATATGGAAGCCTTCGGAGAGTTAAAAGATCGGCTTATCTCTTCTCTAATTCTTTGTTACTATAACCCGGACCTTAAATTAATGCTAGAGACGGACGCTTCTAATGGAGTTATAGCGGGAATCCTATTATAGTTATATCTAGACGGTAAATGGTACCCTATTGCCTTCTTCTTGAAAATAATGGACCTAGCTAAGTATAACTACGAAGTACATAACAAAGAAATGCTAGCTATTATCCGATTACTATCCTAATAGCGCATAGAGCTTAAAGGCATGAACTCCTAGATTAAGATATATACGGATTATAAAGCCCTAGAGTATTTTATAACTATAAAGCAGCTTACTAGATAATAAGCCTACTAGGCTAAAATACTCTCTAAATTCTTCTTTATAATTATATATTGTTTTGGCAAGCAAAATACTAAAGCTAATATACTAACCTAAAGGGAACAAGATATAGGACCCTAGGATAAGCTAAAGACCTAATACTAGACGCGCGCCCTCCTCTATCCTAAACAGCTTGACCTATAAATTCTTAAAGAACTAAACTCCAAACGGAATGAGCTAGTACCCCTAGAGGGAGTAGTCTTGGACGAACTAATAGGGCTAGTCGACTGCATCCTAACTGTAAACCACACAGCTAACTCCCTAAAAGCCCTCCGCGACCAAGCCGCGAAGGAGGACCCTAATTTGGAAATAGAAGAAGGACTGCTTCTATACTAAGGACAGCTTATAGTTCCAGATATTAATAACCTACAGATAGAGTTAATCCGCGAAGCCTACTATTAAGTCTCTATGGTATACCTTGGTTGTAATAAGACCCACTAATTACTAGCGCCCCATTACTACTGGTGAGGACTTCTATCTAATATAGATTAATTTGTTAGAAACTGCCACGCCTATAGATATGTAAATGCCCCTAGGGATTGAACTCCTGGGTAGCTACGACTACTGCTAGTTCCAGAACGCCCTTAGTAATATATTACTATGGACTTTAAGTTATTTCTAAAAGACGCCTACGGCCACAATATAGCCTTTGTAGTGGTTGACCAACTATGCAAGTAATCCGTCTCCCTCCCTTGTTTTAAGACCACAACTACGAAGGATATAGCCCGCCTCTACGTTAACAATATCTATTAATTCTACGGCGCCCCTAAATTAATTATCTCTAACCGTGGCCCCTAGTTTATATTAGATTTCTAAAATAAACTCTACTATATCCTTAGGATTAAGATTAAGCTCTCTACTATATTTTACCCTTAGACTAACGGCTAAACCGAGATTATAAACTAGTACCTCAACCAGCAACTACGGCCCTTTGTAGACTACTATTAGGACAACTGGTTGGAATTACTACCTATAATAGACTACGCGCAGCTTACACTCCCTTATAATAGTATAGGGATGTCCCCATTTAAACTGCTCTACGGGTATGCACTACAAACGTCCTTTAATTAGGATAGGCCTACTAAACCCACTACGGCCCGCAAACGCCTCAGCCACAAGGAGGCCTAGGTATTTGCTAAGAGAATATATAGAGCCTAAAAGACTGCTTAAACAATTATAAGAAAGGCGCAAGAAAAAAAGGAGTCTAATATAAACCGATATTATCGTAAGGAAGACTTTTAAGTAGGAGATAAGGTATGGGTGTTAATAAAGAACTGGAAAACCTAGAGGCCGAGCCACAAGTTAGACCACCAAATGGCTAGCCTATACGAGACTCTTTAAAAGGTAGGATACTCTTTTAAGGTTAAGCTACCAGAGTTAATAAGAATCCACCCCGTTTTCTCCCCGGACCGGCTATAAAAGGCTGCGGATAATCCACTACCTGGACAGTATAACAACCCCCTACTGCCAATCCAGATTGCTGAGGACGAAGAATGGGAAGTTAAAGAAATCCTAGCAGTAAAAAAGGTCCGTAATGTCTTAAAATACCGTGCAAGCTGGGTAGGCCATGACGACGACCTAGAGTGGTACCCCGTATCTAATTTTAAGTACTTCCCCTATAAGCTACGAGATTTCCACCTAGCCTACCCTAATCTCCCTAGACTACCACGTAAATTAGACAACTGGATTAAATGCTGGGAAGAAGGGTTAGATAATTACGATAATTTGGACGACAATAGGGAGCTTGGACAACGCCTAAGGGCAGGCTTTTTCAGGAGGGGGAGGTGATGTGACGGTGCTAAAGCGCGTCACCTGCTAAATTCTGCCATGCTGCTGCCATATTCTGCCAACCTACGATTGGCTCGCTTACCGCTAGCGCCTTGGCGGCTGCCCTTTTATATATGTTTACTATGGTCCTGGCGACCCCCTTCTTTTCTTCTCCTTAGCTTAGTATCTTTATTAGATAGCAATCCACAAGCTTTGGTTTAGAGGCATTTGTGCGAGCCGTCACAACTATAAGCTAAATAATATAACCCGCAAGGACCGCTATCCACTACCCTTACTTGATAAGACTCTTGCCTAAATAAGTAGAGCTAGGGTCTTTATAAAGCTTAATATCTACTAGGCCTTCTACTAAATTAGGATAGACCCTAGGTCTAAGGAGCTTACTATATTTTAAACCCATTATGGAATGTATAAATGTAAGGTACTCCCTTTTAGACTAACTAACGGACCAGCTACGTACTAGCGGTATATAAATAATATACTCTTTGACTACCTTAATGACTTCTATACGGCCTACCTAGATAATATTATAATTTACTTTAAAAACGAGCTAGAATATAAGGAGCACGTCTATAAAGTCCTATAACAGCTCCGCGAGGCTAGTCTCTAGGCCGATATTAAGAAGTTAGAATTTAGTATTAAGCGTATAAAATACCTAGGTTTTATTATTAGTACGGACGGAATTAAGGCCAACCCAGAGAAAACGGCCATAATTGACCAGTGGACACCCCTATGGACTATAAAGGGGGTATAATCATTTTTAGGTTTTTATAACTTCTACTAACGCTTTATTAAGAACTATAGCAGGATTACCTAGCCTCTTAACCACCTTACTAGGAAAGACCAGCCATTCCACTTTAATACTATATGTATGCAGGCCTTTAATAAGCTTAAAAAGCGGCTGGTATTAACTCCCCTACTTGCCCACTTTGACCCAGAATGGCCCTTAATGCTAGAAACTAATGCCTCAGACGGTATAATAGCCGGTATTTTTTCCCAAAAGTAACTGGACGGAGAATGGCACCCTATTATATACTATTTAAAGACTATAATAGATACTAAGCTAAACTACCATATCCATAATAAAGAAATGCTGGCTATTATCTCTAGCTTTTAGCACTGGTGTATATAGCTAGAGGGGACCCCTAAGCCTATTAAGGTAGTTTCGGATTATAAGGCCCTAGAATACTTTATAACAACTAAGGCCCTTATAGCCCGCCAGGCACGCTAGGCGGATATCCTATCTTAGTTTAACTTCTTAATTATATATAGACTAGGCGCTACGAACCGTGCGGATGCTCTTATAAGGTATAAATAGGACCTAGGTAACCAGGCGGCTATAAAGATCTTATTACAGACCCAGGCACTACTACAACTAGAGCACCTCAACCCTTGGATACAGGCAGAACTAAATACGGACCCTTTAGACGCTGAGATATGCCCTATTAACTCCACGGAACTTAACCTTATTGATAAACTACTATAGGCAAACCGTACGGCCCCTTCTCTATAGGAGTGCCGCGAAAAGGTAAAGAATGCTACTAGCCCATAGTCCCTTAAAAACGGACTGCTTAAGCACTAGGAACAGCTGGTGGTAGTAGAGGAACAGAATTTATGGACTTGGCTTATCGCTAAAGTATATACTTAGGTCTCTACGGCCCACCCTAGAAAAAATAAGACCTATAGAATTATTGGCGACCGCTACTACTGGCCCAGAATAGTTACGGATATTGACCGCTATGTATAGAACTGCAACAACTGCCGTAGGTCTATAATTCCACAAGATAAGACCCTAGGGCTATTAAAGCCACTCCCAATACCAGAACGCCCCTAGCAGCATATCTCTATAGACTTCCATAAGTTACCTACAGACCGCGACAGATATAATATAGTTATAATCCTAGTTAACCGCTTTGGCAAGCGCCCGTTCTTAATCCCCTATTATAAGAATATTGATGCTAAAGAGGCGGCCTAACTATATATCCACTATGTCTACCAAATTTACGGACTACCAGATACTATCGTATCCGACCATAGGCCGTAGTTTATATTAGCCTTCTAGAACGAGTTTACCCGGATCCTAGGTATTAGGCTAAAGCTCTCTATAGTATACTACCCCTAGATAGACGGTTAGACAGAGATTATAAATTAGTACTTAGACCAGAGACTCCGGCCCTTTATTAACTACTTTTAGGACAACTGGAGCGGACTACTACCTATAATAGACTACGCCTAGGCAACCCTACCCTATAACTCTACAGGGTTTGCACCTATTTAGCTAAAAATAGGATACTTACCCTATATAAGCTTTAACTGGAAGAGACCAGAAGGACCATAGACCGTACACAAAAAACTATCTTATAAGGAAGCACAGCAGTATGCTAGACACTTAAAAGAAGCATAGATAATAGCCCGCAAGAACCTAAAGAAGGCCTAGAAATTAATAGAACAGTAGGCAAATAAGCATAGGCGCGAGCCTAACTTTACCATAGGCAATAAGGTCTAGGTTATAACAAAGAACTAGAAAACAGAACGGCCTAGCTATAAGCTAGACTATAAAATAGCAGGACCGTATAAGATCCTTAATAAAGAAGGCAACTTATATAAGGTTAAACTCCCAGACTCAATTAAAGTCCACCCTGTTTTCTTACTAGATAAGCTATGGAAAGCTACAAATAACCTACTACCTGGATAAAAGAATGAGCCTCCACTGCCGATTTAAGTTAATGGTGATGACGAATAGGAAGTTAATAAAATACTAGCCTATAAACTAGTACAAGGAATGCTAAAATACCGTGTCTAATGGAAAGGTTACAATCTAGACCCAACCTAGTACCCCACCTGGAACTTTATAGGTTGCCCCTAGAAGCTTAAAGAATTCCATAATTAATACCCTAACAAGCCAGGACCCCCGAAGTATCTAGACAAGTAGATGGAGTGCTAGTATAGCGAAGATAATAAGCTACCTATTAAGCATACAGATAAGAACACCCTACAGACATAATACGGACATACAAAGCCTAAGGGCAGGCTTTTTTGGAGGGGGGGGGTAATATTACGGCGCTAGTGGAAAACGGTGGATTATAGTAGACGTTATAGTAGACGCCAAGTCACGTGAGTCTACGTGACTAGAGGACCGCATAAAACTTTACACAGCGCTGCTATTCTTCTCCCTTCCTTTCTCTAGCTTTGGATCCTCGTTTATAGACTACCAATTATATAGGCTTGCGCGTCCCTCATGCCGTGCTCGTGCCTTGATTGACTAAGTCGCTAATATCTAGGAGGTTATCCTATAGGACTTAGTAGTCCTCTATAAGATGTTTCTAAGCAGCCCTATATAAAACTACCCCGTCTTCTAGTATAAGGCCTATCTACCCTTTATACATCGGCAAAATATGGTACCCTTTTAATGGCCTCAATGGTTGGTGGTTGACGCAATTGGCGCGCAGTTGAGGTCATTTGGCAACTCGACCGACTAGCCTATGTCGTGTTTTTTTGACACGCAGCCTGCGCGCAACCTGCCAGTAATCTGCGC
>Ga0307507_10003338_pt1 | contig 31404 bp, 31 predicted proteins | sample 7_EM_MG_FD_207223 | JGI IMG/M metagenome (GOLD analysis project Ga0307507, IMG submission 207223) | Populus trichocarpa ectomycorrhiza microbial communities from riparian zone in the Pacific Northwest, United States - 7_EM | ecosystem: Host-associated > Plants > Roots > Unclassified | place... | reverse complement strand
GATACCGGACTAGGCCTCGTGCTGGACTGGTCTTAGATGGAGAATCTTGTCTAGGAAGGCTCGTAACAAGGTGTAACTAAGTTACTCGCGTAGTGTAAAGATAATGAGGAAATAATAATTGCCAAACTTATTATATTGATAAGATCTCTTCTCCGGTGCTTGATGATCTTCTAACTACTCGGGCTCTTGCCCGCTACTTATACCCTTTCCCGGGGTACTTCATATACCCATAGTTCTTAAGTACCTCTCGTACTTGAGAGAACTCTCATGAAGGTGCGAACATCGTTTGACCCTGACAATTCGCACACTACTTCGACTTTTAATCATAGCTAAGTTAATTGCATCCAATTACTTGCTTTCGATCTTTGAGTCATATGAACTTAGTCTGTATATGTAGCCTGGCTCGCTATCATACCAGTCGTTCCTTCCGGTCATGCTGTGATCAACATTTCTCATGCCGGGTAATCATATGCTTGCGTCTTTACATATCAGACTACATATGTCGGTTGGCTTAACTTTGAAGCGCCCTAACTTCTTATCCAACAGTTCAAACTCCACCGCATGACTTCCTACTTATAGAGATCGATCTCTTCTATAGGAGTCGGCCGGAACCTCTCGGTCGCAGTACTCGTGCCAATGCTGGGAGAGATATTTTTACTTAAGTGTTTATTCTAAATCTCTCAGACGTCTTTGCGCTATTATCGCCGTCATTATATGACTTGTCGCATAATTATATTTTAACTAATAATAATTATGACACGGCGGTGAATCGAACACGTGACCTTATAGTCAAAGGCACGTGACTATCATCTTAAGCTAGACCGAGATGTATCTTTTGTACTACGTACTTTTTAACTGATTGGTACGCAGGGGTCTGTGCGTGAGCCTTTATGGGTCGGCATTTCTTGGTATGCCTAACACTTAATCACTTTTCTTTTCTCCTTCCCTCCCTTCTTCCTTTCTTTATCTTTTTAACTTACTTCCTTCTAACTTCATATTCCTCTTTTTTTTTTCTTTTTTGTTTCTTTGCTTCTCACATTTTCTTTTCTTTCTTTCTCTTTTGCTTTACTTTCTCCCTCCTCTTTACACTATCACCAATCCACTCTTTTCTTTCCGCGAGCTATTATTCTCCTTTTTTCTCTCTTTAAAATCTTTTTCCTATTTCTTATTTCTTTCCCTCTTTTACTTTGTTGCTCTTCCTTCCCTCATTCTTCCTTTTTTTTTTCCTCTTTTGTATTTTTTTCTTTTCTGCCATCTTGTTTTTTCTTGTTCTTACTCTTGCAGTTTTTTTTTTCCTTCCCCCCTCTCTCTCTTATATTCTCTCTCTTTACACTTTCTCTCTCTTTTACTCTCTCCCCCCCCTTTCTACATACACACACTCTCTCTTCCACACTTTCTCTTCTTCCCTTACACTCTCCCTCTCTTGCGTTCTCTCTTTCCTCTGCTCTTTTCTTTGCACCCTCTCTCCCTTACTATGCTTTCACTTACTTGCGTCTTCTCCCTCTCTTGCATCACCTCTTACTTTCTCTCTCTCTTGTGTTTTCTCTCTCTTGCGCTTTCTCTCTCTTTATTTTTACTTCTTTTATTTTTTCTTATTTTTTCTTTTTTGTGCTGTCTTTCCTTTACTCGTTCTTTCCTGCACGTTTTTCTTGTATAATTTCTTTCTTTCACTTGCTTACTTTTTTTCTTTTTTCTTTTTTCTGACTTATTTCTTTCGTTCCCTTATTTTTTTCACTGTTTTACTATTTTGTTCCTTCTTTCCTTTATTTCTTTGCCCATTTTTGTTACTCTTTTTTTCATTTTACTTGTATTTTTTCTTTAAGTTTTGTCTCTCTCATTGCCTCACCTGTTTTCTCTCGCTCATTCTTGAACTTTGTACTTTTAAATTTTATCTCTTTCTCTTTTGCTTGCTTGGTCTTTCTTGCTTCTAATTTCTTTTCTTCCCTTGCTTCTTATTTCTTTCTACTTTTTGATTGTATTTTTCTAGTTTTTTCTAGCTTTTTTTGCTTGTATATAGCAATTACATTCTTTTTATAAAAAGTAAAGCTTTGTTCAATGTTCCAAAAAGTAAAAGAGCATTCTGTTTCTCCATTCTGCTCCCGCTTGCCTTTCCCCCCGTAGTTCTAATGGCTCATCAATCATTTCCTGTATTAAGTCTTCCTCCAATTGTTCTGCTTCAACTCCTCCTGCTCTCCATATCTCATCATTTTCATTCGCACATAGAAAATTATGCAATACTATACATGCTGTAATCCAACTAACTGCTCGCCCATGATCTGACTTATAGCGAATGAAAATAGGAATCCCGCGTACTGAATGCCATCGATTTTTGAGAATCCCAAAGGCTTGTTCAACCTTAACCCTTGCAGTTGCAAGTCGTAGGTTAAACTCTCGATAACCATCATTTTGACGGCTGGCTAATGGTTCTTTGTAAGGTGTAATGCATCGTCGAGTTACTCGATAGGCTTTATCCGCAAGAACATACTCCTCCGGCTGAGAAAAGTAGTGGTTTGGTCGCTGGAAGAACGAGGAGTCCCCAAAAACTGTGGCATCTCCTACTGATGCTGGAAAGCCTGCGGAAATATAGGTAAACCGCCGGTAGCTATCGCAAATACCCTAGACATTGAGTCCATATCGTTTTTTTCGGTTGAAATAGCTTTCCCCGTGAAAAGATGGACCATATTGTAAAACAATATCGTTACCATCTAAAAACCCCACACATCCAGGAAACCCGCTCTCGTTCTCGATCTCACTTCGTATCGATCGAAACTCCATACTCCCTGGTACTGGCCAGTGAAAATATTGCGTACTAATGCGGACTAATGCAATAATACACCGATGGCAATAAAGGTGTGCAGTACCCTCTCCAATCCCCAATTGAGCTGCACCTCTAACCGTTGAGCTCCCATAAGCTCCAAGGAAATACAAAGCTGTCGCGAGTTGTAGTATTGGTGAAACTTGAGGATTTTGGGAATTGTTGTAGAATATTGGATCACTGGTGATAATATCTGCCAATTTGGTGAATGACTCCCGGGTCATACAGAAGAAAGAAAGAAGGCGATCATTTGACATTAAATCAATCTATTGGCAATTAGAAATCTCTCCTTTCGCTTTTTGTTTTTATTTTTAGCATACATGATATTTGAATAAGTACTCACTCCGTGGTATAGGTTCTCTTGGAGCCAAATACCAAATTGATGAAACAAATAGCCACAATAACTCAACACCTTCCATCATTTCCTCCTCTTCAATTCCTTCTACGCTCTGCATCACATCCATTCTTTCAATTCCAAACTCTCTCAAGCCCAAATTCAACCTAAGGTAGTTGAAAACTTCCCTGTCCAGACTTCTGCTCCCTCTGGCTGTGGATGCTTGGCCAGTCGCTTCTGGTCCTCGCCGATTTCCTTCGGTTTCAAAGAAGTAAAAGATGGATAGAAGATCGTTTTCACTAACCAAAACTGTTGAGATCACATTTGCAAGCCATATCTGACTCAACTGGGTCGTGATTTGTGCTTTCTCAGATGTGCGGGGCATCTTGATGGTTGGTTTATGGCTTACCAATAGGCTTCCTCGCTTAGCTTTTTCTATTTACACTTCTTACTAGCACCGGATACCAACCTCTCAACCACCGTAACCACCTGAACAAAAAGTATTGTATTGTATGCTAAATTCATGGTAAATTAACTCCTTCTGTCCATGCCAAGCTTACCCGACACTGACTGGTAAACTTAGAATTCCTAACTTTTTTAACTTTGAATACCCCAAGTGGATAACTCGAGTTTCTACGGTACCGGTATTAGTATGTGCTAGTTATACTCGTAGTGGTAACTTGGATTACCGTACCGCAATAACCTCCTCACATCTGGTCACTCGTCCAAAACTCACAGTTCATCTCCTCAGATCCCAACGAACTTAATCCTCCGAGTCGATCACCCGCACTTGCATTACCGAGTTGAACCAACCAGCGTTACCGGTAATCCTCCCAATGACTCTTCTTCTTTCCCTTCCCCGCTTCCGCACGCGGCACTTCCTTCGCACACGCACCCTGCCCACACGTGACTCACCTGTCGACCCCGTGACAAAAGTGCAACTAAACCACTGAATCACAGCCCCGCGCCGCGCACGAACGTAGGTTTATATATTCGCTATGTCCCCGCCTTGACGGAAAGGCGGAGCCTAAGTAGGTGTCAGGGGTGGAATTCGTCGGCGTCGGGGCACTTTGCACGGGGCGTGTATGCAGGTCATTATCTTTGGGTATTTTGGTTCGCTGGTTCGTCCGCAAAGGACAGGGGGAGTCAAGTTGCGCTGTAAAGGAGAGTGGTGTTATTACTCATAGGTACACGCGTGATGATTAGAGATAAGGCGGGGAATGGGGATGAGTGGGGATATAAATTAGGGGGTGTTTCCGCTCCTTCTTTAATTTAAAGTTTCTTGTACGAGTATACGAGTACTTTTTTCTTTCTTTTTTGGACTTCTATTTATGCACTTACCGCTCGAGCCTGAGAGTGAGTTACTCTGAGTCATATCAAGACAAAACAGAAGATATCAAAACAAAATAAATAAACAATCTCTGCCCACAAATATGGATGCTACTGCTGCTGTTCCAATAACCTCCCATCCAGCAATTCTCCAAGAAGGTGAAGAGAAGGAGAAGAAGCCTGAAGCCATGCCTCCCCCCTCGCGCGCGACCACCTCATCCTCCCTCGTCCCTTCGTCCACAGAAACGGCCGAAATCACTCCTCCACCTACCTCCTCCTCCTCCACCTCCCCACCGCCCTCCCAGCCAACAACTCCACTAACCGAAACCATAGATCCCTGGGAAGAGCTCTCCACGGGTACTGCTGAAACTTCCTTGTCAGCTACCTTCTCAGTGTTAAAGGGCTACAACCGCGTCCCAATCTACGAACGAAGGGCGCAATGGCTGGCAGAGCAGCAGGCCCGACGCGAACAGGTACTCCATCCTCGCCTAGTGCTCCCGCGCGGGAACGCCCGGGACTTCAACCCGAATGCAGACCTGCCGTTTCCGATTACTGCCCAGTTCTTGCAGTCGTATGGCGGGGGGGAACAGGCGATGGAGGGGGAGAGGAGGGTGCATTGGAGTGGCAATCGGGAGGGCGGGGGTTCGGGGAGGACGGTAGTTGCAGCTGGGATGGTTGTTGAGATGAGTGAGGGCGAGGAGGAGTATGAGGAGGAGTATGAGGGGGAGGAGACGTCGACGGTTGCGTCACCGGTTAGTGAGCGCTTTGAGAGCGGGGCTCAGGCGCTCGTGCCGGCTCCGGTGCAGCAGGGAGAGCAGGGAGGTTTTAGGAAGCCGGGGCTGGCCAGGGAGACAAGTGGGATCCCTAGCTTCGACAGTCTCTTTGAGACGAAATGGGATTTTGGTATACTCATTCGAATATCATCTGTGCTTCGAGTTAGACTAAATGTTTGAGTTTTAGATGAGCCCAAAGCCTCTATTAGACAGTCTAAAGCTATCCCCATGGCTTCCTCCTCTTCGTCTTCGCTGGTTAGTGAGAACTCTGTCTTTGGGGACATGCATGGATCGAAGGCGACCTTTGGGAGTTACTTGAAGTACCTCCGGAGCCATCGCAAGAGCTACTCTTTCGGAATGCTCCTTTTCGGATGTCTGAGCTTGGTCATGCTGCAGAATAGATTCCCAATGGCAGGAATAACAACGGGGACGTCTTTGGCGCAGGCGAGGTATGATTACGAGGGGTATAACGCTTCTCAATATGCGATTGTAGACTTGCCAGGACTCCTCTCGATCGAGACGGCACTGGAGAAGAGCCTAGCAAACGTTCCTGCAGCATCTGCTCTCGCCGGATTGCTAAAACAGAGTGAGATAGCAGTCAGTGATCTGAGCACTGTGGTCAAACACAGCGACCTAGACTGCAAACACACCCTCTCGGGCCTCCTTCTCAAATTCGCGACCCAAGCGGGAGATGTTGCAGGCTTGCTCCAAGCCTTCGACAGCACCGTCGGTCGAACGCTTATTCAGTGAGCTACTTCCCACCCCATTCTCCCTTCCTATCAAAACTAACAAGTCCAGACTCGACTCTGCCAACTCCCAAACTCTCCAGCACCTTAACCACCACCTCCCCCCACCTCCCCCCTTCTATAAATATCTCCTAGGAAAAACCCCTTACCATCACCACCTCCCGCCCTCACAGGCGCAGCACCTCTCATCCGCTCACGAAATGCTAACGCACCACATTAACAATACACTCTTAGCCCTCACCCATGAAACTAGCACAATCCTACGCTCCCTGAGGACGCTCTCCCACCAACACGCGCCAATCTACACATCCATAGTCCGGGAGTTCACCGCGATCGAGCGCGCTCAGACTACCCTGTGGACGCGCGCTCGTGGGGTGGACTACAGCGAGAGTAAGGAGTTACTCGCGCTGGTGGGCACGTATGAAGAGAAGGCGCGTGGGTATGTGGAGAGGATCAGGATGGAGTATATTGCGTTGCGAGGGGAATTGGTTGGTTTACGAGAAGGGTTGAAGGGGACTGGGCGAGTGAGCGGTGGTGAGCCTGTGCTGTTGGAAGCGCAGGTTCGCGCTGTGAGGGAGATGGTGGAATTGAAGGGAACAAGGAATGCGCGGATGAGCGCGAGGAGCAGCTGTCTGGGCGGGATTGGGAAGAGGGGTAGTGGTGCTGGTGGTGGTGGTGGGGTGGTTATGGGGTATCGGGGGCTGTTCACTCCGACGAAGACTAAAATTACTTAGAAAGGAGAGACCGGGAAATGGTTGGATACATACACGATGTTCCAGGCCCTCCTCTATTAGATCTTGAGGAAAATATGTCCTCAGAAGGATGGGAGTTTAAAGAAAGATGGCAGATCTCTGAGAAATTGTCAAAAAGAGACGGGATTGGCAGGTCGAAATTGATTCCTTGCACACGCAAGACGAGACGGACCCAGGGAAAAAATTGGCACACAGGACACAGGCAGGAGAAGAACCGCCCTTCCCTCTCCAACTCTAGATGAGTTTGCGAGAACATGCATGGAAGCTTTCCTCCTTTCACTGATTCGCTCATCTCATTTTATCGATCAAGCAAGCGTACGTATTCTCTTTTTATTCACGTGTAGTGTATGCATAAAATATCACTATTTATCACCATTATCACCGCTCTTCTACCTCTGCATCGCTCCCCACCACTCAACGTCCTATCCATGCCCTTCCCTAGCTATACATGCATTTCACGCCCCCAAATCACACCGCACCCTATACACCCTTGTTACCATGCAGTTTACGCTACTCTCGCTCTTTTTCCTTTCCCCGATTACTGTTCTTTTCGTCGGGTTCGATTGCTCACTTTACACTTTTTTTTCGTTGCGAACGATTGCGTGATAGGGAGCGAGCGAGCGAGCGAGCGAGAATGGGTTTTCGGGAGGTGGATGGATGGAGACAGGATAGGGCAACCCGCAAGGCCCGATTTGGTGAGGCGTCTAAATGGAGGAAGGGGAACAGGAAAGAGAGGGAGAAATTGGGGGCTTAGAGTTGTCTTGACCGTTTTTTTATATATCAAGTCAGGCACTTTCTGTTACTGTCACGGTACCAATTGAGTCGCAATCATATCCTACTGATTGAAAAACAATACTTCACCCCCAATCCCTCATCCCCTCTATCAGTCCCTCGTCCCCTCTATCAATCCCCCGCCCCCTCTAAATCTTCGCCTTCAATTCCTCAAACAGCACCTTCAACCTATCCATATCAGTATCCTGGGCCGGCCACTTAATCCCCAACCCCTCCTCTGCATTCGGCTTCGGAATCTACCTCAACCCCACCAAATAATCAGCCCTCCAAACCCCTCAGCCAAGTATGGCTCAATAAGGAGACCTACCATATGAACGTGAACATGATCAACAAGCTGATGCGCCCCACGCCCGTTGTTTTGCAAAATGTTGTACTCCACTGCACCGACCGCTAGCGCGAGCTTCTTCGCGGCGGGAAGGAGCTCGCTGAGTTCTGCGTCGGGCACATCGTGGAGTCTTTCGCCGTGGGTTTTGGGGATTACGAGCTGGGTGTAGGTTAGCTATTTGCCTACTTGCCTGTGGGGGGAGTGGGGGATAGCGGAAGAGAGGGGGGTTACAGCGTGTCCACGGGAGAGAGGATTGATGTCGAGGAACGCAAGGATTTTGTCGGTTTCAAGGAGCTGTGGGGCGTGTCTGTCAGTGCTGTGTAAGGGGGGTTTTTTTTTTTTTTTGGATTGGGGTGCGGAGGAGGAAAGAGGTAGATTGGAGAATTGGGGGGGAGATTGGGGGGGGATGGGGAGGAAAAACTTTAAAGGAGGGGATTTCGCCCCGGATGATTTTGCAAAAGATACAAGCTGCGGCGGACATTTCCGTGGAGGTTTGGTGGTGGTGGTAGTGGTGGTGATATTTTACTGCAGGGGATTGGTTTGTTTGATGGTTGGACTGATGTTTGGTTGCCCCGCCCCCGCGCCCCGGTGGTTGGGAATTGGAGTTTTTTATTACCGGTATTACAAACTGTGTAGCCTGCGGTGGTAACCAAAATAACTTTGCGAACGTCTTTTAGAATGTATTACTCCGTCAAAAGCATAACTTTAATCAAGTTTTATAGTACCACCACTACCACGCTATGCTACAATTGGAAGGCTAGCCCTCGCTATCTTCCATGCATTACTTGTATCTTAGGGCTCCCCTTCCCCTAGCGATCCCACTACCCCGCCCTCCTCGCCCTCCTCGGGTGCCACCCCTCGGTACCCCACGACGGGCAGGGGTTTTCGTAGGTGTCGGGACCCTTGGTGGAGCGGGTTCGTGGACGAAAGATTGGTCGTTTGTTCTGCGATGAGAGGTCAGACCTCCAATCATAAGAGGATAGGTTGAAAAGCATACAAGAATGTAGTTTCAGTGTCATAATCGGTTCTCCAACCACCGTACTGCGAACCACCACCCACTGACCGACCTGAGAGAGGTGAGAACAGACACCTTGGGCCACCGAATGGAAGTTTAACGAACCTAATGTAGCTTCGTGTTCCTCCGCTCTCTTAAACGACTCCTGAACCGGCGCCTATGGGACAATCTGTTAACCTGATTCCGTTGAAAGATTTGAAGAGGCAGACTTCGGTAAAATCCACGCAGAAAGCATTCATGTTCAATCCGTAGAGAAAACTGGCGAAGCTCTCGCTAAACCTAGATAAACTGTCATGCATAATTTGCATATCCGCCATATTAACTTCCAGGGTAGTTACAGCATCCGAGAGCTCCGCGAATGCAGGTTCGAGTGCGTTGAGCGGGAAAGCATCGTCAACGGTTTTACTGACAAGGGAACCGCGCGAGGAGCGACGTAGTGGAGTATGTGGACGAGAGGGAGGTCGAGATCCAGATTTGTTATTCTGACGATTGGACGATGAGGGAGTGGTAGCTGTTTCTGCCATATTGGCAGCAGTGGTGGTGAAGTGGGGGTTTGTTTATGGCCTGGTGCGTGTGATAAGTTATGGGTGACCGATGAGCAAGTGGCTGACTTACTAGCAATGTCTGTATGAGGCTCTGGGTCACAGGCACCTCATCTCTCGTGACATTGGTGTCACGAATACGGTTACTGCGCCCCGTTTAACCCGGGGTGACGTGATGCGGGTGGCCGGGGGTTCCCGCAACCGAAATAATTTCCTCGGCGTTAGTCTGCCGGTACTACCGGCGTACGATACAAGCAGCGATACTATACTATACGAGGCTTCTTCTATCATCACTCCATTACTAAGTCTTGTAGTCGTGCGGTACCCTACCCGCTTTTCAACTCACCTCAGCCCTCTTTTGACCACAGATAGTCTACGGATTACAATTACGAGTTACCGTTGGCTGTCACACAGATATCCATTCATATTTTTCTCATCTTGCAACCCTACCGAAGGTTTCTCAGTGGCTGAGCTTCTTATTCCCTGGCCTTTTACGTGACATCGTATTCGTCACCATCCAACCCCAATAGGGTACTTGAGTACAGGACCAGCAACTCAAGGCTGTTATTTATTCTGACTCAAAAAAGAAATTTCGTTTCCTTCTCACTTATACAATAGAAACAAGAGAGGAGAGAAAGGAAAATATATATACTATTATATAAAAGAGTATAAAAAATAAAGGAAATTGGAAAAATCCTTCAAGTTCAAAATACTCGAGTATATTACCTTTTTCACTCGGCAAATTAAAGCCTTCCCTCCTTTCCACCAGGATACATAGAAAGGGGGGGGTTTGCTCAGAAGAAGGGAGGGGTAATGTCCAAGGCTCTTTCTCACACATTGCTGCGCAGCACTGGCACAACTTCCTATATCCACTCACGTCCACACCAACCAAGAACATTCCGCAGCTTCTCCTCTTCTTTCTCTTCTTCCTCTTCCTCTTCCTCCCCATCATCCTCACCACCTATATCTAGATTCCCTCGATATTCCCGTTCAACACATTACCTACTACCAATAGCACTTCTGATATCAGCGTACGCCGTCGCGAAACTCTCGAATTCCGACTTTTCTCTCCTGCACTCCTGCCGCTCTCAAAAGTCCCCCTTACAAGCTATCTTTTTGACACCCACAATGTCCACCTCCAGATCAATTGCTCCCGGGCGTCCAGAAACACTAACGAAAGAGGAAGAAACCAAACTAAAGGAATTCTGGAACGCAGCACTGAAAGTGTTTGGCACGAGCGCACCAGAAGATTCCGAGTCTCTTTCCCAAGCCCCTGCTACAGAGGAGGAGAACGGCAACTCTGTGACGTCGCCCACCTCACCCACCTCGCCGGACAAGAGGAAGAAGACAACACTGGGGAGACTACTTAGCCGAAAGGAAAAAACTGGCGCTCCGAAGAAGGAGGCGGCAGCAGCGACGGGTGCGGGTGCTGACATAGTGCTTGATGCCTCGGATGACAAGTATGGTCAGACCAGGGAGTTCAAGGCTGCGCTAGCTTCACAGACCCCGGCCGAATTGCGAGATGCGTTCTGGAGCATGGTGAAATGTGATAATCCTGACGCACTGTTGCTGAGGTTTCTAAGGGCGAGAAAGTGGGACGTGGATAAGGCGCTGGTAATGATGGTTGCTACCATGAATTGGAGGTCCAAGGAAATGAATGTACGTTTCCCCCGGCCCTTTGCATGAGAAGCTTTCTGACGGGATTCCCTCACCAGGTACAAGCCGTTGTCGGGAAAGGCGAAGGTGGAGCAGCAGCGGAGAAGGACAATGACTTTATGATGCAATTGCGTATGGGGAAGAGCTACCTCCATGGGTTGGATAAAGAAGGCCGCCCTATCTGCTTTGTTCGAGTGAGACTGCACAAGCAAGGTGAACAGAGTGAGGAGAGTCTTGAGCGGTACACAGTCTACATCATGGAGACGGCTAGGTTGATGTTGCAACCTCCGGTTGACACTGCTGTAAGCAATGTTCTCATGGGCTATACAAATATCAGACTAACTTTCATAGGCGGTCGTCTTTGATATGACTGGATTTTCCATGGCGAACATGGTAAGAACTCCTAGCCCCATGAGAAATACTAGAAGTAACTCCCATAGGATTACGCCCCTGTAAAATACTTAATCAAATGCTTCGAAGCTCACTACCCCGAGAGTCTTGGAATCTGCCTTGTCCACAAAGCCCCGTGGCTATTCTCAAGCATCTGGGTAATCACACTCCTTCAGATCCTTCTTCTTGCTCCCTGCCCCACGATACTAACATCCCAATCCAACAGACCGTAATCAAAGGCTGGCTTGACCCCGTCGTCGCGTCCAAAATCCACTTTACCAAGACAACCGAAGACATGGAAGCTTTCATCCCGAAAGAAAACATCCCCAAAGAACTCGGCGGCAGCGAAGACTGGACCTACACATACGTAGAGCCAATCCCAAACGAGAATGCCCCGGCTGGAGACCAGGCGCGCAGAAACATGCTTCAGTCCACGCGCGAGGAGCAGATCCGCAGATACGAGGCCGCAACGCGCGCGTGGATCGCTAGCGGCGAAGCGGGAGAGAGCCCCGCAGCAGAGCGTAGAGCCATTTCTAAGGAGCTGGCGACTGGGTATTGGGAGATGGATAAATACTTGCGCGCCAGGACACTTTATGATCGTACTGGTGTGCTGTTGCCTAATGGGGAGGTGAACTTTTATAACTACAAGAAGGAGAAGGCTGGTGCAGTGGAGACTTCGGAGGACGACATTGATTAGTTTACTTTTTGTGATGTTTTTTTCTTCTCCCTTTTCGCTTGTGTTCGGGGGAGGAGGAAGGGTGAGGGTAATGGATTTTCAAAAGTTTTTGAGTAGATTATATTGTGCGGTTTGCGGGGTGGGTGGCGGGGTTATGGAAATGGGAGTAGGATGGGATTGGGTGGGTTCAGATAGAGGGTTCTTTTGTTTAGAGGGAAGGCTTATCGGACTTCTAGAAATCTATTTGTGGGCGGGGGAGGGGAGAGACCCGGTGATGTTTGATTAATATTTGCAATCATACCCCTATAATGTATTATATAAATTGCGCTTGTGGGTATGTAATGATACGAGGCACTTTCTTTTAAAAACGAAAAAGCCAGGAGCTCCCCCGTCCGAATGCCATGCTATGATACAACCAGCTAACAAAAATATACAGTAAAACAGAGGTGATATATGAAACGGGATTATGCCACCGGTCCATACCTATCTTCTAGCACTCATACCCCCACCACTCGACCCTCTATCCAGTCTGCCCCCCCTCACCCTCACCCTCTCCTTCTTCTCAGCATCCCCACCGCCATCCTCCCTCTCCCACTCTGGAACCCCCCTAGCCCCCTTTTCGATACTCGGATACTGCGCCCATCGATCAAAATCCTCAACCCTCTCATACGGGCTCCTGAGAAAGGCATTGACCTCATGCACAAAAACGCCGGCATTTCTCCTGCCCAAGAACTCGGTCAACATGTCCTCCGCGGCGCCGCTCGCGCTCTTGAGGTCCACACTCTTGAGTATGGCGATGGCGTACTCGAGCACGAACTCAGCGTTGTCCGCCAGGAAGGTGAATATGGAGAGTTCGCGGCGGATGAAGGCGCGCGCACGAGATTGTAGATGCGTGGAGGCGAGGAAGGTTGCCGGTGTGAAGTTTGCATGGTTGCTAAGCCGATTGGCGCCGACATGGCTGGAGCGTAGGGCGTGGGTGTAGATGTGGCGTCTGGTGAGGGTTGAGGAGGGGGGAAGTGGGGAGCGGGGACGGCGGGGACGGTAGGGGCGCCTATGAGTGCCTGTTGTAGTTGAAGAGGAGGAGGAGGTGTAGAAGGTGGGTTTCGGAGGCGCTGGTTTCCATGGGACGTTATGCTGGGTCTGAGTTAGTTCATATTCTCCTCCCCGAAAATCATATCATAGATCATAGAAACTCGCTTTAACACCCCCGACTTCTAACGACTCGATCGCAACCTTGCACAGCGGGCACAGGGGCTTAACCCCCGTCCATGTGAGTATGCAAATATAGTCGTACTCATGCCCGCACGGGCCCGCAACGGCCTTCTCGGAGATCGCCTCTTGACATATCACGCATGCTGTAGCCTCAGCTTCCTCCGCCTTCGATGGCCGCGATAGCGTTGGTGGTGCGATTCGTCGTCGCTTGCGGGGGCTGCGGTGGTTGTGGGCCGGGTCCATTTGCGTTGCGGTTGGTACTATAGTCTAGAGACTCGCCTTGAAGGCTGGTGTTGAGGATGAGGTAGGCTCTCGAGGGAGGTAGGTGGGGCTTGGATAGGGTGATGAGACTGACAGGGGTATGGGTGTCCCGACAGCATATCCGCTCAACACCGATAACAGTAAAGTGTCGGGCCACCCATACCCCTGTCCGTCTCATCATTTACTTGACATGTATGCCTGAGTAGGGCTTGGGGTGTAGGGTTTTCGGGAGATACCGAGGTACGAGTACAGCATGACTGGATTCCGGCGGGCTTTTCCTCGCCCTTCCTAGGCTCCGGAACAGGACTGCCAAGAGCATCAATAACGCGTTTGCTGGTATCGTGGCTGGTGTGGCGTATCCGGCGGATATGGCTGCAGTGGTATAATACTGGGTTTTCAAGCAGCTCCTGCCCCCCTAGGGCCATGGTTAGTCTTAGTTGTTTACTTAGACACCTTCTGAAATGAGGAAACACCGAGGGTTGCGGTTAGCGATGCGAGTGTTAGCGCCTTGGGGAATGATGTAAGCTTAGGGGTGGGAGGATTGCTGTTCGGTACTACTTGCTGTGGGACGGGGACTTTGTATATCTTGTTGGAGGGGCTAAATGTGTGTGGGTGAATTGATACGTATGGTGCGGGATTCTTGGGAGGAGAGAGCATCTATATTCCAATTCGGGTCACGACCGATATTTTTGTTACAGTTTTTGGCTATATTCCCTCCTTTTCCTTTCTTTTCTGGTGTTGCTCAGTGGTATTCGTTACTATCACAAACGATCATAAAGAATCACTCGAAGCGAGCTGTGGGTTGCTAGCTTCTAGTGTTCGCGCTATTGTGGTACGAATATCTATTGAAGGGGTCTAAGTTTATCCATCTAAATACGGGGAATTTTATTGGCTCGCTGGCACTCAACCACAACTATTCCATAATTTCGTACCCCGCCCTAGCGATAACAGGATGTGGGAATAACCTGTCAATGGATGGTGATACATGAGAGGTGCCATAATCGACTACCTTCGGTCAGGGCCAGCCCAGGCTATTTCATTGTGCGGGGTCACCCTCTACCACCGCTCTCGAGCATGGTATGACATGCGCCGAAGAAAACCTCCTGACATTCTGGGAATTAAAAACATTAGAAAAAAAAGGAAATCGTGCTGCAATTGCGTAGCATAGACCTGAGTATTATTGCGTGGGAAATTTCTGGTGGGTTCATGGAGAGTTTAGGCAATTCGAGCTCTTTACGGGGACAGCACTTTTGGGGGTATGTAACGTCGCGCATAAATTAATAAACACACAAGTATTATTCGAGCAACTGTTCAACTTTATAAGTTTAAAATGTATTACCCAGAGACTTAAAAAGTGGGCTTAAAGGCCATCACGTAATGCTTCCGTGCTTGCTACTATTTTTTTTCTTTCTTTTTTCCGAGTACGCTCTTCCGCCACTAGGTAGGTGGTAGGTAGGCAGAGCACTTGTAGCGCCTAGGGGAGACAATGAAGAACCTCTCAGTCAAATCTAATAGGCCAGGCAGATATTCTCCCATATCACTTGTCCGGTCTTGCTTGGCACATTTAGTATGATGTCTGGGAGATCCTGTGCGCTGGGTTACTCACCGAAGTCCCTACTGAATTTAATAGGGAAGGGGATTAAACTTGAACCAGACACCCTAATGAAGGCATGATGCTTTGTCAAGCTAGATATGCAGCTTTCGCTGAGTGACGGGGTACGAGGGGACAGGTGTCGATGCCTACCCTCCGCTCCGATCCAGGGTGGTAGCAGTTAGACCGAGTATTACCTCTATGTATCGTATTACCAACAATCCGACTGACTACAAAACATAATTTTGTGGAGAAAGCGAACAAACGGGAACTTCCTCCAAACTGTTCAGTAATCCCAAAAGGTCTTGGCCACGGAATGTTGTCAAATTGTAAGATATGGGTTGCTATGATAGGGCGCGAAAAAAAGAGTCAGGGTTCTTTCCCATTGGCACTTCGCCAGTACCGCTACTTTGGGGATTTCAGGCTGTAAAAGTCACGTTGGAGAACAAGACATGAGAGCCTGAGACTTGATACTGATGAAGTGCAAGGGCCTCCAGGCTTCCTTTTGTCACTGCTATCGCTCTGTTGAAGCCCGCGCTAGCCCACATTTCCCAAACCGAAATTTATTATCGCCGTAGTATCATATTTGCTTCAGCCATGATTTGATTCCAAAAGATTTGCGGTGTCTGCGAGTATGAATACCTATATCGGAATTTTGGTTCAACAAACCCCTGATAGATTACTGTAATCAGACTTAGGCGTTCATCCCAAGAGCTCCGTTACAGAAACCCGTCTTCCTCCAGCTCCAAGGAACCCCATCAACCGATCCTACCCACCACCATATACAACAGAAATTAAGTCACCGTTCGGCGCGCCCAGATTTGGACCTAAAATACGGATTTAGCCCAGGCCTGGGCTTTGTGTCCGGCAGTGTTTGGTCGGCCCGCACCGGGACTAGATTTCCTTTCGTAGACGGAAGCAGAGTTTTTAATCTAGAATTTTCAAGGCCAAACCCGTGTTTAACCCTGAGGAAAGGCTTTTTATAAACCTATGATACTGTCAGAGTATTTTTCCTTCTCTTTATCCATACATATTTTCATCTGATGCGCAAATCATTAATAGAGAAGTCTATATCTAAATCCGGGCGTGCCAAACGGGCCTAAGTCTGACCCGTATCAACTTTTACCGCGTATACACCTGTCAACCTTATGCAGCAGACCAAACATCATACATCAAGCGTAGTCATCCGAAACGCCCTCTAAGCTATAAGTGACCGCGTGCAAATATGTACTGACAAGGAAATGTTCGTACGATGAAATATAAAAAGGTTAACGAAGAACACTTAATAAATAGTCCTAAGCCCCGTGCCGGCGCCAACAACTCTAGCAGCAACAAAGAACACGGCAGCGGCAATATAAGATGCGGCGGTGAATAAGATCAATCCCGTAAACTGCCCGTTCATCGAGTGGATGATTTGTCCAGCGATCGGAATGCCCGTGAGTGTTCTGTAGCCGTCGTATCATCAGCTACACACACACTATCAGCTTAAGGACGTAGGAAGGAACAAACCCGAAACTGACAAAAAAGTAGCAAGTCCCGTACTTCTTCCCATACTCCCTAGTCTCACAAATCTGCCCGACACAAACCGGTGTAAGAGTGATTCCACTTCCGCTCCCAAACCCATACATCAAGGCGAATACGATCATGAGAGCCTTGGCCCCGCCGACATTCCCATCATGCATGTACGCCGACGGCAGCCATAGTGCTAGTGTTGTTACTAGGCAGAACGCGACCGTGATGATCATCGTATTGAACCGCCCAATCTTATCCGCTACGAGGCCGGGGAGCCAGCGGCCGAATACCGAGCCGACGTTCAGGATTGCCAGAAGTTGGTAGGAGAAGGCGCGTGGGAGATGGAGGTACAAGAGGGAGTAGGAGGTGATGTAGGTCAGGGGGACGAAGACACCCCATTCGATCATGAACACCCCTAGAGTTGTAAGTGTGAATCGAGGGTCTTTGAATGCCGTTAAGTCGATGGATGGGTCGAAGCCCTCCCTCTTAGGCTTGTTCTTCCAATTCTTTTCTATCGGCGGCACTGCCGTAGCGACGGAAGACGAAGTGATGGTCGAGGACTCGGACGCGGGCGATGACGATGCGGCATTAATATCCGAGAGTCGCGCGCGGATGAGCCAGTTCGCTAACACCATTAGCAATAGGCAGACAAAACCTACGATTCTAACGGCCCAGCCGAAACCGACTTTTGGTGTCGCGGATTGTATTATTAGCGGGAATACAATCCCGCCGATTGAACCACCAGTTGTAGCGACACCGGTGGCGTACCCGCGTTTTTCGAGGAACCAGTGGCCGATAGAAGCGACGGCTGGCGTAAAGACTAAAGATGTGCCCATGCCTCCTAGTATCTATAAACCATTAGTCCTTCACACACAATATACGTACAGTAAACACCACACACATGCAAGGGGATGGATACACTCACGCCAAAAGACAACATAAATTGCCAATAGGCTACAACCAAAATCCGTCAGAGCCATCCAACTCAACTCCAAAACCACCAAGACAAAGAGCCTCACACTGTGAAACGCTCAAAAGCATCAAACTGGCTACCACTGATACCGTCCCGCTAACTAAAAGCCATTTCGGTCCATAACAATCGAATATCGGCCCAATCTGTATCCCACCAAAAAAGCTAATGAAGGCATACACTCCGAAAATCCATCCAACTTGTCCTTCCGAATACTCTCTCAATTGATGCTCAGCAAGGTACGCCTGAAACGTGCCGATAGTATTCATAATGCCGAAGGAAGCGACCATCCCACAGAAAGAACCTAACACCACCGACCATGCCTTGCCTCCACCCTCAGGATATGCCGTTGCTGTACGGCTAGGGGTTGCAGTGAGCGGATTGGGGATGCTATTGCTGCCATTGGGATTAAAGGTCAGCGACGGTAGATCGTCGCTTCGGCGTGACGTTGTCTGTGAGAGGACTGGAAGATCCGTCGGTGATTGGTTGATAGCGAGGTGATGTTGTGGTTGTGGTTGCTCAGGTACCGACTCCAAGGAAGCGGGTTGGTGGTTGTGAAACATGTAGACTTATATTATTTTCTGCAATTAATTTACCGGCAAAAAGAGTAGATGAACGAAATCGGTTTCAGAGGCAACTTTAACCGCCTTTGCAGGAAGAAATTCTTCTATTGAGGGACCAGCAGGACTAGTAGTAGTGTAATGATGATATTCTTCCTCAACAATTGCCACCTAGAAGATGATCATAGAATCATTCTAAGGAATAAAAATAATAGTGATAGAGAGAAGAAGAGTACCGGTACCAGGAGAAGAGGAGGGGAGGTGGGATTACATATGAGCTCATGGGTATATCCGAGCCTCCCACCACCATCTCAAACCGTCTCCCGAAAATGAAAAACCAGGGCCTGTTCAATTTCGCTTTCGCTAAACCAAGAGCCCAAGACACAATGCGGGGAAAACCTTGAGAGCGGATTGGTTCTTTTCCTTCGTTTGTCGAGCTCCGCGACGCCGTAACTAGAAAGGGTCTCGTAGCGTGGGGTCGCTGGCTTCTGCCGGACGCACTCACACACCCTTACGGCAGTGTAGCTAGTCATGACAGCTCACTCGAGCACCTTTTTCCCATCTTGCTAAGAATGGCATGCAGGGTGCTCAGTAGGGTGTAGTATAGTACGGGACAAGTAAAGGGCATCTGCGGTTATCTTATCTGGTCTCTTCTCGCTCACAGGTATCTTGGAAACGCAAAACGTTTGCTAAAGCACTATAACTAAGGGCTAGTTCTTGGATAGGGCGCCTTGGCAAGAACTCTGTAAAAGTGTGGCAGTTTTTACAGGTGGCACAATGTTAGGTAACTCCCAAACCGCTGTGGGTTCACGAGCCCCTCTTCCCTCCTCCTTTACCGCAACGCTGCAGCATTCCGCCTTGGTCATGGGTTCTACCACTTGACCCAACTCGCTCGCCACTCAGAGGAGAAGTTAAGTGAAGTATGATACTGTACGGGGCCATGGGCAAGTGGGCATATCTGATGCTCTAACAAATATGGTACTGTATTGTATCATACTTGCTAAGATGCTCGTATGTTTAACTCCGGGACGCAGACTGGTTTTTGGTTTTGGAAGCTCGTGTTTCTTTGGGCGGTGTTGTGGGCTATATCACCAAATATCTCACGGCATAGAATAGGTGTAATACCGGATCTACCTGAGCACCACAAGTCGGATCATATGAAGATTTAATCAACTGCAGGGAGGGGCAATTGAGTGCTTATGCAGCCGAGACTGGATGTCACTGCCGGTACCGCATTGTGACACCCAATTTTTTTTCGGTAGCCAAGGATTTTCGGTCTGGCCTATCATAGAAAAGCTCGCTACTTGTAACCATAACCGTGCTGCCATTAGGCATGTGAAATCGAGCGAGTGATGCCTTGTGACTTGAGTCATGATATTTACATAATATTATACCCTTGTGCAAAAACCCCGCCCATGGATCTAGTGATCGAAGAAGAAGAAAACGAGCAATGTCGAGAAAGAAAAAGGAAGGATGAGAGGACGAAGGTATCTACCGATACCGGTAGTTGAGCATGCGCCACACTCTCCCCGTCTCTTACCGCATATAACAAATCTGGGTTCTCAGCCTTCAACCCCCCAAATTCTGTCTTTGTATCCTACCGCAAAAGCTCGAATAATTGAACCGTGTGCTATGTAGTTGAGAATTCCCTACTTTAGAATAGGGGCGAAAAACACAGCAAAAAAAGAGCTGCTCAGCCCCCCTGGGGGCCATAAAAAAACAAAAAACACCAGACCTTACCAGAGGAGGCAACTCCAACGACATAGCACACGGTTCAATTATTCGAGTTTTTGCGGGAGACCCAAAGATGCTTTAGCTGGGAGCAAGAGGACCATTTCTCCTAGAGCTCGCCAGTTAATCTCAGGGTACAGACAATACACCATGGATGTTGCAGGATGCAAATATATAGTGTCCTTTCCCCGGTTCCCTAGAACATGACCGGACGCAGGGATGTGAGCCAACTGGTACCTGTCGATATAGCAACATAAGAAGAGAAGCAGTATCATAGAAGTAATTGACATTACAATCAACTACCGGTAGCTAAAGACACTAAATGTATTTCCTTTAGCGCGGATCTCTAGGAGAGAAGATTCCCGTTGGGTATAACCATGGAACAGTCAACCATCACTGCCGCATATTAGTCAGCCCGGTACATTCTGCATCGCGTATAACTGAGACGAAACAGACACACCCAAGCTGCGCCGGGGGCGGGGGTAGAAGCGGATGCAGAATCAGCAGCGGGGGCGCCGTATGCCTTATTCCCCAGGTTATCCGCTTGAAGAAGGGAGTAACCTCTCGCGAGACATGATAACCCTCTTGGCGACACTGCCCCAATATATTTCTCCATATTTTACCAACTCTATCTAGCGTGGAGATTCCCGTGTGGGTTGAGGACATGTACCGCCACCCGGAGCAAATACCGGTAGTGTTAGAAACGCAGCAAGAGTGTGCGCAGGGAGGACGCCAGAAACACTACCGGTATTAAGCCTACTGATCCAACTAGACTGCACTGGAGAGAAGCCAGCACCTCGGAAAACAGTCAGCACATATACAGCGATTCTAGCAATGCCAACTCATTCCTATATTCCCCATTCCCTAGCCACGAATCTCCCTCTCTGGCTCTCAGAATACGCACCTGCATAATCGGCAATTAGGTAGCCAACTGAACCCTCACTGAATGCGACTTCCGATCCCAAAAAACATATGAAGGTAGCTATTTCAAATAAAATCCTTCCTCTCCAACTCAACGATGCTATAGATATCTTTGTGCTCTGCCTCGGGTTCTTCTGACCTACGGGGCCTTTGTAGAACGTATCTGGCGTCACCGAGGTTCTATCCTTGATCAAGCAACGGGGCGGCTCGGGGAGGGGCCAGACGGCTGACAGGAAAAATTGTGAGAGGGACTGTTTAGGAGGCTGTGGGAAAACACCAGTGGAGGGCCGAGGCGCCGCTGATATAAGAGGCCGTGCTCAAGTCAATAGGCCACAGCAACACCAAAGATGCCCAGCATGAACTCAAACTGCCCCCGGTGCCTATATACCGCTGTTTCCGCAGCCTACGGGGTGTCACTACAAGAACCCATCTCTGTTGTGAAGGTTGGAGTGCAGCTAAAACCGGGGCAATCTGATTCAAAACTCTAGTTCCGATAGATATTTATAATTTCCCTCTTCTTAAGGATGTGTTTATTCCTGCACTGGGAATACATTAAATATTTAATAGATATTATGGCGTCGCCATCCTTAACTCCAAGCGAAATTCAAAGATAGCAGGATAAGTATCTGTTCCTGTAGAGATATGATGTGAAAATACTTAGCTGGCGCAGTGGCTAACATGTCAAGAAACAATTAACTTCCTGTGCACTTAGCAGGAGCCTAGGAGTTCGATTCCTCTCAAAATGAGTTATTATCGAACGATCCGTCACGTAGGGTAAGAGAACGAAGGATACCTGCCCTACCGGAACTGGGAGACTGAGGAGCTTAGCATTCTCCAACAAGGATGTAGGGCAAATCAGATCTGCTGCGAGGTGGTAGAATCCGACTCTAGACCATACCTGCAAGGGTAAGGCATGCGATCGGCGGGGTAGCAGAACAAAAATGGGATAAGTATTTCTTTTAAAGCTGATTCGCTTCTTTTGATTTGGGGAGAAAAAGCAGTTGCAAATTCTGAATGCTATCATTTACTTGAGATTCTCTAATTTATGTGTGCTAGAGAACAATTTCTTGCAGCACCCCCTACCTAAATACTCGGGGATCTGAAATAGTAACAGTGAAATGTTTTATACTGCACTTAACGGTCAATGTGGGAGGATATGGGTCGCGCAGTAGTAGACGATAGAGTGAGAGAATTCACGTGGAGTTCAGGCACTTTGTAGGAAGGATAGGGAAATGTAACTTCTACTGCTTGAATTTCGTTGTTTTTTAATCACAAAACTAAACTAAAGACAGGTGTATAAGTAAGGTGTAAGTAGCACGTCCTGATCCTTCCATGGATCACACCTATCTCTGTATTTCTCCACATGCCCTTGTTCCTTCGTACGTTCCTGTGATAGCAGAGTATGTTGGTATAATCTATTTCGTAAACTGTGAAACAATCTATCGCGCTTTCCCGAACCCCTGAGCTTCAAAGATCTATCACACTCCCGCAGCTACCAAGTCAGCCACATCCTTCAACATTAACAAACACATATCATGTCATACCGGAGTGCACTGAACTCAGAGTGTAGGGCTCTAGTATCCGAGACTGACTCACCACACAAGCATCCCAACAGCTCCGCAATATAAGGATTTATAAAGCCAAAACCGCCTACCAAAGTCCGAGATATACTTCTCTCATTAAATTCTATAACTTAACGCCCGAAGACTTGAGACAGAACGCCGGTAACTTACTATGCTTACCAATGCTCAGAGAGACCTATAATGTAGCAAGAGCTACGGAATTCTCCTAGTAGTACCTGCAGCGACACACTACTCAATTGGACACCTTACCGGTGCTGGGGTTTGGTCCATTCAAGCAAACACCCGATATGTATGTACTATGTAGTACGGCCCTAGAGCTATCATACAGACCTCTTCTCAACACTCGAGCATCAAGAGTGATGGATTTTATGAGAGTCTAATGGGTTTTCAAAGGCCTCTACTCGGATGCTTAGGGAAGATATGCCTGAGCCTTGAATAGCAGGGTCAGTATATGTTTGAGGGCTTGACCTCTGGGGGATGACCCCTCCAGCCTTGAATTAGGCATCTACACCGGAGCATTGGCAAAATTCATGTGCTCAACTTCGACTCTTCCGATTAGCCTCCGACTTATCCAGCTCTTCAATTGAGTCAGGTCGGTGGTTGAAGAATATTAATATTATGACCAATCCGCCCCTGTCAACTCTGTAGTACTAACTAGCACCAGCGGGTCATCCCCCAATAGGAACCCTAACCACCGTAAACGGTAGTACTGGGTTCTCAACCTGAAACTGAGAATTGACCGCCAGCAAATCATTCCCGTCAAAAGCTATCGTAGATGGCTTTTCAAACAACTTACTGGTTATGTTCCTCGTCGGCGTTCCAGAGAGATACCCCGGGTGCATCTGAATAACCTTGATGGACTGGCCAGTCTCGGGATAGGCGGTAACCGAGCACAAAATGTTATCACGGATGAGCAGGCCATCGGGGGCTCCAATCTACGGCCCATCCAAAATTAGCTAAATTGCTCATATAAGCCTCAAAAGAATAAAACCTACCACCACCCCACCAAAATCGACCTTGTCAACCTTCCTCGAAGAAATAACAACCCTCCAAATCTCCCCGGCATAAATATCAGCAACAAGCAAATTCCTCTGATCCTCGGTAACCACAATCCCATTTCCGCCGGGCCCCATGGCCCCGGTAAGATCCATCCACTTCTCTAACGGCAGATCTACGGTCGGCTTATCCACCTCACTAGCCGTGACCCTGTACAGCGTTGGCAGAAACGTATCGGTAACGTAGACATTCCCCGCCTCATCGATATCCAGATCATTGAGCAGCGTCTCGTTATAGCGGAAGCCATTGCTAAACCGATGTAGCAATTTCTTCGTACTCAGGTCGAAGACGAAGAGGATACCAGAAGGGCCGCCGGCAATGTATAGCCGGTCCTTGCAGTCGACCTTCATACCTATGGCGTTTGAAAGGCCGTATGTCGAACCGGTTAGGAAGTGGACGAGGTGTTTCTCGTAAACGCTACCGCGGTAGATGTCCCCAGTTATGGTGCTGCCGACGTAGAAGTATGGTGAGTTGGACTGGCGGGCGATTCCTTCTGGGAAAGTTCCGTTGCCTGGGATGGTGTATACGGATATTTTGTAATTGCCATCGGGCTCTGGAGCTGGGACTGCCGTGGCGAGGGCGAGAATGGAGAGGGCCAGGAGGAGGTAGGAATTGACCTGCTGTAGAATCATCTCGCAAGATCTCTGGGGTGTTTCTGTAGAGCGTGTTCTGGATGACCGACTAGAATCCTCATTCCTCGAAGGAAGCATCCTACCTTATATACCCCTTTATACCCCTCACCAAATCTCACCCACGTGTACTTGGACACCAGGGCTAGTCCATGAATACTACTAGAGTGGTCAGATTGCCGTTTATACCCCCCGGGCAAATAAAAATCGCAAAGCCCTTCCAAGTGTGAGAGAAAATGCCTCTGCTTTCACAAGGCAGGCATAGCTGCATACGAACCACCACCACAACCAATTATTAAAAAAAGAGTCATGGACTAAGCTAGCTTGGCATCTATACCGGTATACTATCCAATATAGTCCGCCTTGTCATCCAAAGACAGCCCCGCCACGACTCCCCACAACAACGTCCAACAAAAAGGCGGCCTCTGGTTGACCTCTCATCAAAGATCCCCACCAATCCCCCCGAAATTTCACGGCGAATAATTTCTCCGAATCGGATGATAACAACAATAATAATAAACAGATAACACGGCACGGTAATCACAGCTTACAAACCAGCTCCCATCGATACGAGGTGGTTACACCGCACTACCAGGCACATCCCAAAACCATCCAACCGCAATGCACCCAACCCGTTCTCCAACAGACATAGTCAGCACAACCCAAGTGTGTTGTCGCAAGTCCAGTACCGTCCGGTACCTACACCTTACGATCTAAGCCCTTTTTTCTTTTTCTTTTTTTCCAGTCAGGGTTCCAGAAATGATCTGCCTTCCGCCTCGCATTCTCACTTTACCCCGATACCGATGGCTTATACAGCACCGCTTATGCACGGGCGGCGACAGTTCCCAGTCGAGTTAATATTGGAAAGGTGAATACGATGCAGAACTGGGGATTAAGTTGTTGGTTATGTTTGGGATTAATGTCTTAGTCAAGGGTTAGCACAAAACCTCCACAAGCCGGCAATGTGGACGTGGATTTAATCATTGACCTGGTTGGGACTAGGGTTAATTCGTTTCTCACATCACAGCCGATCACTCGAAGGAATTTCGATTTCGTGAGATTACCCGCTAATGGGAGTAGGCATCATGCACCACTCAAAGCGGTATTGCACAGTAGCCAAACAACGCGGCACCACGCCCCTGCATATAGTGCGGTTGTGCACGTGTGAGGATTCCTCCTTCCCGAAAGAGACGAAAGCTCTATATTAATAGCGCCATACCTCTACGAAGGCAAACAAATCTATCCGCAGGATACTCGCACCCACTTGTACGTTACCCCGGCACGCAAGTAAGCAATCCGGCTATGCCAATACTCGCCCAGGATGGAGATTCGCCCATCGGTGGGTGCCTACATTAATTCGATCCCACAGCACTAACCTATCCTACATACTCTTCAGACTTGAAATGTTACGTGTGGTTAGCTCCACCTGTGCGGTAAACAATAACCACTAGTAAAATACCGGAGCCGAAAGAGCTATCACGAGCTTGTTCCCCTTAACTTTGCATTCTTGTATCCTAAGGTTGCTCTCTTCCACTCGTCAAGTAGGGCACTTCCCTTCCGCTCCCTACCGGCTCGAGCACAATATCAGTCATATCACCCAAGTGCCGTAACGCATATTACATTGTACCAAGTAATGAGTGTGTATTCAATATGACACGTGCGGGGAACTACTACTATAGATACCAGCAGCAGCAATGCATGTAAAGTATGCCCAAGAACATATAGGTCGGCTCTATAGACTATAGCCTATGGCTGATGATTAAGGGGCTACAACAATAGCAAAGGGCTTTAATAGAAATAGTCGACGTTGAAGTTAACTATAATATCTATTACCTAGGCGTAGGCCCCCCCATCTAAGCAACGACCACGAGCAGGGCTATCCGATGACTCTGTAGGATATTGATAGAATCAACGTCGGTAAAACAACTATTATACGTCTTATCTAAGCTTACTCTATCCTAGATTCATCTGGCACTTATTAAATTTTGTTTATTTTCACTTTTATTTTTATTCGGACAAAAGTGTCCGGGCACGCCAAGAAAGGAAAACGGTTTGAATAAAATTTAAAAATAAAAAATAAAGTCTTAGATATGTTGTCCTACTACCATAGGATCTCTCCAAGAGTGATGAGGAGCCCAATCCTCATCCAATTAAGATATCCACAATCACCAACTAAAAAATGCATGTATAGTACTGTACTGTTGCCAACCCCGAGCTCACCTTCCATACCCATTCTCCACCATTCACACCCACGCTCCGCGTTCATTTACCCCCCCGTATGATGCTAGAATCCCTCCTCACTAGAAGACGGATTACAATCATCCCCCTACCATATCGAAATAGAAGATACATACATCCTCGACATACACACCAGCAGCAGAACAAACCTACAAACACACACAACCCCCAGTTTCAATGCTAGTATTTCGTATTAGTGCCTACAAATACAATATCTAATCCAACCCCAGACAAATCCTTCAGTCAATTGAACCATACTTCAACCTAAAATCTACCCCTCAATTCGAGGAACTTACACAATCCTTGGAAGGAGTTGTGTCACTCTTGATTGTAGCTTGTTTCGTTTGATTGCTGAGTATAATACAGTATCATACGCACGACCGAAAAAAAAAGGCTTTCAAGAATCGAGGCCTTTTCTTTCTTGCTTTCTTTCTTTCTTTCTTTTTCTCTCCTCATTCACATTGACGGCCTTATCCTTTAAAATATAGGAACAATATTGCGATAGCTGAGATAGCTTGTGGGGATTAATTGATTAGACTAGGTAACTTTTGTCCTCCTTCCCCACAGGGTTTCGTTTGAGGTTTAAGTTCATTCTCAAGATATCGTCCTTAAAATGCGGATTGATTTACTAATCGCGCTCGGGCCATTTTCTTAGATATATTGAGGTAGCTCTTTAACCTCGCAGGGAAGGCATAGGTGGAATAGATATCTACCGGTATCCTCCTAATACCGTTTCCGGGAACCAACTAGACCCATGGACGAATTTAGTACTCCCATTTTGTTTTTTTCTATTACGGGTACGGTAGCTGCTACCTGCAATATCAAAAGGCAAGTTTTTTCTTTCTTTCTTTCTTTCTTTCACATATTTTGATTAAACCCCCAAAATGGTCAATGATCCAGTCATTCACGTTGAGTAACCTCAGATCTTGGACATGCCTAGGTATCACAAGCAGAGCTTTATGGCCACTTACATCCTATCAGTGGAACGGTGACCTGACACCACTGAAATTCAGCCCACCTATCCCGGTCAACCCCAGCCTAACTTAACTCTACAATCTACCCTTCCCCTCCTCCCCTTCTCCCATACACCCAGCTAGCCACTTCGCCTCCTCAGCCATCGTCTCTTCAGACCTAGGCTTCCTCTCGGCGTCCGGATGCACAGTCGGGAACTTCGGCCTTGCGCCGTTCTCGGTGAAAGCCGGATGCTGCGCTTCCAGGTAATTACGTCCCAAGTCACCGTCTTCGGACTCCAGCATAGTATATATTTGATCTTCTTGCGGGAGATCTTGGAAGTGTCGGGGAATTATGTGGGTGTGAACGTGTGGGACTCTAGGTGACACTTAGTAGGGGGATGAGGAGGAGAATTGGTAGGCGACCCACGATTGGCCAGCCGCAATACCATCTTGCATTGCAATATTCAGGGAATCAGCTTTGTAAATTTTCTCGATTACCTTACTAACCTTTTGGACGGTTAGGAAGATGTCTGTAACCTAGCCGCCGCCCCCCCCAAAATCACCACTATCAGCAATTTACTAACCGACCAAGCTCCACTAGGAGAATACCTCGTCAGCTGAGAGATCTTTGAGTCTCGGAACAACTCTATTCGAACAGACGAGGACGTGGCCGGGCAGTAGGGGCTTGAGATTGACAAGGGCGAAGGAATATGCGGTGCTGTAAAAGACCTACCCAAGCACTCCAGTCAGCTTCGGATTCGCTCTCTCCACAAGATGGCTTTCGGTCGGCACCTGAGACGTGACCAAGAAAGAGCCAAAGTACACCGGCCTCTCAAGGACCTGTGCGCCAGCAGCCATACTTGTGAGCTTGGTGACCAAGGGAAACGAGTGAACGCTTGGGCGAAATGAGTGGATTAGAAACCGAGGGAATGAACAAAAGGAAGGCAATTGGTATCGCGGAGTCGTCAAGGAGTTACAGGGTCCGGGTGGCAGTGGGGTATCGTGGAGTTGAGGGAGAAGTAAGCTCAGGAGAAGAATGAGGTGCTTTGCGTTTGCCGAAGGGGACTGACGTAGTTAACGGGGTATCGCGTGCCAAGAAAGCTTATCGGGTGAACCTGTGTGGCTACTGCTAGTATGCAACCACCCAATTCTACAAGCATCATTTGCTATGACGGCGTGTCGCGTGCGAGCTTCTGGTAAGAAACTCCCAGTGATGGAATTGTAATCCCCTAATGGAATTCTGGACCACAATTAGATATTCCTTGTACTCGGGTACCGTAAGGTAAATACATTGTTTGTACAACCCACAACCGTTTCAAGTACTACCACTGCTTGCGCAGTATCATAGGCTTGGAATGGCAATAAATGTACATACAGCAGCGTCCCTCTCCTACATCCATGTTCTCTAAAAGAAAGTGAAGAAAGTAAAACGAAGACAGGAAATCCCCATAAACGCCAGAGGGTAGCAGCCTAGAGCCAGCCTAACCACCAAGCCCAAAAGAAAGACATGTGTATTACCAACCCAAATCAAACCGATTCCTCCCATCCCCCTATATACCTACGTCTACTTCTCCCCGCTAACCTCCCCTCCACCCCTATATGGCTCCAAACTCCTCCCCCGAATATCCTCCCCAACACACCTCGCTCCAGGCGGCGACAACCCCCCCACTCTTCCCTCCTCCGGATCAACAAACCCATACTCAGCCGGGCTCCTATTCTTCAAAAAAGCCTGCACCCTCTCCTCCTTCGACCCCAAAACCGCAACCTCTCGCTTCCTCTTCGCCCACTCGCGACTAATCTCTGCATGCCTAATGTCCCTCTGCTCCAGAAAATTATGCCCATTAATATTCGCCCGCGAGATATTCATCAGTGCGCCAGCAGACATGAGTATGAATAATATCGTAACGAACGCCCCGTTAGAGGTGTATAATGGGCCTTGGTGCCCGCCCCCTCCACCGGCTCCAGTGTGCGCCTGATGCTGATACCAGCGCTCCCAGTCCTCCCATGTTGCGTTCTGGGCGGGATCGTTGGGGCCGCCTTTTCCGTAGTGCTGTCTAGCGAAGCTTCCGTGGCCTTCTCGCTCTGTCCTCCATCCTCGCTGGCTGGCATTAGTGCGGGTGGTCTCCCATACTGGGGTGAGATTCCAGCCGGCGCCGCTGCGGTCGTAGGTTGCTCGCTTAGCTGGGTCGGAGAGGATAGCGTTTGCGGCGACGATTAGGCGGAAGCGCTCTAGCCGAATGGGCTCCGGTATGTCTAGGCCTTCGCCGCGGCGTTGCCGAAAGTGGTCTGGGTGGTAGAGTTTTACCAATTCGTAAAAGCGAGCTTTTGAGTACGGGGCGCCCCGCTTGCAGTTGAAGATTTGGTAAGGGGTTGGGAAGGCATTGGATGGCCAGTCGTGCCTGTTGTCGTTGGTGGAGTTCACAGCTGCATAGTTCCGGACTCCAGGCTCCGGAAAGGCAAGGAAGAGTAATGAGTTAATCGTAGAGGCCGCTGGGAGCAGTTTATTGACTGAGCGTTTGGCTGAGCGTCCGCTCGCAATCATTGCTTCAGGCTCATATGAAATGGAAAGTATAATAAACTGAGCGATGAGCGGAGAACTGGAGAAGTCCCTGCTCAAACACTGGAGCAACATCTATCATCACGTGATCCGGAAAGCGGGAGTGATGCTCATCAATCATATCTCTCATAATGGCTAATAGCTCATCATGCGCTGCAGCACTCGGGTCTCAACTATCGCATCGGCACAAAAAACTCCCATCATTAAAATACATGTGATATGCTATATACCTGCCATTTCTCTTTGGCAGTATTAAGGTAACATTTCTCAAGCCATTGAGACCTCACCAAAAGCTTTTGTAACATTAGTCACAAAACGAGATAAAAAGAAATTTTAGAGCTCGAACCAGGCCTAATTTCCGTTCCGTGCTCTGTAGACCCCACTAATCTTGCCCGGCCTTCTCCCCATATCCGTTCACTGGGCCTGTCCCGATAGCCTCCAAAGGCGCCTGTTGCAATCTCATCTTCATCTCAAGCCATCTGAAGAAGCTTGGAGTTCGACAAAATTTGCGATAAAAAGCCTCTGCGGCCCTGTGACGGTGGTACCCAGTCTTGCCTTTGAACTGCACCGAGCATCCGTGCTTTGAGAGGCTAGCGAGGAAGTCAGCTTCCGAGAAGCCAGCTATGTCTATTATATTCGAGTCCGACGATGTCGAAGCAAGGGTCGCCAAGTATCTGTTCAAAGGTGCCAGAAACATCGCTGCCAAATGAGCAAAATGCCGCCTGATGAATCTTCCACATTCAAGAGCTGTAAGATGTAAATATCAGATGAAATATCTTATACCAAAGGCCCAAAGACCAGCATGATTAGAATGCTCACGAGTTGTCCCGGGGTCTTTGAGCTGATTCTCAAGCATTCTCAGGAATTCATAATCTTTTTCTACGAAAGCTTTGGCATCGTTGGCGACTATATTATTTGGATGATCGCGTTCAGTAATAGAAGAATAGAAGTGTAGGTGATGTTTCCGCCTAGGCGAGACATTAGCCGGGAATCATTTGACTCAATTGGAGGATCCCCACTTGACTTCCGGGCCTGCCAGGTAGACTACATATGGGGTTTTGTTTTCTTTACCGCTGGACAATAGCCTCTTCAGAAAAAATGGGTTTGTGATGCCTAGAGGCGCAACAGTTAGCTCTAGCCTAGGACATCCAAGGGTCTAATATTTCATACCTATCAAGTAGTGGCGAAGGGGAATCTATTGCAAGCCAATAAGCAATGCCCGTTACCCCTAATAGGAAACAACTCACCCCCTCATGTGCATTCAAGAAAAAGTCTAGAACTAGTCAGCGGCCATGAACCCCAAAGAGCCACCAACAGGAGGATACAAGCATACCTGATTGCATAGTAAGGTAAGGCCTACAATCCCCTCCAAATGGTATCTGCCCACATATCAGCCTTAGGTACCCAATGGTTATTGACTATCAAACTATAAACAAAAACTTACAGGACGAATCAGGTCAACCGCGGCGGAGACAAATTCACTAC
>Ga0307507_10003337_pt1 | contig 31404 bp, 5 predicted proteins | sample 7_EM_MG_FD_207223 | JGI IMG/M metagenome (GOLD analysis project Ga0307507, IMG submission 207223) | Populus trichocarpa ectomycorrhiza microbial communities from riparian zone in the Pacific Northwest, United States - 7_EM | ecosystem: Host-associated > Plants > Roots > Unclassified | place... | reverse complement strand
CGCGCAGGCTACGCGCAGGCTGCGTGTCAAAAAAACACGACATAGGCTAGTCGGTCGAGTTGCCAAATGACCTCAACTGCGCGCCAATTGCGTCAACCACCAACCATTGAGGCCATTGAAAGGGTACCATATTTTGCCGATGTAGACTACTAAGGATATAGAAAAGTATATAACTAACTAGGCAGCTTAGCCGTGTAAAAAAGGAGATATATATATAACTATACCTTACCTTTTTTATAGAGTAAAAGGACCTTTAACTAAAACTTATCAAATAATACTACTATAGTTTATTAGTATTTAAGACAATTATAATAACCTTAAGGTTATGGAAGGAGGAACCTAAGTAAAGCTAGTAGATACTTACTAAGACTTAAAAGCCCCGCCTCGTACGCCATCTAGATATACTAATATTTATAACGCAATCCTATACCGCTTCCCTGTTGTAGTTAAGCTTACTACTACTAGTGCCTTATTTAACGCCCTTCTTAGTAGATAATAATAGGATTCTCTAGCGGTAATTTAAAATTATAACCTTCTTCTTGCTAGTATTGGGAACGAAGTTAAGAAATAGATACATTCCTACTGTCTTAGGACTGTTAAGAACTATAAGAATGCGTTTTAGCTTATATATAACACTAAGATAGAATATTTTAATAGCCGCTTATACTTCTACTGCGTTAACCATAGAATTAATTCTTTAATTATTGCGGTAGATCTAAGTATTGTGCCTCCTATTGTTGTAGAAGGACAGAGTTATATAGAGTTACCTAAGGAATTATGGGATAGAATTAAGCAAATAGAAGGATGTAAGAGAGCTATATTATCTAAGAGTCGTTAGTCTAATCCTCTTGTACTGCCTAGCTAGGTAGATAAGAGTAGTCTTATTTAACCAGAACGGAGTCTCCTTATTTACTATCTTAGGTTTATAGTAAGGGTAAGAAGTGTATACAGTTACCTACTATATCTTTATTTTAAAGATAGGCAGAAATATAAGGTTTTAAAAGTTGTTAGGGGATAATAACTTAGGTAGGGGAGGTATATAGTAGTATAATTTGGCCCCCTAAATTTAATATCTAAATTAGGTATAGCTTTGGAAGAGCCTAGGCCTTTTATATATTTTATATAGATCGGTCTAGAGCTCTACAGTCTTTAATAACTTGGACGGCACCAATAGATACACACTTTTCCTTTAATATACTCTTTTCTTCTCTTCTTACTAACCGCTTTTCTACTGGCTAATTATAACTAACTAATTAACTAACTAATAGACTATACCATGACTTTCTGTTTGAGAGTAGTCATACCCTACCATAGTAGTACTTTATTAAGGCAAGGCGAAGCTTATTACTAAGTTCCTTAATCCTCTTAGATATATTCTAAAAGGTCTTGTTATCTTTAGTTATTAGTTTAGTATAGTAGAAGTAGTAATTAAGCTGCTACTATTAATTAACTCTAATATAATTTTAAAGAATATGTATTATTCTACGGCTATAGTCCTTATACCAATGATCCTTAATACTACTTTCTATATACAAGCCTATATAAATAAACACCGCCAAATATATATACAGCTCCTACCTTAATATAGGCTTCTATCTGCGGGGGAAGTCCTTATCCTCTAAAGGCGGGTATAGCTTTATATTCTTATTCGTATATTCTACCAGTTAATTAATAAGTTCCTCTAGCTAAAATAGCTTAAATAACTGCTAGGGGTCCTCGTTATTAATATAATCTAAAAGCTTTAGCTCGCTATATTTATTTTTGTTATATATAGGGAGAGGCTTAAAGGTAGGAGGTAGTTTAAGCTCTAGCGATAGCTTTTTTGCAACACAATTTTTAGAGATAATATATTAAGTAGGCTATATAAGATCTATATTGTTAGATACATAGTTACGCACCATTTTGGTAGTATAGTTAATTAATAAAGTTATCTATTTACTACTTAAAAAGTTTAATATTCTTAACCCCGCGTACGGGCTATAATTTATTAGTACCTATTAGTGCAAGGGATAGTATTCTTGTCTTTAATTTAGTAACCTTCCTAATTTATAATGCCTCCTATTAGATCCTTTTTATCTCAATATTAGAATTAGCTTATTTCTATTATTCTTTTACTTAGTAAAATTATACTATTATATTATCACTATATAGAGAAAAAGTTGGTATATATTATAATCACGACTCTATTTAGTTACTAACCTTTTTCCTATACTAAGTGTACTGAATTAAATATATAATCCTCCCATAATATATAATATGTCTCTAACACTAAGTATACGCGTCTTGTTATTCTTTATAGATGTCTAGTATCTTATCTAATTTATTATAGGATTTTAGATTTAATCTACTGCTAAAAAGTTAAAAGGCTAACTCTTCGCTATCTATAGCAAGCTTTAATCCTTATATAATAAGTAGGACTATACCCTAGCTAAGTTCCAATATCTTTATAATAAAAAGTTATAGATACTTAATACTCAACTAGCTGCTTATTACAGATCTTATATTAGCAGTAGTATAACTACTAGAAAGAGATGTAAACGACCTAGTAGTATTAGCGTGGGAGGCGTTGGAACCAGTTAAACTATAGGATAATAGGTAACTAAGTTATATGCTAGATTACGTGTTATAACTTAGTACGTAAGTATGTAAGTATGTAGATACGCAAGGACGTACCAACGTACCGATATACTAATGTACTTAGTCATTACTATAGGAAGGAGTTATGTATTTAAAGGACCATAGTCCCTACCTAGATAGTTCCTTTCTTTATAGTAAATCTTAAAATACAATTAGAGTTAATCTATTAGGTAACTACTCCACTAGTTATTGTTATATTATTAACTTCTTATTTACCTATATACCTAGCCCATTAGTGAGTTTACCGTAGTATTTCTTACAAGACTTTATTATACATTTACTACTTAGTTACAGTATTAATAAAGTTAAACAATATGCTACTAAAAGCGCTAGTGATAACGCCATTAACGGCAGCAACTACCTTAGGATTATTAGGTAATACTAGTATAAGGGACACTAACTTATAACTAGTTACGACGGGACGGTTATAGAAAATAAACCGACTAATAAATAATAATAGAATACTTAAGGACAGAATTAACGGAATTGGAGCGGCTAAAGTTAAGCTACTATTAGTTAAACGGTTTTTAGGAAAAAAGTTAAAGCTTAAGGGATTTCTGGCATAAATGTATTTTAAGGTAATATAAGAAGAAGCGAAACTAACAACACCTATAGATTAAGTAGTATATATAGGACTATTCCTAACAGGTAGAGTACTTAAGTAGTTTAAACCTTACCTTACCAAGATATAGAAAATGGAATATTAACTACTAATTAAGAAGTAGAGTATATGTTCTCTAGCTAGAACGGGGTTGTAAGCTAATTACCCTAAATATTTAAAGACCCTAAAGCGACGACTACGGCGGAAAGAAACCTCCAAAATCTTATATAATAAATATTAGTAATTAAGTACATAACGTAGTTTTAAACGCTTGTAATATAAGTTAAATAGAATAATAAGGCGCTTATAGCATAGTATAAATAGGGACTTATAGCAAAAGTCTAGGACGCAATTATCCTAATAGAAGATACGGATACTCTAAGAGAACTAATTAATTAAGCGATTAAAATTAATAATAGAATCTATTAAAGGGAATAAGCCAAGAAAGGCTAGAATAGAGTTCTATAGTTATATAAGGCGCAGAGCACGCAATAATAGATATAGAATTAAAAACTATAGAATAGCGGACTAGAGCTAATAGACCTAAGCGGTACTAAAGAATCTAAAAAATGGAATAAGAAACTATAGAAACCTAAAGGTTAAGGATTAAATAATTATAGGACTAAGGAGCAAAGGCTAAACTAGGGATCTTAGTAGTAGAAGACGTTTAAGCGGACTCTATAATAAGAATGGTTTAAAAAAGGAGCTTATATAAATTGCAGAAAATAGGGTTATTTTACTAGAGACTATAGAGATAGTTAGAGCAATTACGCGGTAAAAAGCACTAGATTGTTAGAGTATAATAATATAGGTATAAGTGTATTGCATAGGACCAAGGAGTGTTCAATTAAACACTTCGCGTTTTATTATAATAACGCATATCAAATTTATAAGGACGGTAAGTATGGCGTAAGATATTGGCTATAGGAGCTAGAGTTATAACAACTTAAAGAAACTAATAAATTAGATAATAAGTAAGATAGACTACACTATGGGAAAGGCGTGTATAGAAATGACGCACCTAAAGATCTAATAAACTTATTTAGAGCAAATGCGGAATATACTAACAATAAGGCAATAAAGGTAGCGTACTAGGAGCATATAGACCCTAGAGATATTATATTAGAAGCAGAGATTAAGACCGCTATAGAGCAAGGTTTAGTAACGGGCATTATAATACCATTAGATATAGTATCTATCGCTTTATAAGACGGAAAAAGCAATACCTAAAAGAGGTTAAGCAAGCAGGCAACTGCTAATACTAACTTACTACTTAATAAAGGCAAAAGGCTATAGGCTTAAGATTCTTAAGAAGAGATAAAAAAGACCTAAGAACCTATAATAGACGAAAACTAATAGGAAAGGGTAATAGCTTAGTTTAAGGATAAGCAAACGAGTGTGGAATGAAGGTTATTAGGGAACTAAGATTTTAAAGAACGAATAAGGTCTATAGCAATCCTAGAAAAACGCAGTGTTTAGCCTAAAGGTTAAAAAGTCGACAATATAGTTAAAAAGCTTAATAGTATTAAAAACTTATTTGTAAGACGTAATAAAATAGAAACTATAGAGGAATTTATATAGCAAATTCTTATATAGTAAGAATAAAAGATGGATTAAAGGTTAACGTTAGGTTGTGTAAGGGATAGAGCACCTATATAAAAAATTATAAATAGGCCAAGGGTAGGGACGCTAAGAGCTAAGTAGTTAAATAAACTGGAATAAGAAGAGGACCTAGGGATTCTAACTAGATTTATAAAACGATATACTAAAGGTTGCAATAATGCAGTAATAAAGAAATACTTCCTTATAGATAGATTATATATACTTATAAAGTTATATTAAAAGTGGTATAGATAACGGAGAAACAATAAGTAGGAAGATTTCTGTATATAGCTAGACAAGAAAGCTATACTAAATTAAGCTATATTAGAGAGACAAATAAGCTACATTAAAGAAGTATTAATTATAACGTTAAAAAACTTAGAAGAATAGGCTGTAAACTAGAGAGAAATAATATAGATATTAGTACCTGTTGGAATATATAGACAGAGGTTATGTGGTCATTCGTGTCTCTGATTAGTCATCCTTATAATGACTCATCAGCCCCCTACTTAGGCACCGCGATCCTTACGATCCTCTGCTTTCTCTACCTATTAGACAAGAATTAAACCATCAGTTAATAGGCCATACAAGTGCACTTAGGTAATTCCGACATTAATCAATAGTCAACCTCACCAGTTGGCTATAGAGCAATAAGGTTCACTGCCGCCCTAGCAGCTTTGTTTAATTGTAAGCAGCATTCTAGTACCTAGCAGCAAAACCAGCACCTAGCAGCTCCAGCAGCACCTAACCCTAGCAGCTTAGAATATACGACAAATACGCAACGCACAAGACATTCTATAGCACGCAAATCAACCCCTAGTACAGCCTCTTCACTAAGTGCCAGTACTACTAGCTTTTAACAGCACCCAACATCTAATAGCCCTCGGGCAGTACCCCAGCAGCAGCTACCCCAGTAGTACTACGGCAGCGCTCTAGCCGTACACAGCATACCAGCTTTTACAGCACCTAACATCCAATTACCCAACTGCTTTACGCAGTACCCCAGCGTAGCTACGCAACTCAGTAGCAAACCATCCCTAGTACGCGTCTTAGCATATAAACCAACATCTAACAGCCTTGTGCAGTACTCCAGCGTCACAGCAACCCAGCAGCGTTAGTAGTACCCAGCACCCAACAACCTAGCGGCATTAGCAGCACCAAAACACCTAGCTACCTTAGACTTGCGGAAAACCAGTAACAGAAGTGTTACTAAGTACTAGGAGATACCAAGTTGCGTCTATTACGCAGAACAACCACGTTTACGAAGATTTGGTCAAGTACTTTAGGTTAAAAGTGTTACTGAACCTAGGGTTCTAAGTCAACGTCCAAAACGCGCTCCCCTCTACCTATAATCCCAACACTGTCTGCTATCTTCCTTGCAGATCTGCCACGTCGGAAATCATATTAACAGCGCGCCTATAACACCAGCGCGCTCCCTATCCTCTGCCCTCTCGAATCTACCGGCATTTATGACAATTATAACTCCGCCAGAGGAATCGAGACCTGTTAATAGCGCGCCTACAACACCAGCGCGCTCCCTCTCCTTTACCCTCTCGAATCTGCCGGCGTCTGCGGCAGCTACGAACCCTCAATAATGGCACTGTACTGCCACATACCATCGACAAACTGATAGCGCCGCTATGCCTGCTATTACGATACTGATTGCGCCAATACACCTACGATCTACCGACCAAATGATCGTGCCTATACGCCTACGATTAACCGACCGACTGATAGACAAGCTCTATGCTTGACCACTATCACTACCGCCGCTGGTACCATACTACCACCCAAACAGACTTTTGCTGCTTCCACCTGCAGCTAAACCAACACCCTGCTGCCTTCCTACAGCGCCACAAGCACAAAGAAAGAACTGCCAGTGTTGGAATATATGGACAGAGGTTATGTGGTCATTCGTGTCTCTGATTAGTCATCCTTATGATGACTCATCAGCCCCCTACTTAGGCACCGCGATCCTTACGATCCTCTGCTTTCTCTACCTATTAGACAAGAATCAAACCATTAGTTAATAGGCCATATAAGTGCACTTGGGTGATTCCGACAGTACCAGTAAACGGTATAGCAATAACTAGATTAATAAGACAAAGGTTTAAACTTAAGGATAAAAATTAACTATAAGTTAACCTAAGACACATAGTGTATTATATATATAGATAATATATATTGTATATATAGAGTACCAAAGAATAAGAACCGGAAATACCTAATAAGGATATATTAGGCACTAGATAAAAGAAGGTTTAAAAATACTAAGTATATATATATAGATAGTACCAAGTAGAAGTTTAGGAGTTAAATAACTTAACGCTTTAACTAGGAAGGTTTCTTATATAAAAATGCTTAGACAGATAATAGTAGTAAAAATGCACTAAGAATATATATCTATAGTATATTAAGGAAAAGAAATAAACTAAGTATTGGCCTAAGGAGGACTAAATATAACTAGGATCTAGTAGCTAATAGTTAGAAAAAGGGGAGGCCTATAGAACCAGAGTAAGCTAGTAGTAAAGCCTTAAACCCTTAAAGGAATTTAAGGATAATACTTAAATTTATAAATTAATTGGTAAGATTAAAAGTTTAAAGCGCTAGTAGATAGTAGAGTAATAAAAAACTATATATTACTAGTAGTAGTAAAAAGGATGGGATTACTATATAGACAGAAAGAATACTTATATCTATTAATAATAATCTTAGGAGATCTAATAGCCTATAAAGGAGGTATTATTAATCTTAAAATAGAACCTATTTAGAAAACTATTAAAGAGAGATAAATTAAGATATCTTTTAATATCCTACTATTAAGAAAGGATAAGGCGATATTAGGAATGCCTTAGTTATAGGAATATAATCTAAAGATTAGTTAAGTTATAGGTTAGGTTAATATTAAGAATACTTAATACCATAAAGTGCGATAAACTACTAAGATAGTATAGTACTAAGTTGGAGTAATATATGAGGAGGCTAAGCGAAGCTTAAGTTATATACTAAAGAGATACTATAAGTATGGAAAATGGTATAGAGCCTAGAAAGCGAGAAGCTATTAAAGTATATAGTATAAGATTAGGAGATTAAATTAGAACTAAAAATAAGTTTAAAGTTCTTTTTAATTTATAAGCTAACTAAAGACAAGTTAAGAGCACTTAAGGAGTTTATCTAAGAAAACTTATAAAGGGGATATATTAGACCATTGCAATTATTAGCGGGATATCTAGTACTATTTATACCAAAGAAGAACGGAAAACTTAGGCTAGTAGCTATTTACCATATTAATCCTCTAGTTACCATCCCCAATTTTTACCTAGTTTTAGCCCTATATTTAGTAAGCATTACTTATAAAAACGAAGCTATAACTAACACGCTATAAGAACTCCGCCCCAATCGCCTTTAAAAGAAAGGTTTTAAAGCTAAGTCGCTCTCTAAAACGGCGCTGCCTTAAGATCTTATTAAATGTTTTGGATGTTATAAACTTTAACTCTTAAAATTATAGTATAACTGTTAACTATTGTCTTTGGTAGAATAATTAATAGGTTAATACTTAAGTCCTAATTAATATAGGAGCTAGTAGCATAGGATTTATTAATAAGATCCTTATATAAGATAATAGTTTTACTCTAATCCTCTTTAACCGGTATATTAATATATTTAGATTTAATAGTAAACGCCCTATTTTAGGCCGTATTACCTATATAGTATTCTTAAGACTCTAATACCTAAACTACAAAAAACTAATTAGGCTTTTTATTACCACCCTAGGTTACTTAGTAATTCTTAAATAACCCTAGATAAAGCTATATAAGGTTACTATTAATTAGGATAACTTTAAGCTTCTATTTACTGCCTCCTATTATAAGCAGAAGAACCTTATAACTTATTACTTAGACCCAGAATTAGAACCTAAAAAGTCCACCAGAATCTACTAGTCTAATATTTCTACTAATATTTATTCTATACCTAAGAAGTCTACCTAATTCCACTAACATAAGAATTTTACTAAATTCCACTAAGATAAGATTTCCGCTGATGTCTACTAAGGACCGAAAAATTATACTAAACTATATAAACCGATCTTAACTACCTTACCGCCCTAAACTAAGTAGAAGCTTAAGCTTAATATATAAAAGTACTAGAAGAACTGGTATTCTACTATAAAAAGGATACTTAAAGAACCCGAACCTAAATCTAATACTAATTTTATACTTAATACTAAACCTAAACCTAAATAAGAAACTATATAAAAAACTAAGGACAATTTAAGCTTACTTAATACCTTAAATATCTATATAATTGGAGCTACCCCATTAGTATAACTTGCTAAGAAACCTAAATATATAATCTTTACTATTATAATAGCTGATATTAAAAAGACCTTAGCACTAAAGAAGCACACTAACCCTGCTATAAAAGTACTAGTATGCCACTATAAGTATCTGGAAGTATTTTTACAAAAGGAAGCTAATAAGTTAGTAGAATACTAACTATATAACTATAAGATTATACTTAAAGGAGGAAAATAGCTAGGATTTGGACCCCTATATAGAATGTTCCAAAATAAACTCTAAGTACTGCGGAAGTATTTAGACGAATACCTTAGTAAAGGATTTATTAGAGTAAGCTCTTCGCCTATATCTATACTTATAATCTTTATTAAAAACCTAGTGGCAGTCTATACTTTTATATAGACTACCAAGCTCTTAATACTATTACTATTAAGAATTAGTACCCACTCCTATTAATTTAAAAAACATTAAACTAATTAAATAAGGCTTACTACTATACAAAACTTAACCTTATTTACGTATTTAACCGCCTCTATATCGCAAAAGGAGATAAATAGCTTACCGTATTCCATACTAGATACGGACTATTTAAATACTTAGTAATACTGTTTGGCCTCACAAATGCCCCAAGTTTATTTTAACACTTTATAAATAATACCCTATAATCTTACTTAGACGTTTTCTATACTGCTTATATTAATAACGTCCTAGTATATAGTAATAACCTAGCTAAATATAAGAAACACGTTAACCTTATCCTAGAAGCCCTATATAAAGCTAGCCTATAATTAGATATAGATAAATACGAGTTCCATAAAATGGAAGTTCTATATCTTAGACTTATTATTTCTATAGACGGCATATAAATGGACCTAAAGAAGATTAAAGTAATTGTAAACTAGTAAGAACTTAAGAACGTTAAGGATGTAAGAGCTTTTATAAAATTTGCTAACTTCTATCAACGGTTTATTAATAACTTTTTCGCCCCAGTTTTACCCCTTATAGCTCTAACCTAAAAGGATAAAGCCTTTATCTTTAATAAGGAATATAAGAAGGCCTTTACCTACCTAAAAGTTATGTTTACTACCGCACCTATACTTTAATACTTTAACCTAAACCAAAAGAGTGTTATAAAAGCTGATTTATCTAACTATGTTACTAGAGGCATTCTATCCCAGTATAACAAGGAAGGAGTACTATACCCCATTGTATACTTCTTAAAATAACTAAGTCTAGTCAAATGTACATCGGGAAAATATTCGCAGGCTGGGTTTCAAGTCGACTTTGTTAAGCGCGTTTCGCGTACAGTCGCTTGCAAAAGATCATTTACTCGCTCAATCTCACGAACAGCCGGCATCGCACCCCACCAAAATTTACAAGAGGTGCGATGTAACGCATTTAATCCACTACTTATTACCTAAAATGGGCAGAAGGCTCGCACCTGAGGTTGTATATCGAATTAGGGTGAGAATTGAAGCTGGTAAGAAGGTGTCAGCTATTGCGGAGGCTATTGACGTGTCCCGTCCTACCGTTTACAAGATATAATTAAACCTTAACCTCTACAACGAGCCGTATACGCTAGCTAGTCTTATATAAGGTTAACTAAGGCTGCTTCTAGCCTATTAAGAGCTTATAAGTCTAATATTGCTTAGTGTTAAGTTTTTACTAACATATCGTCGGTAATAGAGGCTGCTTAACTTTCTTAAAGACTAACCTATTACCTGCCTTAATAAAATATAAGACTTCCTATTTAATAGGTTTAATCTTTAAATCTCTGTAGCTACCGTTAGCCATACCTTATTAAAAGCTCGCTAGTTAAGGAAGGCCGTTAAGGCTTACGCGGTAAAGAGAAGTTAGGCGCTTTATATATTATAGATTAGCTAGTCTTCCTTAATAAGTTAGCTTTAAATAAGAGGACAGGTAATAGAAAGTTTAGCTAGGCGCCAACTAGAAGAGAGTATAAGGTCTCTTGCCTGTTTAAGAGGTTAGAAAGGTAGAGTATTCTACTAGCGCTGTTAGTTAATAGATACCTAAGCTACCTTATCTACTAAGGCTTAATTACAGCGGAGATCTTTAAGCTATTTCTAGAGCAGCAGGTGCTCTCTTATTATACACTATATCCTAGGCCGCAATCTATATAAGGAGCATAGTGTACTGCTTATATTTTTACTATTATACTTACTTGATTATAACCTAATTAAGGCGACGTTTAAGGACCTTAAGATGTGGATTAAAAGGAACTATTAACTAGCAGAAACGTTTGAGAGCTTTAAGGCGTTTCTATACTTTACCGTTAGTCAATTAATAGGAGCTTACGCGGAGGCGCATTATAGAAACGTAGGATATATAGTTTGAGTCTATCTACTGCCTTAACAGCGTTAATACGCGCGTTGGCGGCTTAGCTAGCTGCTTAGCTAGCTTATTGCGTCTATTAGAAGCCATGGAAAACACCACAGAAGGTCCTATATAATTATACTAACTAGGCTAGGCTTAAGCTTCACTTTAAGCTACTTATGGCTGTTTAATAATGTTTGCTAGGTCTTTAAATAGCAAGCATTACACCTTATACAAATTTTGGTGAGGCGCGATGCCGGCTATTTATAAGATTAAGTAAGTAAACAATATTTTGCAAGTGACTGTAATTAATATACAATTAGCCAACTTAACATATTTAAAAGTTAAATAACACGCAGTTAACTAACTTAATAACTTTTAAAGCTAACTATATATTTCTTAACATATACTTGGCCAACTTAACAACTTTTAAAGCTAATCGTATATTTCTTAATATGCAATTGGCCAAATTAACAACTTTAAAAGCTAGCTATATATTTCTTAATATATAATTAAAGTAAAGTTATATGCCAATTACATAAATTAATTTTTACTATTTTCTCAGCCTATAGTATGCTAGCTTATAATATATATTAGGATTAAAACAATTTTATATAATCTTATATAGTCTTATATAATCTCATTACTCGGAGGCTCTACACGAAGCTCTGCACGAAGCTCTACACGAAGCTCTGCACGAAGCTCTGCAGAAGCTCTACACGAAGCTCTACACGAAGCTCTGCACAAAGCTCTACGTACAGAGGCTCTGCACGAGACTCTGCGCGAAGCTCTGCATACGAAGGCTCCACACGAAGCTCTGCATCGGGTCCCCGCTCTATTCCCAATACGGCTAGCCTCTCCTATGTAGCCACCTTATTTTTTACCCATCCCTCCTTCCTTACATCCTACCTAGGGAGGCACCAGAACGGCAGCCAGCAGAGGACCGTCGCCAGAACCAGACGACCGTCGCCAGAACCAGATAACCGTCCTAGAGCCAGACAACCGTTACCAGAACTAGACGACGACCTTTCAAACAACCAGCCAGCGAATACCACGAACGATTTAATTGATCGATCGATCGAATTCGATATCGGCCCATTACCGAATCGAATCAAGGCCTCCTATGGAGGCACCTTAGACGACCGCCGTTCGAATGTACAGCTAGCGAACGGCCATAGAGAACGATCTGAATCAATTAGAGCCTTTAATCGGGCCGACCCCTCCCCCGAATTGAATTAGATACTAATATAGGTAGGCAGGCAGGCAGGCAGGCAGGCAGGCAGGCAGGTAGGCAGGCAGGTAGGTAGGCAGGTAGGTAGGTAGGCAGGTAGGCAGGTAGGCAGGTAGGTAGGTAGGCAGGTAGGTAGGTAGGCAGGTAGGCAGGCAGGTAAGTAGGTAGGCAAATAGGCAGGCAGGCAAGTAGGCAGGCAGGTAGATAAGTTAGTAGGTAGATAGGTAGAAAAGAACCGTCGCCATATTATATTAAATTATCTAAAATAATATAATTTATTTTGCTAGCCTTATAAATAGCCTTAAAGTAGCCTTTATTTATCTAAAATATATAATAAAGCCTTGTGGGAAATACCATGGTAGACTTATTATTAGGTTAGGTATATAGGTAAACAGGAAGTCAACAATACAATAAACAGATAATAACTGGTAGAGTAGTTGCCCAATAGATTAACTCTAATTGTATTCTAAGATTTACTATAAAGAAAGGAACTATTTAGGTAGGGACTATATGTAAGGGATCTTTTGGCGGCTGCCAAGGCTAGCCTTCGGCTAGCCCTTGGCACCTCCTTAAAAGCTCCCTTGGGCTTATAGCCCTTTCCTCCTCATCAGTTCGTCTCTCTCCATACGAGGTATTGCCATACCTACCCTCATTACCATATCGTCCTCTTTCATCGACTCTCCTTATAACTCATGCTCGGCTTGTCTGCTCCCTACCGTACACCTAGGCAATAGCCTTACACTATAGGTCCTTAAGTACACAACTATACGCCTAAGAAAGTCCTTACTCTGCCTACTCTGTCTACTCTATTCGCTCTATTATAGATCTTATAGATTATATTATATAACCTTAGTTACTATTTCTTATTATATAGTTCTACCAGATCTATTCTAGACTATACCTTTATTAATTAACTAGCTTCCTCTAACTCTTCTCTAAGTAGTTATAATATTATACTTAAAGCGTCCATAACACTATCTCCCTCCTCTTTATCTTTGTCCTTAAAGATTCCTAATATCTCTAAATTATCTACTAGAGGTATAATGTCCGTTTAATTAACTTAGTTAATATCCTTACTTATTATACCTAAAGCTCTTTCTTCTTCTTCTATAGCTTATTAGTCTCGTACTATTGCTATAATATTATTATTAGGTGGAATTATACCATCTTTATATTCTTATTGTGCAAAAGAGGGGTTAGTTTATATTACGCTAGTAAGTCCCTTATTTTAGTAACCCTCTTCTTATTTAAAATGCACTAAAGTAGGTATTTAGTTATTCTATAATGTTTACTTAATCTTTAACGTTAAATATACGTATTCTATTACTTTTAATAGTTGTTAAGTACCCTTATTAATTGCTACTAGGGTTTTAGGTTTAATCTACCGCTATAAAGCTTAATAATAAGCTTTTAGTAGCGTTGGCTAAACTTTACTATTCTTATAAAGCTAAGTAAGAGGCTGCCACTACTTAATAGCATGCTTTTAACTCTTATCTGGCTGCTTCTACTTAGTTAATCCATCTTAAAAAGGTCCATAAAAAGGTTTATTCTAAGGAGTAGAAACTTATAGAATAAGGTCTTTAGGAACTTAGTAATGAAAGAATAGGCTCTCCTTCTTTAATAGGAGAAACAACTCTAAGTACTTTAGTAGCTACTCCTCTTAGGTCCCCCTTAGGTAGCTTATTCTTTAATAATTCTTCTTTATTAATACTTCCTAATCCTTTTTCTTCTAGTACTCTTATACCTTTTCTATAGCATTTTTTAAGGTAACTAGTAGCTCCTACGTAGTCTTATTATAGCCTATCCACTTAACCTTATACTATATTTTATTATTAATATCCTTATAACTAACAATCTTTAAAACTTTCTATTTATCCTCCTCTTAACCTCTATATATATCTACCTTATAAACTAGTGGCTTAATATTCCTATATGCTAGTTCTAGTATTACAATATGTTATATAGGGTAGATCTTTATTTTCTTTAGTAAGTTAAGTCTATATATAACTTTTAAGATCTTTATTTTTACTATAAACGGTCCTAGTCTAATATAATCTAACTTTTTACTTAGTCGTTAACTCTTAAAAAAATTTGTATAGTAGCTATACTTTATCCCCCTCCTTAAGATCTAGTCCCTTAAATCTCCTAGAATTATAGTACCTTTTTATTCTTGCCTGTACTAGTTCTGCTATTTTTTTAAGGTAATTATAAAGATTTATTAGATTCTCCATTCTTTCTTTAGCTATACTACTTATCTTCTTTACTTATTATAGTAATAATAATATTCTTAGCTTATACCTATAATTCACTTTAAAAGGTAATATATCTATCCTTTTCTATAGTATAGTATTTTATATAAACTATATAACTAGTAGTAATAATACCTAATTATTTTATGTATAATTAATGTAATACCTTAAGAACTGTTCTAATGTTTAGTTTAGTCTTTCTATCTAGCTATTAGTCTATAGGTAATATGCTATTAACATTACTACTTAAACCCCCTATTTAGCCAAAAATACCTCCTAAAATACTGCTACGAATCTTAAATCCCTATCTAATATAATCTTTATTAGTGCTCCGTGTCTTATAAACACTTCTTTAATATAGATTTTAGCTATATCCTCCATTAATACTTCTTCTATATACGCTAGAAAGTAGCCCTACTTAGTTAACTTATCCACTATTACTAAGATTGTGTTATAATCTTATCTAGTAATAGGATCTCTTAACTTTAGTAGCTTTATAATAAAGTCCCACAATATAACTTCCTATAGTCTCTCCAGTATCTTAATAGGTTGTAGCCCTCTATACGGATTATGCCTTATTAGTTTATTCCTTTAGCAATCTAGACATTCCTTTATAACTTATCTCGCTAGTTCTTAGATTCCTTAAATAATATGCTCCTTTTAAAATCTTAATACTAAACCCATAGCTCCATTATGTCCTTAAGTTATTCCTTTATAAAAGTTTTCCACAAATTCCTTTACTACTGTTTTTAGCATATATATAGCTTCTTAGTGCTTATATTACTCTAATTCTAAATCTTTCTTCTATGCCTCTTAAATACTTTATAACTATATACTCTCTAGCATCTTATAGATCTATTCTTCCTTTATTACTATAATCTTAGAATAATTATACCTAATTAACATATCCTTATTTTAGTGTAGTATCGCCCCTAATAGCTTTTCTTTATTTTACAGCTCCGCCTTTCTACTAAGTATATTTACTCTAGCATTTTTAGTACCCTTAGTATGCTAAATTTCAAAATAATACTCTATAAGCATTTTGGCCTATCTTACTTATCTTTAGTTTAGCTCTTTTGTTATTAGGAACCCTATTATGTTCTTATGGTCTATTTTTACTATAAATAGTTTCTCCATACCTTATAAGAATGCTCTCTATTCTTTAAGTGCTGTAACTATACCTAGCAACTCCTTATTATAGATATTATAGTTTAGTTCTACCGGTGTTATTATCTAACTATAGTATGCTACTAGGTGCTATGCATCCTGGTGTTTTTATAGTAAGCACGCTCTTATTATAAAGTCTAATACGTCCGTTTTTATAACCGTATATAACTATAGTTAATAGATCTTAAGGATTGGATCCTGGGTAAATAGTTCCTTAAGCTCTTAGAACAACTTTATTTATTCACTTTCCTATATCTATAGTTCCTCCTTTTTTATAAGTCTTATAAACAGCTCTATGTTCTTTAACTACTATATAATAAACCTCCTATAGTAGTTGCAAACCCCTAGAAATAATCTTAACTATATAACATTCTCTAGTTTCTGCTAACTTACTATAGCTTCTACTTTCTTTAGGTCCATACTAATCTTATCTAGTTTAATAATAAATCCTATAAAATCGGTCTTTCTTATAAAGAACTCGCATTTCTTAATTGCTACTGACATCTTTTCTTTTTATAGTCTCTTTAAGACCTACTTAATATATTCTCCGTGCTCTTCCTCGCTTATAAAGTAGATAATAATATTATTAAGGTATACTATAACAAACTTATTAAGGTGTTCCCCTAAGATACTATTAATTCTTTTCTAAAATATTACTGGTGTATTTATAAGCCTAAACTATATAACTAATAGTTTATATAGTCCTTTTTTTAACCTAAAGGCTGCCTTCCACTTATCTCCCTCCTTAATCCTAATTTAATGGTATGCCTATTTTAGATCTATCTTTATAAAGATTTACGCATTACCTATCCTGTCTTAGATTTTGCTAATTAAGGGTAAAGAATACCTATCCTTTCTAGTAATACTATTTAACTATCTATAGTTAATGCATATCCTAAGTTTTCCGTTTTCCTTTAGGATAAATAACACTGGATACCCCACTAATGACTATAATAGTCTAATATATCCCTTTTATAAGTTTTCCTAAATAAACTCCTTAAGCGCTATTAACTTAGTTTTAGTAAGCTTATAGATTGGAAAGAACCTTAGACTTGTTCCTAGTTCTAATTCTATTTTATAGTCCTATACTGCATATTCTAACAGCTTTTTACTTTCTGGGCTCTATAGCTTTTTACTATACTTATAGTACCTTTTTAGTATATAGCTTAAGCCTCACTTAGTCTCTTTATAAGTCACCCCAACTTAGTACTATACTATTTTAGTTTATTATCGCGTCTTATATTATTAAGTATCTCTAATATTAACCTAACCTATAACCTAGTTAATTTTTAGATTGTATTTCTATAACTAAGGCATTTCTAGTATCGCCTTATCCTTTCTTAATAGTAGGATATTAAAAGATATCTTAACTAGTCTTCCTTTAATAGTTAACTTAATAGGTCCTATTTCTAGGTTAATAATACCTCTACTATAGGCTATTAGATCTTCTAAGATTGTTATTAATAGATATAGGTATTTCTTCTATCTATATGGTAACCCTATTCTTTTAATTGCTGCTAGTAATATATAGTTTCTTATTACTCTACTATCTACTAGCGCTTTAAACTTTTAATTTTACCAACTAATTTTTAGGTTTAGGTGTCTTTTTATAATTCCTTTAAGGGTTTAAGGCTCTACTACTAGCTCCTTTTAGTTCTATAGGCCTCTGCTTTTCCTAACTATTAACTATTATTCTTTAACTGTACTTGGTCCTTTTATAGCCAATACTTAGTTTATTTCTTATCTTTAATATACTATAGATAAGTATTCTTTAGGCACTCCTACTACTATTATCTATCTAGGTATTCTTCTATAAGGAATCTTCCTAGTTAAAGTATTAAGTTTTCTAGTTCTTAAACTTCTACTAGGTGCCAACTATGCATATACTTAGCGTCCCTATATTATCTTTCTTTAGTTATCCAATATACCCTTATTAAATACTTGCAATATTTATCCTTAGGTGTTTAATATATATTATATATATTATCTATATATATAATCTACGCTAATATATAATATGCTAGGTGCTCTAGGTTAACTTATAGCTTATTTTTACTTTTAAATTTAAACCTATCCTACGTTAATCTAACCGTTATTATATTATTTGCTAGTACCAATATCTATATTATCTCTCTCTAGTCTATAGCCTGTTCCTCTAGGTTCTTTAATATTATAACTAACGCCCCTTTTATATAGCTTATTTACTTTTTATATATTGCTTAGTCTAGTATAACCTTCTTATCTAGCTATATATAAAGTCCCTCCTACTTATTATTTCCTCTTTACTTATACCACTTTTAATATAGCTTTATAAGTGTATATAACTTATTTATAAGGAAGTACCTCTTTATTGCTGTATTATTATAACCTTTAGTATATTGTTCTGTAAACCTAGTTAGAACTCCTAAGTCCTTTTCTTATTTTAGGTCGTTTAACTACTTAGCTCTTAGCGTTTCTACCCTCGGCCTATTTATAACTTTTTATATAGGTGCTCTGTCCCTTATATGTCCTGGCATAGCTAATCTCTAGTCTAGCTTTTGTTCTTACTATAAGATAATTTATTATCTAAATTTATTCACACTTTCCTTTAGTTTTCTTTTTTTAAAAGGACCCTTAAAGTCTTCTTGCTTCTTAATTGTTGTATTAACTTTTTAACCTTTAGGCTAAATACTGCGTTCTTCTAAAACTATTATAGACCTTATTTATTCCTTAAAATCTTAGCTTCCTAGAAATCTTTATTCCATGCTTATTTGTTTATCTTTAAACTAAGCTACTACCCTTTCCTATTAGTTGTTATCTATTATAGGTTCTTAGGTATATCTTATCTTATCTTAAAATTCTTAAGCCTATAGGCTTTTGCCTTTACTAAGTAGTAAGCTAGCACTAGTAGTTATTTACTTGCTTAATTATTTTTAGATATTACTCCTTCCGTCTTATAAAGTAATAGATGCTATATCTAATAGTGTTATAATACCCATTACTAAACCGCGTTCTATAGTGGTTTTAGTCTTTACTTCTATTATATTATTAAGGTTTAAGCGCCCCTAGTTAGCCTCTTCTTCTTCCTTATTACTATTAATTAATAAGTGCTTTAACTCTATTATTATAGTTACTAATCTTTATCTGCATATTACTATAATATTTTAATTTAGCTTATAGAGTTAATCTTATTCTTTATCTAACTCTCTAGTTCCCTTAAGTCCTTTTAACTCTAGCTCTTATAGCTAATAGCTTACGCCATACTTAGTATCCTTATAAATTTAGTATGCGTTATTATAGTAAAATGCAAAGTATTTAATGGAATACTTTTTAGTCCCGCATAATACCTCTATATTTATATTATTGTGTTCTAATAACTTAGCGCCTTTTACCACGTAATTACTCTAACCTCCTCTATAGTCTTTAGTAAAATAACCCTATTTTCCGCAATTTATATAAGCTCCTTTTTTAAACTATTTTTCTTATTATAGAGTCCGCCTAAATATCTTCTATTACTAAGATCCCTAATTTAGCCTTTACTCCTTAGTTTTATAATTACTTAATCCTTAACCTTTAGGTTTCTATAGTTTCTTATTCCATTTCTTGGATTCTTTAGTGCTGCTTAAGTCCATTAGCTCTGGCCTACTATTCTATAGTTTATAACTCTACGTCTATTACTGCATACTTTGCGCCTTATATAACTATAGAACTCTATCTTGCCCTTTCTTAGCTTATTCCCTTTAATAGATTTTATTATTAATCTTAATTAACTAATCTATTAACTTCCTTAGAGTTTCCGCATCTTCTATTAGGATAATTACGTCTTAGACTTTAGCCTTAAGTCCCTATTTATACTATTCCATAAGCGCCTTATTATTCTATTTAGCCTATATTATAAGGATCTAGAATTGAGTCATATACTTAATTGCTAAAGTGCGTTATACTAGGTTTTAAAGCTTTTGTTCTGCTATAGTTATTACCTCTAGGTTACTAAATATCTATATTAACCTTTCTGCAAACCCATTTTAGTTAGTAAATATATACTATACTTCCTAATTAGTAGTTATTATTCTATTAGTTTGAATTTTAATAAAATAAGGTTTAAACTACTTAAGTGCTCTTCCAGTTAAGAATAATCCTATATACGCCACTTGGTCCATAGGTATTACTAGCTTTACCCCCTCTTGTATAACCTTAAAGTGCATTTGCGTAAGGAACCCTTTAAGCTTTAACCTTTCCCCTAAAAATCGTTTAATAGATAGTAGCTTAACCTTTACTACTCTAATTCCATTAAGTCTTTCTTTAAGTATGTGGTTGTTATCTATTATTTAATTAACTATTTCCTATAGCTAACCCACTATAACTAGCTGCGAATCTGTGTCCCTTATACTGGTATCTCCTCCTAACCCTAAGGTTGTAGCTGCCATAGATAGTGTCGTAACTAGTACTTTTAGTGGTATATTATTTAACTTTGTTAATACCGTAACTAGGTAGTAAATATATAATAAAGCCTTGTGGGAAATACTATAATGGACTTTTTATTAGGCTAGGTGTATAGGTAAATAGGAAGTTAATAATATAACAAATAGATAATAACTAGTGGAGTAGTTACCTAATAGATTAACTCTAATTATATTCTAAGATTCACTACAAAGGAAGGAACTATTTAGGTAGGGACTGTAGGTCCTTAAATACACAACTATATGCCTAAGAAAGTCCCTGCTCCGCCTACTCTGTCTACTTTATTTGCTTTATTATAGATCTTATAAATTACACAGATTATATAGATTATATTATGTGACCTTAGTTACTATTTCTCGTCACATAGTTCTACCGGATCCATCCTGGACCGTGCCCTTATTAACCAACTAGCTTTCTCCAACTCTTCTCTAAGTAGTTATAACATTATACTTAAAGCGTCTATAATAAAATATACTATTAGTATAAAAGAGGTAGATAGCTCTAAATACTTTACTAAATGCGTAGGTTGTATATAGGCTACGCGTAGGCTACGCGTAGGCTATATGTTAAAAAAACACAATATAGGCTAGTTGGTCGGGTTGCTAAATGCCCTTAACTACGCGCCAATTGCGTTAACCACTAACTATTAAGGCCATTTAGAGAGGACCATATTTTGCCGATATAGAAATAGATAGTTAAATAGGATATATAAATACTATAATAGAATAGTATATTTAGATATATACGTTATATTTATAGGATAACTAAATAGACTGGCTTGCATTTACTAAGTTTACTATAAATAACTCCGTCTTAGAAACTATAAAGGTCTTTCCATTTCTAGCTAACTACGGCTAGTATCCATAAATAGGCTTTAAACCCTTTAATAATATCCCTTACCTAGCTTATTACGCCTTATAAGTTATAAAAGTAAATAATTTTATAAAAAAGATAGAAGAACTATAAGGGTTCCTTACTAATAAAATAATATAGGCCCAATCTGTCTATAAAGCCGTAGTAAATAAGAATTAAACCCTAATACTAGCTTACTAAATTGGTAACTTTGTCTAGCTAAATATAAGAAACCTAAATATAAAATAACCTACTAAGAAACTTAATTAGAAGAACGTTAGCCCTTATAAGGTTAAAAAGGTTATCTTTTCTTATACCTACTAACTAAAGCTCCCTAATACGGTTAAAATCCACCCTATATTTTATATTATTATTATTATTATTTATTGTTTAACGTCCAATTTAGATCCCTATTAGGCCTACGCGGACTACTTTTTATTTACATATAGGGAGAAACCCCTATAATCTATCTTCCTGCCTTTTAGGACTTGTCTACTTAGCGCCTATAAGTTACCTATAGTGCTCTACTACCTTGCTTTTTGACCTTTTTAGGAACCACTACTGCTGTAACAAGCCTATAGACACGCTAGTATTGCAAACTTTACTTTACTACTATAGAGTTATTAAAGGGCGTCTATTACTCGCCTCTTTGCCTTTTATTACTATTTCCTTTATAACCCAGAACTGGTTTAGTATATTTTAGCTAATAAGCTACTAGGTAACCGCCTTAAGACCTTTTTATATTAAGATAGGCAGTTATATATTTTAGTAGGACTAGTAATATAGTAGAGTTTAATATGCCTACTTATTTAGGCCTTTACCTTAGTTTTCTAATACATTTATCCTAGGCTATAAGTAGTTGGCTACTACCACTAATTATATAGGGGTTTTTACCAGTTCTTTTAGATATCTTATAAATAAGAGTTTTCTCCTAGAGTTAGTACGCTTTTATATGGCCTAAGAGCCTTCTATAACCTCTAGTTTTATACCTCTTTTTATTATTTCCGCCGGTATAAGCATAAGCTGCCATTTTTAGAGATTATAACTTCTGTCTTATATACCTACTAGCGTAATCCTATAATATAGCCTTAGGTATATCTTCTACGGTTAAGGCCTAGCTAAAAAATATCTCCCGCCTAAGTAACTCCTATTTACTTCTTAAGTATATCTTACTGGTAGACCGCCTTAAAGGCAAACGGTTCTGTCTATTAATATACTAATATATATCCGTTCTCTTAAGCCACGTAGTAGTTTCTCTAGCTAGGACATAATCCTATCTACCTACTAGGTGCACTAAGGGTTAGAGCCTAGCTAAGGGATAAGGTCCTTAGAGCTAGTAGTAGCTACTATATACTACGCCCTATAGGGGGTTCCCGTTTCGCATTGCCTATAAAAGTCTCCTTATAATAGGTTAACTGTATCTTATAGGAGAGGGGCTATAGAGATACTAGGTCCTATACCAGATAACCTACTCCCTCCTCTCCTACTAACTAAGCTTATATCCCCCCCCCTTTTATAAACTAGCCTATATTTTTAACTATTAAGTCCTTATCTAATTAGCCTATATTTCCCCTATAGCCTTCCCCATATATATACGCGTTAGGTTATATATACTATACCTATTAAAACCCTCCTATAAGTTACCTATAAGTTAACTATAGGTTAAACGCTATAGGGCTATTAAAGCTGGCCTATGTTTCTACTACCTAGAGATTTGCCCATGTTTTTGCCTTATTAAGCCATTTAGTTACCATTACGTCGCTATTACGTCGCTAGTACGTCGCTATTGTCCAGGTCACGCGCACTATGCCTATTAAGACCCTCTTCTAAGTTATCTAGGTATACTAGATACCAGATAAGCCTTTATAGAGGGGCCTTAATAAGTTTTATATAAAGTATCTACAACGCGTTAACCTTAACAAGTTCTTATAAAAAGTGTTACGGACGCTTTAAGTACGATGTTACAACTACTTGGAGAGGAGTTGGAAGAAGCTAGTTGGTTAATTAAGGCACGGTCCAGAATGGATCTGGTAGAACCATGTGATAAGGAATGGTAACTAAGGTCACGTGATGTGATCTGTGTAATCTGTATAATCTATTAATCTATGAGATCTACGACAGAGCGAATAGAGCAGACAGAGCGGACAGAGTAAGGACTTTCTTAGGAGTTAGGATATGTATTTAAGGACCCACAGTCCCTACCTAGATAGTTCCTTTCTTTGTAGTGAATCTTAGAATACAATTAGAGTTAATTTATTGGGCAACTACTCTACCAGTTGTTATCTTGTACTGTTATATTATTAACTATATTTAATATCTATACACCTAGCCTATTAATGAGCCTATTGTAGTTCCTGCTACAAGGTTCCGTTACATATTTACTACTATGGTTACGGTATTAATAAAGTTAAATAGTATGCCACCTAAAGCGCAAGTCACGCCATTGAAGGTACTGGTTATGACCGTATCTATAGTAGCTACGACCTTAGGAACAGGAGGAGACACCAGTATGGAAGATACTAATTCGCAGCTAGTTATGGTGGGTTAGTTACAGGAAATAGTTAATTAAATAATAGACAATATTTAAATATTTAAAGAATGACTTAATGAAATTGGAGCAGCTAAAGTTAAGTTACCCTTAATTAAACGATTCTTAGAGGAGAAGTTAAAACTTAAAGGATTCCTTATATAAATGCACTTTAAGGTTATGCAAGAAGGGGCTAAGTTGGTAATACCTATGGACCAAGTTGCATATATAGGATTGTTCTTAACTGGAAGGGCACTTAAATGGTTTAAATCTTACCTTACTAAGATCTAAATAAACAGAATAACAACTACTAATTAGGAAGTATGGTTTATATTTACTAACTAGAATAGGTTTATAGAAAGACTAATATAGATATTTAGAGACCTGGAAGTAACAACTACTGTGGAAAGAAAACTTTAGAACCTAGTATAACGCACTTTAGCAATTAAGTATACAACACAGTTTTAGATACTTATAATGTAGACTAAGTAGAACAATAAGGCGCTTATAGCATAGTATAAATAGGGACTTAAGGCTAAAGTCCAGGACGTAATTATCCTAATAGAAGATATGGAAAGTCTAAGAGACTTAATAGATTAATTAATAAAGATTAATAATAGGATCTATTAAAGGGAATAAGCTAAAAAAGGGCAAGATAGAGTTCTATAGTTATATAAGGCGCAGAGTATGTATTAATAAAATTAAAGTTAAAAACTATAGAATGGTAGGCCAGAGCTAATTAACTTAAGCGGCACTAAAGAATCTAGATAATAGAGTAAGAAACTATAAAAACCTAGAGGTTAAGGATTAAGTAATTATAAGATTAAAGAGCAGAGGCTAAACTAGGGATCTTAGTAGTAGAAGACGTTTAGGCGGACTCTATAATAAGAAGAATGGTTTAAAAAAGGAGCTTATATAAATTACGAAAAATAGGATTATTTCGCTAGAGACTATAGAGGTGGTTAGAGTAACCACGCGGTAAAGGGTACTAGGTTATTAGAGTATAATAATGCGGATATAGGTGTATTGCGTGGGACTAAGGAGTGTTTAATTAAGCACTTTACGTTTTGTTATAATAATATATGCCAAATTTATAAGGACGCTAAGTATGGCGCAAGCTATTAGCTATAAAAGCTAGAGTTAAGAGGACTTAAGGGAACTAGAGAGTTAGATAAAGAACAAGATTAACTCTATAAGCTAGATTAAGATGTTATAGTAATATACGGACAAAGATTAGCAACAATAATAATAGAGTTAGAGTACTTATTAATTAATAGTAATGAGGAATAAAAGGAGGCTAACCAGGGGCACTTAAACCTTAATAATATAACAGAAGTAGAGACTAAGACCACCATAGAACACGGTTTAGTAATAGGTATTATAACACCATTAGATACGGCATCCATTACTTTATAAGATGGAAGGAGTAATATCTAAAGATAATTAAGCAAGTAGACGACTGCTAGTGCTAGCTTACCACTTAATAAAGGCAAAAGGCCACAGGCTTAAGATTCTTAGGAAGAGATATAAAACGCTTAAGACTTTTAAGATGAGATAAGACATACCTAAGAACCCATAACGGACGAAAACTGATAGGAAAGGGCAGTAGCTTAGTTTATAGACAAACGAATAAGCACAGGACGCAAGTTTAAGAACTATAAGTTTGGAGAATAAGTAAGAATATCAACTCTAGGTAAACGCAGTGTTTAGCCTAAAGATTAAAAAGTTAATACTATAATTAAGAAGTAAGACGACTTTAAGGATCTAGTTGTAAGACGTAGAAGATAAGAAACTATGGATAAGTTTAGGCAAAGAATTATTACATAGTAAGAATAAAAGCTAGATAAGAGATTAGCTAAGCTAGGATATATAAGGGATAGAGCACCTATATAAATAATTACTAATAGGCCTAAGGTAGGGACGCCTAGAGTAAAATGGTTAGACAAACTGGAATAAGAAGAGGATTTAGGAATTCCAAATAGGTTTAAAGAAAGATATACTAAAGGATGTTATGACGTAGTAATAACAAGGTACTTTCTAATAGATAGACTATATATACTAAACCAGTTATATAGAAAGTGGTATAGGTAACAACATAATGGTAAATAAGAAGATTTCTATATATGGCTAGACAAAAAAGTTGTTTAAGACCAACCCATTATGGAGAAATGCATAAATTACATTAAAGGAGCGTTAATTATGATTTTAAGGAACCTAAAAGAGGGATCTAGGGACTAGAGAAGTAAATAATAAATCTTAGTATCCGTGAATAATAGACCAATAGTTAGGTTGGCTAGACAGAGGTTTAAACTTAAGGATAAAGATAAGCCGAGAGTTAACCTAAGTCACTTAGCGTATAATACACTATTGTGGATAGCTTGTGTAGATAATATATATAATATATATAGGGCACCAAAGGACAAAAACTAGAAATACTTAATAAGGATATATTAGGCATTAGACGAAAAATAGTTTAGAGACGCTAAGTATATATAAATGGCACCTAGTGGAAGTATAGAGTTAAGGGGACCTAATACTTTAACTAGGAAAATTCCTTATAGAAGAATACCTAGATGGATAATAGTGGTGGAACTGTTCAAAAAATACTTATCTATGGCACGTAGAGGAAAAGAAATAAACTAAGTATTAGCTAAAAGAGGACTAAGTATAAATAGGATCTAGTAGCCAATAGTTAGGAAAAGGGGGGGCCTATAGGACCAGAGGGAGCTAGTGGTAGAGCCTTAGACCCTTAAGGGAATTATAGGTTAATATCTAAATTTATAAGTTAAGTGGCGAGATTAGCAGTTTAAAGCACTAGTAGACAGTAGAGTAATAAAAAACTATATATTACTAGCAGCAGTAAAAAGGATAGGGTTACTACACAGACAAAAGGAATATTTATACCTATTAATAATAATTTTAGGAGATCTAATAGCCTATAGAGGAGGCATTATTAATCTTAAAATAGGACCCATTTAGTTAACCATTAAAGGAAGACCAGTTAAAATATCTTTTAATATCTTACCGTTAGGAAAGGGTAAGGCAATATTAGGAATGCCTTGGTTATAGAAATACAATCCAAAGATAGATTGGGTTATAGGTTAGGTTAATATTAGGGATACTTAACAACGCAAGATGCAATAGTAAACTAAGATAGTATAGTACCAAGTTGGAGCGATATATAAAGAGACTGAGCGAGGCTTAAGTTATATACTAAAGAAATACCGCAAGTATAGTAAAAGGCTATAGTTACTAAAAAGTAAAAGGCTATTAGAGTATATAGCATAGGACTATAAGATAGAGTTAAAACCAGGAACTAGTCTAAAGTTCTTTTTAATCTATAAGCTTACTAAAACCAAGTTAGTGGCGCTTAAGGAGTTTGTCTAGGAAAACTTATAAAAGGGATATATTAGACTGTCGTAGTTATTAGTAGAATATCCAGTGTTGTTTATCCTAAAGAAAAACGGAAAACTTAGGATGTGTATCAACTATAGACAGTTAAATAGCATTACTAGAAAGGATAGGTATCCTTTACCCCTAATTAGTAAAATCTAAGACAGGATAGGCAACGTAAAAATCTTTATAAAGATAGATCTAAGATGGGCGTACTATTAGATTAGGATTAAGGAAGGCAATAAGTAGAAAGCAGCCTTTAGGTTAAAGGAAGGACTATATAAACTATTAGTTATATAGTTTGGGCTTATAAATATATCAGTAATGTTTTAAAAGAGAATTAATAGTGTGTTAGGAGAACACCTTAATAAATTTATTATAGTATACCTTAATAATATTATTATCTACTTAGAAAGTAAGGAAGAATATAAAGAATATATTAAGTAGGTCTTAAAGAGACTATAAGAAGAAAAGATGCTAGTAGCAGTTAAGAAATGCAAGTTCTTCACTAGGAAGACCAATTTTATTAAATTTATTATTAAACTAGGCAAGATTAATATAGACCTAAAGAAAGTTAAAGCTATAGTAAATTGGCAAGAACTAGAGAACGTTACGCAGCTAAGATCGTTTCTAGGGTTTTGCAATTACTATAGGAGGTTTATAGCATAATAGTTAAAAAGTATTAAGCTATTTACAAGACTTATAAAAAAGGAGGAACTATAGATGTGGGGTAGTAAGTAAAAGAAGTTGTTTAAGGAACTTAAGGAGTTGTTTACCTAGGATCTAATCCTTAAAATCTACCAACTAAAGTTAGACACGGTTATGGAAACAAATATCTTAGATTTTATACTAGGAGCATACCTACTATAGAAATATCTAGATGGATGGCATCTAGTAGCGTATTATAGTCGGAAAATAATACTACTAGAGTTAAACTATAATATCTATAACAAGGAGTTATTAGGTATAGTTTCAGCACTTAAATAGTAAAGAGTATTCTTATAAGGCATAGAGAAACTATTTATAGTTAAAACGGACTATAAGAACCTAATAGGGTTCCTAATAATAAAGGAACTAAACTAAAGATAGGTTAGATGGGCGGAAATACTTATAGAATATTACTTTGAAATTTAGTATACTAAGGGCACAGATAATGCACGAGCAGACGCTCTTAGTAAAAAGGCAGAATTATAAAACAAAGAAAAGCCGTTAGGGGCTTTATTGCGAAAGGATCTAGATAAATTAATTAGGTATAATTATCCCAAGATTATAGCAACTAGAGAAGAATAAGTTTATAAATTACTAGAGAGTGATTAGTTATAAAGGATCTAAGAGGCATAGGCAGAAGATCTAGAGTTAGAGCAGTATAAAAACCGAGAAACTATATATATGCTAAAGATAGTTATAAAGGAGTTTATAGAAGACTTTTATAAGGGAATGATATAGGGACATAATAGAGCTACGGGCTTAGTGTTAAGACTTTAAGAGGAGTATATTATTTAAGGAATCTAGGGACTAGTAAGATAAGTTACTAAAGAATATCTAGATTGCTAGAGGAATAAACTAATAAGGCATAAGCCGTATAGAGGGCTACAACCTATTAAAACACTAGAGAGACTATAGGAGGTTATATTATAGGACTTTATTATTAAGTTACCAAAGTTAAAATCCTATTACTAGGTAGGATTATAACGCAATTTTAGTAATAGTAGATAAGCTAATAAAGTGGGGATACTTTATAGCATATATAGAAGAAATATCCGCAGAGGATATAGCTAAAATCTATATTAAGGAAGTGTTTATAAGACATGGAGCACTAATAAAGATTATATTAGATAGAGATCTAAGATTTATAGCAGTATTCTAGGAGGTATTCTTAGCAGAATAAGGGGTTTAAGCAGTAATATTAACTGCATATTACCTATAGACAGATGGTTAAACAGAGAGACTAAACTAAACATTGGAATAGTATCTAAGGCATTATATTAATTATACATAAAACAATTGGGTATTACTATTACTAGTTATATAGCTTACATATAATGCAACACTATAGGAAGGGATAGGCACATTACCCTTTAAGGCGACTTACGGATATAAGCTAAGAATATTATTATTATTATAATAAGCAAAGAAAATGAGTAGTATAGCTAAAGAAAGAATAGAGACGTTAATAAATCTCTATAATTACCTTAAAAGCACAGTAAAGTTAGTATAAGAAAGAATAAAAAAGTACTATAATGCTAGGAGATCTAAGGGACCAGATCTTAAGGAGGGGGATAAAGTGTGGCTACTATACAAAAATTTTAAGAGTTAATGACTAAGCAAGAAGTTGGACTATATTAGACTAGAACTATTTATAGTTAAAGTAAAGATCTTAAAAGTTATATATAGACTTAACTTACTAGAGAAAATAAAGATCTACTCTATATAGTATATCGCAATGCTAGAGCTGGCATATAGAAGTGTTAAGCCACTAGTCTATAAGGTAGATATATATAGAGGACAAAAGGAAGACAAATGGTAAGTTTTAAAAATAGTTAGTTATAAGGACATTAACAATAAAATATAGTATAAAGTAAAGTGGATAGGCTATAATGAGACTACCTAGGAGCTACTAGATAATTTAAAGAATGCTAAGGAAAAGGTATAGGAGTATTAGAAGAGAATGGGTTAGGCAGTATTAATAAAGAGGAATCGCTAAAGAACAAACCGCTTAAGGGGGACTCAAGAGGAGCACCTGCTGAGGTATTTGGAGTTATTTCCCTCGCTATAGAAAGAACTTCCGTTCTTTTGTTACCAAGTTCCTAAAGACCTTATTCTAAAAGTTTCCACTCCTTAGAACGCACCTTTTTACGCACCTTCTTAAGATGGATTAACTGAGCGGAAGCAGCAAGACGGGAGTTAAGGGCACGCTGTTAAGCGTCAAGGGCACGCTGTTGAGTAGCAGTAGCCTCTTGCTTAGCGTTACGGAATTGCCAAAGTTTAGCCAGCGCTACTAATAGCTTATTATTAAGTTTCGCAGCGGCAGATTAAACACAAGACCCTAAGATAAATTACTTAAGGAATGTAGAGACTGTTAGGAGTAATAGGACGCGTACACTTAGTATTAGAAACCGAGCGAACGTCGCAGGACGACTAAGTGTTTGCTTTAGTGCACTTTAAGTAGGAAGAGGGTTACCAAAAGGAAGGACTTGCTAACGCAATATAAACTAACCCCTCTTTCGCACAATAAGAATATAGAGATGGCATTATCTTACTAAGAGACAATATTGCAGCAATGGTATAAAACTAATAAGCTATAGAAGAAGAAGAAGGAGCTTTAGGTATAATAAGTAAGAATATTAACCAGATTAATTAAGCGGATATCACACCTCTAGTAGACGACTTGGAGATGTTAGAAATCTTTAAGGACGAAGATAAAGAGGAGGGAGATGGTATTATAGACGCTTTAAGTATAATGTTACGACTACTTGGAGAGGAGTTAGAAGAAGCTAGTTAGTTAATTAAGGCACGGTCTAGGATAGATCTGGTAGAACTATGTGACGAGGAATAGTAACCAAGGTCACGTGATATAATCTGTGTGATCTGTATAATCTGTTAATCTATAAGATCTGCAATAGAGCGAATAGAGTAGACAGAGCGGACAAAGCAAGGACTTTCTTAGGAGTTAGGATGTGTATTTAAGGACCCACAGTCCCTACCTAAATAGTTCCTTTCTTTATAGTAAATCTTAGAATACAATTGGAGTTAATCTGTTAGGCAACCACTCCACCAGTTATTATCTTGTACTATTACATTGTTGACTACGTTTGATATCTATATACCTAGCCTATTAATAAGCCCATCGTAGTTCCTACTACAAGGTTCCGTTATAAAAAGAGGTTCCCTATACCCTTACCACGTTCCCTTTATAATCTTAGAGCTAGTATAAGCTTAAGGGTGTTGTCACAGCGACTCAGTCAATCGAGGCATAAGCGCCGTATAGAACGTATGCAAGCCTGTACAATTGGAATGTCTATGGACTCGGATATCAAGATGAGGAGCAGAAGAAGGTCGTGGAAAGGACACGT
>Ga0307507_10003336_pt1 | contig 31405 bp, 9 predicted proteins | sample 7_EM_MG_FD_207223 | JGI IMG/M metagenome (GOLD analysis project Ga0307507, IMG submission 207223) | Populus trichocarpa ectomycorrhiza microbial communities from riparian zone in the Pacific Northwest, United States - 7_EM | ecosystem: Host-associated > Plants > Roots > Unclassified | place... | reverse complement strand
GGAATTGGTAACTGACGGAGACGGTAACGGACGGAGACGGAGCAAGTTACGGAGGTTTTTCGCCTACTATAGGTTTTCCCTCTGTACGTAGGCCAAATGGCACTTGCAAGGTATTTGGGAATAGCTTTATAATTGCCTATTTGGGACAGACGAGGAGAGCGTCGTCAGCATGGAGGAGTGTCAGAATTAAGCGAGAGATGCTGACTAAGCTCTGGACACGTCGCGAGAGCGAGCTCTGCATGTCAATCTAGATAGACATCAACCGTATCTACTGCATCACGAATCAATTAATATTTATCGTCTGCGTCATCTCTATTATTAAATAGACCCTTAAGACACCTCCGCTGTGACCTTATAACCTTGTAATTCCAACAAGGGGGCTGATGAGTCACCATAAGGATGACTAATCAAAGACACATAACCTCTGTCTATATATTCCGACAAATACTAAATCTAAAACTATGTAAAAAACTAAGGATAATCTAAGCCCACTTAATACCTTAGATATTTATATAATTGGAGCTACCCTGTTAGTATAACTTGCCAGGAAACCTAAATATATAATCTTTACCGTTATAATGGCCGATATTAAAAAGGCCCTAGTACTAAGAAAGTACACTGGCCCTACTACGAAAGTACTAGTATGCCACTATAAGCACCTAGAGGTATTCTTATGAAAGGAAGCCGATAAGTTAGTGGAATACTAACTATATAACTATAAGATCGTACTTAAAGAAGGAAATTAGCTAGGATTTAGACCCTTATATAGAATATCCTAGAATAAACTTAAAGTACTGTAAAAGTACTTGGATGAGCACCTAAGTAAAGGATTTATTAGAGCAAGCTCTTTGCCTATAGCTGCACCTATAATCTTTATTAAGAAACCTGGCAGCGGTCTGTGCTTCTATGTAGACTATTAAGCTCTTAATACTATTACTATTAAGAATTAGTACCCGCTCCCGTTAATTTAAGAGACACTAAACTAATTAAGTAAGGCTCGCTATTATATAAAACTTAACCTTATCCACGTATTTAACCGCCTCTGTATTGTAAAGGGAGATAAATAGCTTACTATATTCCGTACTAGATACAAACTATTTAAATACTTAGTAATGCCGTTTGGCCTTGTAAATGCCCTAAGTTTGTTCTAATACTTTATAAATAATACCCTATAACCTTATCTAGACGTTTTCTGTACTGCTTATATTAATAACATCCTAGTATATAGTAATAACCTAACTGAATATAAGAAATATGTTGACCTTATCTTAGAAGCCCTATATGGAGCTGGCTTATAATTAGATAGATAAGTGCGAATTCTATAAAACGGAAGTCCTGTATTTTGGACTTATTATTTTTATAAATGGCATATAAATGGACCTAAAGAAGATTAAAGCAATTGTAAACTGGTAAGAACCTAAGAATATTAAGGACGTAAGAGCCTTTACAGGATTTGCTAACTTCTACTAACGGTTTATTAATAACTTCTCCGCCCTAATCTTACCCCTTATAGCTCTAACCTAAAAGGACAAAACCTTTATCTTTAATAAGGAATGTAAGATGGCCTTTACCTATTTAAAAGTTATGTTTACCACTATACCTATACTCTAACACTTTAACCTAAACTAAAACAGTGTTATAGAAGCTGACTTATCTATCTACGTCACTAGAGGCATTCTGTCTTAGTATAATAAGGAAGGAGTACTACACCCTATAGCATACTTTTTAAAACGACTAAGCCTAGCTAAATATAACTACAAGACCTACAAGAAGGAATTATTGGCTATTATTAGATGTTTTAAACAATGGTAACCTAAACTAAAAGGCGCCAAATTTCTAATTAAGGTTCTTAGCGATTATAAGAATCTACAGTACTTTACGACTATAAAACAGCTAAGTTATTATTAAGCCCGCTAGTTAGAATATCTGTCTTATTTCTAATTCTTAATTATATACTGCCTAGGCGTTTAAGGTTAAAAACCTAATGCCCTAACCTAATGTTTATAAGATATACCAGCATAGGAAGAAGTATGCGCCTACTATAATTAAACCCTGCTTCGCCCTAAATTATTTAATCCCCTAGCTAAAGACCTTATGGTACACGTCCTTGAAATAACTAATTAATTAATTAAATAGATTATAATTAACAAATATCTAAATAATAAGTTTATCTAAGAGACACTTAAGCTAATTTAAGACGGCGTTAGACGCTTTAAAAAGATCTCTCTAAGCGAATATAAAGCTTGTAGAGACCACTTATACTACTAGAACCGCCTAGTTATACCTAACTATAATAAACTTAAGCTTAAGCTTCTTAAACACATATACAACCTACTAGTAGCCGGCCACCCAGGCCGTAGAAAAACCCTAGAACTACTTTAACGGGAATACTATTAGCTAAATATGTATAATATAATATAAAGGTACGTTTCTAGCTGCTATACCTACTAATAAGCCAAAGATTTGCGCGAGATGTATAACGGCCTTTTAAAGCCACTACCTATTCCGGACCGAAGATGGAAGGATATCTTAATTAACTTTGTTATTGATTTCCCCGTAAGCAAAGGCTGTATAAATATTATAGTAGTTATAGACTGACTATCTAAGATAAGACACTTAATTGCCTACCCTAATATATTAACACCTACCGTTGCCTAACTGTTCCTGGATTATATATAGAAACTCTATAAACTCCCTAAAACAATTGTCTTTAATAGAGGCCGCTAGTTTATCTTAATGTTTTAGAAAGAACTAACTACCCAACTCTGTATTAAAGCACTATTGTCTATAGCATATTACCTAGAAATGAATGGTTAAATAGAATATGCAAATGCTATAATGGAATAGTATATTTAGATATACACGTCGTATTTGCAGGATAACTGGATAGACTAGCTTATATTTACTAAGTTTATTATAAATAACTCCGTTTTAGAAACTATAAAGGTCTCCTCATTTCTGGCTAATTATAGCTAGCACCTGTGAATGGGTTTTAAACCCTTTAGTAATGTTTCTCGCCTAGCTTACTAAGCCTTATAAGTTGCAGAAGTAAACAAATTTATAAAGAAAATGGAAGAACTATAAGAGTTCCTTACTGATAAAATAATATAGGCCTAGTCTGTCTATGAAGCTGTAGCAAATAAGAACTAAACCCTAGCACCAGCTTACTAAATTGGTAACTTTGTCTAGCTAGACGTAAGAAATTTAAATATGAAATAACCTACTAAGAAACTTAATTGGAAGAACGCTGGCCCTTATAAGGTTGAAAAAGTTGTCTTTCCTTATGCCTACTAACTGAAGCTCTCTAATACGGTTAAAATCCATCCTATATTCTATACGTCAGTCCTCTGCCCTACCGCCCCTGTATTAGACGCCCTACCTAGATAGATTTAAGACCCTCCCCTACTAATTAAAGTGGATGGTAAGAATAAGTACCTTGTTAAAAGAGTTAATAATATTAAGTATAATAAAAGGAAACGTAAATATATATACCTTATAAAATGGAGAGGCTTTACTAAACCCTTATGGGAACCTGTTAACTCTGTAGGACTTATATAAGCCGCAGAAGACTTTTACAAACTCTACTTAGAACTACTGTAGCCCTATCTTATAGAAGCTCGAGTTTAAAGGGGGGGTACTGTTATAGGATACCTCCGTAATACCTTATACATGTTTACCTGTTTCCACCTATTTCTACTAATGCAGCAAGAAGAGACTAACCGTGAGATGATAATCTAATGGCAATCTGCTGGCAATCTACGGCAATTTAACGGCAGTCTGCTGTATTCTGCCATATTCTACCAAGTCTACTAAATCCTACTAAGTTCTGCCAGGACCGCTACTTAAATCCTATTCTGCTCCGTGTATGTGTTAACTAAGTAACTAGACTAATAATATATACCCCTTCTTCCCATTTTCTTACCTTCTCTCCTTACGCAATGTCTTGACTTTATTACATAGTTTATATACGTAGCTTAATAATATCTACTTTGCTATATATTATCGTCGCTTATACTTACTCCGTGATATAGGAAAATAAGTATAGATATAAGCTTAACTTTACTATAAGCGATATAGTTTAGGTTATAATAAAGAACCAAAAGATAGAATAGTCTAGCTATAAGCCAAACTACTAAACAGTGGGATTATATAAGATTAAACTCCTAGATTTAATTAAAGTCTATTTCGTCTTTTTACCTAATAAGCTATAGAAGGCCGCTACGGACCTTTATTAAGATAATTAACTCGTTTCTACTACCGGTTTAAGTTAATAGTAAATATAAGTAGGAAGTTAAAAAAGTACTAGCCTATAAACTTATAAGGGGAATACTAAAGTATTATATTAGCTAGAAAGAATATAGGCTAAACCCTATTTAATAATCTATATAGAACTTTATAAGTAGTCCCTAGAAGCTATAAGAGTTTTATAACTATTACCCTAACAAACCTAGACTATTAAAGTACCTAAATAAGTAGATAAAATATTAGTATAGTAAGGATAATATATTACCTATAGAATATAAAGATAAGAATACCTATAGGTATAATATAGATATATAAAGCTAAAAGAAGGGGGTTAATATTACCGTACTAGTAGAAAACAGCGGATTGTGGCAGTAAATAGTAGGTAGCTATAGTTATAAATAAATAAGATAGTTCCCATAAGGCGTAATACCCATTTAAGCTAGTTCTAGAAGCTCTCTATATATATTAAGTAGGAATAGGTAATAGGGATAGGTAGTAAGGTATACAGGGGTAAGCAGTAGGGTAGTAAGTCATAAGTAGGGTAGTAAGGCATAGGGTAGTAGGCATTAAAGACGGTAGTAAGACTATAGTAAGACTGTGGTAAGCAAGTCCGATTTAGGTCGACAGATTATATAGGCGGCTATACGGCCGATTGTAAAACCTTCCTGGTATAATATAGGGGTTTAAGCAGAGCTTTAAGCAGAGCTTTGAGCAGAGCCTTAACCTAAGCTTTAACCTAAGCTTTAACTGGAGCCTTAAGCGGAGCTTCAAGTAGAGCCTTAACTAGAGCCTTAACTAGAGCTTTAACTAGAGCTTTAAGCGGAGCCTTAAATAGAGCTTTAAGCAAGCCTTGTGCAGAGCTTTATATAGAGTTTATATTTATATAGGCTTTGTATAGGTTTTGATATAGGTATTTATATAGGCAGCGGAGGAGCAATAAAGTAGGTAATAAGGTATAGAACTAATCTAGATACAATATATTAGCTATTTAGGTATTTATTTACTATAAATATTAATATAAAAGGTTAAATATTAAGAATTAGTAGCTTTAGGTAAATATTTATTACTACTAAAATAATAAATATTTAGCTAAAGCCACTAATCCTTAACATTTGACCTTTTATATTAATATTTATAGTAGATAAACACCTAAATAGCTAATATATTGTATCTAGATTAATTTTATACCTTATTACCTGCTTTATTACTTCTCCGCTGCCTATATCAACGCCTGCACGAACGCTTACACGAACGCCTACACGAACGCCTACACGAACGCCTATACGAACGCCTGTACGAATGCCTGTACGAAAGCTTATACAAATGCCTGCACAAATGCCCATGTAAAGCTCTATATAAAGTCGTTTATAACGCCTTTAAAAACAATCTCAAATACAAGCTCTGCACGAGGCTCTGCTTGAGTGTCACGGAGTGAGTACAAGAGATAATAATATGTAGCGAAGTAGATATTATTTAGCTACGTACATGAACTGTGTGATGAAGTCAAGACGTTGCGTAAGGAAAGAAGGTAAGAAAACGGGAAGAAAGGGTATATCGTTAGCTTGGTTGCTTGGTCAACACGTACACGGAGCAGAATAGGATTCGGGCAGCGGTCCTGGCAGAACTTGGCGGGATTCGTCGGACTTGGCAGAATATGGCAGAATGCCGTAGACTGCCGTTAGATTGCCATCAGATTGCCGTCAGATTGCAGTCTCGCGGTAGGTCTCTAATTGCTGAGTCGGTGGAAACAGGTGGACGTGTGTAAGGTGTCACGGGGGTGTCCCGTGACATTGAGGCTCTACGTAAAGCTCTGCATGAGGCCCTGCTTAAAGCTCTGCTCGAAGCTCTGCTCGAAGCTATGCTTGAAGCTTTACTCGAAGCTTTGCTCGAAGCTCTGCTCTTCTATAACCGGGTTACTATTATAGTACTACTTCCACTTATAAAAGGCCAAAAAAAAACTAAGTATACTACTCTATAAAGCACCTACCTACCTACCTGGAACTCTTTCTACATTAGCTTAACGTGCTACCCCCCCAAACAAGACACCCCCCTAAGCGAGACACCTCAATCACCCAATTCTAAGCCACGCTTATTAAAATAATATTTTATTAAATCTATTTCTAAAATAGAGTATATCTTATAAACGAACTATATATTTAGAAATTTACTTTATTAGGTAGGAAGGAAGATAAAAAATATACCATAATTAAAAAAAAAGGTTGGAAAAACCCGGTTTATTAGTAATAAGGATCCACCTAGCGTGCTGCGATCTTTACGCTAAATTAAAGAAACTAAAAAAATTTTAAATTTTTTTTTCTGTAATGGAACCTTGTAGCAAGAACTACGGTGGGTCCTGTTATTGGGCTAGGTGTGTAGGTAAACAAGAAGTTAATAACATAATAATAACTAGTGGAGTGGTTGCCTAATAGATTAACTCCAATTGTATTCTAAGATTCACTACAAGGAGAGAACTGTCTATAGTAGGGACTGAGGTCCTTTAAATACATAACCATACGCCTAAGAAATTCTCTTTTATATGTAAGGTATGTGTTATCTATCTTAAACATAGCATCCCCTTTATTTAATATAGTTAACGCGTTTAACACTATGTGACCTTAGTTACTATTCCTTATTATATAGTTCCACTAGTTCCATTCTAAACCGTGCCTATATTAACCAACTAGCTTCTTCTAACTCTTCCCTAAGTAGTTATAACATTATATTTAAGCTGTCCGTAACACTATCTCCCTCCTCTTTATCTTTATCCTTAAAGATTCCTAATATCTCTAAGTTGTCCACTAGAGGTATAATATCCGTTTAATTAATCTAGTTAATATTTTTACTTATTATACCTAAAGCATCTTCTTCTCTGTCTTGAGTTAAGCGTCGCCTGCGTACCGTCTCCTTAATACTATTATTAGGTAAAGTAATAGCAATTCCTTACTCCTGTTGTGCGAAAGAGGGGTTAGTTTATGTCGCGTTAGCAAGTCCTTTGTCTTAATAACCCTCTTCTTATTTAGAGTGTACTAAAGCAAACATTTAATTGTCTTGCGATATTCGCTTTGTTTCTAACACTAAGTATACACGTCCTATAACTCTTAACAGTCTTCTAGTTCCCTAAGTAACTTATTATAGGGTCTTGTGTTTAATCTACTGCTATAAAGCTTAACGGTAAGTTGGCCTCTATGCTGCTTAAGGTTTAACATATCTTAGAAGAGTCCGCACGTGTCCTTAAAGCTCAGCGTCTAGCTTACGCTTGTCTTTAACGCCTTAAACGTGTTTATAAGAAGGTTCGTTCTAAGGAGTAGAAACTTATTTAATAGGGTTTATTTAAGCTAGGTAACAAAAGAACGGATTCTCCTCCTATAAGGGAAACAACTCTAAGTAGCTCGGCAATTGCTCCTCTTAGGTCCCCTTTAGGTAACTTATTTTTTGGCGATTCTTCTTTGTTAATACTACCTAACCTGCTTTCTTCCAATACTCCTATACCTTTCCTATAGCGTTCTTTAAGTTGCTTAGTAGTTCCTAAGTAGTCTTACTATAGCCTATCCACTTTACTTTATACTACATTTCGTTATCTACATTCTTGTAACTAATAATCTTTAAAACTTACCATTTATCTTCTTCTTGCCCTCTATACGTATCTGCCTTGTAGACTAGTGGCTTAATATTCCCGTATACTAGCTCTAGCATTGTAATATACTATATAGGGTAAATTCTTATTTTAGCTAGTAGGTTTAGCTTATACGTAACTAATAAAATCCTTTATATGATTTTAAAAGGTCCTAGTCTAACGTAGTCCAACTTCTTACTTAGTCATTAACTCTTGAAATTTTTATATAGTAGCCATACTTTATCTCCCTCCTTAAGATCTAGTCCCTTAGATCTCTTAGTATTGTAGTACCTTTTTATTTATTCTTATATTAGTTTCACTATTTCCTTAAGGTCTATATAAAGATTTATTAAAGTCTCTATTCTTTACTTAGCTGTGCTACTTGTTTTCTTTGCTTAATATAGCGATAATAATAATCTTGGCTTATACCCGTAATTCGCCTTAAATAGTAACGTTCCTATTCCTTCTTATAGTGTTATATTATATGCAAACTATATAACTGGTAGTAACGATACCCAATTATTCTGTGCGTAATTAATATAGTGCCTTAGATACTGTTCTAGTATCTAGTTTAACCTTTCTGTCTATCCATCCATCTGCGGATAATATGCTATTAAGGTTACTACGCGAACTCCTTATTCCGCCAAAAATACCTCCTAGAATGCTGCTATAAATCTTAGATCTCTGTCTAATATAATCCTGCTTAGTACTCTATATCTTATAAATACTTTCTTAATATAGATTCTAGCGATATCTTCTACTAACATTTCTTCTGTGCACGCTATAAAGTACCCCTATATTATAAGCTTGTCCACTATTACTAAGATTACATTATAACCTTGTTCTATAATAGGGTTTTTTAACTTTAGTAACTTAATAATAAAGTCTTATAATATAACTTCCTATAGTCTTTCTAGTGTCTTAATAGGTTATAGCCCTCTATATGGCTTATACCTTATTAGTTTGTTTCTTTAGCAATCTAGATATTCTTTTATAACTTATCTCGCTAGTTCCTAGATTTCTTAAATAATATACTCCTTTTAAAGTCTTGATACTAAGCCTATAGCTCCATTATATCCTTAAGTTAGTCTCTTATAGAATGACTTAATAAACTCTTTTATAATAGACCTTAGAATATAGGTTACTTCTCTATTTTTATACTATTCTATATCTAGATCCTTTGCCTATACTTCTTAGATTTTCTATATCTAATTACTCTCTAGTAATTTATAGACCTAACTTTCTCTTATTGCTGTAATCCTTAGATAATTATACCTAATCAACCTATCTTAGTCTTTTTGCAATAAAGCCCCTAATAGCTTTTTATCACTTTATAGTTCCGCCTTTCTACTTAGAGCATCCGCTCGTGTATTATCTGTACCCTTAGTATACTGAATTTTAAAATAGTATTTTATAAGCATTTCCGCCCATCTAACCTGTCTTTAGTTGAGTTCCTTTATTATTAGGAATTCTATAAGGTTCTTATTATCCGTCTTAACTATAAATAGTTTCTTTATACCTTATAAGAACGCTCTCTATTCCTTTAATACTGTAACTATACCTAACAACTCCTTATTATAGATGTTATAGTTCAGTTCTAGTAGTGTTATCTTTCTACTATAATACGCTACTAGATGCTATGCGTTCTAATACTTTTATAGTAAATATACTCTTAGTGCGAAGTTTAATGTATTTATCTTAATAACCATCTCTAACTTTGGTTAGTAGATCTTAAAGACTAGTTCCTAGGTGAATAACTCCTTAAGTTCCTTAAATAACTTCTTTTACTCTATTTCCTATACCTATAATTCCTCCTTCTTTATTAGCCTTATAAATAGCTTAATACTCTTTAACCATTGTGCTATAAACCTTCTATAGTAGTTGTAAAACCCTAGGAATGACCTTAACTATATAACATTCTCTAGTTCTCGCCAACTTACTATAGCTTTAACTTTCTTTAGGTCCATGCTAATTTTTCCTAGTTTAATAATAAATCCTATAAAATCAGTTTTTCTTATAAAGAACTTATATTTTTTAATTGCTACTAGCATCTGTTCTTCTTATAGTCTCTTTAAGACCTATTTAATGTATTCCCTATGTTCTTTCTTACCCTCTAAGTAGATAATAATGTTATTAAGGTATGCTATAATAAACTTATTAAGGTATTCTCCTAATATACTATTAATTTATTTCTGGAATGTTGCTGGTGTATTTATAAGCCCAAACTGTATAACTAATAGCTTATATAGTCCTTTCTTTAACCTAAAGGCTGCCTTCTATTTATTACCTTCCTTAATCCTAATCTAATAGTACGCCCACCTTAGATCTATCTTTATAAAGATCTTTATATTACCTATCCTATCTTAGATTTTGCTAATTAAGGGTAAAGGATACCTATCCTTTCTAGTAATACTATTTAACTATCTATAGTCTATACACATTCTAAGTTTTCCATTTTTCTTTGGGATAAATAGTACTGGATATCCTACTAATAACTGCAATAGTCTAATATATCCCTTTTATAAGTTCTCCTGGATAAACTCCTTAAGTGCTACTAACTTAGTTTTAGTAAGCTTATAGATTGGAAAGAATTTTAGACTAGTTCTAGGTTCTAATTCTATCTTATAGTCCTATACTGTATACTTTAACAGCTTTTTACTTTCTAGTAACTATAACTTTTTGCTATACTTGTGGTATCTCTTTAGTATATAACTTAAGCCTTGCTTAGTCTCTTTATATATTACTCCAACTTAGTACTATACTAACTTAGTTTACTATTATACTTTATATTATTAAGTATCTCTAATATTAACCTAACCTATAACCTAATTAATCTTTAGATTGTATTTCTATAACTAAGGTATTCCTAGTATCGCCTTATCTTTTCCTAATAGTAAGATATTAAAAGACATTCTAACTGGTCTCCCTTTAATACTTAACTAAATAGGTCCTGTTTTAAGATTAATAATACCTCCTCTATAGGCTATCTAATCTCCTAAAATTGTTATAAGTGGATATAGGTGTTCTTTTTATTTATATAGTAACCCTATCCTTTCTACTACTGCTAGTGATATATAGTTTCTTATTGCTTTACTATCTATTAGTGCTTTAAACTATTAATCTTACCACTTAATTTATAAGTTTAGGTGTTGTTTTTAGACTCCTTTAAGGGTCTAAGGCTCTATTACTAGTTCCCTCTAGTTCTGTGGGCCTCCCCTTTTCCTAACTATTAGCTGCTAGATCCTGTTTATACTTAGTCCACTTTTAGCTAATACTTAGTTTATTTCTTTTTCTCTATATGCTATAGATAAGTATTCTCTAGGTAGTCCCACTACTATTATCCATCTAGGCATTCTTCTGTAAGGAATCTTCTAGGTTAAAGTATTAGGTCCCCTTAACTCTATACTTCTACTGGGTGCTATTTATATATATACTTAGTATTTCTAAACCGTTTTTCCTCTAGTGCCTAATATATCCTTACTAGGTATTTCCAGTTTTTGTTTTTTAGTGCCCTATATATATTACACATATTATCTATATAAGCTATCTATAATAACGTATAATATGCTAAGTGACTTGGGTTAACTCTTAGCTTATCTTTATCCTTAAGTTTAAACTAATACCTAGTTATTTTAACTACTAGTATTTCTACTATAGGTACTAAGATTTATTATTCTCCTCTTTAGTCCCTAGATCCCTCTTCTAAGTTCCTTAACATTATAATTAACGCTCCTTTAATATAACTTATATGTTTTTCCGTAATAGGTTAATCTTAGACAACTTTTTTATCTAGCTATATATAAAAGTCTTCCTATTTATTATTATGTTATTGCCTATACCACTTTCTGTATAACTAGTTTAGTATATATAGTCTATCTATAAGAAAGTACCTTATTATTACTGCGTTATAATATCCTTTAGTATATCTCTCTTTAAACCTAACTAGAATATCTAGATCCTCTTCTTATTTCAGTTCTTCCAACCACTTTACTCTAGGCGTCCCTACACTAGGCCTATTAGTAACTCTTTATATAGGTGCTCTATTCTTTATATAACCTGGCATAGCTAACCTCCTATCTAGCTTTTGCTTTTGCTATATAATAATTTTTTATCTAAACTTATTTATAGTTTTCTATTTTCTACATCTTATAGCTAGATCCTTAAAGTCGTCTTACTTCTTAATTTTAGTATTAACTTTTTAATCTTTAGGCTAAACACTATGTTTACCTAGAATTACTATGGTCCTTATTTATTTCTTAAAATCTTAGCTTTCTAATAATATTCTTACTCGTTCTCTAAACTTATGGTTCTTAAACTTACGTCCTATACTTATTTATTTATTACTAAACTAAGTTGCTACTCTTTCCTATTGGTTTTTGTTTATTATGGGTTCTTAAGCTATCCTTATTATATCCTATAAGTCTAGAGCTTTTCTTATCTCTTTATAAGAATCTTAGACCTATAGCCTTTTGTCTTTTATAAGTAGTAAGCTAGCACTAGCAGTCGTCTGCTTACTTAATCGTCTCTAGATACTACTCCTTCTATCTTATAAAGTGATAGATGCTATATCTAACAGTATTATAATACCCGTTACTAATCCGCGTTCTGTAGTGGTTTTAGTTTCTACTTTTATTATATTACCAAGGTGTAAGTGCTTCTAGTTAGCCTTATTTTCTTCCTTATTGCTACTAATTAATAAGTACTCTAACTCTATTATTATTATTACTAATCTTTATCCGTATATTACTTTAATATCTTAATCTAGCTTATAGAGTTAATTTTATTTTTTATCTAACTCTCTAGTTTCTTTAAGTCCTCTTAACTCTAGCTCTTACGGCTAATAGCTTACGCTATACTTAGCATCTTTATAAATTTAGCATACGTTATTATAATAAAATATAAAGTGTTTAATTGAACACTCCTTAGTCCCACACAATATCCCTATATCCGCGTTATTATACTCTAATAACCTAGTGCCCTTTACCGCGTGGTTACTTTAACTACCTTTATAGTCTCTAGCGAAATAACCTTGTTTTTTATAATTTATGTAAGCTCTATCTTTAAACTATTTTTCTTATTATAGAGTCCGCCTAAACATCTTCTACTACTAAAATCCCTAGTTTAGCCTCTGCTCCCTAGTCCTATAATTACTTAATCCTTAACCTTTAGGTTTCTATGGTTTCTTTATCCATCTCTTAAACTCTTTAGTACTGCTTAGGTCCATTAGCTTTGCGCTATTTTATAGTTTTTAGCTTTATATCTACTAATACATGCTCTGTGCCTTATATAACTATAGAACTTTGTCTTACCCTTTTTTAGCTTATTCCCTTTAATAGATCCTATTATTAATCTTTATAGACTAATCTATTAAGTCTTATAGACTTTCCGTATCTTCTATTAAGATAATTGCGTTCTAGACTTTAGCCTTAAGTCCCTATTTATACTATGCTATAAGTGCCTTATTATTCCACTTAACCTGCGTTATAAGTATCTAAAACTATATCGTGTACTTAATTGCTAAAGAACGTTATACTAAGTTTTAAAGCTTTTATTCCGCTATAGTTAATGCTTTTAAGTCTCTAAATATCTATATTAGTCATTCTATAAACCTATTTTAACTAGTAAATATAAATTATACGTTTTAGTTAGTAGTTGTTATACCACTAACTTATATCTTTATAAGGTAAGGTTTAAACCATTCTAGTGCTCTTCCTATTAAGAATAATCCTGCATACGCCACTTAATCTATAGGTATTACCAACTTTGCTCCTTCCTACATAACCTTAAAGTATATTTATATAAGAAATTCTTTAAGTTTTAACCTTTCTCCTAAGAATTGTTTAATTAACGGTAATTTAACCTTTACTGCGCTAATTCCATTAATGCGTTCCTTAAGTATCCTATTATTATTTAATAAGCGATTAACTATTTCCTATAACTAACCTCTTGTAACCACTTATAAGTCTATATCTACTATACTAGTGTCTCCTAATCCTAAGGTAGTTGTTGCCGTTAATGGCATTATAACTGGTGCTTTAGGTAGCATATTATTTAACCTTATTAATACCGTAACTAGGTAGTAAATATATAACGGAACCTTATAGTAGGAACTACGGTGGGTCCTGTTATTAGGCTAGGTGTATAGGTAAATAAGAAGTTAATAATATAATAATAACTGGTAGAGTAGTTACCTAATAGATTAACTCTAACTGTATTCTAAGATTTACTATAAGGAGAGAACTATCTACGGTAGGGACTAAGGTCCTTTAAATACATAACTATACGCCTAAGAAATCCTCTCTTGTACGTGAGGTATGTGTTGTTTATCTTAAATATAGCATCCCCTTCATTTAATACAGTCAACGCGTTTAACACCACGTGACCTTGGTTACCATTCCTCGTTATATAGTTCCACCGGTTCCATTCTGGACCGTGCCTGTATTAACCAACTAGCTTCTTCCAACTCTTCCCCAAGTAGTCGTAACATCATACTTAAGCTATCCGTAACATTATCCCTTTGAACTTTTTTTATATAATTTTTAGGAGGTTTTTTCAGAGTATACCTGCTTTACATTAAAGTTTTAAAAAAAGCTATTTTACTGCTACTAAAATCGAGAAAACGTGTTAAAAATTGTCTCGCTTAGGGGGGTGTCTCGCTTGGGGGGGAGGCACGTTATATACCAAAGACGTGTTTCGGCATGTATAAACGCGAAGACACTCTACGCGTTAGCGCGTAGTTCGGCATTATTAATTAACGCCATTTTTGAAATAAAACGCTGCTATAAAATAGAACGTTGCTGGTATTATAGAAGCCGCCCCAGGGGGTTCTATTTTTATATATATATATGCAGACGTAGACCAGAGAGGAGAGGTAGAGAAAGCATACCTACCAGCCGCTTAACAAGCGGAGACGTAACCTTACCGCATAGGGTAAATACATAGGCGCACGGCTAGCCCAATAGGCCAATAGTACGCGCGCATCAGCGGCTCGATCAGTAGGGGTGAGATTCAAGTATCCACGGCTTGGCTGCAGGCTTGGCCGTGGATATTCGCAAATATTGGTTGGGGTGGCACGGTCACGTGCGGCTCAGGCCGTGAACACGATATGTTTCAGCCCAGCAGGCAGGCTGATTGGCGTTTTTACTCGGATTGGCGGTGACCCACGCTTTGACCAACTTTACTCTACACCACCTTGTCACATCTCGTTGTAAGTGCGTGTCGATCAATCCTTCTAGCCGTATGTAGATTGATCGCCAATATCAAATGGAAAAATCTGAACAACCTCTACTCGTGATCGTGCCGTTTAATCCTACCCCATCTATTACATACATGGACGGCGCTACCGCACACACAGTATAATCTACTAGAGCCACACAACTGACCGGATTTAAATACTTAATTAGCCCGCAAATAGCCCTAATCTTAATCTAATTAAAGCACTTTAGAAGAAGATAAAGGAGTAAATTACTAAACGTTGCAATAGGCCTTATAGAGCAGCAAATGTGACAGGTAATAGGAAGAGTGGGGTAAAATTATAGAAGAAGATCTATACCGCCTTATCGTATCTCTAAGGTAGCGAGCACGCGACGTAATTAAAGCCAGAGGCGGCGTAACCAAGTGGTAGATTTAGGTGTGCGCTTAAAGGAAGGAATTGGATACTCGTTTAGCAATTTGACGATCGCTTAATTGCTCCTCTATGGAGATCAGTATATAGGCAAAATCCCTCACAATCGTTTGATTGGAAAAGCTTCATTTGATTTTGATATGGGCGTTTTTCTAAGCATGCTGACCCGTCGGAGACTAACCCCATTTTACCTAGTAAATGAGACGGTGTTCTCCGGATGATCGGCAGCGCTAATAACGCACTTACAGCGAGATGCGCCAGGATGGTGTAGACTCGATGCTATTCGTGGATCGGGATGTCAATCGCCACATCACAAAGACGCATCGGCAGATGCCAAAAGATGCACTAAAAGATGCATTACAAGATACACTACCCTAAAGATGCTGTCTGAGACGCGGAAGAGATGAGCGGAGATGAGTCGAGCCAGGAGCTGTTTACTGTTGAATCTTATGAGGACTACATCCCGGTCTTTTAAACAAAATTTCCAATTTACCTATACCAAGATTTTTGCCGGAAGCCATCATAACTGCACCCAGCCGTCTCATAAAATCCAACACTGTCGAAGTCAAAACCAACAGTCACGAACAGAAGTGCTTACTATGAAACAGCCGAGCAGACAGTCCCATGCACAGCTGACGTTGAGATGCATTCAGCTGGCCCGAAGATGGCCCAATCGTGAAAGAGCGTACTTTAGGGCATTGACAGGATTAGCCCTTTTCCCGAACAACACCCCGCACTGGGAAGTCCACGGTTTGTCTGCCAGGCATGTAGGTGGCTTTGCGAGCTGACATCGCCCGGAAATCTCCTTGGGATTCACGATATGAACGACGAATTTCCACTCTCATCCAAGAAATGATGGCATCCTTCGCCAACTCCCATAAGAGATTTTCCTTTACTCTTCAGATGAACAACTTTGCACCCTAAGCGAGCAATTATTTTACCATACTGCTGTGAGCTAGTCTGATATCTCCGAGAAGTCACAGGTAGACTGTCGAGACGTCTCGGACAATATGTGGCTAGTCGCTCTACTGTGCATCGGCTGCGCCTCCGTCGCCCACACGCTATCTCTTCTTGATGCCATTAGCGTATATCCTCAACTGTCAAATTTCACCGCCTTCTATCAAAACCACATCGAAGCAGCAAATCTACTGCTCACCAACTCCTCAACCGAACCACGCACCATCCTCATACCAAACAATGACGCGTTTGCAAATTTTGAGCTACAATACGGCGTGTCAATATGGTCTTTGTCGGCGACCGATCTAGAGGCTCTACTTCAATACCACATCTTGGTTGGGAAATTGACTGCGGCGAACTTCTCGCAACCAAGCGGTCTCACTGTGCCATCGCTTTTGACGGGCGAGCAATACGACAACCGATCTGCTGGGCCAGAGCTCTCTTCGAGCTTCGGAAATACTGAAAACACAAATGGTCAGGTTGTCTACATCTCCTCTGCGGGGCAATCGGGTAGTCGTAAACTTGCCTTTCGGCAATCGGGCACTCCTGATTTGCAAGTGCGATCAGGGCTCGGAGCGGAAGCTGACTTGACGCCGTTAGACGGTGTATGGGATGGAGGAATGTTCCAAGAGGTTGGACAGTGCGTATAACTCGATTTTGACACACCTCATAGTTTTTTTTCTCGTCTATTCTAGATCAGCGTCTAAGGAAAAGCCAGATTCTTGACTCTCCCTGCGTCTTGCTCCACAACTATTCGCACCTCGGGCCTCTCCTCCCTAGACAATGCGATCAATCGTACGGACCTTTGGGATGATCTCGACGGCAGCTCAAACTACACCTGTTTAGGGCCAAGTGACCAGGCCTTCCTGGACGCCGGGAATCCCGAAACGACACTGAACGAATCTGCTCTAGCGACTGCGATGCGGATGCACACCATACCCCAGCCTTTATACACAAACTTCCTGGTAGATGGTCAGGAGTACCCATCGGACAACAACTTAACCATCCGGGTAAGCATAAAAGGGAACGATATCTACTTCAATGATGCGAAAGTGACAAATTCTAATATCATGTAAGCGATTTTGTTTCAAGATCGCGTCAAGCTGGGCTATATTAACGGCGTTGCAGTACTAATAATGGTGTTATACATGTACTTGATAGGGTTTGTAGCCATCCTTCTGATTAAGATTTTAATATTACAGTACTCTTTTACTGATTGAACTTGATAGGTAATGTCACCTCTCCAGGATTTGGCCACCTCGCCTTCTACAACCCAAACAGCCACTTCTACTTCTACTTCTACTGCAGGAGCGGCTGCTTCTAAGTCAGCAGGACAGGCGAGCACACCATTGAGCCCCATCTTAGACGTACTGAATTTGTTCGGGTTTGCCGTAGCGTTATTTATTTAGCTCCTTTATAGGCTTGATGTAAAAGTGTAATATTGCAAGGAAAAGGGTTCATGAAAAATGACAGAATGTTTGGGAACAATGCCCGGCAAGCTAACGCCAACTAAATATACCCTTCTTGACCTTTGAGCAGAGAACAGAACTGTAATTCACTGCCAGGAATTGATACACAGTATTACAGCACGCCCAGATCTGGGAACAGGCCTGCTGTCGAACTGAATCGGATTTCCTTACTACTGTCTCTGATGCCTAGTACCCTATGTCTCACTACCTGTTTCTGTTACCTAATTTGTCTCAGTTGCCTGGACCTACCTCATCTATATAGAGAGCTTCTATAATAAGAGAGAGTCCTCATTGTCCGTTCAACACCTGCACTTATGGTAGATTCTTCTTCACTACTACGCCACTTCCCGAATCACTACTTGCACATGCGGTCAGGATCCGGGCAGTAACTCTTGGCAGTAACTTTACTGCCCGAATCATTTGCCAAGTTTCGTTCTGCCGGTATGAAATCAATAGCTTGGAGCTTGTTTTTAGTGTTATAGATCTAGATTTTAGAGTTGTGGATTAATCGATTGGCGTAGAGCCGTCATATTATAGTAAAGCTATGTCTAAGCAATCTATATCGTGATCCTTGGCATAGTATTATACGTAGAAATATTTATAAGATTATAGCCAAAAGTCCTTACGGCGCAGTGGTATAGTAAGTTCTATAATTACTTTAATTTGGAGCTAGCCTAATAAGATTTAGGGTTGCTCGGTTACTGTAGGAAAGTCGTAATACTTAGCGTGGTATTAAACTTAGGGTACCTCTGCCACTGCATTGGAAGAGACCCTATATTTCTAATGATTAAGATTTTAAACTATAGTAGATTAACTACTTACTAAAATATAGGGTATCTCCGTTACTATTTATAAATTTAAATTTTTGATCGCGAATTGCCAAAAATCCAGTTACCTAAAATCTTATTAGAGAACGTAATCTAACTACCCCCTACTAATAGAGGTATCCAACAGGTCGTGCACGCGGACGGCTCGTACACGCTTTTCCCCACTGAAATTTAGCGAAATTTAGCAAAATATACATTTTTATGCCACTGTCAGTAGATATTCGTTTCGTATATCACGTGCGTAAAGCACGTGATCTACGCGACGCGCATATGTATCATCAAGACGTGTAGATAGAACGAGAAGAATCCAACTACACACCGCACTGCACGTATATTACGTCTATTGCACTGTGTTAAAGTATACTAACACTAATTAGTGAGCGCGCACAGATTAGGAAAGACGTAGATAGCTTAGAAGACAGTTATACTATCCACCTTACAGCAGATTTGAAGATAGTTATACTTATCCACCTTTTATATCAGCCTATTTTAGTTAAAGAGAAGAAGAGAAACCACCTAGGAGTACTTGTCTGGTATCTACAACGACTTCTAGACATCTCATTCTATCTATTTTAGAAGAATTACTACGCAAAACACCTTACCCTACTTAAACAACTCAAACCGCCCCCTTAACCGCCTCCTCAACTACCTCCTTAACCGCCTCCTTAACCGCCTCCTTAACCGTTCCCCTACCTTTACCCTATAAATACCCTCACCTACCTAAATAATATATAAAATATAAAATATTAGGAACAAAGAAAGACTGGGAGGAAGAAGCAGCTAAATAGAAAGATGGAATTAACCTAACAGAAGTCACTAAGGATAAGCTAACTAACTACGTATAATACAAGATATATATATATACGGAGATATATAACTAGCTAGACTTAACACTCTAGGAATCATTCTAGGGAGATTTTAAGGACTTTACGGTTAATATCTTTAAGCAAATCCACTTATACTAGCTTTAGAAACTACGCGATTATCTAAATACTAGAGGAGTATAGGTTAATACTAACCACAAATAAGACAAATTACTCCCCTAATCCTTATATAATATAGCATAAGAAGAAGACTAAATAGAATAGACTAGAGAAGAGATAAACGCACTTAAGAAAAAGTTTAACACTAGCATTAAGTCAAGAAGTATCTAGTATTATAAGACACACGGAACTCTAAAAGAGTAATAAGTAAGACGTTCCTTAGTGCCTATGCTTTCCACTATACCTTAATCTATAATTACCTCTACCTTTACACCATCTATTACGCCTTAACCTATAACAATAATATAGCAACTCTATAAACAACCTACGGACAAGGAGAACCGCCCTATTACTATAACTGGCTATAGAAAGGAAATTACAAATACAGCTAAGATATATACAGAGGAGCAGAAATACGGTAATATAAATAAAAGCCTTAACTATAAATTGATAATATTCTATAACATTTATAATTAAGCGGATATACCCTAAGAAGCCTACCTTAAGGCACTCCCTACTATGTTAAAAGGACCAGCTTTAGACCACTTCTATACAAACCAACTGTCCTACCTACTATTTACTAAAGCTTACAAGCACCTTTAGAATTTCTTTAAAGGACTAGGATTTTAACGCAAGAACCCGGATAAGTGGAATACTATTACACTTATAACAGTAATGGCAGAAAATATAGATAAGTCTATAAGCGAATGCCTCTAATTGCTAATCTATAGACTTTGTTAACTATAGTATGGCCTTAGACCTACCTTATAAACTATAGACTTCCTTTATAATAAAATTATTACTTCTTACTAGGGAATACTAGTATATAGATATACAGTCTCTAACCCACTAGATAACCTTAGAGCCCTTATTAATAAACTCTAATTATCTATTACGGCATATAAAAAAGAGCATATAGAGAAGATATAAGCTTTCTTTATAGACTAATAATTTTATAGAAGAGACAATAACTATAACTATAATAACCGCAATAACCGTAGCAACCCCCTATATAACCGCAACTAATAGAAACTACGTTGCTTTGTATATAATAAGGAAGGATGTTGCTTATAGAAACATACTAAGGAGGAGCAAGAAGAGTTTAAAACTAAGTTTAGAAATAAGTTTAAGGACTGCTTCTAGGAGCGAATAAAGCAATATATTATAGACTATAAAGGCAATAACAATAAGGACAACGACGAGGACAATAAGATTACTAATATATTTAACGCTTTAGTAATTAATATAGACTCTAATACTCTACTAAACAAGGACGACTAGGCTATAGTATACTACACTTTATACAGTGAGATTGAACTAGATAATATAACTGCTATAGCTTTAGAACTGGCCAACAGAGCTTATAGCTATGTAGTTACAACTATTAATACCATAATAGATGTATTTACTATTAATATAGACCAGTTTACGTATAATACAACTTTACGCTATACCTTAACAAAGTTTATAGGTATAATAATCAACACTAGAGCCTCTAAATATTCTATAGTAGGATATAGTTAGTTTCTTATACTTTAAAAGATTAATAAAGTATAGTTAAATAAGTCTATAAGAGGCACAGTTAGTGTACAGTTTGGAATAGGTTCTACATCCTCTATTAGTTCTATTAAGGTAGATATACTAATAGGTATAGTAGAGTTCCACATTATTAAAGTTAACACCCCTTTCCTGCTTTGCCTAGCAGATATAGATAACTTATAAGTATACTTTAATAACCTAAAGAATGTCCTAATAACCCCCTTAAAGACTATACCAGTTATACGCCGATTTAGACACCTGTTTCTACTATAGGATACCTTATTACATATGTTTATTATAGAGTCTTTTAACCAAAACCTATGCTACTTAACTAATGTAGAATTGCAACGCCTATACTAATGCTTTGGATACCTATTAGTAGAGCAACTTAAGAGAATATTAGACCGCGCTAGCTATGAAAACGATGCTAATTAAAAGACATTTAAGTATATCACCTGCTACTGCTTATACTATTAAAAGCACGGAAAGTCATTAGGTAGATTTAGATTTACCTTAAAAGACAACGTCAATTTTAACTACTATATTATTATTAACATTATATACATTAACAGCAAGCCTATACTTTATATTGTTAATAAAGGCACCCAATTTCAAATAGGTAGATGGCTATAGAATATTAGCGCTAAGTATATATAAGATATATTACAAGCGTGCTAGATTAATACATACATAGGCCCCCTAGATATGATTGCATATAACATAGAAAAGAACTTTATTAGTAGAGAGTTTAAGCAATACGCGGTTAATATAGGCACTACTATAAAGAGCGTACCGGTTGAAGCTTACAACTTAATTAGCATGGTAGAGCGTTACTATAGCCCCTTGCGATATATATACCACATTATTACTTCCAAGATACTAGAAATTAATAAGGATATGGCACTATAAATAGCCTTTAAAGTAATTAATAACTCCGCAGAACCAGACAGCCTAATACCTATACTATTAGTATTTAGAGCGTACCCCTAAATAACAGAGTCTAACGCACCTTTACCTATAGTAATATAGTGTATAATTGCATTTAAGAAAGCTATAGAGGAAGTGAAGAAGATATAAGCGGGGCGCTAGGTTGTAGATGCACTTAATATATATAATAGCCCTAGCACTACCGCAATTTATAATCTACCCCTTGACTCTTTAGTACTGGTTTAGAGAGAAGGCAATATAGGATAACCTAGATACTAGGTAGGACTATATAACCTACTAAATATTAAAGAAGAAACGTGTGCTGTTAACCTACCTAGCGGCCCTATAAAGTTCCGCAGTACTGCTATTAAACCGTACTTAATAGACCCTAGAAATATTTACGTTAAAGATATTTAAGATAACGGCACCTAAGTTAATAATATTTAAGTTAATAAAACTGCCCATATATGCAAACCGTCTATAGAAACCGTCTCTATATAGAAACCATCCCTTATTAAAACCGGAGAAGTATAACCACCTTGCTAAGGAAGAGGAAGACCCCGCAAGTATCCCCTTTACGTTAATTCTGCTAATATTACTGTATTCTTGCAAGAGAATAGCAACTATAAGTAGTTTAAAGCGTCCCATTAAAAGGAAATTACAGGACTGATTAAAAAGGGCATATTTAAGATAATTAACCCTTAGGACATACCCGCAGGAGTCAGAATCTTTAACTTATAATTTATAGATAAGATTAAGAACCCTAGTACTAATAAAGCCTTTAAGAAATTAAAACTCGTCGTCTAAGTGTATAATGATCTTAAAAAGGGCATTATACTAACCCAGTTACCTACTATTTAACGAGTTAGCTAATACCTTATTCTATATATCGCAGCAATACTATAAGGCAACGGCATACAGTTATACCTATAAGATATCTCCTAGGTGTATGTCCAATCTCTTACAAAGCTAAATTAAGACTTCCATATCTAACCACCTTATGAGTTAGGAAGCCAACTAGGCATTGAAAAGAACTTAATCCTAAAGGTGATTAAGCCTTTATACGGTGTTCCAGAAGTAGGTAATTACTAGTTTATAACCTACTATAATTATTATATTAAGGAATTAGATATAAACTTATTAATATACAACCTGTGCCTCTTATGGAGCAACACTCCTAACTACTTTGGCATTGTTGGCCTTTAAACTAACAACACTCTATTCCTAGCTAATACCACCTTTATAGACGCGGGGCAATAACATTTAGAAAAGGCTTAATTTCTTATAAAAGAACGCGAGTAACTTACAGTTAAGTAGTCACTTAAATTTAACGGATATATTATTTAACTCTTTTAGGAAGGCAATATTATAATAACCTGGGAGCACTAGTACAAGAACCTAAATACGGTTCACCTTAGTAAAATAGCTATAACCACAAGCTTAAGAAGCATTATCCGTAATATACTAACTATAAAGGAATAATACGTTACGCAACGCGCAAGAGGTGCGTATATTACCTCTATATATTAACTAGAAGCTTTATTTAATCTCTCTTTTACTACCTAGGTAATTAACCCTAAAAAGAAAGACATTACAGCACTTAATAAATAACTATAATTGTAGATCGACAATCTAACAAGAGGCCTTATATTTGTTAAATTAGACATTAATATATTACGCCTACTTACCTTTACTAACGCCTTATTCGCCAATAATAAGGACCTCTTATTACAAATAGGATATATACTAGTATTAGAGGACGCATTATATAAGGCTAATATTATTTACTAGTTATTAATTAAGTGCAAGAGAGTTACTAAAAGTATACTAGCCTCAGAACTCTATATAATGGCCTATGGATTTAACATCGGCGCCGTAATTAAGTTAACTATTAAACAACTCCTATAGATTAAACTCCCACTTATACTTTACACCGACTTAAAATTACTCTATAAATGTCTTGTTAAGCTAGGCACTATATAAGAGAAACGTCTTATAATAGACATTATGTGTCTCCGTTAGTTATACGAGCGTAAAGAGATTATAGAAGTTAAGTGGATTAATAATAATAGCAACCCTACTAACTTCATAACTAAGAGCAAGGCATCTACGGCTCTTAAAAAGTTAATTAATACTAATTACTTAGAACTACAGACTATGGAGTGGGTTAAATAAACAAACTAAGATTTAGCGTAGCGTTGTGACGGTGCCATATTCTACGGACCCTAAATTTAACTAGCTAATTAAGATTTTCCATACCCGACATGGAAAATCGTTATTGGCTTGCTTACTACTAGCGCCTTAGCAACCCTCACGATATGTCCGCTTACTACCCCTACCAATTCTCCTTCTTCTCCTTAACTTAATATCTTTATTAGATAGCAATTATTACGGGACATCCCCGTAACACCTTACACGCGTCCACCTATTTCTACTAACTTAGTAATTAGAGACTGACCACGAGACGGTAACCTAACGACAATTTAACGGCAATCTACGGCATTCTGCCATATTCTGCCAAGTCCGCTAAATTCTGCTATATTCTGCCAAGTCTACTAAGTCCTGCTAAGCTCTGCCAGGATCACTACTTAAATCCTATTCTGCGGAGAAGCTATTATATATTACGGACGGAAGAGCTAGTTATTATGTATACTCTACAAATAACGGGAATAGTACAATTTGGTTTCCTTTAGAGTTGCTCCAGTGTCGGTAGATATTCGTTTCGTATATTATGTGCGTAAAGCACGTGATCTATGCGACGCGCATATATATTATTAAGACGTGTAGATAGAACGAGAAGAATCCAACTACACACCGCACTGCACGTATATTACGTCTATTGCACTGTGTTAAAGCATACTAACAGCCACCTATAGTTTAAAAATTATAATACCTATTAATATGGAATTTTAAATATGGCTTATTAAATATTAAAAGTATAATTTTATATAAAAAAAAGTATATAAAATTAAAAGATCTATATATTAAAATTTAGATTAGAAAATTCCTTTTTAGTATAAATTAAAAATATTAAAAATATTATTATTAGACTTATTAACCATTATTTTATATTTATATTTATATATTATTATTAATTCTATTTATTGCCCAATTTAGTCCTTTTTCTAGGCCTATATAGGCTTCTACCTTCTATTTATAGGAAAAAACCCTAGTAAGGGAAAAAACTTAGGTATAACCTTTTAGCTAGTTTTACGTACTCCGCCTTCGCCTAGCCTATTTACCTTTATAGTATATCTACCTTTTATGCTATACTTTTAAGATATCTTAGAAGGTCTAGGGGGTAGTAGGAGGGTTTAGTAATTCGCCTATATACCGCCTTTAGCACCGTAGGTATATTGGGTCCCTAAGGGGCTAAAAATGGGGCATATTCTCCCGTGTCCTCCTCTTAGATCTTATATACTATTTAGAACTACTAAAGGACTTCTTAACCTATAAACTATTATGCTACTATATATAGACCTCTACTTATAGAAAGTATTTAGGTAATATTATTTATACCCACCCTAGTAAATAGCTGGTCTCTTACTATACGGTAGTTGTAGAAGATTATTATATAACGTATAGACTATATAGGCCATCCGCACGTATAGTGTAGTATAGTATTTAAAATATAGATAATTACTAGCTATTCGTCTAGCCCTAGAACCTCTATCTATAGTAGAAAGGCGGCTATAGATTCTACCTTTATCTATCCTTTATATAAGGGGAGAGTTAGTATTAACTATATAGTACTCCATATAGTTACTCTTTACGCTTTCGCCGCCTTTTTCTAGCGTTGTTTCTATTTAATATCTGCCTATCTTATAATGCATATAGTAGATCTCTACTTATAATAATGGCCCCCTAGCCCCTATTATTATAGTAGTACTTTACTAGCGTAGTGGTAGGTCTCTACTTAATATTAGAGTAGCTTCTATATTTTCTATTCTCTCTTTACTACTTTGTTACAAAACGGGGGCGGTAGCTATAGAGTGTATGTATTTAAGGAGTCTACAAGACGTTACGTAATTGATTATAAGGGTTAAGGGCGTAAGGAGGTGATATACCTACGCGTAGCTGATGTAAGCTATACGTAAGGTATATGTAAGAGCACGGGGCTCTCCTATAGAGGCCCCTGCAGTAGGGCTCTATAACACTACCCCCCCTTTTATAGAGGCGGAGCTCCGGCAACGCTATAGTTACTATATATATATTAAAGGGACACTTAAGGTATAGAGAAAAAAAAGGGGGTATTGCTAAAGGCTTAAAACAACGTGATATAATAAGGCTTAGCACCTAAAAATCCAACTAATTAGATAACTTTAGCCGCCAGTTAAAGTTCCTAGACATCTTAATAATATTCCGGTTACATAATTGCACTTTGCTATTATATAATGGCAACCTATAACAATCTAACGGTAATTTGCCCTTTTATAGTAATATATAACGGTTTAACTCTATAAGGGCTTCTATAGAGGATTAGGTATAAAATCTCTACTTAGGCCCAGTTTCTATAGGTTTGCGTAATAGAAGCTACTAATTAAATTCTTTACATTTTTAAAGTCTTCCTATAGTTGCCATTCTGGCTAATCTATATTAAATCCTATATAGATAGCTCTATAGTAAAGCCACCATCCTCTGCCTTTGCTAAAATATTTAGAGTTAATAATTTATTTAACGGTCCACTCCTTATAGTTCTTATCTTTATTCTTATCTTAGATTAGTACTAGTAGGGGTTTAGGCTATATCTATCCCAGTAAGGGGTTAGGCTGGTAAAGGTATAATATCTATAGGTAAAATATAGGCTATATCCTATGGGTAGCTAGAATAGGTAGGGGCTCTAGCTTATATACAGCTCCCCTATTAATAACTTATTTAATTAAATAGGGGCTAAGGTTCTTATAATTAAGTAACTTTATAGGCTACTGTATAGAGATATTATATATATCTAGCTATACCTAGTTACCAACACGTATCTCTAGTGGTGGCGTTCTATAATAGTTGGCGAAGTAGGTCTACTTTACTTAAGCCTAGGGCATTTCTCCCTTACAGTAGTTAAGTAGATTTTTTATGCGGTTTATATACTGGTTAGTAAGTAGCATTTTAAGGCGTTTTTTATATAGTAGTTTCTTATTAATAGGTTCTAGTAGCTCTATACTAGATTAGGGGTAATAACCCTTATTTATAAAGAATGGGGTAAGTCCTATAGTAGTTAAGATATAGTTATTTACTATAAATTTACCTAGTAGAAGGTAATTTACCTAGTTATCTTAACTATAGGCAACTACCTATTATAGGTATGCTTTTATACTAGCATTAGCATTTTCTAGTTACCTAGTAGTTTTATAGTAGAAGAATATAAACATCTTAATAAAGATGCTAAGGTATTAGCATATTTATCTCTATATACCTTAGTTAGACGTAATTAAGTTAGGTAACCTATATAATTAGTAAATTTTGTAAAGGAAGGCGTTAGTAATATTACTAACGGCTACGCCTTTAGTTAGGACGTAGTGGCGCTCTTTTATATGTTGGTATATTATTATAAGCATATTCTTATAGATACGGCCGTGTTGTTTATAGGGTAATAGGTTAATAACAAAATCTATAGCGATATCTACCTATTATTATATAGGTACTAATAGAGAGTGTAATAATCCTTAGTACTTTATATTAAAGGCCCTGGCGCACTTATAGCTATAATAGGCGCCTATAAAGCGTTTAACTAAGTCTATTATTTTAGGCTAGAAGCAGTATTGGCTAAGAAGCTTATAGGTTCCTTTTCTACCTAAGTAGCCGCTTAATTAGAGGCTATAGGCTATTTATATTAGTTACTATTATAGATTTTCTAAGTTAGGGATAAATAGACGGCCTCTATAATAGAGCCCATCCCCTTTTACTTCTAAGGCTACTATATTAATCTAGCCTAGGCTTTAGAGGTTAGTAGGTAGTATATAGGCGCTAGCAGTCTTTATGGCAATAAGTTAATATAGTAATGGGTTAATAGAGGTGTTATATACTATAATAATAAGCTTATTAATTTTGGGAGGTAATTTTAGTTCTATGAGATAAATAGCCCCTAAAAGTAGTAGTCTAATTAAGAAGTCTTTAACGATCTTAACCTAATATACTATAACTATAACCTACTAGCCACTAACTAAGCTAAACTATATGCTTTAAAGATAAGCCCTACTAAATTATTTAATAAGTTCTATATTAAAATTTAGGAATATACTAGAGCCCTTACCTAAGACAATACTAAAGACTAGAAAGATCTCCTTAAAAAAGTTACTTATTGCCTGAGTTACGTAGCCGCTAGCTATAATAATAATAATATTTATAATATAGTAACAGCCCTATAGAAGATTAAATAATAATTAAATTAGATTACTACTATTAACCCTTACCTAAAAACCTCCCTATAAAAGCCCCCTAGGCCCTCTAAATCTATATATACTAAGCTACTAACACTTACTACCTTAAATACTACTAGAGCCAATATTAACCTCTCTATACTAATATTTCCGTAAAAACTCCTAAATGGGGAGTATAAGCTACTTTAGAAACTAGGATACTGCTATAAATACTATTAAGAAGGCTATTATTACGATAACCCAAACTGCCTAATAGCTAGGTTTAGTAGCTGCCGCCTAATACCTAACCTAATACCCTAAATACTAAATATATTACTATATGCCGCTACTATATAAGATAAAGACGTAGTAATAGCGGTAGAGTTAGATATTGAAGCGGAGAACACTAAGTCTTAGCCCTAAGTTGCGCGTTAAAACGCCCTAAAAATAGAGAAATCTATATATCGGCCTGCTTAATAGATAACTTAATAAAAATAAATAGACAGAAATAGATAGTTTTACCTATAATAGGAACTATTACTAAAAAATAATATAAAAGCCGTTTTATAATTAATTGCGGAGCTATTAATAAATTTATAAATACTTAATTTATGCGTACTGATAACCTACCTACCTTACCCCTTACTAAAGCCCGCGCCCTATAACTTGCTAATAGTAGTTATACCATATAGAAGATTACCTATATAATATAACTCTACCTAAATATAAACGGGTACTAGGAAGAGCTTTAGGCTTATATTATACTACTTACTAACTACACTATTATCCTTAAAATAAACTAGCTTAAATAATATAACCTTACTATTAACTAGAAAAAGAAAGAAGTAACCTTTAACTCTAAATACTATAGAGAGACTTGCCTAGGGTATAGCCTAGTCACCTCTATTTACTCCCTAGAATATTAACCTAAGAAACCCCTTATTACCCTACCTATAACTAACTACTACTATATAAGTGCCGCGGCCTTCTACTATATAGTATATAGAAAAGGCTAGACCATTACTATAGCTTCCTAATTATAACTATATAAGCTTAATAAAGAATAAGACTATATCCTCTATAGTAATAGAATAGATATAGTTAACCTTTTAAAAGATAATGTCCCTATAGAACTCTATAGACTTTTACCTTTAGACTTTAAGAAATTTATAATGCTTAAAAAAGGATTTACTAATAAGAAACTCCACAAGCTCCTCCCTAAAAGGTATTATAACTTTATTAACACATACTTACAAAAGGGCATAGATATACTCCCCCTATATTAACCTAATAACTATACTATTAATATTAAATAAGGAAAAACGCTACCCTATAAGAGGCCCTATCTAATATTAAAAGACAAACTTCTAGTTATTAAAAAGTATATTAATAAGCACCTTAATAAAGGATTTATTTGTCCTAGTATATCCCTAGTAGCTATCCTTATCCTTCTTACTAAGAAGCTAAAAGAAGGTATTTAATTCTGTGTTAACTATAAAGGACTTAACGCTATTATAATTAAGAACTAATACCCTATACCGCTTATATATAAGACTCTTAAGTAGCTTAGCTAAGCCAAAATCTATACTAAGCTTAATATTATTGCCGTATTTAACCGCCTTTAAATATAGAAAGGTAATAAATAAAAAACCGCATTCGTATTACGCTTTAGCTAATTTAAATATACTATTATACCCCTTAGTATATATAATAGCCTAAGCAGCTTTTAAAGCTATATTAATAATACCTTATAAGACTATCTTAACGACTTCTGCTCTGCGTACCTAGACAACATACTTATTTATAGTAATAACCCCTTTAAGTATACTAAGCATATTTAAAAGGTCCTATAGCGCCTTAGGGATATAGGACTTTATATTAATTTAAAGAAGTATAAATTCTTAGTTATAGAAGTAAAATACCTTAAACTAATTGTTACTACTAAGGGTGTCTATATAGACCCCAAGAAGGTATATATAATTACTAAATAGCAAACCCCTAACAATATTAAGGATATATAAGCCTTTCTTAGTTTTACTAACTTCCATTAAAAATTTATATACAACTTCTTGGGTGTTACAGCACTGCTTATAGTAATAATATAAATAAAGGGCCTTTCTATTAAAGGAAGAAAAATATATCTATATTTTATCTAGACGCTTAAATACAAGAAGGCGTTCTAAGACCTTAAAGATGCTTTTACTAAAGCACCTATTCTAGCTTACTTTATACTAGGACAACAACTCTATCTTAAGACTAACTCCTTAGACCACGTTAATGTAGGCGTCCTCTCCTAGATAGGTAATAATAGTCTCCTCTACTTAGTCGCATTCTACTTATCTAAGCTTATATTATAAGAATATAACTATAAGGTGTATAATAAGGAACTTCTTATAATTATATAAACGTTTTAAGGAATTCTAACTAGAAATTTCCTTAATAGAACCTAACTAGCCAACTAAAGTCCTTATAGATTATTACAACCTTAAGTACTTTATAATTATTGTTGGGAATATATCACGTATAGTCACGTGTAGCCGCGGCACTAGTGTGGCGAGGAGCCTTAAGCTCCTCGCCCTCCCCTATTCTAGATGAAAAAAGCATATTAACCAACATCACTATAACCCTACTTAAGTAGTCGTTATTGGTGAGTCACCCTATGTAACCAACACTAATCAGTAGTTAAATACACAGTCAACCACAGAACAGCAAGGTTCTCAACAGAAGAGACAGTCTTGTACAGGGGTGCTATATACGCTCATATAGAATGGATCCCGGCGATACTGTGCTACCTTAGACTTGCGGAAAACTAGTAATAGAAGTGTCACTAAGTACTAGGAGATACCAAGTTGCGTCCATTACGCAGAA
>Ga0307507_10003335_pt1 | contig 31418 bp, 7 predicted proteins | sample 7_EM_MG_FD_207223 | JGI IMG/M metagenome (GOLD analysis project Ga0307507, IMG submission 207223) | Populus trichocarpa ectomycorrhiza microbial communities from riparian zone in the Pacific Northwest, United States - 7_EM | ecosystem: Host-associated > Plants > Roots > Unclassified | place... | reverse complement strand
TCGACCAAGACCCCTAACTATTTAATTATAAGATTCTCTGGTTATTCCTTTCTCTTCTTTACGCAACGTCTTGTTCTCTTTAAGAGCTATATACCCTTAGATTTAGATAGAATTTATATTGTTCCTTCAAATCTTCCCCAAAGCCTTTTCGCGCCCTTATAGTTCTACTAGGCCTCTTCTTTGCAAATCCTTAAGTATTAGGTATTTGTGATAAATAAATACCGCAATTAGATTAAATAAGCTTTAGAGGTTAGAAAAGATACCAAATATATTAAGCTAATAAATAAATCTAATTTATCTTATTATTGCTATCCTAATTATTATAAAACTAAGGATATCTCTAGTAGTATATTTAGTTAGATCTTTAATATCTTTCTAGTCTCTCTAATAAACTCTTCTAAATTCTCTATAAGCTGGATACTAAACCTATTATAAATAATCTGCATATTGCCGCGTCTTTAGTAACCCTTAGGGTAGTAAATAACCATCTTGTAACTAAGAGCATATAGACCAAGCTCAAGAAGGCTAATTAGCAATATGCTATTCTTATTAAAGAACATTACGATAACGTTAGCGCGGTCTAAATAATCAAGCTCCTATTTAACATGCTCGCGGAACTATAGATTAGAAATTTCCTATATCTAATCTTTACACCAGTTATTACAGCGTGGGTTAAAAAAAGTAATAGAAAGATACGAGAGGGACAATGTTACCTTAACTTGCCAGTCAGTAGCAGAACCTATATTGATGCTACTAGCAAGATAAACAGACTTACCACAAATAGGCAAACAGGCCGGTGGCTTGCAAATCGTGCATATAGCAGATTCCGAGTTAGCTGACAACGTGCTTATAATTACGCAATATTGGTAACTAACAGATAAACGAAACCCAATCCTTGGAATAGGTAAAACGATAGAATAGTTAGCATAATAAAGCGATAGGTGACGAAGTGTCTGTTAGACATAATTTAATATAAGGTGTTACCCCTATTAATAACCATTATATTAAGGCAATGTACTTTGCCAAGCTGCTTAAGTCAATTTAAGGGTCCCAAAATAGGGACCCTACTATAAATAACTCCTTAGGGTGCCCTAAAGCAGACCCCTATAATTTAAAATTTAAGGGTTAAAATAGAAATTAGAAATAGTAAAGGGATCTCTTACTATATATCCTATAAATCTAGTAGGTTTTAGAGTTGCAAGTTACACTCTATAGTTATTTTAACCGCAACCATATACCCTTTCACGGATATTAATGCTCTCCTTTATATAACTTCCATCGCTCTAAGAAGCTTTGCCACCGCGGCGCCCCTTTGTTCTAATACTACAGCTATAGTAGGTAGTGGTCCGCCGAACAGTAGAGTACCAACTATAATATTTACGGGTGCGATTAAAGAACTTCAATTAGCGCACTTCCTTAAAAATTTAGAGGTGTCCTTTTTTAATACCAGCTTAACGGAAATTACAAAGTAGGGGACAAATAAATATCCTAACAATGCCATTAATGTTATTAGTAAGATTGCTACTATAAGTATACTGCCACTTTAAAGTCTAGAAATATTACCTAACACCCTTATAGTAAGAAGAGGTCTACCTTAAAAGCCTTATAAACTTGCTTAAGGCCTATAACGCACCATTGATCTCTCCTTATAATTACTCCTTTCTAATAAATTCAACTAAGGGGTTCTTTAAACTTGCCTATCTTATAACCTTAGTAAGCATTGGAGCCACTATTGGACTTGCCAAACGACTCACAGTTACTAATCCTCTGCTTTTAAGATTGGTATTATTAATACTTACTATTAAATCCCGCCACGATGCATTCTTTTGTTATATTTAGGACGAAGTACCTAATCCGGCTCCATTTGACACCGGGATTAGCGACATATAGGCGTATAATCTCGCTCTTTTATTTATTGTTCCTGGATCTTGCCTGGTTAAAGTCTTATTGCCTATTTTACTAAGACTAACTGTTGTATAATTAACTGGCGGAGCGTTTAGTAACAGTACCAATAGACTATTAGAGAGGGAGTTTACGTGGGATCTAATACAAATGCCATTTATTGCTAAAGAAGGTAAGCAACTTTTTATTAAATGGGTTAATTAGCTTAACGTGCTAGTATATACACCTCTAAATATTACCGCCTGTGGGAGGGAGACCGCTTGTATGCTATAAGAAATAAATAGAGTAGCTTTCGCCATAGTAACAGTGCAGCAGCCTAATAATGTTAATGATCTAACTCTTGCAATAATAGTAGGGCTGGTTATTATATTACCTTCCTAGAAGAAAGTAGAAAGGTCTTATTATATTGTTATATAAAGTTTAGGTTTTTTTTGTTTTCCTAATGTTTTAATATTTAAACTATAGAACAGGGAGCATAAATAGTAAGGCTTAGTTTGTTTAATCGTTACACATAAAACGGCGTTAAAGTTAATAGTACTTTCTTATGCCACTACTAAGGAAACTTATAATTTGTTATAAAATATTTTTATTATTCTAAAGTGTCTTGGTTAGTAACGTCCCTCCCTAAGGGGCGAAAAACCTCCCACGCCGAAATAAATCTATTATTTAGGCACCTTAAATCTTTACCTCATAAGTCTATAAAGTTATAATCGATGTATAAATGTTCTCTAGACATTTCTCCTTCTGAAACCAGTCTATAGTGAGAAAAATATAACAGTCTTAGTTATGCTGTCAATTGTTCCATTCTATTGACCTGAATCGGATTTCTTTGCCCCCTTAACTCGGTCTCCAACCCCTTAACTTGGTCTCTAACTTAGTCACTCTTCTTGTGTATATATAGAGGCCCTAGAGCTATATTTAATAGACAGACTTCTTATTCTAAACCTACGCACGGACTTCTAGTTAACACGTTTACAGCATACGGACCCGCATTAGCTTTACACTCCTACTCCACTACAACCATCTATATATTTAAGAATTAATATTTAAAGCCTTTTGGTCTTTGGCGGTGCTTAGGAAAGGAAGGAAAGGATCTTAGAATCTTAGATTTGTAATAGGGATACCTTGTAATATATATATAATTCGGGCAATTTAGAACTTCTGCCCTATTATTTATCTTAGTGGGTGGATTTTATATGCAAATTAATCAATCTTGCTATTATGACTAGGGTTGAGGAGTGGGCTGGCTAAGGGCCGGCCTAAGAGGAAAAGACTCTGTAGAGCTATAAACCTAATAGCTATATACTAGGCTTACCTAATTAATATAAATTACACCGTAATGATTATGTAATGCGTATAGGGTCGTTTTGCACTAGCTAGGATTGGTAATTACTTAGACCTCCTTGGTTTCCAAAATGGTTACTAGATATTTTAGAAATTTAAAGAATGGTAGATATTGTGGCGCGGGAGTAGTAGGGAAATGCTAAGTCTTATACTGTCCTTCGCTAAGAAATCCCAGCCTTCTATGCCTAGACGCTATACCTAAAATTGTTAAGCCATCTAATGTTACTAATTACTTCTTAAAATAGCTTAAGTTTATATAAGTTCTTAACCACTCTTACTAAATAAAGGAAGTTTAATTTGGGCCCTATTCCTCTTAGCTATCTATAGGTCTTTCCTTATCTAAAAGGGCTATATTTTAGTTCCTCACCAGGTTCCAGTTTTTAGGCACTTAGTTTATCCCCTTGCGAGGATTATAGGTACAAAGAGGGCCCAAAATACGTCCTTATATAAGGCAACGAAGCGGATACCTAAGTGTGGGTAACTAATTTTGGTTAATAGGATCCGCATTCTAGCCACTTATAGAGCCTAAAAATAGGCCTTAAACCAGGTAACTACTTTTATTCTCTAAATTTCCGATAATGTAGAAAAAGGGATATAAAAGGAATAATGCTTTATTAACTACGGTGATTATATCCTATATATTTGCTCTGAAATTATCTTACTTATAGCGTTCTATTAGCTGGCCTAATATTACTATAGCTAGCTTCTTTAGAGCATGCCTCCCTAGCTATAACCAATTAATACTGACTAATTATAAGCCTTAAGTCCTAAACAATAAAGCGGACGTTTAAGTAGATAGGAGGCTCCTCTTAACCCATAGGTTATCCTGCCTAGTAAAAGAAACTCAATAGCAAGAAGTCTAAGGAGAGGAAACCAAGAGGAATCTTAAACTAGAAGTTAAGCTAGGAACTAAACTGGAAGTTAAGCTAGGAACTAAACTGGGAACTAAACTAGGAACTAAACTAGAAACCAAAACAGAAACTAAACCAGCATTAGTTCCTTTATTGGTTCTATATTCTCTCTAGAAAGTAGAGATACTAGGGATACTTTACCTTTTTATAAGAAGCGTACTTACTAAACTCCTACGAATACAAGTGCCGCAACTGGAAGAGGCGTACCGCTACCACCTCTCTTTCCGCCACCGCCTCTTAATCCACTATAATAGTATATAGGGCCTACTTCCGTTCCTATTACTGCAGCCACTGCGCCTAAGAACTTACAATAGCTACTAGAGCTTGGTGAGTCTTCTTCCTCCTTATTAAGTCCATAGGGGGAATCCTTTGGTAAAAACGCTACTTTTTTACCTTCCTTACCTTTACAGTAACCTGAAACCTGATCTTAACTACTAAGCCCTAGAGAGGCTGCCGAGCCTAATATATCTTCCGCTTCGCCCCCCCTACAAGTTGGCCCTCTATAGAAGGTTTATATAAGGTAGAAAGAAGCACCAAAAGAAGATCAGAATAAGCTTCCATTATAACTTTTAGAGGATGTATTAAAACAAGTATTTTGTTTAGCAGAACCAACAGGATCCGGTAGTGACTTTTCCCAATATAGCTCTTGTCATTAGGTTATAAGGAATGAGGTTAAGAATGGTCAGCCTATAGACATATAAAATGGATATATGCGCTGTAGCCATATTATGCACTGGGACTATATTTAGCGCGGCGGCCTTAACAATGGATATCTAGTCTGTCCTACCTAGATTGCTGGATTTTAGACTTATTTCCTAAATAGAGATCAGGATTTTATTAGGGATAGAATGGAATGCCTTATATGCCAAGATGTGCTAATATAGAGAGCTTAAATACCAGTCTTACCTTGTAACTATGGGTTCCACTAAGACTACATTCCGCTTAGTAGCTTAGTGGCTAGGTGTCCAAAGTGCAGCCTTTTAGTCCCAACTTATAGATGCTGGCGTAAAGTTAGCCTATAGTCTAAATCTCCACCTAATTGGAATTGGCCAGGTGATAATACTACTAATCTAGGCAGAAACTAGCCTCCTTAAGGAGCTAATAATAATCCAGGCGGAAATCAGCCTCCTTAAGGAGTTATAAATAATCTAAGCGGAAATTAGCCTCCTTAAGGAGCTAATAATAATCTAGGCGAAAATTAGCCTCCTTAAGGAGCTACTAATAATCTAGGCAGAACTTCTCCTTCTACAGGAGCCAATAATAATCCAGGCGGAAATCCTCCTCCTATAAGAGCTAATAATAATCCAGGCGGAACTCCTCCTCCTATAGGAGCCAATAATAATCTAGGCGGAACTCCTCCTCCTATAGGAGCCAATAATAATCCAGGCGGAACTCCTCCTCCTATAGAAGCTAATAATAATCTAGGCAGAACTCCTCCTCCTACAGGAGGTAATGGTAATGTAGGTGGAACTCCTTTTATAGGAGCTAATAATAATCTAGGCAGAACTCCTCCTCCTATAGGAGCTAATAATAATCTAGGCGGAACTCCTCCTCCTGCAAGAGCCAATAATAATCTAGGTAAAACTCCTCCTCCTACAGGAGCCAATAATAATCTAGGTGGAAATCCTCCTCCTATAGGAGCTAATAATAATCTAGGTGGAACTCCTCCTCCTATAGAAGCCAATAATAATCCAGGCGGAACTCCTCCTCCTATAGGAGCTAATAATAATCCAGGCAGAACTCCTCCTCCTATAGGAACCAATAATAATATAGGTGGAACTCCTCCTATAGGAGCTAATAATAATCTAGGTAGAACTCCTCCTTCTATAGGAGCTAATAATAATCTAGGCGGAACTCCTCCTCCTATAGGAGCTAATAATAATCTAGGCAGAACTCCTCCTCCTCTAAGAGCCAATAATAATCTAGGCGGAACTCCTTCTTTAGGAGCCAGTAATAATCCAGGCGGAATTCCAAGTACAGGAGCAGCTAATAATATAGGCGGAAATTAAACCTTAAATGGCGTAATACCAACTACTGGACCCATGCTGTATCTGCGTAAAGGATGGGTTTATAACAATGGGGTTAAAAAAGAGATAGCAGGCTATAGACCATTTAATAACGGATATTAAGTACTTCTACAGACTCCCGCTCCTTAAGGGGGGTTCTTAGATTATAAACTAGTTGCATTACATCTTATAGGAGGGGAGGTAGTAGTTAACGCCTATACAGAGGCGATGCAAGATTGAGGGGAGGAGCTATTTATCTTAGCTAACGCTAGTATTAACCTCCTAAAAACCAAAGGAAAAGAGTAGATACAGATTGCGGGCCAAAGCGTTTTTAGATGTTATAGCACTCCTCCAGCTAGAGGGTATTTAAACGCGCCAATATAATATTTAAACCTAGTATTTACGGACAAGCCCAGAGTATATTAGTACGCTAAAAGCACGCTGGAGGGCTACTATAATTATCCCTAGGTTAAAAGTTTATTAGAAGGGCTATACGTAGTATCTGGAATTCCCCCTATAGATTTTATTCCTTTAGAAACGTGGCAAAAAGCCACAAGACCAAGATATAGACATAGGGCCTTTGGAACTACTACTGGAACCACAAACATAAAAGCCACCTCTAGAACCGTAAACACAGGAGCTATAGAAGCTCCTTAGCCTACTAACAAAACTCCTCCGCCTCTCTACGCTCCTCTACTAACTGGCTATACTGCGCTACTGCCTATCAACCTAATAAACCCAACTCCTCCGCCTTCCTACCTAACTCCCCTACTAGATGGTAACTATTAACCTCCTCTATAGGCTACCAATCCAGCTGTAGAAGGATCTACTGTTAAAGAACAACTTTTATGTCTTGAAGCGATGATTGTAGAATTACTAAATGCGTAGCGTACTTGTGGCTAAGGTTCTGGGGCTGCCTGTAATCCGCTTCTAAATGTTACTTATTATAGACCAGCTTTTAATACAAAGGTAGATAGATAAGGGAGTTTAAATTAGTATAGTTGTTTTATCTAGGCTCCCTTAGTTTCCTTCAATCGTTTATTCTTCTATATATTTGCTTTATTCTCCTATTAGGGTTTGCGTGTTTAATCTTTGCTTATAGGTGCCTTTAGAGCATGTTCTATTTTGCTTACTTAGTACCTGTTATCGGCGGGATCCGATTTTTATACGTAGAGATAATTAGAATGGTTTTATAGTTTAACTTAAAAGCAGAGGAACAAGGTCATCGCAATCCCTTTAAATCTCGTTGCTTAGCTTATATCCTTCAGGAGTAGCACTACCGCTAGGTCAGGAAGAGAGTATATTAGTAGCCTAATAAGCTAAATAGTGCCACCTAAGCCGTTTGTAGGGGCTTGGTATGAGGTCCCTTACTTATAGGCGTAACTAGATCCTTTAGATCTAAAAGTAAGAAATCGTCAGGTTATAAATAGCAAAAAGTGCAACCTAGGGCTAATAAAACCGAACTGTGCAGCACTAGTAGCATCTTTTAATAATATCAGGGCGCTAACCGGTAATACTGCTTTAGCTAGACAGAACCACTAACTATAGGCCTACCATAAATAAACAAGCTTCTATCTTAGACTGCCTTAGGCAGAAGCAAATAATATAGATCCTTTATCCTTTATATTCTTCTTATATGCAGGCAAGATATAACGTGGTAATCCCTTGTATATTACAGGATCAGAGTCGCCTATACGTTAGCGGTAGTGTACGTCAATAGAGATTCTAAAAGAGCAGAGCCCTTAAGCTAGATCTATAGCTTAAGTAAATATACGGCCTATTATGTTACTAGTAATTGGGCAGTTATATAAGCCGATATAAAGATTAAGACTATATATACCGCCACTAGCCGAGCAACCTCTAAGATACGTATTTTATATTCCTTATCTCTCTTAACCATATAACAGTTAACGTCTTTAAAACGGTCATATAATGCCGCCAGGTTTGCCATCCTATAGGCTTTAGTTACTATATGGCGGCGTAATTGTTTCAATATCCTAGGATGCCGGAACGCCTACTAGCATATATAGATACTTTCTCGCCATTCCTACCACCACTACAGTTTTGCTATTAGTAGTCAACCTTTAATTCTTGTATTTATTAAGCACTTACTCTAGGATACCCTAGCAATCCAAGTTATGGAATATTTATTACTAAGGTCCGGACAGGATCCGGGCAGTAACTTTTAGCAGTAACTTTACTGCCCAAATATTTTAATCAGCGGCGGCCTAGCAGGCGGTAAGGGTAGCCAAGACACTATATAGGCACCTATTTTACTAGTAAAAGCCATACAAATGCAATGTTTACTAATATTCCCCCACCCCTACATACCCCGCAAGCTGCTGCACGATTAAACAAAGGTGCATGTACTTTTATTATCTATTTTTACTCTTTCTTATGCTTTACGCGTTTTCCCCTACACGTCTCTCTCTCTCTCTACACGTCTCTCTCTACGCGTCTCTTTCTACGCGTCTTTCTCTACACGTCTCTTTCTATACGTCTCCCTTTTTATATAAGAGAGGCACGAGTAGAGGCGTAAGTAGAGCCACAAGTAGAGCTATAAGTAGAGCCACGAGTAGAGCTACGAGCAGAGGTACAAGGCGTAGAGATAGACAGGAATATCTAGAAAGGGAATGTTAAAGCTAAGCCTTAATTTACCCCTATAGATTAACTGCGCACTGTTTATCTAGACCCTAGACTGCCCCCTTTACTTCTCTCTTTACTTCTCTCTTTGCTCCTCCCTCTACTTCTCCCTCTGCTTGTGGCTCTACTTATAGCTCTGCTTGTGGCTCTACTTATAGCTCTGCTTGTGGCTCTACTTATAGCTCTACTTGTGGCTTTACCTATATCTCTACCCATATCTCTACCTATATCTCCTTGCGTCTCCTTATGCGTTTCTTGCACATCTTATAGGGGGTAGGTAGAGAGGTATAAAGATAGACATAGATATAAAGACGTAAAGACACGGAGATATAAAGGCGTAGAGGCGTAGGAAGAGGCGTAGGGAGAGGCGTAGAGGCGTAGAGGCACCTCTACTGGCAGAATAAAACTTAGTAGAAGATTTAGGCAGTAAAGTTACTACTAAGAGTTACTGCCCAGATTCTATCCAACTAAGGTCACCTTAGATGCAATGGTTGGAATGCAGGCTCAGCCCAAGGTACGTAAAGGGCTATTTATTAAAAGTGTATCTTGTTTAGGAGATCTTACTATTAATTAGCCTAGTTCCGTCAGCTAGTGACTTTAAAAAGAGCGTAGTTTAGTAGAGTTGGTAATTACAAGGCAACGATTAAATAAACCAGGCCTTATAGGTTGTTAATAAACGGGATAGTTTGGCTAGGCAGCTTACAGTAGCTCGTCTTTATATAGATTGGCGCCCCTTAGCCTAATCTATCTATAGTATAGTTAGTCTTTTTATAGTCTGCCTTAGCAATAATTTTTTACTACTCCGCTATAATTAACCCTTTTAATGTTAGTATTATCTAGCCAGCCCTATTAGTATAAGGCTAAGCCGTCTGCTTAAGATTTAAGAGAGTTAGCGCCAGAGTAATAGTAGGAAGTGGTAGGATAGATCTAGGCGGCTGGGCTAGTTACCAGGAAGCAATAGCAGATAAGTATTCCAATACAAGGTTAAAGAGAGGTATATATTTAGGGCTTAATAACTTTTTTTCTTAAATTAGGGACAACTGCATATTTATAGCAGGTAAGAATGTGTATAGGATTAGTATTTCACCACCAATAATATTTATAGATAAGCTGTCCGTTGCTAGGCTTGCTGCGAAACTATACCAAGACTAACTTTAAGGCTTCTATTACATATGGCGCGCTTCCAACGACGCAAATATATATAGAGAGCAAGTAGTATAATAATAAACATAGTACCGGCGATTACTATACCTATAACTCCCCCGCCTTTTAAAGGTTTAGAAGATAAGTATTTAAAAGCTTTTTGTCCTCTTATAAGAATATTATACCTACTTTCTATTTAAAATACACTTCTGTATTATAGGGCTCGACCTACTCTAGACTCTAGAATATGGTTTTATATATTTAAATTGCTTTCTTTTAAAAGGCTGGGAATATTCTATATATAAACTCTAAAACAGGGCTGGAACTTAAAGAGACTAATTAAAAAGAACAATGCATTTATATCTGGCCACGCCACCCCTACCCCTAACGGCTAAAAATAGGGGACCTAGAAATAGGCTCTATAGGTTTAAACACTATATTAACTAATAAGCAGACCAGTTTTAGGTCCGTATAGAACCCAATTATAGTCCTTAGTTCTAGTAACCATTGGAATTATTCCTATACTAGATCTCTAAACATTAGGTAGTAGTTAAACTAAATTCTTCTCCCCCCCTTATTAAACTAAATTGGATTTCCTTACCACTATTATACTACTGTCTATTAACCTAGATCGTATTTACGTACTTTGTCTTACCACACAAAGGGATAGCGGTCTTAAAGAGACGAAACTGTGAGGTACTTAGTTAGATTATAACATGGCCATATAGCGCTATCATTCTGTCTAGACTTGCTGGGGGCGTGTTCGACCTAGTATAGGTTACGCTTTACCACTACTAGCAGGAAGGACGGCCGACCTGCTCTAACCAGACCCTTATAAGAGCAAGTAAGTTCAGAAGGTACTTATTAGGTATTTTTATAGAGTCGTACTAAGATATACTAAGCATCTCCGCAGCCCCTACATGCCCCGCTTACTTTAGCAAGCTTAGACCATATACGTTTTCCAACAATATCCGCGTTACGGAGGTTGCGGATATTAAAATAACTTAATACTAGTATTTTATATCCTTTCCTAAAGTTAATTGATTATATAACAGAACCTAGGCTTTTAGAATATATTATTTTTATTACTTAGGTATTTTCAGGCCTTATAATCATTTTCGTTAAAAAAAAAAATACGTTATTAAGGATTTCTATATCTAAAGCTCTAAAGCTCTAAGCCGTAAATTGCCTCTAGCCTATACTATCTCAGCCTCCACCCTAGCGGGATATTATACTTTTTATTACTTTTATGCTTCTCCCACTATAGACTAGCTTCACTAAAAGCCTATATTACTTTCTCTATACCTAATTAGTCCCTTTACTTCTAGCTCTCCCTACTACTTAGCTAAGTTCTAAACGCCTTCCTAGATTGTTCCTAGCTTCCTATAGGCCTATGCCCTTACGTCACTCTATATCTAAAGCTCTAAAGCTCTAAGCCATAAATTGCCTCCAGCCTATACTATTTTAGCTTCTACCCTAGCGGGACATTATACTTTCTATTGCTCTCCTACTACGGACTAGCTTTACTAAAAGCCTATATCACTTTCTCTACACCTAATTGGTCCCTTTGGTCCCAGCTCTCCCTACTACTTAATAGTTAAAATAAGGTTCTTGGCGTTATATTAAAAGCGAAATTGCTATATATGTATTGCGTGTATATAGGGGGGGAGAAACCAAAGCTTATACAGACTATAATATGCTTATAATCTTAAATTCAAGCAGTACTAGGAGCTCGGCAATTAACCCTTCTATTATTGCGTACAAACACGCCGTTTCCGTTATCTTCTGCTGTGCCATCTATCTTCTCTGTTAGTTTCATGGAGTATATAGATATTTTATACTTCTACTTACCAAGATTAATAGTAGACATTTAAGATATATTATAAGCACCTATTACACAATTGCAAGTTAATTCCAATGTATTGCTTTTTAAGGTATAGTTTAAACAGGAGCTAAAGGCACCGCCACTGCCCCGTATTAGCACGTATTTCTACTTTACTTCTTCCCTCCCTTTCCCTTAAGTGTCCCCTCTCAAGTAGTAGGTTGGAGACTTATTTAAATATATACCCCATATTCCCCATAGCATTTGTAATACATTAATCTAGATTTACGCTTAAAGATATAGGCGCGGCATCAACTAATACGCACATGGCGCTAAATATATTGCCCTTAAAGCTAAAATTAAAGCAATTAGCGTCTAGGCCTAGGAGTTAGAAGCTAGCTAAGACAGTATCTTAACATCATATAAGGGTTCGGGTAATAGGGGATAAGAAGACAAGTTAAGAGGTAACGCTAAGAAGAAAAGCGGAGCTAAAAGTTTATAAGGGATATATTGCTAGGATTGTAAATACGTTATAGGATAAAAGGTAGTAAATCTCAGTTTTATATATTTTTTTTTTAGGGGGAAGGTTTTGTGTAATTACTAATAAGTTAAAAACGGACAGCATCTATTTATAGATAAGATATAGGGATTAAATAATAGGAAGGACAACTAATTTTAAGCGTAGCTATAAAATATATCTTAAAATAGAGAAGCATCTTAGGGATGCTAAGGGGGCCAAATATGGTCCCTTTGACGTAAATAGTAACAGGGAAACATCTTTAGTTCTATAGTCTTGTCCGGCTTACATAGCCCATTAATGCCTATAGAGTAACCCAATTAGGACGCTTAGCCGCATCAGCTACCATATATAAAATAACAGCAATTGCAAATGCCGACAGCTAAAGTAATATTACACCAGTTCTTATTTAAACGTCCAAGATCCCCAAAAAGGTATTTACACAGTTAGGGCTACTTTTCTTCTGGCTAGATTTCACTTAGGTAACTAATTATTGTCTAGCCTAGGTGCAAGTTACCTATACTACTCTATAGGAGGATAGTAAAGTATACTTTAATCTTTTAGGCTATGGGGCTTAACTCAAATTGCTAATAAAAGCGTTGGCGGCTAGATATTATGTTAAGGAACAAATTAACGCTTTTACTTATTAACGCCGGTTATACTCCCAGTTCTTAATTAAAATTTTTTTACAAATAGCTATTACAATCTCTAACGTCCCTCCCTATAGGTCGAGAAACCCACTGGGCCGAGAAATATAAGGGGTACTTTAGCTTTAAGCGACTTAAAATCTGTGCATATATTGATATTTACGATAACCCTATATAGGTTATATGCTGTAGCTACCCCTAGATATCCAGGTCCCTTTCTATCTAAAAATTACGTTATATATTATCGCTTTCGCGCCTAATTTGCAGAGAGCCTCCTTCTATAGAGAAATAGAGTTCCTTTCTTACAGCACCGCCGTTAAGCTCTTACTACTCTATAATATTTATTAACGGTCTTGTCTAAGCCTTAGAACCTTGCTATAATATTAGGAAGTCATTATTAGCCTTATATCTGCTATCGCGCGCAAATTTATATAGGGTCGCTACCCTGGTCGGTATCTCTAACTAAAGCAACTGCTAATCTTGGCTAGTGCGATATAGCTATATAATCATTATAGTGTAATTTACTTACCACACCTATGGCTGTGTAACGTCTTGGTAAGCGGGCCAATCTTAGCCCCACAGCCTTGCGATCTAACCTTGGCCATGCCTCCGGTCAACTAACTCAACCCTTTAAAAACACCTATAGACCTCGCCACCTTACAACCCTATAGCTAGTGTGGGTCGACCGCCCTCCCTATTAGTAGTGGTGACAGTAAGTTCTAAATCACTTAAATTACTGTTAGATATTATTTATAAGCGTGCTCTTATAGGTTAACCATTCTATATTCGTACTACCTTTAGCCTGCCGCTTTAACTAAGAAAAAAATCCGATTTTCTCGTCTTTACCAGCTTAATTAATAATGTAATATCTTCTAGGCAATACCTAAAATACCTATAAGCTTATAATATATAAACATAGTCCTTGTAAACCCCATCTTTATATTCTCTAACTGCTATCTATTTAGAGCTTTAAACAATAATATTGTATATAGATACTGAGGACTAAACACTTATTTCTGTAACTATAAGCATTTTTCCATTAATAAAATAGCCTTGTTGTTATAACCTTAGCGCTTTAACGTAAATGCGAGATTATATATGCTGGTCAGCATATCTAGATGCTCCTCCCTAAGCACCCTCTTTCTTATCTCCATTACTTACACCTTTAGCTCTTCTACCTCCTTCCACCGCCCTTAATTCCTGTACGTCAACGCCAGGTTGGCTATACTGGTTAGCATAGAAGGATATTCTCCTTAAGCATTTTCCTGGACGGCTCTAGTACTTATATAAATAGCTCTTCCGCCTCCTTCTACCGCCCTATAAGTATTGTTGCTAGCCTTACCAACATCTAAAAACTCTATATAATATATATATATAGTTCTACAACCTTAAAAGTAGGAGGAAAATACTAATTTTCTACTTTTAACTAGGCGGCTAGAGACTTTTGCAACGTAACTGTATAATGTCGATTCTTTGTTATATAATAGGGCACAGAGATTAACCACCGCACTAACCCTAGGCCCTAAAAAGACCAAAGTAAGTGCTAGCAGCAGTTATATTCTGGTTACATTATATATACAATATAGCTAAGGTGCACCCTGTGTCGTAACAGGGCGATTAAGAATAAAAAGATTATAGTATCTCGACCACGGCCTTGTGTCCTCCTATCTTTGCCCCTAATAGCGGAATCCGACCATTCTTTCCCTTCTAGTCGATGTTGACCTTACCCATCCCTAAGTAAGAGCCTAACTACAGCCTTATACCCTTTTTCCTTTGCTTAATATAGTGGCGTCTAGGTATAGTTTCAGAAGGGGGGATCTGCTAAGGGGTGGATTTACTTACAACCTATATTAGCCAGAGATGTCTGGGTTAGCTATTAACTTAACGGAGGTATATACTAGGCTTAGGGTGGGTTTACTTATACGCTATAGCAACCAGAGACGCTAGGGTTAGCTATTGACTTGCGGAGGCATATACCAAGCTTAGGGCGGGTTCACTTACACCCTATAGTAACTAGAGACGCTAGGGTTAGCTATTGACTTGACGGAGGCATATACTAAGCTTAGGGCGGGTTTACTTACAGGCTATAGCAACTAGAGACGCTAGGGTTAGCTATTAACTTAACAGAGGCATATACTAAGCTTAGGGCGGGTTTACTTACATGCTATAGCAACTAGAGACGCTAGGGTTAGCTATCGACTTAACAAAGACATATACTAAGCTTAGGGCGGGTTCACTTACATACTATAGCAACTAGAGATACTGGAGTTAGCTATTGACTTAATAGAGGCATATACCAAGCTTAGGGCGGGTTTACTTATATGCTATAGCAACCAGAGACGCCGGGGTTAGCTATTAACTTAATAAAGGTATATAACAAGCTCAGGGCAGGTTTACTTACACACTATAGTAACTAGAGACGCTAGGGTTAGCTATTAGCTTAATAGAGGCATGTAATAAGCTTAGGGCGGGTTTACTTACACCCTATAGTAACCAGAGATGCTAGGGTTAGCTATTGACTTAACAGAGGCATATACCAAGCTTAGGGTGGGTTTACTTACACCCTATAGCAACTAGAGACGCTAGGGTTAGCTATTAACTTGACGGAGGCATATACTAAGCTTAGGGTGGGTTTACTTACACCCTATAGCAACCAGAGACGCTGGGGTTAGCTATTAACTTAATAGAGGCATATATTAAGCTTAGGGCGGGTTTACTTACATGCTATAGCAACTAGAGACACTGGGGTTAGCTATTAACTTAATAGAGGCATATACTAAGCTTAGGGCGGGTTTACTTATATACTATAGTAACTAGAGACGCTGGGGTTAGCTATTAACTTAATAGAGGCATATACTAAGCTTAGGGTGGGTTTACTTATATACTATAGCAACTAGAGACACTAGGGTTAGCTATTGACTTAACAAAGGTATATACTAAGCTTAGGGCGGGTTTACTTACACGCTATAGCAACTAGAGACGCTAGGGTTAGCTATTAACTTAATAGAGGCATATACTAAGCTTAGGGCGGATTTACTTATATAAACAGTATACTTATAGTTAACCTTCGCTCCAGCTTTTAATAGCAGCTTAACTATATCCTTATACCCTCCCTTTATCGCATATAATAGGGGAGTCTAGCTAGTCCTGCCCTTCTAGTTAACGTTAACATTACCCATCTTAAGTAGAAGCTTAACGATAGCATTATACCCTTTTTCCACCACTTGATATAGTGGCGTCTAGGTATAGTTTCAGAAGGGGGGATCTGCTAAGGGGCGGATTTACTTATAACCTATATTAGCCAGAGATGTTTAGGTTAGCTATTAACTTAATAGAGGTATATACTAAGCTTAGGGCGGGTTAACTTACAGGCTATAGCAACTAGAGATGCTAGGGTTAGCTATTAACTTAATAGAGGCATATACCAAGCTTAGGGTAGGTTTACTTACATCCTATAGCAACCAGAGACGCTAGGGTTAGCTATTAACTTAACAGAGGCATATACCAAGCTTAGGGCGGGTTTACTTACACCCTATAGCAACCAGAGACGCTAGGGTTAGCTATTAACTTAATAGAGGCATATACCAAGCTTAGGGTGGGTTTACTTACATCCTATAGCAACTAGAGACGCTGGGGTTAGCTATTAACTTAACAGAGGCATATACTAAGCTTAGGGTGGGTTTACTTACATTCTATAGTAACCAGAGATGCTGGGGTTAGCTATTAACTTAATAGAGGTATATACTAAGCTTAGGGTAGGTTTACTTACACCCTATAGTAACTAGAGACGCTATGGTTAGCTATTAACTTAATAGAGGCATATACTAAGCTTAGGGCAGGTTTACTTACACCCTATAACAACTAGAGACGCTGGGGTTAGCTATTAACTTAATAGAGGCATATATTAAGCTTAGGGCGGGTTTACTTACATCCTATAGTAACTAGAGATGCTAGGGTTAGCTATTGACTTAACAGAGGCATATACCAAGCTTAAGGCGGGTTTACTTACACCCTATAGCAACTAGAAACGCTGGGGTTAGCTATTAACTTAATAGAGGCATATACTAAGCTTAGGGCGGATTTACTTATATATATAGTATACTTATAGTCAACCTTTGCTCTAGCTTTTAGTAGCAGCTTAACTATATCCTTATGCCCTCCCTTTATTATATATAATAGGGGAGTCTAGCTAGTCCTACCCTTCTAGTTAACGTTAATATTACCCATCTTAAGCAGAAGCTTAATAATAGCATTATACCCTTTTTCTACTGCTTAATATAGTGGCGTCTAGGTATAGTTTTAGAGGGGGGGATCTGCTAAGGGGCAGATTTACTTACAACCTATATTAGCCAAAGATGTCTAGGTTAGCTATTAGCTTAATAGAGGCATATACTAAGCTTAAAGCGGGTTAACTTATAGGCTATAGCAACTAGAGACGCCGGGGTTAGCTATTAACTTAACAAAGGCATATACCAAGCTTAGGGCGGGTTTACTTACATCCTATAGCAACTAGAGACGCTGGGGTTAGCTATTAACTTAATAAAGGCATATACTAAGCTTAGGGCGGGTTTACTTACATCCTATAGTAACCAGAGACGCTGGGGTTAGCTATTAACTTAATAAAGGCATATACTAAGCTTAGGGTGGGTTTACTTACACACTATAGCAACTAGAGACGCTAGGGTTAGCTATTAACTTAACGGAGGTATGTACCAAGCTTAGGGCGGGTTTACTTACATCCTATAGCAACCAGAGACGCTGGGGTTAGCTATTAACTTAACAGAGGCATATACCAAGCTTAGGGCAGGTTTACTTACACCCTATAGCAACTAGAGACGCTGGGGTTAGCTATTAACTTAATAGAGGCATATACTAAGCTTAGGGCGGATTTACTTATATAAACAGTATACTTATAGTCAACCTTCGCTCTAGCTTTTAGTAGTAGCTTAACTATATCCTTATGCCCTCCCTCTATTACCTATAATAGCGGAGTCTAACTGTTCTTATTCTTTACGTTAATATTAACTTTTCCCATAGCAAGTAGAAGCTTAATAATGGCCCTATACCCATTCCTAGCGGCCCGCGAGAGTAGCGTCTAACTATTATTATCTCTTGCGTCCAAATCAGTCTTGCCTGTGTTAAGAAGCAGCCTAACTACGTCCTTATGCCCCTTCTTTATAGCGGAGAACAGTAACTCCTTACTAATATCCTCTAAATCAACCTGGGTATCTCCCTTAAGCAGTAGCTTAATTACCTCCTTATATCCGTTACAAACCGCATACAATAATAGCGTCCCTCTAATTTTATCTATTAAGTCCGCCTAGGCTCCTACCTTAATTAGCAGCTTAACAACGGCCACGTTCCCAATCCAAACAGCATATAATAATGGCGTCCGACCGTATCTATCTACTGGGTCAATTTTGGCTCTCTTCCTAAATAGTAGCTTAAAGACCCGCTGACCAATACTAGCGTCATTGATTAATAGCTTAACTACAGCGTTAAAGCCCTTTCCTGCAGCCTAAGATAGAGCTAACCGCCAGTAGGTATTATCTTAAGAATTTAAGTTAATACCATCCATTTTAAGTAAATGCTTTACTGCTATACTTAGTCTGAAATACGATATAATTATAAGGTTGGTGAAACCCTGGGGAAAATCCATATTTATACTAGTCCAATAGATTCTAAACCAAGTTAGGCAACGCTGTAAACTTATCTTACAGATTCTTAGGATTGATTATGTTATTGCGCCTTATACCTTAATCTGCAATTCACAGAAGTAAGCGGCCTAATACTTAGCAGAGTAGTTAAGGAAGATATAATCCTTAACGTATTAGGATACTGATCCGTCTTTACTAAGTGGACGGTTCTTAAAGTCTTTAAGGAGTAGGTACTAGATGCAGATCTCAGCAATAATATAATAGGATTCTTACGGTTGTAGTAAATGTTTCCATTTAAGATCTATATAAATGTCTTTAGGGGAATTCGCCGTATTATTCTAAACCAAGAATTCCTTTGCGGTCTAGTAAAGCAGGTAGATCCTCGAGCCAATAATCATCACAAAAAGGCCGCAGAAGTTCTATAATCTCTCGCAGAAACAATCTTTGGATATAGGATTAAGGAGATCGAGGTTATTATAGAAGTAATACCTTTTTTAAAGAACTAACGCTACGTTTATTTCGCTTAAGGTTAGGGGCCGTGCCGCTGCCAAAGTAATATGCAGAATTCTCTTAGCCTCTTTGGGATTGTAGCTCTTAGAGAGAATTCTATTATATACCTTATAAACTAATTGGGAAAGCTAGGAAGTAGCCTTAACTATTCCAGATTTTTTAATATAGATATTGTTCTTAATTAAGTCAAGTGTAAGATATACCTGTAGATATATTCTATAAGGAACACATATAAGCTGTTATAATAGAAGGACTTGCTTATTATCCATAAGCCTTAATCGTGCTCCAATATCCTGGACTTTAGCTTTAATAAGGACATTGATCTCTTAGGAAATCTTTTCTATCTCGACCTCGCTTTCCCTACTAAGATAAACTATTGGCAACTCTAGGATATCTAGTGGCTAGAATCCATAGCGAATTCCACTATAGGGCCGACTTATAATAAGAAACTTCAAGTTAAACTTCCTTTCCGTGCTATATAGTTGGTATAGTTTCTAAGCCAGTAGAGACCTTTTCTAATCTTCGCATTTATCAAGCGTATTAAAAAGACAGATAATTTCCCTGGCATTTTTATCTTTTATAACATTAATAAGGGCATTCCAGAGTTCTCCTAATAAATTGATAAAGCTTTCTCCCTTAATATAAAATTGACGGAGAACCGTATTAGAGAGCAAGAGGGGTTTCTGTTTAAAAAGCTAGTATAAGATATAGTAGAGGGCGCTAACCACATTTCTCTAGTCCTTAAAGTCGTCTTTAAAGAAGAAGTAACACACCGTTCTAGATTTTATGGTTAGAAGAATAAAATCAACTAGGTATTTTACTAAAACCAACTTTCTATATCTAGGGTCTATAGACACCTAAAGCATTTTTAATAATTTGCTTTCTTGCCAGTCCAGAAAGACCTTGTATAATATAAACCAGTTATATGTCCCTAGAACCTAATCTAGGTTTCGCTCTTTTTAATCTTAGTATAGTAAAGTTTTAAGGCACTTTAGAAACTTTTTTTCCTTCTCCTCCCAGGCCTGGGCGCCTGGGTAGTAATAATTATTTATTTACAAGCCTATCAACGTTAGTATAAAATAGACGTCGATATTAACAGGGCCTAGGTAACAAGAATGTTTATAGTAAATCTCCTTACTTTGACTATGACTTGCCTCGTCTATAACCGCTGGAATAATAGACAGAATCTCTTTTACGCATATAGCTGCCGTTGCTGCCGTATATGGCTGCCACTTCTTGTTCTTGTGCGAGTCTGTATAATCGCAAATACCTCAGACAACAAGGCAAGGGAAATCGTTTATTAGTCCGGCCGCCTCTATCTTAAAGCACATTATTCCTCCTAGTTCTATGCTTATCCTATCCCTAGTAATGCTATCCTTTATAACTTGGTTACCTAATGCTATTATACTGTAATAGATAACCACCTGGCTCTTTTAAGGAGTCCGCTTTACTTCCCTCTCTTTACTACATTGTTCGCATGTGGCTCCTCCTATATAATTATACGACGCCTTAAATAACACGTTGGGACCTGTCGTCTTACGGCTAAAGTCCTCTAGCCGATCAAAGGCGGAGATATATATAGCAAGGCTAGTCTAGCCTTGGTAGTAGAGCGCTCATAGCTCCAAAATCGCACGGAGTAGTATTAATGGCGGTGCGTTAAGCTATCCTATTTGTGTTTAGTGTCTACCTGCTCCCGTCTTTTTAAAGTTATATTGTACTACTCCTCTATGCTGTAGGTAGGGTTAACTAATTACTATATCCCCAAGTTGTATATCTGCTGCGACGCTGGGGACTCCACCACTAATGCCAACCATTAAGCTAAATCTGATTAACGTAAACTTGGACGTCATTTGGGCCGCGACCACGGCGGCGGATTAGGGGCCCATCTGCCCCGCTAGGAGGCAGGCAAGGATAACATTGTAGTTAGTAATACGGCCAAGGGTATAGAGATCGGAATCTAAGCTATATTAAGAGGGGCATTTATCCTCCTCATCTAGCATCTCTTACGCAGCGGCAAGCTCGATAGGGAGGGCATATATCTACCCTACTATATAGTCTCTGGCTTGAAGACGGCGTCGTGTCATCACTAAAGGCAAGTATAGGAAGTAGAGAATTACAAAATCATTGTCGCCATAGAGATAAGTAAGATAGAGCTAAAGAAACGCAGCCTTACTATAGGTATAGCCGCAGTGTAGAGAAGTTATCTCTTTCTACTTTATGTCCCAGCCTTATTAAATATAAGACTAGTGCAAATATAGGGGCTAGTTAGGCTGCGTAAGTATACTTACAAGTAATATCTAATAGTAATAAAAGCGGTTTACCACTGCATATCACCACCACTATAGGGAAGGTGGCTGACCCGCACCAGCTACACCCTTGTGTGGTGGCGATTTCCGTAGGCAGCTCTAAAGAGCTAAGTTGGTATTAGTGACTGGAGGACAGCTAAAGTTAAGTTAGATTACAGAACTGCGGGCCTATATACCAGGGCTCTATATAGCCACAGGCTAAGCTCTTAATCAATCTAAGTAAATTACACAGTGCTAGTTACATAAGACGTGCGGGATCATATCGCACTAGCCTAGATTGATAATTACTTTTATTAAAGGTACCGGCATATATAGCGACCTTGCGTAAATCTTTGTGCGATAGCAGCTATAACGCTAATAGTAGCTTTTAAGCACTATAGTAAAGTTCGCAGGCTTAGATAGAACTATTCTATAAGTTTTAGTAGCGGTAAAAGCGTAATAATGTGCTGTAGCGGGAGAAGTCTGTTTCGTAACAAAAGGAGGCTCGCTACAAATTAGGCGCGGCAATGACAACGCAATAGTAATTTTAGGTGCAAAGGTGCCTATATATTTAGGATCACTTATAGCGCATGCGTAATATAAAAATATAATAGATATTAAAGTATATGCAGAGTTTAAGTGGTGTAAAGTTGAAGTACCCCTTATTTTTCTTAGCACGATGGGTTTCTTGACCCGTAGGGAGGGACGTTAAATACAACCTTTAGCACCCCTAATTTCCGCCTCTATCGCCTATCCTTCATTCTTGCAATATATTCTTAAATAACAGCTAGTACAAGAGCAGTTAGCAGTGTTATTATAATAGCATAGCAGAGAGCTCCTAAATATAATCCACTTACCTTACCTTTCTCCATCTTAATCTCGGATAACAGTTTCTTAGTCTTTAACTAGAAAATATATAAAACGACAACAGGTATAAAGAGAGGGATGTAATATACTATACCTAATACTAAATGAATTACTACCCTTAATCGAACGCTAAGCCTTAGAAGAATGGCCGCGATACAAAACAAGCGGCCGAATATTGAACAGAAGAATATAGTGGCTAAGATAAGCATCAAAACCAGCCCTATAATTAAGCAGTCCTAGATGTATACAAAAGTGACTTTTATTAAAATCCCTTCTAGAGATTAAAGGTTATTAAGTTGGTCTCTAAGAAAGCTTTTAACCTCTTCTAGCACTATATTAGAGAGAGTTAATGGCAAGTTATTGCATGTTATATTATAAGTAAATCCGACACAGAATTGTTTCGTGCCTAGTAAGCAATTTTTAGGAATTAATTCCTTAATGGCTTTAGAAATAGCTGTAGCCGCAGCGTTTAAGGCGCTTTGTACTTGGCTAATAGCACTAGGGATAGCCGTCGCAACGCTATTAGCAATACTCACAACTTTAGTCTAAAAAGATTAAAGAATGTCTCGCTCTGGAAGGGTGCGTAGCATAACAAAGGGATTATCTGGAGGTTTAATAGTAAAATTAAACTAAATTTAAGAACCTATTAGTTAAAGCCACTCGTATAAATCCAGATAGAGAGTAATGTCTTACGCTTAAGGTTGTAATACCTGCCTTTATGTTGCTTTCCTTATATAGTACCTGCAGCGCTAGAACTGCATAATAGATAGCAGCAAGCATAAAAGTAACTAAGACACCTCACTTTAGCTATATTCTTCCCTTCGCTATAGTAAGAGGATAATAGACTTTAAGAGAATGCTTTAAAACTAGTTATATTGAAATAAGAATAGGCCAGTTCCCATATAAATTCTTTTAATACTTATACAAGAACTTCAAGTCCTAAAAATGGTCCTAAGCGATATAAAAATAGCCAACCTATGGCGATGTAACGGGGGCCCAGAATTAGGCCCTTTTTATTTTTTTTATAAATTAACATTATTAGATAATTTTACAAAATCTATACTAGAAATATATATATATTATACTATCTTATCTCCTTATTAACTAACAACATCTCTAATTATTAGTATGTGCATTTTCATCATTATTAAACGCCCGCTATAGGCTATAGCCTTTACTAGGTCTTAGCCTGTGTTCCAGAACTGTTTAAAAACCCATATCTATCGTTTTTCTTATTGGGTTTTTAATTAGGCCTATAAACAACAACTAATAGAATTAAGTAACTTAACCCAAGAACCTCCACCGCAATACTCAATGCTTAATAGTAGGAATGACGCAGATGGCGTATTCCTAAACATTACTATACGTCTACATAATGATATCGATTTAGGTAGCAAGTCATTGGCGTTACTATATAATAACGGCAGTTCCAAGGAGAGAGTTTTGCTTAGGTCGTTAAGCCCTAGGAAGTACTTATTTAAGTAAAGCGTTGGTAGCTAGGAATCTTTATAAATTATAACTACTTACTAGTCTAAAGTTGAGGATATATCTCTTTCTTAAGTTGGAGCGCGAAGCTTAACGCCTAATCACTTATTACATTTTTAAAGCAGTTCCCATGCTTAGTGTGACTAGGACAAAGGTAAACGGACATTTAGTTTATATTGGTAACACAAGGTAATATCACGTAGCTACAGTTCGTAGATAGTATAATAATGGTTAATTAATTTTTAATAGGAATAAGGAAAGGGGTAAGGAACTTAAGGCTCCTTACTACACTAGGGCCACGTCAACACGTAACGGCAATATGCCTCGCGTAATAGCAACTTGCCTTATTCCTAATACTGGCAACTCTTCTTTTTGTGGTTGCCATCTATATATATACAAACAGACAGGATGTGACAATACTAGATAGTATATAACAATACCAAACAATATGCGACAATATGCGACAATGTGGCAGTTAGCAGAATTTGGCGGATAATATAAAGACAGGTAGGCCGCCAAGGCGCTAGTAGTAAGTAAGCTAATAGCAATTTTCTATCCTGGGGATAGAAAATCCTAATTAGCTAATTTAAGTTAGGGTCTATAGAATATTATACTTCTACTCCCTTTTAACCTAACCTTTAACTTATATATATAGAGTATTTGTGTTAACAAACGTTTCTAGAGCCTTGTTTGGGTTTGCCTTTGTTATTATATCTACTAAGTTATCTTAACCATTAATCTATTAAATCTTAAAGAGTTCTTGCCGTTTGTAGGATTAATAAAGTGCTATAATATTAATTATAAGGCGCTTCTCCTTTATAGTACTAAGCTTAACCAAGCACTTATAGAGGGAGTATGAATTGGTGTATACGATTATAGGGATAATAGGAAGTTTGAGTTAATTTATAATTATCTTTAGGGTAGTTCCAATTACAATTACTATGTTAACTCCGCTAACCATTCCGTATATCTCTAACGCTAGAACGCTTTAAGTAACGCACTTACTCTTAGTTAAGCTCTAATAGATAAGATTACTATAGATTGTAAAGTTATTCTCTCTAGTAAATTTGTTTATAATAATGATCTTATATCCCAACTAGGAGCTAAAATCTTTGTTGTTTATAAATAATCCATTAATAAATACAAAGAGCTTAGTAGTAGGAGGATTAATAGGCATATAGAGTAGTCCCTAATTAAGATAGTTCATTTGCTAAGAAAGACGTTTATTTAGGGCAAGAATGTCGTCCTTAGTTAGTTTCTGGTGTTGGGTGGTAATAAAGAGATTAAATAAAGCCTTAGGTTAACAGATAGAAGCAATATAAGCTCTATAAGCGTGTTACTCCACATATCCTTACTTTAGAGAATTAGTGTTAATAATATTAATCTTCTTGCCTTAATCCTTCTGGCGTAAAGCAATAGAATCCTTATTTAGGGAGAGGGTATATCTATTAAAGAGTAATGGTGTTATTAAATTAAGCTTTTCCTTTGGCTTTGCTATAAGATTTACCTTTACTAACTCATCTTCTTTAAGAGCTGAGAATTGGTTGTCTCCTAAGATAATTATATTATTAGTTTGCATGCCGACAATTCTAAATAGAGTTCCTATGGTTGTAATTAGGAAGCATAGGTTGAATATAGAAGTAGTTATTAAAAGCTTCTCTTTATAGTGCTTGCTGTAGGTAGCCCACTAATGGGTTCCTGCCTCTATGATTCCATATAATGGCTTAAGCACAACCATAATTGTATCTTTGGGATATTGGTGACGAATTTACTCTAGAAGGTATGCTAATATTAAGCGCTAAAGGTGCGTCTCTAATTGGGTATAGGCCTAAGTGATATCTTATAAATAAACCACTATTCTATTTTTTATTAAGGAGGGAGCTAGTGTAATAATAACTTACTAACTAGCTTATTGAATTATAGGAGATTATATAAGAATTACCTTCTTACTATTATTATTATAACCTTAGATAATAAGCCTTGATTTCTTAAATAGGGCATTAGTAGCTTTACCCTTAATTTCATTAACCATTCTTAATTTAAAGATACGAACTTTATTAAACTTAGTAGGGTTATATTTCTTAAATTTAAAGACTCCTTTTATAATAAGACTATTAATCTCCTGCTTATTAGATGCTTAGAAAGGAGCTCTTGGAGTTATAATATAACCTTCCTTTTAGAGCTATTTTGCGAGTTTAAAGTTAGCCTTCTCCTTAGCTATTATAAAGGCCATTAACAGCTTAACTCCATTCTTAATAGCGGCAATAAATTGCTCTTTAAAATTAATAAAATGTTAGTAATTTCGTAATCCCTTCAGGCGACCTCTACCACGTTATAGTTGCGGCGTATTTACTACAATTATATTAGAATCATAGTCGCCTTCTAGAGTATGTTAATCATGGCTCTCCTCTAAAGTATTTTCTATAGTATCCTATAAAGGCTCGGAACTATTATCTTTGTAGTAAGGCTTAATAACAGTTAAACGGAATTAGGTAGGTCTATAAGGCATCTAAATAGTATAAGTCTAGCCATTAATTACAATGAGTTAATATAGGCCTAACCATCCTCCCTTTTTACGCTATACGCGTACCTTAGACTGGAGTAGCAGATTAAGCGTAGTTAAGGTGTTTAGGCCATTTCTTATTCCTAGTGCGTCGTTGACTTAGTATATGGCGTAGAGACGTTGTACCTCCTTTATTGCCTTGCGAATAGCCTTAGCTCGTTGCACAATAGAGGGAAATGGTAGAGAATTATCAGTTATTTAAGGGTAGGCGCTGAAGACTAGCAATATAGGTATAAGTCTATCTAGGCTAGTAGAATTGTTAACAGCTTTAATAGCTATTTATAAGGTAAGTTTTTTGCTAGCGTCCTCTAGTTCTGAAAAGATAATCTTATATACGCGGTATAATGGCGCGTAATATTGCTCTACTTTTCCAATACTATTATATGCCTTAATAGGGACTTCCTTAACCTTAATTACCATTGCCTTTGTCTATTATTAAAACTCTGTAGATAAGAAGTTCTTTCCTATATTATAGACGATTTAATTAAGGGGTCCTAGGTAGACATTAATCTAGTATAATTAAAGGGTATCCTATACGTTCCTAGCTGATATATCCTTTAAGAAACGTGCGGCTTGGAAGGAGATTAAGAAGTTAACAACTTAGAGTACTAGCTTGCCGCTAAGATATATAACGTCAACAATAATACAGAAGTTGAAGTTGTAGTTATCTTTAAGGGTAAACTTAAATTGGCTAGGGGACTTCTAGTTCATTTAGCAGTAATAGTAGTACTTTATAAAATGCTTAATTGCCTTAACCTTGACTTTATAGCCTACTTGCTAAAGAACCCTAAGTAATTAGTAAATGGATAGGTGGCCAAAACAATAGTGTAGTTAATATAACTCTAACTTAGTTAAATGGCTCTAAGCAACACTCCTTTCTGGTTATTAAAGGAGCAGCTAAGGGTGACCCTACTTATATATAATAGGCACCCAATTATCTCCCTGCATAAGTATATTCTTAAGGTTATTAAGCTTGACGCCTAATTTATCTATATCCCTAATGCAGAATAGAAACGGAGTGTTCGCGGGAATAATATGGAAAGTGATATATCCTAAGGGGGTTTAGACCCTAATTTTACTAAGAGAGATCACGGTACCCTTGCTAAAGTGTATTATATATTGGCCTGCCGTTAATTGGTTAATCTAAACAGAGCTATTAAGCTGCTAAAGGGCTTAAACTTAAGGTTCTCCTACTATAAATACTCCTACAGCTCTAGTATCTGGTATAATACCATGGAAGATGTTTGCTGAGTATCTATTATTAAAGGAGAACGCGGAGCTTTCCTTTAGCTCATTAAAGATATCTAACTTTGTAATAGAATGGAGCATAGATTGGTCATTAAGAACAGTGACGGTTTGTATGCCATCTACCTCACTATACTTAGTGAAGTATTGGTTAGAAGAGTAGTCCTTAATTTCCATATCTATAAGGAGCTGTTTGGTCTTATTAACCTCACCCTTAAGATCTTCTATGCCTTTATATTAAACCAGGAAGCTTTAGAAGTAGGCTATAATAACCTTACAATTTTTGACATTTCTTGCACTCTAATAAAACTTATTATATGCCTCCTTTCGCTCATTAAGGGAGTGTCTAGTTGACTAGTAATTTGGCTTCTTATAAATATAGCACTTCTTCTAGCGATCACTTCGAAATAAACCTCTATAAGGACCTCCATAATTGCCTTATAGTCGATGTTAATTGTACCCTTTACTGTATTCCCTACTACGGCTACTATATATTTGGTCAGTCCAGTTATAATTATATTGGTTAGAAATACTTGGTTAGGTAGGGTTTTTGGTATAGAACTATTAAGATTCTTATGTTTATATCGCAGTACCTATAGCGGAGCGTAGCTTGGCATATGCTCCTTTAAATATATCTGCAGGTTTATATAGCGCCAGATTGCACTTAGGAACGCTATAATAGGCTAAAATAACCTGGTCCCTTAGGCTATTCTTATTTTAGTAAGTTTTAGTAAGGCCATGTTGGATTTTCTAAAGTTTATTAAAGAGTAATTAAAGGCACTCTAAACAAGTCTTTGTTGGGTTAGAAGCAATAACTCTCTAGAATATAGTCTCCCGCCATTTAGATATATAAAGTTGGCGATTTTTATTAGTCTTAAAGTGAGCTTTGGTAAGCTAAAGCATTATATTAAAGCTATAGTTTTTACCCGCAATATAGTCGTAATAGAATGTCACTGCCCGTCCCTTTAACATAATAGAGAAAGCGTGGTGGTACTAGTAGCCTTAAATTCCAACCTTGTTATAATAGTTGTAAAAGACCTATAGTTTTGTTCTAAGCATATTGTACAGCTCTCCTCTAAACTTTTTTTCTTTGTCCGAATATACCTTTATTAGATTTATAACTTCTCGTAATGGAGGCTTACTAGTTAGCTAAAGTGAAGGCAGTAGAGGAGGTGGAGGAAGAGTACCTCTAGGTAGAAAAGTACCTCTAGGTGGGAGAGTAGCGTTCTAGGGGTTTAGATACGAATTAAAGTTACCTTCTAAAGAATATTGGTTGGTTTTAGGTTTCTGTAGTTAACATATAATCTCAGCTTCTGTCTATACTGGCTCCTCTGTTCCAATAATAACGGCCTAAATATTACTAGTAATTAGGTTACCGTTCTCAGCAATATATACCCCATTCCTATAGAGGAAGTCTTGAAAATCCTAGATAATATTAATATTTCTAAGTACCCAAGTATCGGCAGTCCATCCTACAAAATCCTCCCTAAAATATTCCCATAGTTATATATTGGCGTAGTGTCTACTTCGGTAGAAGAGAATATGGTGTAGGAGGAAGCTATTGACTTATTTTGCCGTACAGGTTATTATATTAAAAACGGGAAAATTGTCCTAATCTTTATTAATGAGTTTCGTGTATATGGCTACCTTTAGTGGTAAGGAGTCTCTCCAGTTATTAGCCATGTTTTTAGAGGAAGGGAAGTGTTATAGGGTTGTAGGAGAGGAGGTGTTATTAGTATAGGGATTATTAATTGTTGTTTTATACGCGTTTAGACGAGAATCTATAATTATAGGGCTTAGGACCAGTTCTAGCCTTAAATCGCAAAGACTTATAAAGCGTATTATTCTGCGTAATAGACGCAAGAATCTATAATCTGGGAAAGGCTTAAAACCAGTTCTGGCCTTTAAATCCTTAGATTCGTAGAAGAGTTCTATTTAAGATTTAGGACCAGTTCTAACCTTAAAAGACAGCTTCCTCTAGCATAAGTAGCACTAGTACAGTGGCTTGTTTCTTCTTAGTAGAATACCTAGCTATTCTGTAGTATAACAGTAAAGTTAACCACTAATTAGTGTTAGTAACACAAGGTAATATTATATAGCTACGGTTCGTAGATAGTATAATAATGGTTAATTAATTCTTAATAGAAATAAGAAAAGGGGTAAGGAACTTAAGGTTCCTTACTACACTAGGGCCATATTAACACGTAACAGCAATATGCCTTGCGTAATAGCAACTTGCCTTATTCCTAACAGTTTAACCAAAAGAACGCTTTTTGTTCTATAATGTCCGTCCCTAGGTCCCAAGACGCACACCGTAACAAGACAAACTATAGGTACTTTAAGTTCAAAGCAACAGAAACTCTAACAGCGTCTTAATATTTGCGTTGTTCCACTTTAGTTGTGCCTTATAACCAATCCTAAACACACTTAACCTCGGCCACCTAAAAATTACAGTCGCATCATTGCCGCCCCCCTGATTTGCCGAGAGCTATCTTTTTATACAAAACAGCTCTCCTCCACAGCACCACCATTAAGCTTATACCGCTGACAAAACTTATAAGTAACCCTTATCTAAGCCTAAGAGTCTTATATAAACCTAAGAAGTCATTATCAGCCTTATAGCGGCCGTGGCGTGCTATAACATACAACGTTACTATATTGGTTGGTACCTCCAATTAAGTAGTCAAGAATCCCTAGTCAAAGTGAGACAACCTAGCACATCTCGCAAAATTAATTATAGGGTATTTTACTTTAGATAATATGCGCGATTTCCCTTATAGCTTTAGGCCTGTGGCTGCGCGTTTTCTTACTTCTTCTAGCCAACGCATCTGCGGAGCCAAAAGGGTGACTTTTAATTCACTCTTTTATATCCTTATGGCCTGCGGCACTTCTAGTACAGAGGCTTTGCGCTTCTAACCAGGCTTACCATTAACTACTATAGCTTCTTCCGCATCGCGCTTTAATTCCCTTTGTTATTCTGCTGGAACAGAAATTAACTTGCATACTATTAAACGGACAACTAGGTATAAGAACTCTGTCTATTAAAAAGGGCTCTAGAGCCTCTATATATACACTAGATAGGTGACAAATAGGTTATAAATAGAATAACAACTACGTCGTTATTTGGTAATAGAAACAGGTATTTAGATATTCAATAAGACATACAAGGAGATATATAAGGTAAGGAGCGGGGTATTAAGACATAGGGTTCTAGACTTAAAGCCAGTATTAAAATAGTAGTAAGGAAATCCGATCTAGTTCAACATATACTTAGCAAAGGATTTTTAGGCAACATTAACTAGTATCTATAGGCGATATTTGCTCGGCTTATCAATTATATAAGTATCTTGTTTAATTAGGTACAATTTAGCTAGTAACCTCTACCTACACCATACAGAATGTCTCCAATAGTCACGCTACTGTTTTGCATAGTAGCCTTTTCCCAGTAATGCGCTCTAAATACCCCCTTATAAATACCATCTTGCGACTCTTCTAGAGCTCTTCTATCTTCTCCACTAAGTAGTAAAAGATTAACGAACAAGTATTAGGTACATCGGGAAAATATTCGCAGGATGAGATTTAAGTAGACTTTGATTTTCGTGTTTCGCGTAATTAACATGCAATTTGACCAACTTAACACGCAATTAACCAACTTGACACACAATTAACCAACTTAACACGCAATTCAACCAACTTAACATGCAATTAACTAACTTAACACGCAATTTAACTAACTTAACACGCAATTAACTAACTTAACACGCAATTTAACTAACTTAATATGCAATTGACCAACTTAACACGCAATTTAACTAACTTAACATGCAATTAACTAACTTAACAACTTTAAAAGCTAACTATATATTTCTTA
>Ga0307507_10003334_pt1 | contig 31451 bp, 22 predicted proteins | sample 7_EM_MG_FD_207223 | JGI IMG/M metagenome (GOLD analysis project Ga0307507, IMG submission 207223) | Populus trichocarpa ectomycorrhiza microbial communities from riparian zone in the Pacific Northwest, United States - 7_EM | ecosystem: Host-associated > Plants > Roots > Unclassified | place... | reverse complement strand
TTGCGATGCCGATGAGATACTGCAGCAGGCCACCACCAAAAACAGCTCTATATTTTTTTAATGAAGTTGGGCAAAAAGTCGCGATATATGACGTCATGGCTGTAGGTTTCCGCCCTTCCTCTATTAACCAGCTGCTGATTATATAGGAAAATCCTCTATTAGAGTCCTCCCCCAAATTGCTACCACCTACCCACTTTATACGCGTTCTTAACGTCAACGAGAATAAGCCAGTGAAGGACCAGCTTAAGGTTATAAGGGAGGATGTGCTATATATATTAAATGAGATGTATCAAGTGCTATAAGTGGTTAAACGGTTCAACCAGCGGTTATTCAATATAGAGGATCAATTAAAGGCAGTAGAGGAGGGCTTAAAGGATGCTAAGAAGGACGCTACAGCAAAGGCTTAATTAGCTTTGGAGTCTCAATATTAGAGGTATAAGGAAGTAGAGGACCTAAAATAGTTACCTAGTTGTCGCCTACTGAATAAAAGTTGTCAAAGCACTAAAGGCATAAAGGAAGCCTACAGGCCTCGCATTTATATACTATTTACTTAACCTTTATTGTGAGCTTCTTTGCCTCCTTCCATCTACATATCTAGCACTTTGGTGGGCTCTTATAGCCTTACTTCCTTATAAAGCTTTTAATAGAATGGTAAGTTCGCGTCTTACACCGTCAAATTACAGGTAGTGGGGTTTTAGCAGTGACGTAGGTAGTTTTTCAATTTGTTTTATTTTTATGACCAGGCCCAATACCAGATTGATATTGCCTGTATTTTAGTAAGCTTTAATAAAGAAGACGCTCAGTATCGTGCTTACTTAGGCCCATCTTTTAACTGCCTATAATAACGAGGTTCCATGCCAATCGTATACAGAAACGGCGGTGGGTTTGGAAGGGCCTCCTTAACATCTAGAAGATCTTCTTACTAATAATATAGGCGTTAATTACAGCCGCATTAAGTGCCCAGAAGAATAAGGGCAGCTAGGTACGCACAGTAGTAATCTAGGTGGTATAGTAGCTTTAAAGCTGATTGTGAATATTAACGCTGCCCATCCAGTTATTATAGTTGATAGAGAGCCTAGGAAGCGTTAACTTCTTAATTAGATTGTTGCCCCAAATATTAGCTACCAGCTTCTTAAGGAAGGAATTATATACCCATAGACGACGCTGATTAACTTCATCAACGTCCTCATTGCTGCATAAGTAAGCTGTCATCAAAAATCGTACCAAATTCTTGTCCTGCCATACAATAGAAAGCACTGAATCAACCACGCCAACAACTACTCCTATAATGAAGTTAAACGGTAGCCTTTCCTTCCTTTTATTAGCCCTTTTATGCACCTCTAGATAGTCTTTTGAGTTTAATCGAGCTGTGCCAGCTGCAGCAATTCCAAGTCGTCGGAGCACCTGGAGCAACGGAATATTTGTGAAGTAGTTATCCAAAAATAGGCAAAATCAACGAGCCTGAAAGGGGAGCTGTCGGGTAAGATAAAGGACGCACTCAGAGGTTTTTGAAAGGGCAATATCTTAATAATCTATCTGAGAAGGAAGCCCAAAAAAACAGCCAGGTAAGGTAAACATAAAGCTATAGCAATACCTATATTAATAAAGGCTTAATATCTTAAAGCCCTCAGGTACTGGCTTACCAGGCAATTTAATTGTAGCTGTAGATTGTCTAGTAAACCTCACTATTATCTTATTAAAGCTAACCATAGATCTAGGTATAACATACTTTCTAAACGCCTCGCCCAAAGGAGTCGTCAACGGCTTAATCTTCTTAAAAATCTGACGTTTGACGCCATCTGGTGAAGGTGGTGAGGTATAGAAGAAGCGTTTAAGTTGCTCCCATCTTTTTTGGCCCATAAATAAGCTAATTAAATGCTTAGGATATTTAGGATCTATAGCCTAAAGGTCTCGCACCTGGGTAACCTTAAAGACGCCTATATAGATAATAAGTCCTACCCAAACCATTAATTCGCCGGCGGAGGTCTCCTTCCATTTCCGTGATTATTTACCGATATACTGTCCTGATTGGTAATATTCGCCAGCCTTTTAAGACGCTGCATATAGGTTTGTATTGACCGCGAGCTTCTCAAATATACTAATACTAAAGAATAGTAGGAATACTTAAATCGGCAGGTCCTATCCAGATCTACACCCACCAGACGCTATACCAATTTGATCTGCTAGTATATAATAAGCAGAGCGCTCACTACCCTTATTTTAATTAGAAAGATCATTAGGTTCAATGTCCGCATTAAGGCCGCCAATAGGCTCACCAGCACGCTGAGCGGCGAATATTAACTCATCTGGAAGGTTAATAACTTTAAGACCTAGTTTAGGAACAGTGGTTATAGGCTCCCATAAAGTAGGAACCGTAGGAAGGCCTATTTTTATAACTTCTTTAACTAATAGCTCTGGTAGTTTAGTCTCATCTACCTTATCTGCCTCATCCTTAGTAGTTTCGCCGTGGGCCTTAAAAATAGCTCCTAATTCGTCCTCCTTAACATCGTCCTCAATCAGCACTAAAGCCTCTGGAGGCTGTATAACTTCTGCCGACAAGCTATCGTGTGTATACTGTGTCACTTGAAAGGATTGTGAATAGGACTCCCAGGCTTGAGGTGCTTTTGGAGGCTTTAGAGGCTTTAAAGGCCTTAGAGGCTTTAGAGCTAAAGACGCACAACGTTTTTTAGGTGGCATTAGGACAATATTTTACTGACAATTCAATAATCAAATAGACGGCAAACAATATTGAAGCTTTTTGATTAACTATACCAAATATTATAGGCTTCCTGGCCACGTCGCTACTGTTCACCGCAATATCCAAGCGTCAAATGAGGCGCCAGCACCCTTGCCGTACTGACTCGAGGGTTCAACACCAAGCTCTATACGGTATAGAGCCTCTAGATTGGCTTATGAGGCGTGCATATACGAAAAGTCCATGAAAAAGTTGCCACACGAAGGGATAGTATACACAAAAATCGGAGTCTAATTCGCAAGCAATTATATAATAAAAAACTTAGAATTCTAATCTCTTTTAAACGGGGTAGTTCCTTTAAAACTTATACGGAGCCTCTTTAGGCAGTACCATCCCACAGCACCGCGCACAAATGCACGTAACTTAGCACGGACCACTATCGCCAACGCATAAGATCTTCAAAATTATATACTGACACGACGATTTGCGCACGTCGATAAAATAACCACCACATAGTCAATAGATAGAGTTAATACGCCAAATCAATAATCTATTATGTAAAGATACTACCCTAGACAGCGCATAAAGTATATGTTAATATCAGGCAAGAAATTAAGGCCAGATATATAATAACAGCGACTTTAAATTTTTTTTTAATATTGCCTATAAATGCGCCCCAAATTCTTAATATTTAAAGGCTATATTAACTTTCTATTACTTAACATGGCTGACAGTTCTTCTTTTAATATTAATTCGTCCCTTTCTAATATTGACGTGCTCCTACGGCCCAGGTTCCGCTATACGGCTGTCCCTACTACTTCTTCTACCGCTTATTTTAATACTCCAATTCAAAGGCCTGGTGATCGCCAGAGCAACCCAATTAAGATTCTAGATATACTACCCCCTACCCAAACTACTTCGCATAAGGCTCTATAAGCTTTACCCTAGATTGGCAGGCCCTAGTTAATTAAGCGCACCTATTAGCTAGAGGAGAATTAACCTACATAGGATAAATATCTTATATAGGAGGCCTTGCAGGAATCCTTCCCCCCCCTTCTACCACCCGGAACTTCAACCCCTACCCATTATAAACATTGTGTGTCCTCCATATAGCCTGCCAAGGATCATAACGTACTATAGCTGCAATCGCCGTCACTAGAAGTTAAAATTGAGCGCCCCAAGTAGAAGCCGAACCCACAGTTGCATCTAGATTTGGTAGTGGTGGTAAAAAAGGTTATTAACTCAATGCCTACCCACTACCTTCTTCCCCTTAAAACTGGCGAAGAATTTAACTTAATTAAGGCCGCATTTAATAGACTTTAGGACTATATGTTTACAAAGGGGTTCCTAATTATTAAATACTCTAGCAACCTTATAGGGACTAAGAGACCCCGTTAAATATTTACTTGTAAGCACTATAGTAAATACACTTAGAACTACCGGAATTTAGACGATTTTACTAGAGAGGGAAGTAACCAACAGCGCCAGTATACCACTACTAGCCAGCGCGGCTGTCCTTATTGTCTACAAGTATCCTAGGTGTGTAAGAAAGGTGGTGTTCAATTAGGTATAGTATGGCGGCTTACTATCTCTCATCCTCTGCATAGTAAGAGTCCTTTAGAGGAGTATGCCTTTATTACCAACCCTCTAGCATTCACCGCCTATAAGGATCAACTGCCTAATACCCAGGAAGCTTGCGCTAGGGCTTATACTTTAAGAGCTACAAAGGAGTCCTATTTAACAGTAATGCGTCAGCTTAATACCTGTAAATTGGCTATAAGTAGGAAGAAGTATTATAACTTATATAGGGGTCTTGGTGGCCTTCCTCCTGGAAATAGTGGCTAAAATCGTACCCTAGGCGCCCTTAAACTACTCCTCCAGGAGCACGGTTTTAACTACCGCGCTTAATATTCATACACAATAAGCCTAGATACTGGCTATGCGGTTGCTCAGAGCCTTTAGCAGTTAGTCTTTTAGCTACCTATATAGGAGAACCTTAGCCGGAGGTTTATACCTAACTTTACGTACCAGATGGACGCTATATTTAATACTAATTAAGCAAAGCTTCTTCTAGGCCAGATTACAGGCGTTATAAATATAGGCTATTGGTTTTTAGCTCTTTAGTCACTTATAAAATCCAAATTGGAAGAGGACTGGCAATTTATTTTAGAGCACACACAAACAAGCTTCTGGGAGCGTGCTCCGCGTATCATTGTTACTAATTTTAGTAAAGGCCTTAAGGCAGCTCTTCTAGCAGGACAACTCTTAAGCGCCTTCTAGCAGTTCTGCTAATGGCACGCAGCTAAGGCTATTAAGAAGAGGATTAATTAAGGTGTTAAGACAAAAGCAAAGCGGCCAAGAGGCTATTTGGAGGAGGAACGAAAGGAGCTAAAGGTGTTAGTATAGCCGTACCTAAAATCCGCAACAGTAGAGGACCTTAATATCAATAGGTAGGCATTATTAGATAAGCTAAGCGCTAAGGATAAGATCTATCTACAGACGTACTACGTTCGCGTAGAACAGTAGCTTATTACCTATTATGTAAAGTAAGTTTTAGTAATATTTTTTAGTTAAAGAGGAAAATTCTTCTTAGGAATAGTATGCTGCGCATAAAGGAAGCCTGTATTAAAATATATAGGAGCCCTATATATTTTAATACAGGCTTCCCTTATACGCAGTATACTATTCCCAAGCAAACTTACCCCTTTTACCCCTAAATTCTGCTCCTAATTCTTACTTATATATAGTAAGCTTCCAAATCTAGGCGTATATGCGTCCTAATAGGCAGAGTCGCTTAACTGGGGTATTAAGGCGTTCACTAATTACCAGCTTAGCCTTGAGGAATACATGGTTCAGATTAAGAAGTTTATTTTAGCTAAATGCACCAAACTGATCCAGTATAAATATAAATCCAAAGTAGCTGTTCCTCAAGAGCTGACCCTAGCTGCGTTTAAGCTATACTTTACAACCTTAAGTGGCAAGTTAATGCATTTTGCAGTAAGGAAGATCTTTAATTAACTCCGCCTAGTAGCAGAAGAAGCCTTAAAAGACCCTATAGGTGCGGAGAGGATCGCAGAGGTAAGGGAGTAGAAGTTAGGTAACTGCGAGTACGAGAATCCTTACCAATTCGGCCTCCTATGTCGACATCTTTTTATGTACAGCTATATCAAACACTTTCCTATTCCTTTAACGCTTGTTCACCCTCGCTAGTACGTTACTACCGCAATCCTAGCGGAATCTAACTGGAGGCCAAGCTATATTAAAAGCTAGGTGCTACCAATGAATCTTTCTAAGCGGCCAAAAGCTCTTACTAGAATACAGTTATCCGCCCTCCATATTATTAATCTTATTAAACAGCACCCGGAGGACAAGATTGCCTTATTTACAGATTAATTTAAAGCCTTTAAGGCGTCGCAAATGGCCTTCTTAAGTAAGTAGGTAACGCTTTAAGCTTTACCCAAAGGCGCTCCCTTTTTAGTTCCACCACAGGCTCACTAGCAGCCACTACCTTTTAAGCAGCATGGTAAGGCCAATTAACATAGTCAAACGAGCGTAGAGACTGTAGAGCGCGCAGCTAACAAGGCTATAAGGGAGCTTTAAAAGGACGCTCAAGAGGAGGAGTGGTGTAGGTCCGTTTAACTAATGCCTCCCAACCCGTGCGCTAATGTCAATCTCGGCGACAACGGCGTTGTAGATAAAGAACCGCCTGACGATATAGATAAGGGTAATAAGGACTACGGCGGTATAAATAATTAGGATCTAACTATGGCGTACAACAAAGTTATGGGGGGTGGTAAGGAGGTGTTATTGCTTAATATTTTAGGGGAGGATAAGAATACGTGGCGCGATAACTTAGAGATTCTTACAGGGACTTATTTAGATATATTTAGTAAGGAAAGCAGTAAGGAAATCAAAGTCGTGTCCCTAGAAGAACCTGTTAAGCATTAAGAGCCAAAACCTATCCTACTTCATTAATTAGGTAGAGCTACGCGTACTAAAGCTCGGCAGACCTATACTTAATTAGCTGCTAGCAATTATAGGTCGATTTTATCTATTCCTAGTGTAATTAAGGACGAACCTACGCGAGAAGAGGTGGTCATTCAGTCAGCCTTAAAGCAACGGCGATGGGTAGTCTCTATAGATACACCTAAGGCTCCAAAGGTCCCAGTAATTGCCATTAGGTCGCCCAAGGCTAAGCGGACACGTAGCGAAAAGAAGGGGAAGGATTCTGTTAAGATTGACGGACAATTGTATAAGTATTACAATTGTAAATAGTGCCTAGTTTTTTCAAAATTAAGTATAAAGTTGGCGATAGTGGTCCGTATAGGGTCACGTAAGTCTGTACATAGTGCTGTGGGATAGTGCTGCCTGGAGAGGCTCCGGAACTTATAGCTAGTTTAGCTATACCAGCCCTCCTAACAGGGGGCATAGACCAATACACAGCTACATAGCATTGCATTATCACTCCACTCCGCTCCACTTTACTTCACTTTACATACCTACCTACTTCACCTCACTTTATCTACCTCACTTTACTTTATTTACTTTTCTTCTCCCTGCTATTTAAGCCTTTCCATAAATAGCTCTATGGCTCCCACCCCTACGCTTACAGACTATACCAGCCTTATCACCATACTCAATAATAGGATTTAGAGGGTTTTAAGCAGATTATCCCCCCTAAAAGATCTCAAGGAAAACAGGCTATTAAAGGTAGTAGCTATTATTAGGGAGGACCTAGATACAATTATTAGTAACAATCACCATAAAAAAGCCAGGATAATCCTTATTAAGCTCTTATCCATTTCCCTTAAAGTCTTCTTCTTATGCGCCATTAGTACTACCCTAGATGCGCTTAGCAAACTATACTAGAACCTACGCGGCAAACAGGCATATACTACAACTACCAATATCTACACCAATGCTGTCTCCAATTAGTGGCGCACTATAGCCAAGCTAGAGGGCCTAGCTTAGGCAATTAAGCACTATACCACTTAGCTCCCTATACCGCCAGACCGGCCAGAGAGCCTAGACCAGGAGACAGAACGCCATAACAATCTACCCCATAGGGCGATGCCATAGGGAGGGGTGTCTCTAACAATGCCCCTACATAACCTACTGGATTTTTTAAAGGACAAATATATAGACGCACTAATGTAGATCAACTACCCATTTAATAAGTGCTCTCCACCCTCTATTAAGTTTAGACCAGCAGAATAGGGCATAAGGATAAAGTTCGGCCTAGGCATTACAAAGGCAGTTATAAAGCACAGCATATAGAGGGAGGTTACCTATATTTAGCTAGCGGAACAAAGCTAGTAGTATATTTTATTACATTAATATAAGACGATACGTCGGCCTGCCTAGTATTATGTACTAGTTGCTAGCATCCACAACAAGGAGGAAATACTCATCCTTAAGATACCGCCCCGTCTCCACATTTTCTATTTTAACATTGCTGTACATCTCGCCGCCTACCCACACCGCGCCGTTCTCACTATGCACCCTAACTACTACGCCGCAGAGCTTCCACCCCTGCGGCAAGCCCTTTTAAAGAGAGAAAAACCAACCTATTCTAACCTCCCAGTCTCCAAGCATTATAGGGTCAATAGACGGGAACTAGCGCACTAATTATTAGTGCTCTTGTAAGGGGGAGGGGTGTATAGGGAATAGGGGTTTAAGATAAGACTTACCTTATCTTAGATTAGCTACTAAAGCGCCATATTATCCTACGCAATATTATTCGCGACTAGTATCTTTTTATCTATGCCAGAATATAAAAGCGAATCTTATTAATAAAGTCTCAATAGCCGCCACTATAGGTCTATAGCCCCAAAGTAACTTAGTTAGTTAGTAGTATTTTACACATAGAGGTAAACCCCAAAGCGACTACAACCCCGCAAAAATTAGAAGTTTTAAATATAGTTTTACTAGTAAAACAGGCACTTTTTAAGAAGTCCTAATAGAAAGTCAACTACTTATATAGCTGCCTGTAGCAAACTTTTGCTCTACTAAGTAGGGCGATATATATACTAAATAGGCGCAATACTAAAGGTGTAATTAGGTCGGTTAGGTAAAGTAAAGTAAAGTAAAGTAGAGTAGAGTATAGAAGAAGGAAAGTAGTAGTATAGGGGGAAGAGGGGGTATATGCCGTACTACAAGGGACAGGAGAAGTAAAGTAAAGTATATAAAGTAAAGTAAAGTAGAGCAAAAGTGAAGTAAGGTAGGGACCTATATTATTAGCGAATTAGTAACATCTAGCTTTAGCCTTATATATTCCAGCCATAATAATAGGCCAAAAAGCCAGCTAGCAAAGGCCCTAAGGATTTAAAGATCCTTCTCTACTAGGTAGATCCTAAATTATTAAGCTTAGATTCTACCTTTTATAGTACCTAGGGCAGGGCATATCCCTAGCATTAGCTCACCTTACTTTGGTAAAAGGTAAGACAACTGCAATACGCCAAAGATACTATACATAGACGTTCTATATTTTATACCTGCCAGAGGAAGCAAGATCAAGTGGTTATAGTCTAGCTACCTCTACGTTATGGAACCGCTAGGAAGGGGTTCTATAATTAGTAGTTGTATTTAAAAAGATATATATTTCCCACAGCATTCTAAAGCTTATATCCCTTATTAGAGTCTGCTATAAGCACCCTATCTATTATCAAATGTTAGACCACGCCTTTACGTCCCTTATACCCGCGAATGCCCTTACCAAGCTAGCATTCAGCAACGTCTATAACGCCCTTACGTCTCGGCGCCAGAATAACTAGGCAGATAGCGCTTAAGCCGCCCTCCACCACATACTTATTAAGCCTAAGCAGACATATAACAATAAGATAGTTTGCCTTTAACGTAAGATAGAACGCACCAAGTATAACACTAATAGCAAAGCAAGCAAAACCCTTATGGAGCTAGATACTAACACTAAGGAGCAGCTTCAAAAGCTCGGCATAGTCTAAGTCAGCTATTATCTACTAGGGCTGTAGTCTCCGCCAGCTATGCTAAAGAGGGAATAGGCGGTAGGAAAGAGCCCCTTAGAAACCATACCCATTAACCTACTTCTCTATACTAGGTCTTTCGCAAAGTCGCATAATATTAACCTCTGGAACCCCTATACGCGGTTTAACTTCTTTCCTAAAAGCAAGGGCCTCTACATTATAGGCTGCTTTAGGTCTCTATTGGCGCAGCTAACAGTCAATAGTAACGCAGCCATATAGCAGCCGTATCACTTAAACCAGTATAGTATAAAGATACTACTTAATAAGCTTAAATACCACTTCTAGTAGACAGAATTCACTGCCAAAGACAACTTCAAGGAAGCGCGCAGACGCTATATAGCTCGCGCTCTTAGCGGGCCAATAGCTACTAATATTAATATTAAGATACCAACCCTACTCCCTAACAAGAGAATAATAGGTAGGTAGATACTAGAAGATACTCTAGGCGCGGGCGGTTATAGAAGAGTATTCTTTACCTTAGATTAGTCAGCTAACATAGCCGCCATTAAAGTAGTAGAGCGGACTTTCCAAAATTGTTATAGTATAGATAAAGAGATTAAGACACTTTAGGAAGTAACTAATCTCGCATAAAAGTCAGATAATAGTAAGCGAATTTTACGCATAGTAGAGGTAATCTACTCTAATAGTAAAAAGTTCTCCTCTAAGATAGCCTTTAATAATATTACCATTGTCCTAAAGCCAATAACGCCCTAGACCTTTAGCGACTTAGTAGGGACTCAGAGCAAGGGGTAAGCCTTTTATATTCTTAAAATCATAGTTTAAAAGAACGCAGCTAATGTATAAGCTTGACAGAGGGTGTAAGGGTATAATAATAGAGGCGGCAACTACATTCCGCGCCACACTGCTAGGTGTTAAAGTTATATATAACAGACGCTAGCTGCACTACAACCTAAAGCCAACCAATATCGGCCTTATTAGCAAGCCGCTCCGTTCTGTCCTACTAGATATTAGCACATCTAGGCAGATCTAGGTAGGTGGGTTATTACAGCCCAAGCTAGGTATAGTTAGTATAATTAGCTATCTCGCTCCCAAGCTTAAGCTAGAGGACTATAACCACTCCATTAACATCTGGTCTATAGGCATCATCTTATTTAAGCTAACATACAATTACCACCTATAGAAGTTCTCCATTAACCTATAGTACAACAGTAAGGATAATAAGAAGCTACACCCTTCCTTCCAAAAAAGTTATCAAAATACCATTAACAAAATAGCTAGGGATTATAAGAGTACATACGCGTTGCCAGCTAGAGGCTATATATATTATAAGTGTTCCACGTTATAGAGCTTTAATAGCTTCTAGTAGCAAATAGGCTAATTTAAACTTACAGTCGGCGGTCTCTTTATTAAGATAGTAAGATACTAGTAGGCAGCAAACAACTATACGCAGCGCCCTAATATTAATAAGGTTCTCTAACACCCAGTTTAGGGCCTACTACTACCCAAATCTCTACGGGCAAAGAGACGATGGTTAAAGTATAGCCTTAAAAATAGTAAGGTATAAGCAAGTATTATTTAGAAGGCCGCCTAGCTAGTATATTATAGTTATGCAAGAAAGAGACTGGTAGCACTAGTATATATATTATATCTAGTGCCTATAGTAATTAAATTCCTATTTCTCTTAACAATAATGCCGCTGCCCTATATTCTATCGCTTCTAACTATAGTAAGGCCTAGGGTTGCCACCCCCTTATTATACCCCATATATTAGATTATATAATAACGCTTCCTCGCCGCGCCTATACTAACTTATAGATTTCCAACCTTTTTTAAAGGCTTACCTTTTTACCTTTCTAACCTCCACCCAAAACAGCCCAACTTGTAACGTCCCTGCACACAGCTATCACTAGCTATAACATCGCGGCCAGACAGCCCACCTACTACTACAGCTAGCTAAGATCTACTTATCGTAAGCCTATATCCTTTTAATTTAGTTTTATATTACGGCCTATTAAACTAATAGCAGTATAAACTTATAGGACTGCTTTAATATTATTACCATTTAAGGTGCCTACCTCATTCCTTACGCAGGTACACCAGTATCCCAAAAAGCCTATAATAACCAATTCGCTGCCGCACTTAAATAGCACCTTAATATGGTTATCACCAAACAGATATATAGAAGTGTTATATATTATAGCGCCGCCAATAAATGGCCTATAGGGCACACGCCACCGGAGGTTAAAGAGAAGCATAAGGCCAAATTAAAGGCGCAGGAAGAGCTTAAGGGGGCCACCTCTAATAATAGCAGCGATAATGACAACAACAATAAAGATAAAGGCGGTAATAATATTAACGCCAAAGTCAGTCCAGGGAAACCAGTAGCAGCACTAAACTGGCCCTAGAGGCCACGGAGGCTATGCCAAGCAGACTAGCTCCTAATACTACTACTATCCACCAAAAGCCCTCCGGCTATACTATATAGGAGGAAGCGGCGGAGGATATTAGGGGAAGATAAGGAGGAGAAAAAGCACCCCACTAAAAAGCACGTTAGATTTGCCTAAGAAGTCTCCACTATTACAGAAGATGCTATACCTAATATAGCACGGCAAAAGGGCCAGAAGCGGCGACGGACTCTTAATATAGGTAATAAAAAGGAGGGGGACAAGAAGCGGCCAAGTAAGGTATAAGTTACTACCACTTACCCTAGCAGTATATGGCTATAGAGACTACAACTATAGCTAAGATAACCAGCTGGTTAACAAAAAGGCATTACTCCTACTATAAGGACTATTTACTTAACTTAAGAACTCAAAACCAAGGCTTATTTAAACTCTTAGGGCTAAGACTAGAAGCATTTTAGAGTGGCCAGTACTAGTAAGGTCACAGAGTGTCTTTGCAAAAAAGTAAGGAGGGATTTCCTTAAAGGATACTATACTTAATATAGGTCTAGTTAAAGAATATAGAGGCCTTTTATATCCTACTCCTCTCTACCGCTTAGCTAATAGGAGAGCTAATAGTGGGCTCCGCTTCGACTATGCCTCAAAAGTTGAGCCGATTCACTAACTTAGGGATACTAGCATAGTATTACAAATACACTATAATACAGCCATAACAGGAGTATAATCCTTCCCTATTTACACCCCACTTTGCTATGCCTCCACAGGAGGGTTACATTAAATAGTAAGGGCTAACATCAACCCCTTTCTTTTAATCATTCCAAGATGGCAATATAAAGGCAGCTAGTTAAGCGTTGCTTCGCATAGTAATGCCTATCTAGTTATGTAGCTTTACTTAAGCCCTATTACACGCCTTAACATAACTTCCTATTGCCTTAATAAATCAATAGCTGACGAGCCTGGCCTAAGGTCAAGATAAGGTAAATAGGCAACTTAGCTTTTAGACAGCCCCAACAGTATAGGGTTTAGAGGCGTTTATATAAAGTTATAAACTAGAACTAGAAGCCAACAATAACCCCCTAATAACGCCTTACCTAGCAGGAATAGCATTATATAATCCACTCCTAACGCCTACCCTTTATAGAGCCGGACACTGCTTAAGCAGTAGACTTATCTCAGCCAGTTAACCTTATATATTTACTCCCCATCTGTAGCAAAGGAGCTGTTAGTATATTATAGGGTGGTTTAATTAGCATTCTAGCTAAGCCCTTTATAAGCGCTCCGCCTTATATGGGCGGCATAACAACTCCTATTAATCTGCCTTACGTTAAGGGAGGACTCTGCATATTATATACAGCAGTTGTTTATCTATTCCAGTATAGTAGGGTAGGGTGGTTAGGTTACGTAAGGGGGCTTAGACTTATAGCTACGCTTATAGGGCTATTCACCAGATCTAGTTTTTAGGGTCGTAATTTAAGCCAGAACCCAGAATCGGCATATAGTCTTTAAAATTAAAATACGGTCTTTAAAATCGGATCCAGTTCTTAAAACAAGATCTTATTTTCAGTCAAAACTTAGGCCAATATTAAGGGGTAGATCCTATATTTATTCTTAATATTCCCACCCTATTAATATAAAATTCAGAGTCAACTCATACCCTAGAATGGGAGGACATCTAAATTTAGAAGGCGGTAAGCTAGGGCAGTCAATTTCTTAGCGGTAAAGACTTTTAAAACGCACCTCTATACTATAAGCGAGTCTCTTAACTTCAATCCAATATACAAAAACTTGTCCATACACGCAAACGATAACGAGATATTCTTGACATAAAAGCAACTAGATAGAAATAAAACACCAAGCTAAGGAAATCCTAATTAACGCCTTAATTCTCAATGCCGAAAGACAAGAATATAATTATAAAAATCTTCCTTATAAGAAATTTCTTATACCTTAGACCTCTTAGGATCTCTATCTATAGTAGGATCTACCTTTCTCTTATATACCCTTCTCCTTAATATCTCTTCTAATAAATCCTCTAATGCCTTTCCTGGTTAATCTCCTTACTTATACAGTTTGCCCCTTTTGGCTATCTCTATTATAACATCTTCAAGTAGTTTATATATCTCAGCATAACGGCGAAAGAGACGGGGATTCTTAGCATAGTATAATACAAGTCTATTTAGTGGTATATCCACAGCTAAAACCCAGGTAAAATACTAGTATATTACTATAATAGGGCCAAACGTAGATACGAATGATTTATAACTAGGGCTTTAGAGACGTCTTAAGTCCTTTATTATAAAACAAGAAGGCAACTATAAGACAAGATACTTCAGTTATCTACACAAAATCATAGCATTAGAAATCGTTAATATTTTAGATAGGGGAAATGCAACTCTAAGAAACATTATAAAATTAGCTAAGCTATTCCCTACTTACTTATTAGTATTGCTAAATAAATATAGGTGTTTTATAAATATACCTAGAGGCACCGGCAAACCTTTAATATAAACCTCTTTTAGTTAAGGTAAGTCTGTTTTAGCCTTGCCATAGCTCTCTATAGCTTAGGTAAGACTGTCTTAATTTTACTATGGCCTTCCAGGCTCTTAAGGTAATTGGCATATATTTCCATATCTTCTTATATATCACCCTCTATATTGTCATCAATTTTATAAGAGTTGACCTTATTAGGTGTTTAAGTAGGCGTACAAGGCATCTATTTCTGCATAGGGTTAGAAAGCTACAATTATTTCTTCTCCCTACTAACAGATGCTATATCTTTGTTATTAATACAATTCTAGGATAATTTAAGGTTTCCAGCAAGTTAACAAATAGGTATATTATCTTTGGGGCAATAGTATACCGTAATATTTTCATAAGTATTAATTAAGGACCTATAGGTTATATTAGTAACATATCTAAGCTTAGTTAAGGTAATATATATAATATCTAGTATTCTTATAAAGATAGTAAGGGATGTATGGTCAAGAGGTTAGATTTAAAGGTAAGTTAAATTAATAGCATATAAGAGCCAGAAGCATAACGTTTATATTCCATTTCTCTCTTAGGGCGGAGTCAGGACAAAAAGTAGAAAGAAAAGGCGGAGTATACTAGCCGCTCTTTTCCACTTTATATAGTGTCTGTAGTATAATATTTAGTAGCTATAATTACTCTCAGCTTACGTATTATCTACGCCCAAGACTATAGGCGCCTGGAGTAATCCATAAGTAAGGCATTACTTGGAGTAGTTATTAGCTAAGCTATTACTAAATTTACATAGCTAACAATCCCTAACGGACGCCGTACGCCTTAGCAGGGTTCAGAAGCGTTCGCATAAAGTTATAAACTAGAATTAGAAGTTAACAATAACCCCTAATAACGCCTCTCTTAGCAGAAATAGTATTATATAATCTACTTCCAACGCACATCCTTCCTAGGGCAAGACACTGCCTAAGCAGTAGACTTATCCTAGCCAGTTAATCTTATATATTAACCCCCCATCTATAGCAAAGGAGCTATTGGTACCTATAGGGTGGTTTAATTAGCATTATAGCTAAGCCCTTTATAAGCGCTCTGCCTTATATAGGCGGCAATCAACTCCTATTAATCTGCCTTGCGTTAGGGGAGATCTTTTACTTAAGGCGCTAAGCAGCCAGTACTTAAAGGTCCATAAACATATTCTATATCTAAACAGCATTAACCAAAACTCCTTAAGTAGTATCCCGCAACCCTTAAGTACCTATAAGTACACTATCCCTAAATTGCTAGCTACTAAGTGGGCATTTATAGATAGAGAACCTAACTTTAGAGATAATAACAGCGACGTAAAGGCGTAGACTAGTTGCGAAAGTGACTTTAGTAATAAAGATCAAGAATAGGACGCAGAGACATTATATAGCGGAGAAAATAGTTTCAGCACTAAAGATTAAGAAATAGGGGCAGGCAGTAATAGAGAGGTGTTAAGCAACAAGGCTATATAGGCAACGGTTAAATACGGCGGCCTTAACTTTATAGTCTTAAATCTATAAGTAAAGGATAAAAATATAAAGAAGAGTTCTAATAAAAGCTTGTAAAAGGGTTAAAACTTTAGCCTCTCTTTATTTAGCCTATCGCGAAATAAAACAATATTTTACTATTCCCACCAGAGTCTCTACCCGCTTAACTTATAGCGAGCTACAAAGCATTTGTAATAATCTATGCTTTTACTTAGATAAATTTATTTACTACCTTAAAAGCAATAAGTAAGTAAGTAAGTAAAATTTTAAAGACTATCTAGCGGCTTATCCAACTATAAGTCTTAGCCTTGACGGCCTACCCCCTTAGGGGGGACTACAATCTGTTCACGAAATAAGATAAAGGTCTAGCCCTTCCGCCTATCCTCGCCGTCTCTACTTCTTCTTTGGTTAATTCCGCCTTATAGCTTAAAGCACTTCCTTTTACCTAACCGTTATAGTACCCTAACCGCGACAACCAATCCATTAGATCTTTTACGCCTTCCCCTACCAACTATACTCCTAGGTTTTTCCTTGCACTCTTTAGCGTGTACTCCGCCAACCTACTTCTATTAAACGTTTCGTATTTTAGATAATGACCTCTTTCTTAAGGTTTACTGTACTTACACCACACTTCTCCCTTCCCCTTAAGAAGCCTATGCTCGTTTAATTTGCCTATCCCTATCTGCTTTATAAGCGCGTGTCTTACTAGGTCTCTTTCTCCTTTTAGCCTAGGGATTCTCCCCCCTCCTACTTTCTCCATTTCTCTATAGTCTGGGTGGGGGATTCTATCCTCCTATATATAACCTGTTCTCCTCTTTTTCCTTTCTATATATTAGCTCTCTAGCCACGCGTTAGATCCTTCTTTAATTTCTTCTATTTCTTTAGCTATAGGTAGTTCCTCCCTTTCTATACTAGTGTACTTAGGGCATCTATCTAATAGGAAGAATTTGTATACTCTAGGGTTTAGGCCTCTTAGTTTCGCAACAGCTTTGTAGCTTATTCTTAGGGTTCCTTATCTACTTAACTCCCTACCTACTAACTTGTTGTCTATGTGGAACAAGATAAGCCCGTTTTTAATCTCTCCTTTAGCTTCATAAGCTCTTATAAGTGCCCTTAAGCCTACGTCTATGCTGGTATTATAGGGTCCCGCCTATACCTCTCCCTTAGCTATTACCCTTAACAGCTAATCCCTAACTTAGTATTAGGCTGCTCCCTCTCTAACGGATATAAACACCTACCTTATCCCTATAGGCTGTCTAAGGTAGCTCTTTTCTAGGTTAGGCTCCTCTATCCTCCTTATATAGATAGGGTATAACTTCGCCTTTCTAGTCTAGGGTTCTTCTACGTCCTTAGTTATATAGTTCCTCAACTTATATATCCTAGAGGCTCTTACCTTCCTCTAAATAGTAGGGTAATCCATAGCGACTCTATTTAGCCTTAGGGAGGCCTTATCCCTTAGGTTTTCTAGAATGTCTTCCATCTTTAGAACTCCTATCTCCTAGTCTAGCACCTTAAGCGGGACGCTCTTGTCCGCTCCCAGGGCAAACCATTTATACGCCTTTAACAGTTTCTCCAGCTCTTTAACCAGACTCGCCTATCTCCAGGCCTTTATTTCGCCTTTATCGTTTTCTCTACCCTTCTACCACACTTCGGACCTATACATTAGCGTAGGTACTAGTATTGTTTTAATTATCTTAACCAAGGCCTCTATTCTTATCCCTATCTTTAATAATAAGTTCTTAATCAGTCTAGCTACTCCCTAGCCTACTACTATTCTTCTCGCTATATGGGACTTAAAGCTTAACTTATTATCCACAACAATTCCTAGGTACTTAATCTCTTAGCTTATTTTAACTGGGCTCCCTACTATAATAAGCTCCACTTGCCTTAGGGGTTCCATTCTCACACTATAAAAAGTTATCACCTCTATCTTGGCTGGATTGACCTCTAGGTCTACCTACCTAATCTCCTCTACTAGAGTGTTGGCTTCCGTCTCTACGTTCACCAGGGACTCTTCCACTATATTCCCCCACGCTATTATAGCAACATCGTCCGTATATAAGTATCTTAACCTATACCCTATCATTACAGGGCTCAGCAGAAGGCTAAACAGAACCGGCAATATAGGCAAGCCCTATACTAGTCCGTCATCCAGGTATATACTGTTCCCTTTCACCTATTCCCTCCTAGGGTGGACCGTTCTGTTACTTATAAAGTTAACCACCAGCTTAACCACGTTCTTAAGTACCCCCTTGTCTTAGAGGACCTTATATATATAGTCCTTTTTCGCTGCGTTAAAGGCTCCTCTAACATCTATACATACTAGCGTTTTCTATACCTTATAGCTATTTTTGCCTTCCTATTTTATTTCTAAGTCGGCTATTATCCTAAGAGCCACGTCTGTTATAAACCTCCCTAGGATGCCTCCCGCTTAGTTTTCTCCAAACTACCCTTTTATAAGTCCGGTTTCTCTAAGCCACTTAGCTAGAGCCCTTTTAAGCCCCTTACTAGTTATTGGGAGTAGTGCTACTAGTCTCTACCCTTTCGCCATACTTAAATCTCTTCCCAGCTTAGGTATAAGGACAAGTTCTACATCTCTTATAGAGGCCTTGCCCTCTCTTAGGTCTTTATTAACTAGGCAATAAACCTTATTTATATCTAGTTCTAACTATCTAAACACGTCTACTGTAATCTTGTCTTAACCTAGCGCTCTATTCTTTGCTTTTAGGAACCTATCTATAACTTCTTTAAGTAAGAGGTCTGTCCACTTAGCTAGGGCCTTTAGTCTCCTTAACCTAGTCCTAAAGTCCTCTTTTGCGTTTAGGGCTCCTATCTCTTCTAGTTCCACTAGTGCCTTTATAATAAATATAACCTAGGTCTCCTCTAATTCCCCTTTATATCCTACTAGCTACCTAGGGGCCCTAGCTTATATATAGTTCCTCCACTTTATAAGTTTGTAGATATCTTGCTTAGACCTTATATCCTAAACGGCCTTGTTCCAGAAGGCCGCTCTTACTCTCTTTACCCTACCCCTTAAGGCTCTCCTTTCTTTGGCCCTACTAACTAGATTAGTTAGGGGGTCTCTTTTTTAAACTCTTCTAACCATCTTAGTAAGGTCCTTATTCTACTATAGGGTCTCTTTAACCATAGTCCTCTTTTCCACTAAGTTCGCCTTAATAACTTTCGCCAGTCTATCTATCCATTCTGCCAGCAATTCTCCCTCTTGGTCCCACTGTTCTTTACATTTCTATATATTAACCTTCGTCCTTATCCTAAATAACTTTCTCTTAACTAGAGCCATCCGCGCCTATATTACCCTGTAATTTAAGCTGGACTATATTTTATCTAGTCCCCCTAACGCCTTAGCTATGTTGCTAAAGACAAAGTCCAAGGTCGCGGTCCCTCTTATTAGCGTCTCGGCATCACTTAGTAGGTTAAGCCCCGCCGCCCACTTATCTAGAGTAATTAATCTCTAGGCTCTTCCTCTATTCCAGTAGAAGGACCTATTAAAGTCCCCTATTACCACCACGTCCCTCCCTCCAGTTAGTATATTCCTCACCACCTTAATAGTTAGGCCCTTATTCTTTTCCTCTAGGTAGACGTATATGTTAAACACCTTAACACCCTCCACTTTAACTCCCATTATATCTCTCGTCCTCCTCTCCAGGGCCTTCGCCCTAAGGCCAGTTTTTATAAAAGTTAGAGATCTTGGTCTCTCCTTCCCCCAGTCTTCTAATAGACTATACATCTCGTACTTATCTAGTAATATTGTGACCTTATTTTGTGCCTTTAGTACCACTGGTTCTTATAACAGGATAACATCTATTTTCCTATCCACTACCTATACTAAGAAGGCCGCTTAGGCCTATCTTAACCTAGCCATATTATTACCTAGAATGTTTAGTTCCATTCTATAGGGCCTTTTCCTTTATTAGACCTCAACCCGGTAGGGTTAGCCTTCTTAGCTTCTTTTACAGTTACCTCTTTAACTTTTACTTTAAGATCGGCCTTAACCTGTTTCCTCTTCGCCTAAATAATCCATTTACTTAGGTAGTGCCACTGGTCTCCTATTCTTCTTAGTCTAAGTAGGCATCTTAGGTCTAAGCTCTTATATCCGCCTAGGCAAGTAGCGCACCTTATTTCTCTATTACATGCCCTATGCTCTGCCTTTCCGCAGTTTTTATACTTGCTTTCTTTTCTATAAAGGCTAATATAAAACGACTTACAGTTCCTATAGAATCTTAGCCCAGTCTTATCCGTGATTTTTACTGCACCAACTCTATCCCTAAACAGCGTGGTGTTTCTTTTAACCTCTATAGCTTTGCTAGTAAAGATAATCACGTTATACTTCTCCTTACAGCCAGCTAACTTGATTACGCACACCTTTTTAATATCTATAGGTCCTTAGTTCTTCTCCACCTTATATCTTATATCGCTTTCGGCAAGCGCAGCCCAGCTACCCTTTACTATTCTTAGCCTTATTACCCCTCTAAAGAGGAACTTGTTCTATCTCTTTTCTATCTATATAACCATCGCCCCTATAGCTGCTTTAATAATCTCCTATTTATTAACTAATAACTTAGTAGCTTATTCCTACTTAACTAGGATTACTACCGCGTTCCTAATTATATTAGCCCACATAACTCCTTTATTCTCTTCTTCTATTAGGCAACCCCTAACCGCGTATTTAACTACTACTTTGTCTAGTCTTATTCCCTCAAATTATAGGAAAATATATGTGTCCTTCCTACTTCCTACTTTCGCTAACATCCCATTAGCAGCTTTTTTCTCCTCTAACTAGTTCTAAGGTCTAAAGCTCTTCTTCAATATATATGTCTAAAGGGGGGTAGCTAGCGTATAGGCACCATCGTTTTTCCCTTCCTTCTTTTTACTTATTAAAGCTGCGTTGTTAGGAGCCTTGCCTCTGTATACGTCTTTAACTAGCTATAGCTTATATACTTATGTCTTCTTCTTATTAGAGGGTATTAATAACTTACCACCACTTTCTAGATCCTTTTTGCCCCTCTTTTCTAAGGGAGTCTATCCTGCCCTAAAGGAGGAGGTCTGGTTAATCGCGTCCATAACTATTATAAACACTTTCTTTATAGTCTCGCCCAAGTTCATTTAGGTCAACCTCTCTATATTCTAGAAGTCATTAGCTAAACATTTAGCAAACGTTTTAAGGACTACTTCTTTTCTCAGCCATAATTTTTCTTTATTTTCCTAGATAGCTAGGAGGAATCTCAGCAAGGCTAAGGGTTTTAGTTCCTTTAGAGACAGCTTAGTAGTTTCTCTCCCTATACCTATTTTAACTGTCCCTTCTACAGCCTTTCCTATAGCTGTTTCTTAACCCGCTGTAACTATATATCCTACTTCCTCCTACCTAGCTTGGAGGGGTTTATCCTCTTCCCTAAGAAGTTCTGTGTCCGCCTCCTCCTCAACCATAGTCATTGCCTTATCCAGGTAGGGGGTCCCCTATAGGTATTAAGAGCTCTTATGAGATAGAAACAGCTTCCTAACTAGCATGTTATCTACCTACACTAATCTCCGTAGAGTTGGCCTATATAGGGTGTTCTTAATTGTTGCCTCTAGGGTTCTCAGTCTTCCTATTTCGGCCTCTACTGCGTTCTCTCTTATTTCTTTATCCTAGCTATAGTAAAAGCGGCAACTTCCCTTACAGCTAGCGCTATTACAATAATCTATTATAACGCAGTTCTTGCACGACTCCTTATAGTAGTTATATCTCTCTTTAAGTCTTTTCTTAAATATCTAGTTCTTATAACATTCTTTTCCTCCTCCGCATCCCCACTAACATTTATACGGCCAACCTATTATATCCATCTCCATCTTTCTCTTAACTTTGTCTTTCTTTTATAGCTTTCTTTATAATTAGCTATAATTTAAGCAGACGATATAACTTATTCTATAGTATTTTCTTTTTGTTTAAATTATTTCTCTACTTATAGTACCTAGCGGTTGTTCATCTATTCCAGTGTGGTAGGGAGGGGTAGTTAGGTTATATAAGGGGGCTTAGACTTATAGCTACGCTTATAGGGCTGTTTACGTAGGAACTTCTCCAAGTATATATAAGGGGGGTGTAAGTTATTGCAAAGTCCATATATATAGGAACTTCTTCAATGTTTCTAGATCTTAGACTTATATATTTCCTTTTTTTATAGTTCTGGTATTTTCCTAACATTTACTTCCTATTTACATACTAGGCGTTAATAGAGGGCGCTAAGTCAGATTACCCTACTTACACAATTACTCTGCTTGCACGATCACTCTACTCACACAATCGCCTAGCTCGCACGATTACCTAATTCGCACAATTACCTAGTTCGCACAATTACCTAGCTCGCACGATTACCTAGCTCGCACAATCACCTAGCTCGCATAATTGCCCAGTTCGTACAATCGCCCAGCTCGCACAATTACCTAGCTCGCAGAATTGCCCAGCTCCTATAAGCACTATGCTTACACGGTCACCTAGCTCGCACAATTAACTAGCTTATAGGATCGGCCAGCTCCCATAAGCATCTAGCTTGTACGATCACCCAGTTCACACAATTGCCCAGCTCGCACAATCACCTAACTTATAGGATTGCCCAGCTCCCACAAGCACTATACTCGCACAATTACCTAGCTCGTAGAATTACCTAGCTCCCATAAGCACTATGCTCGCACAATTACCTAGCTTATAGGATTAGCCAGTTCCCACAAGCATCTAGCTCGCACAATTAAAGCCGAAGTTATTAAACCCATTAATACCCAGTTTGCACGCTAGGTATTAATTAGAGGGCGCTAGGTTAGACCACCCTACTTATATAATTACCTACCTTATAGGATCCCCTAGCTCCTATAAGCCCCTAGCTCTCACGACCTCCTGGCTTATAGGACTAAAACCATAGCCGCTAAATCTATTAAGATCCTAGCTATATATTTGGAGGGCACTACGCCTAACTACCTAGCTCGCTCTTTTTATAGAATCCCTTAATCAATTAATAGTACCTAAAGGAAATCATTATGGAGGAAGAAAGGAATAATAGTTAGAGTAGTAAAATATAAATATAGGAGCATTTATAAGCGCGCATTAAATTTATCCTCTAACAGCTAGTACTATTTAATTTTAATCTAACAAACTGCGCTAAATATATAGTGCTTTTTAACTCCAAGACTAAAGATAAACTATAACTAAATTCTTATCGCTACTACCCCTCTTATTCACGGCTCCTGGTATTAGTGTTATAGCTACTTTCCCTAATAAAACTTATATTCGCACTTAGAATAATAAAGGTATATATATTTACAAACTTTAATAGGTCCTTTAATAGGTTCATGTCTAGCTCAACATTAACACTCTCTTACTATTAGCAGTGCTACATAAATATAAGTAGGTATGCTTATACAGTACCAAGTTTTTATATCCAATATATCTAACTCTTTATATAGTATGCTTATAAGGCACCAAGTTATTATATCCAACTCTATATTTAGCTCTTTTTCCATTTCTACCAGATATTCCTTATAGGCTTCATGTTTACATACATATATTATTCTACATTTTAGCGGACCATCTCCGCAGTAACACTAGCAGCGATTATAATAAGCTTAACAATTAAAATGGCTAGACTTATATAATACCAAACCAGATAGCTAGATATAGGAGACTAAAAGTAGCTAGCCTCTACAACTTCCGTTACAGGAAATCTATATAGCCTATATCAGCACCACTAAAACAGTAACAGTGGTTAAGGCCTATATAGCACACTATGCGCATTTTAAATGCTTATAATTAGGGCACCTTTCCCTAAGTCCAGCTCTGTTACAATATTGCTATACCTTCTATTAGGCCTTTTAATATTATTATAGAAGGATACATACGTAAATCCAACGTTGCTGCGGCAACTAAAATTGTTATTATAGGGCCTGTGGAATTATCTAATAGCAAAACTTATAATGCGTGGTTCATAACTCTTAGGGTAATCTTTTTAAGCGGATTTAATAAGAGTGTTTTCTTCCTAATTAGATCCAGTACCAAGATCAAGCTTTTTAAGTTGCCCTAACAGTTACGTATAATTTTCCATACTGGATATTCTTTACTAGGATCAAGAACAGGAAGGCCAAAAGTTAGGAATTTATAGGTGGATATATAGGGCAGCCTAAAAGGCAGAAGTCTTAGTATATTACATAAGCTCTTATTCTGCGGGCTATATATCATTTTATGGCTACTAATATGTACTATACTATCTGCAAGGCGTACATGCTATCTATAAGGCGTACATACTAGCTTCTAACCCCCTCCGTTCCATCCACATTATCCATTACCGTCCACATTTTGTAGTATGATCCACGTCGATTAAGTAACTTAGTATAACTTCCCCTTTCTTTTACCTCTCCATTTTCCAAGAAAATAATTTCATTAGCACCCTTAACTGTACTAAGACAATAAGTAACAGTTAAAATTGTTTAACCTTTTCCCCAACTTTTAAGCGATTCGCAAATTAATTTCTCCGTTATATTATCTATAGTAGATATAGCTTCGTCAAGAAGCAAAATCTTTAAATTTTTGAGAAAGGCCCTCGCAATAGCAATACGTTAACGCTTACCACCTAAGAGTTTAATACCTCCTTTCCCAACCACTATATTATATCCAGTATTGCAATATACGATCCGTTCATATATAGAAGCGGCTTTGTAGCTTTCTATAATTTCAATATTATTAGCATGGAGCCCATACGATACAATTTCCCTAATTAACTTGTTTAGTACTTTAAGATTTTAAGGTATAACTACTATATTTTCTCGCAGACTTCTTAGTATAACATTACTAATATTTTGGCTATTAATTTTAATGCTCCCTTTACTAGGGTCAATGAACCGCTTTAGGAGATTAAGAAGTGTAGACTTACCGCTCCCAGTTAGTCTAATAAGCGCAATAGTCTTTCCGCCCTTAACTGTAAAACTAATCTTCTTTACCATTAGCTTGTCGTCGGCGTAAGAAAATAAGACATTATCAAATTTAACGCGGCCGGTGGTAACCTTAAGGTGTATTACTCCTTTTTTATTAACAATAGATGGCTTAGTTCGAAGAAGTTTAGAAAAGTGTTCTCCTACACTAAGGCAACCCATTAGCATATTGTACGTTTATACAAGATAGCCTATAAACGCAAATATGTTTAGCTAGGAACCAATTAAAATAAATAAGCCGCCCATACTTGTGGTATTCTGTGTAAGGCAAAGAAGTAAGACTAGTACTAAGATTACTAGGCCGATTGCTTTTAATCCCTCCCCTAATAGACCAGTAAAAAGTTGTAAACACTTTATCTATAATCCTAGTTTGTTGCTGTCCACTAACACAGAGAAATATCCACGCCACTCCTAATCTTAATAATTAGCTATTTTTACTAGATCCTAGTATGTAACTATATTGTACTTAATCTAGCTTTCCTTACACCTATTTGTACTATAGTCTTAATGCATTTAAAAAAGCTTAGGATTCTTAACAAGCTCAATCTAGATATAAATGACGATTACGTCTATTATAATAAGTCCTATATATACATCGATAAAGTGCGAGAAATAAACCATAAAGGTAATAATGTTAATTGCGGAAGGTATTAAATCGAGGATTAAACTATCTACAAGATAGATATACCGTTCTCCTAAGACTATAACCTCTAAGACTTCCCCAGAGCTGTTATTACTATAGAAGTCTATTAAGAGTGTCATAACGTGTCTTAAGGCGTACTCTTTTAGGTTACGCATTAAACATTCCATAATATACCCCTTTATGCACAAGTTAAACCGGTTTAGAACGAAGGTAAGTAGCGCCATTACCCATAAGACAAATTCTTAAACAGAAATAGAACCTTTAGCGGTTAGTTAATGCTACTTAAAAAGGACAAGAATACAAACCAGATCTATCTATAGTAGCATCTACAAGTGCACCTATTTATATTAATGGCAATATCGCCAGTGGCCTAGCTAAGACTTGCAGGATACCCACCAGGCAAAGCAACAACCATATTTTTAAGTCCTTTGGCCATAGGTACGGTATAACTACTAAGAGATCCTCTATATAATCCTACCAGCTTTTAATGTCACTAGCTTAAGGCTACTTAAGTAACGGTTCCACTTCGCTCGCCAGGTAAGATATTCCATATAGAATAGAGAGCCCAACCAATAGAAATATCCTCAGAATTGGTATTGTAAGGCGCACAACTTAATAGACGTTAATTGGTTGGCCAACGGCAAGGATAATAAAATAGGCGATTTCAAGGGTATAAGTAATTAGGCAAGAGCCAAAATAAAAATACCTTAGGTAAATTAATTCGAGTTAAAAAAGGATCCAAACAGTACTCTATATGAGTATTAAACTTTCTGTAAAGACCTAAATATCTAGTTAGTATAGAACTACAATTCCATATAGGGACGTTATATATATATATATAGAGTAATTTGCTAGTATACGGCCTAGAGAATACCTTCTATACCCTTAGCCATTATTAGATATGCTTGTAATTGCAGAATTTAGATACTTATATAGCTAGCCACAATTCCTGCCACCATCTATAATATATAAGTTGGCCGCTTCCTACATACAACTAGTAACAGCTGCGATCTTATAAATTACATGGTACAGGAAAGGAAAGAAATAACCAAAAGGACGGAATAAATATAATCAATAATCTTAAATAGCTGCATAATTTGTGGTTTTATAGAATAAGATACATTTACTATTATAATTTTTTAAGCAAGACAGCCTACCAGACCTATTACACCCAGTTCCCCCCAAATAGTCAAAGAACCAAAAACAAGGCAAAATCATCAATAAAACCTAACATTAGATCGGGGCCTAGATGCCAGACAAGAACGCACATAGAGCAAAATTATCCAATAGATAAGGACTAGAATAGTAGTAACTCTTAGTTAACATCTAGTAGACCATAGGCGTGCATAGCAGATTCTATATACGTCAAGGGAGTTAGAATAAGGCGGACAGAGGAAGGCTATATAGCAAACTAATATCGAGTAGTATTGATCTAACGCTTTAGGACAGAATCCCCCTTCCACCAAATACCCACTTTATATTGGTTCTTCGCCCGCCTTGTATATCCTTATCCCGGCTATTTATCACTTATTCCCGCTCTTTACAGGATCCCAAGGCAGCTTACGCGGTATTTTAGGTTCAATACTCAATTGGTTTATAGGATCCTAAGGCTTATCCAGTGTCTTAGGTTAACTACTTAATTAGTTTACTTCTTATTACGCTAAAATATTAGCATAAATACCTAGCCATAGTAAAATAAAACTAATAATAGGCCTTCCTAACAGCTTATAAGTCTGCGAGTCGAAGCTATGCTTATATCCTGCTTAACAAAAACCGCTTCCATTAAGTCTTAGTATATCCGGCAATAACCTATACATCACTAGCTTTGGACTTAACGGTAAAACATATACTTAATGCTTAGCTACAGGGAGACGTAAGAAAGGGGCGTTTAGCCAAGAGGTCCAATACGGGCTATATAGACTATACGGACCACCTGGACCACACGGACCGCAGAACCCATTATAAGTAAGTTAGGCAGAGCCAAGCCAGGGTCACGCCCTATCAGCCCCATCTATATATATAGACTCGATTAACCGCTAGCGATACAAAACTAGCTAACTGTAATAGCTCGCATAAATGCCTCCAAGGTAAGGCTTGTGGATTGCTATCTTACAAAGATACTAAGCCAAGGAGAAGGAAAAGGGGCTGCTAAAACCAATATAAACAAATATATAGAGCTAGCCGCTAAGGCGCTAGTAGTAGGCGAGCCAATAATAGGGTGTGGCAGAATGTGGCAGCATACGGCAGTATTTAGTAGGTAATATGCCCTAGCGCCATCACACTAACGGCACTTGCGATGAAGACGGAACTACCTATAAATCATTAGTTGCCGTATCCTCTATGCCAATAAAGGATAAGTGGGCGAGTTTAATAGAGCATAGTACGCCTAGAGCTTAGCTGCAGGGAGACACAAAGACTTAAAAGAAGTAGCGTTCAGCTAAGAGGTCCAATATAGACCCTACAGACCACGTAGACTACGCAGACCACACAGACCATATAGACCATGCAGATTTAGTAGGGGTGGTCCTGCATTAAGCTAAGAAAGTCCGATAGCGTGTAGCGAAACCCCGCTTCTACCACAACACATTGGTCCTAGGGGTTTCACCAATATTCCCCTTTTATAACGCTACTACGCATTATAGTTAATACTAATGATAAGTCGGATAATGTGCGGCAATATGCGTAATATAACCTAGACTAATAGAGAAAGTTCCTAGCAAGTACAGATAAGACCAGCTTAAATACGGTTATTAATAAAGATCAGCAGAATTTCACAAAGGACGAAGCCAGAAACATCATCCTTCAGTGGCGTAAATAGGGTAATGTCCCTTTATTTAAGATAGCGGCAGTTAGAGAACGTATAAACCAGCAGCTAAGGCTTAATCAAATACCTAAAGTAGATAGGGATATTATAAACTAGCGTATGCCTAAAGTCCTTAAAAAGATTGCTGGTTAGTTTAAAATTATCTTATAATTAGTGCGGAATTCCTTAGTTAAATTTCAACTACAGAAAGTTAAAAACCCTAAGGGGAATTAAGCCAATTAACTAATTAACCCGAGGAACGGCATCCACAGTATAATCCTATAAGGGACATATAAGTAGCAAGTTGGGTTAGAACTGTTTAAAGAGCGGGACATAGGTAGTAGATATACAAGAAGATACATCCAGAACGATCGTTAATATAAGCGCTTAAATAAATCGTCATCTCCTAATATAAGTAGTAATGTGGCCAAGCCTTATCGCAAGGACTTATTTTCCTTTTAATATAGTAACTATTTTCGCCGCAACCCACCTTGAAGGCCTAAATAAAACCTTATCTCCCATTATAAGCAGTAACGCCTGTTTAATGCGTGATTATTATTTCAAAGGTATATATGCCAGCTTTATGCGCAAAAGCGCCTATATTAGGGGCTCCCTTTTATCTACGCACGCCGATCATAACATTTGCAGCATATATAGGGTGTCGCCGTTTTAAGTCTATAAAATGCATCGCTACGCACTAGGGTGGAGAATCCAGGGCAGTCTTATATATAAAAAGCCGTTTGTTGGCATTTTTAGTGGCTCTACTATCCCTATTATATGATTTTCCTGTAAATAAGTATTCGTCTTATATAACCACTTCTATACCAGATCTTTTAAAGCGGATAAGGCTTGCAGCTAACCTCCATTAGGTAAGTAGTTTAAGGCCATAACGCAAGGCTCTAGAGTCCAGGTAAGTGCTATAAGTGTAATAAATAGAAACAACTATTAGTGCTAAGATAAACTAGGGGCTCTATCAGACTTAGAGCAACTAAGTATAAGTGGGGTAGTAAGGCTCAGAAGCGTGCCAACTAATTAAAAGCCAAGAAGCTAAGGATAAAAATAAATCTCTAAGCAGCCCTACTCTATCGTCAGCTCAGCCCCTTACTATCTAGGATGTACTGTAATTTCTAAAGCTGCTAAAGGTAGCTACAGCGATAAATACGTTATCTACCTCTACCCCTACCCTAGGAGGCCCAATTGTTAAGCCACCAGCCCCAGAAGATCCTAAAACTAAAGCAATATCGCGAGCTTCTAGATTAGAGTACAAGACGGTGAACAAAGTGTATATCTTTACAAGCGTGCAAGTATAGTCCTACTAACGCTATTTTTTTATAGTTGGGATAAGAAAGCTTATTAATACAAGATTGCTAAGCTAGTAACGCCAATAGAAAAGGTTAATAAACTAAACTAATATATATTTATTAATCGCATTTGGATTAGTAGGCATAACACTCTTTATAAGTATCTTTAATTACCTCCGCATTCCTTCATCTATATCGTAGTGCCAGTTATAGCTCCATAGGCACAATCCCCTCCCCCCTTACGTATTATGCCATATCTCCTACATATCCGCTTCCTTATATAATCCGTATTCCATCTATAAGAATACTGCCAACGTTTCTAAATTGATAAGGCTGGTATTAGTGTTCTTAGGAGATATATCGGTGTCTTTAGGAGATGTGCCGTATTTTATTATAAACTTAGTAATAAGTATTTTAAACAACCTGTAAAGCGCTTTATTATACTTTAAGTGACAATCTATAACCCTATATTCGCGGGAAGGCATCAAATATTTCTTCTTATTATTACCAAAGAAGAGCGCGGCGGTAAGGTAAATATACACGCGGCCCTTAGCATTAAAGTATCTATTTATATTACTTGACTTACGTAGCTATGCGCTTATTAGTCCGTAATCTAGAATCTATTAGGTTTAGCAAAATGTTATAAATAGCGATTAAAATCGACTTCCTACTAAGTGCAAGGATCCACTATCTAGTATATACTGGGTCAAACCTTCTACGCCGCCATTAGCCGGTGGCTGGAGATAAATATTATAAAAGGCCTCCTATAAACCGTCTTCTTATTAACTTCCCTCGCGCTATTATCTACTTGTAGTTATCTATTACACCTCCAAACATCAAGTCGCCTTAGTATTGCAATGGAGATATTAGAAATGCGAAATAACAATTAGGTTTAGATAATAGGACATAATTATATTCCTCTTAAAGCAATCCGGTGGGCTCCCTATAACTACTACAGCAGAGATAACCTTAAAAGTGTTAAGGTAAAAGCTGCTATATATATAATTGTTATACAGTCTAATAGCTCTGTTAGGTTTTGGATATATTTGCTTTCCGCTATACTTTAAACCCACGCCAATTTATCCTCTTTGGAAATTTTAAGTATAACAGGTTAGGGGATAAAGGCAAGATATTCTTAAGCAATATTATAGAAATAAAAGGTAGAAAGGAAATAATAGAAAAGATAAAACGTAAGGTAAGGGATCACAATACTATCCGCTGCAAATAATAGGGCACGGCGCCAAGCAGGCTATTCTACTATGGGTTTAGTTAGTAAGCATCCTAAGGGGATATTTCCCCTCTAGATACCCCGGCCAAGAGCTTAGATGCTATTAGATATTCTACCAAAAATAATAGGGCTATATAATAGGAAAGGCCACTAGAAATAAATTACTCTTAGGGTAATACTTCTAGGCTATAAGTTGTTCCCAAGCGCTACGGGCATACACTTTCTGTAGGCAGCATATTTCTTTAGCCACATAATTTTTACAGGCTGCTATTACTAGCACTTAGCTCCTAGGAGGCTAATTTTTCTAAAAAGCTAAAGTTATTAGGAGCTTTACCTTAAAAGCCTAAGGCTACTAGGGATTATCTAGGTACTTAAAGCTTTAAAGAAAAAATTATTTATATATTTTTTAAATGCATATAAACTCTCCAAGTTAGTTTTTTTTTAAAAAAAAATAA